>JACKQG010003695.1_pt1 | contig 18475 bp, 11 predicted proteins | sample 8237621 | NCBI WGS metagenome assembly JACKQG01 (sample SAMN15677084, study PRJNA649215) | marine metagenome | biome: marine; feature: Black Sea; material: saline water; isolation source: suspended particulate matter (SPM) from the Black Sea western gyre | collected 2013-06-09/2013-06-10 | depth... | reverse complement strand
GGAGTAGCCGGTGGTGAAGCTCAGGGCTGCCGCTGGATTCAGATCCAGGCGGGCCGCAAAGTCGCGCGCTCCATCGGCGGTGGCCTTGCGAAGACCCTTGTTGTTCTCGGTGTTACTCTGATTGGCCGAGGCGTTCACGTTGCCGTTCACGCCAAGCCAATCGGTGATGTCCCAACCACCGGAAGTTTGCGCGGAAAGACTCGAGCTGTCCCACTCGTCTCGGCGGTAATTCTCTTCACCGATGTTCTGTTCCTGCAGCTTGCGATTCCGGCGGGCATTCAATGATAGCGGGAAGCGACGGGACAGGCGCTTGGACGATGAAATGCTCAGACCTTTTTCCGTGGTTTCACGCTTGAGTTCCCGAGGCAGGCCCCGGTCGTAGAATATCTGCCCGCTGAGATTCCAGGTGGTGGGATAACTGACCGAAAAATCCAGACTGTTGCTGATGTCCATGCGCCGGTCGGTGGATCGGGTGTCATGCCTGAATTTCGGATGCACACCCAGAGACCCTCCGGGGATATCAGGCAGTCCGGATTCTTCGCCATCCTCGTCGGCGCCTCGCTCAAGACTGTCGGGCATGGCGCCATTTTGCAGGGAATCGGGAATCATGGGAAATTCGCCGGGAGGAAGCCTTTGCATCAGGGAATCCAAACCCGTGGGCGCATGATCGGTGGAGTCGGGCACCGCCTTGCCGTCGCCGCCGGCCTGGGCATAGGCTTGCCCCACCAGGGCCACCAGGATCAATGCGGCCAGGCCCATTCGATTTCTCAGGATGTTCATCATCGACGGCACTCGGGAAGTCCTTCAGCCAGACGGGCCAACTCTTCGACGCTGAGAGTTTCAGGTCGCCGGGAAAGGTCTACCCCGGCGGCCTCGCTGAGTTCTATCAGAAAATCCATATCCACCTCATAGAACTTGCGCAAGGTGGATTTCAATTGCTTGCGGCGCTCGGCGAAAACAGCCTTGAGTAGCGATTTATACGCATCCCATAGCTCTGGCGCCACCCTTGGCTCGACCAGAGGGGTAAACTTGAGCACCCGGCTGTGAACCCGGGGAGGCGGATGAAAGGCGCCCGGCGCCGCATCTCCCACTTTTTCCACCCGGTGGCGGGCCTGAATCAGGGCCGGCAGCAGGCCGAAATCTCGTCCGCCCGGCGAAGCCCCCACTCTTTGGGCCACCTCGCGCTGCATCATAAAGACCGCGCGCTCCACACGATCGGCCCCATCGGCGATATCGAAAAGCGCCGTGGAGCTGAGTTGATAGGGCAGGTTCGCCGCCACCTTGATTCGCTTACGACCCACTCGCTCGGCCACCCGGGCGGGAGGCCAATCTTCAAGACCCTCGCCTGAAAACTCGGCTTCGGCCAGAGCTGGATCGCCCTTGAGACGGGCGAGCAAATCGCGATCCACCTCGAATCCCAGCAGGCAGGCCCCCGATTCCACCAGGGGATAAGTAAGCACACCCGTGCCGCAACCGTACTCCAAAATGAAATCTCCCGGCTGCGGATCAATGGCTTGGACGATTCGCTCGATCACCCGCCGATCCCGCAGGAAGTGCTGCCCCAGCCATTTGCGAGGCCGTATGCGTTCGCCCTCGCTCATGCCATGCCCAGGAATCGTTCGAAGGAATAGTCGGTAAGGGCGTCCAGTTCGATCTCGCCCATGCCGTAAATCTCCGACAGCTTCTCGCGCACATGCACCAGGCGGGAAGGCTCGTTGCGCTTGCCGCGGAAGGGCTCGGGCGTGAGCCAGGGGCAATCGGTTTCGAGCAGGATGCGATCCACCGGCACATGGGACGCCAGCACATGGGGCAACTTGCTATTCTTGTAGGTGAGTACGCCGCCGATGCCCAACCAGAAACCGCGCTTGAGACAGGCGGCGGCGAAATCGCCGTGACTGCCGAAGGCGTGGACCACCGCGCGGGCGGGCGCGCCTTCTTCATCGATGACACGCAGGAATTCCGCCTCGGCTTCACGCACGTGGAAGATCACGGGCAGGCCGGTTTCTCGGGCCAAGCCTAGCTGTGCGCGGAAGCATCGGTCCTGGGCATCGCGGGGAGACCAATCGCGGTAGAAATCCAAACCCATCTCGCCCAGGGCCACGACCTTGCGATTGCCAGCAAGTTTCAATATGTCGGCGCGGTAGTAGTCGTCCCACTTGTCGGCTTCATGAGGATGCAAACCCGCCGCCACGCGAAACTGCGGATACTTGGCCGCCAGGCGCAGGCATTCGGCGGCGCCCTTGCGGTTGATGCCTACCTCAAGCACACGGCTCACGCCGGCTTCGGTCATGCGCTCGATGACCTCGCCCCGATCTTCGTCAAAATCTTTGAGATGCAGATGGCAATGGCTATCGATCATTGTCTTGCTCCCGCGGCGCGAAGGCTGAGGAAGAGGGCGAGGAGAGTCAGTTGCACGTTGGCGTATCCCTGGATCTGCCCGCGGGCCTTTTCGAATTTTTGAAGGCGCTCCGCCAAAGAAGATTCGTCGAGTCTGCCATAACGTTCACTGCGCGCCTCTTGATCGCGATGCGCGCGCAGGGCGCCGCGCGTCCGCAGGCCAAGCAAATCGTGATACCAGCTCAGGGCAAGGTTCATGAACTCTACGCGCACCTGCGTGGGATTTTTCTTTTCCTTGCCGGCGCCCTCTTTGGCGAAGGCCTGGATGGCCTCGATCATTTCCACCTCATTGCCGAACTCGCAGGTATCGAGGATGTCCAGCCATGCCTCGCGACGTGCCAGGCGCGCGTTGCCTTCTTCGCTTTCCGATTCGGCCAGCAGAACCGCCTCTTCCATGTCGCCGCCGGAGAGGGCGGCAAAGAACTCGGCCCGCTCTACATCGAGACCGCGACTTTCCAACTCTCCGCGGATCAGCGTTTCATCCAAGGGTTCAAAGACCAGACGTTGGCAACGGCTGCGTACCGTTTCGCGCAGAGCTTCGGGCCGGTGGGAAATCAGAATGATCAGAGTATTGCGCGGCGGCTCTTCAAGGGTTTTCAGCAATGCGTCCTGGGTTGTTGTCTCCATCATGTCGGCGTCGCGAATGATCAGCGCACGGCCTTGGCCTTCATAGGCCATCTTGGCCAGCTCCCCGCGAACGGCTCGCATGCCCTTCACGGAAATGCGGGGATTGCTTTTAAACTCGATGGGCAGCAATGGATCGCTTCCCCGCAGAGCCTGAAACTCGCGAAAACTGGCCATCCAGTCATCGTCGCCCATATTGCCGGGACTTCCCTTGGGCACCACGGGCATCACGTAGATGAGATCGGGATGGATGTAGCGCAGCACGCGGGCCGCATCTTCCTGAGCGGGATCGGGTGTACCGGTGATCTTCCAGGCGGCCAGTTCCAGAGCCGCCCTTTCCTGGCCGGCGCCGCGCGGCCCCTCAAAGAGATAGCTGCCCCCGAGCTGTCCCGTCGTCGCCAGACGCTCCAGCTGGGCGCGAATGCGCGCGTTGCCCGGAAAATTCAGTGTGATACTCATAGGGCCAAGATAGCAAAAGCTGGCGCGATCGTCAGCTTCGGGATAATCGACGATTCACCGCCCGTTCCACCACGGCGCCGCCCACCGCATCGCCCCAGACGTTCACCGTTGTGCGGCAACGGTCCAGGAACCAATCCACCGCCAGGATCATGCCCACGCCCTCGGCGGGAAGACCCACCGAATGCAGCACCATGACCATGGTCACCAGCCCCGCCTGGGGAATACCCGCCGCGCCGATGGCCGCCAGGGTGGCGGTAAGCACGATGGTGATCATGGCCGGAAGGCTCAGATCAATACCGAAACTCTGGGCGATGAAAACCGCGGCGATGGCCTCGTAGAGCGCCGTGCCGTCCATATTGATCGTCGCGCCCAGGGGCAGCACGAAGTTGCCGACCTTGGGATCCACGCCGGCTTTCTTATCCAGGGCTTCCATGGTCACCGGCAGGGTGGCGCTGGAGCTGGCCGTGGAAAAGGATAGGACCAGGGGTTCGATCATATCGCGGGCGAAGCGTAGGGGGCTGCGGCGCCCGAAGATCATCAGGGCGATGGGCAGGGTGACTCCGCCGTGGAGAAGGAGTCCGGCCATGACGGTGGCCGAGTAAAGCCCTAAAGATTTAAGCACGGGGTAGAAGCCCGTCCAGCCGCCGGCCTGTCCCATTTGCGTGGCCACCAAGGCGAAGACGCCGATGGGCGCCGTGGCCACCACCAGATGGGTCATTTTCATGCTCACGTGGAAAAGACCCTCGAAGAAGCTCAGCACGGGTCTACCCTTTTCCCCCACCATGGTGATGACGCTGCCCAGGAAGAGGGAGAAGAAGATCAGCGGCAGCACCTGCCCCTCGGAGATGATGGCGCCAAAGAATTTGCTGGGGATGATTCCGCGGATCACGTCCAGGAAAGAGTAGTCGGCCACTTCCATGGCCACGGCTGTTTCCATGCCCGCCGAGGCTCCGGGTTTGATAACATTCACCAGGATCAAACCCAGGATCACCGCCGTCACCGTCGTGCTCAGGTAATAGAGCAGGGTGAACCCGCCCAGACGACCCAGCTTGCGCACATCACCCAGGGACGAGACCCCCACGATCATGCTCGAGGCGATCAGGGGCAGGATCAGCATTTTCAGGGCCCCCAGGAAAAGATCTCCCAGTAAGTCGATGAAGGCGAAGGGCCTGGCGGCCACCGAACCGAAGATGCCGCCCAGGATCATGCCTGCGAAAAGAAGCAGGATAAAGCGGCTATTGGCCTTGGGACGCGGGCTGTCTTGCATGGATTCTCCCCTTGAATTGGTCGGGCGCAAACATTGCAGAAGCAGCTTTTTCTGTCCACCCCGGCCCTTGGCTCGCTGGATGGAAACGAGGTATGAACGACATTTCTTGACGGATTTTCATTGCCGTCATAGTTTCATGCCAACCGGCGTCTCGCCCCGCGCAACTCTTTATGATTCAAGCGCTTGGATGGCGGACCCGGCAACCTGAACGAAGGAGAGCACATGCGGACAATCCGCTTGGGCGGTGTGGCGCTGGTCACCCTTGCCGTCCTCTCCTTGGCCGGCCTGGGCATCCTGCCCGGCACAAAGGCCCCCTCCGCCATCGCTCCCGCACACGCCGAAACCGCCGTCGAGCAGCATGCTCCGGCGTCTCATGGTGATGTGGTCGAGCATGGCGAAGAGCACGGAGGCGGGGGACACTCGAACCCCATCGCGCCCGTGCTTGCCCTGTTGATGATTGTCATGCTCGCCGCCAAGTTGGGCGGCGCAGCCATGGAACGCTTCGGTCAACCCAGCGTGCTGGGCGAGCTGGTTTTCGGCGTCATCTTGGGCAATTTGACCCTGATCGGGTTCCAAGGTTGGGAGAACCTGATTGCGCTAGAAGTTCATTTCCCGGCTATCGGCAATCTTGCCGGCGCGGCGATCGGCGCTGAACGGATCATTGAGTTGCTAGGTGAGATCGGCGTCATCCTTCTGCTTTTCCAGGTTGGCCTGGAAAGCAACGTGAAGGAAATGATGAGCGTCGGCCTCTCGTCCCTTTTGGTGGCCCTGCTTGGCGTCATCGCACCCTTCTTCCTGGGCTGGGGAGTCAGCGCCTGGCTGCTGCCACCCGGAACGGAAATCTGGGTGCATGTCTTCATCGGTGCCACCTTAGCCGCCACGAGCGTGGGCATTACGGCGCGCGTCCTCAAGGACCTGGGTCGCCTGCAGGCGAGGGAGAGCAAGATCGTCCTGGGCGCGGCCGTGATCGACGACGTGATGGGCCTTGTGGTCCTCGCGGTGGTGATGGGAATGATCAAGGGAGTGAACTCCGGCGAGGAGATGGCAATTGGCGGGATCTTCTGGATCATCGGCAAGGCGGTTCTCTTTCTGGTGGCCGCCATTGCAATAGGACAGTGGGCATCTCCCAGGATCTTCAAGCTGGCCAGTAAGCTGCGCGGCGAGCACATTTTGCTCACCGTGGGACTGCTGGTGCTCTTCCTCTTCAGTTGGCTGGCCGACAAAATCGGTCTGGCCACCATCGTGGGAGCCTTCGCAGCGGGATTGGTCCTGGACGAATTGCACTTCAAGCAGCTCGGCGACAAGCACGAGCACAATCTCGAGGAAATTCTCGCGCCTCTGGCGGGATTCCTTGTGCCCATCTTTTTCGTGCGCATGGGCTACAAGGTGGATCTTTCCACCTTCGGCGATACGAGCATCCTGATCTTCGCGGGCGCGCTGACCTTGGCCGCCATCGTGGGTAAGCAGGTTTGCTCCTTCGGTGTTATCGAGAAGGGACTCGACAAGCTCTCGGTGGGAATCGGCATGATTCCTCGAGGCGAAGTGGGGCTCATCTTCGCGGGCATCGGCGCCAGCCTCATGTTGCATGGCGAACCTGTAGTGAACGCGCCCACCTTCAGCGCCGTGGTGATCATGGTCATCGTGACCACGCTGATCACGCCACCGGCACTCAAGTGGTCCTTGAACCGCCATCGTGGCTACGAAGGCGCCAGCGACGCTGAGATGAAGGAGATTCGCGACAAGAAGCGCCAGCAGCGGCGTGACTATTACAAGGATCGCGGGCGACAGGACGATGACCGTGGCGGACGTTCTCGCGGCGGCAGCGGCCGTGGCGGACGTTCTCGCGGCGGCAGCGGCGGGCGCACAGGTGGATCTCGCTCTGGCGGAGATCGTTCCGGTGGAGAACGCTCCGGCGGCGAGCGCTCCGGCAGTGAAGGTTCCGGTGGAAGTCGCTCAGGTGGGGGCCGCCCTGGCGGTGGACGTCCCGAGCGAGCGGATCGCAACACTGAGAGCGGCCAGGCCGAAAGCCGGGCCGGAAACTCTTCCACACGTCGCAGGCGTCGTCGTCGCAGACCTCGTCGCAGCGGCGGCGGAGGCGGAGGATCGACGCCAAGCAGCGATGGAACTTAGAGTCGCCAGTCTCCGGTCTCCAGTCTTAAACAAGATCCCTCCCCCATCACCGGGGGAGGGATTTTCTGTCTGGAGACTGGCGACTGGGGACTCGAGACTGGGGACTCGAGACTAAATCCCATCTCGCGGATCTTCCCTCTCCAGCCTTTCATCACTCAGCACTTCGTAGAAATCCGGCGCGCTCTTCTTGGGCACATTGCCCTCGGGGATGGCCGCCACTCGAATTTCCAAACGCCGGGCGGGGAAGCTCAAACTCAAAATCTCATTCACGCGAAGGGAATGGCTTTCTTTCACGGGTTCGCCGCTCAGAAGAATGTCCCCAGACTGGCAGCCGCGCTTGGCGAGGCTGCGGCTCTTCACCAGACAAACTTGCTTGAGCCAGATATCCAGTCTCAATTACCGGCTCCCAATTCCTGAGGATCGGGAATGCCCATGCGTTGCACGAAAACTTCTTTTTCCAGATCCACGAGATAGTTGGCGATGGTCTCATTGCGCTTCTGCGCCAGCAGTTCCACACGAAGCTGCTCTGCTATTTCCTCGTACTCGAAGGGGCGTGCTGCTTCGCGTCCCCTGAGTCTCACAATCTGATAACCCCGCGCACCCTTGAAAACCGTGGAGTATTCGTTGGGCTCGAGCAGTTCGATGATGTCACGATAGCGGTCATCCAACTGGTCGATGGGGATGGCCGGCAGTTCGCCGCCTTGATCGCGAGTGTATTTGTCGTCACTGAACTGGGTCACGGCGGCCTGCCACTCTCCGCCTTCGTTGAGGAATTTCCAAGCTTCGCGCGCGCGCTCACGGGCTTCGAGACGATCGTCCTCGGTCACTTTCATGGGAATAACGATCTGCCTGAAGTGCACGCCGGCCCCCTGGCGCTCTTCCATGCGAATGATATGCAGGCCCGCCTCGGTGATCACTTCCTCGGCCGTCTGCCCGGCTTCAAGACCCATGAGAGCTTCCTGCAAGGCGGGCTGGGCGATGTCCTGAAGATTCAGCCATCCCAGGTCGCCGCCCTTGTCGGCGGCGGGACCACTGCTGAGTTCCTTGGCCACCGCTCCGAAGTCTTCACCGGCCGCCAGGCGATCCAAGGCCGCCTGCCAACTGCGACGCGCCACGGCCTCAACCGACGCCGCCGGGCGGGGCACGACCAGCAAGTGGGCCAGCTTCACGGCTTGGGGGCGAAGCGGGATCATGTCGGAGTTCATCTTGTTGGCTTCAAAAAATTCGCGAGCTTCGGCCTCGCCCACTTCCAGCTCCCAGGTAACGCCTTCCACGACCCGCTGCACCATGAGCTGATCGCGCATGGGATCGCTGAGCCTGCGGCGGAGGTCGCGCATGTCCATGCCCTCGGCCTCAAGTTGACGCTGGAAGCGAGACTCGCCGCCCGCCTGCTGCCGGAGCCCTTCGATGTGGCGATCCAGGGCCATGCTCAATTCGTCCTCGCCCACTTCCTGCTTCTCACGTCGCGCCTTGGCCAGCAGGATTTTCTCGCTGACCATGTTTTCCAGGGCTTCCTCCATGAGCTGACGGTATTGCAGGGAATCCACCTGCATGCCGGTCTGCATGAGAAAAAGTTCAACGTCCTGAAGCACGGCGCTCAGAAGGATAACCGCGTCGTCCACGGTAGCGACGATCTTGTCCAGAGTGGCCAGGTCGCCACCCTGGGCGAGGGCGGGATGAGTCGCGCCCAGTGCTAGAATCGTCAAAAGAGCCGCAGTTAATGCTCGCTTCATGAATTTGCTCCGTCCTTGATCAGGGCGCCGGGGGCGATTCGCCGCCCAGCCGTGTGTCCAGTTCCGGGTGATACTCAACGGGAAAAGCCTCGCGTAGTTCCTCGAGAACCTCACCGTAAACGCGTCGGCGCTTCTCGATGAGCAGGTATCGAAGGATCTCTTCGCGCACCGTGCCCAATTCCAGAGCGTTCTCGCTCTCTCGCCGCTCGCGGAATTGAATAAGGGTCCAACCCCAAGTTGTTTCAAAGGGCTCGGAGATTCCGTTCTTCTCCATTTTTACCAGACGGACGAGTATTTCCGGCGGCACCGCCGCGCGGCTCATCCATCCCATGTCTCCACCCAAACGCGCGCTGGCATCCAGGGAATATTTTTCGGCGGCGCGCTTGAACGAGATCTGGCCGCGCTGAAGATTGCCGTAGATTTCTCCCGACTCGTCGCGGCTGTTCACCACGATCTGCCGGTATCGATACTCCCAGGCGTACTCGTCGAGGTGGCTACTATAGTAGTCCGATATTTCCGCCTCGGTGATGCCCACCCGTTCATCCAAGGTTTTCTGAAGATAGGCGTTGGCCACGAAGTCTCGACGCTGTTCCAGCAGGCGGCGCCTGAGCTCGGGATCATCAAGCAGTCCCCGCGATTCGGCGGCCCGGTAGAGTAGCTCGGTGTCCACCCAGCGGTGGAGATACTCCAGCTTTTCATCCTGGGTTAGCAGACCGTGATACTCGGCGGGAATGAGTTGCTCGAACTCCCCGAAACCCAAGGAGCGTCCACCCACCTGGACGATGGCCTCGCCACCGCCTTCCACCACTGGATCCTCCGAGCGAGGAAGGGCCTCCTCCTCCTGCCGGCCGCAGGCGACCAGGAGTAGAAGGAGGCCCAGAACGCTAGAGAGACTTGTACTTGTCGCGATTCGGATTAGGCGCTTCTCCCTTCTGGACCTTGCGAAGCACCTTTTCGTGGATCACCACTTCCGCTTCATCGCGCCACTGGATCAACAAGGACTCGAGACGAGCCGACGAGGCCGACTCGAAGGCCTCGCTGCGGGCGCGCTGATAGACATCCTCCAGGGGCAGCAACACGGGGTCGGATTCCTGCACCATCTGATAGACGGCCCAATAGCCCTGATACTCGAAGGGAGGCGTGTAGTCGTTCACATTCTCCAGACGCAGCACCTGACGAAAGACCTCGTGATCGGGAGAGGTCAGGCTGTCGGGTGTGAACCATTCGGTTGTCCAAGACTGCGGCCAGGTTATGGCGAAATCCGCACCCACCGAGTCGAATTCCGCGCCGGCTTCGAGACGGCGATAGGCCTCGCGAATATCATCCTCGGTGTTGGTCACCAACTGCTTGCAGATCACCGCGTACTTACGCGTGTAAAGCAGAGGATGCTCTTCGTAAAAAGCCTGAACCTGTTCGTCGCCGAATTCCATGGGAGCATCCACCAGCATTCGCTTCACTGAACCGATACAGTTCTGCTCCTCATATTCCTTCATGGCCACAACGAGGTCGGGGTCATTTTCCATACCCCGACTCCTGGCTTCCAGGGGCATGACGTAGTTGATCATCTGGCGACGAACCTTGTTGTAGATGCCCTTGGAGCGGGAGCCCTTATTGGGGCGCTCGTAGATGCTGAGTTCATCATATTCGTCGGAGAATTCTGCCAGGGTGTGCTTCTCACCTTCGATTTCGTAGAGCACCATCTGCTTCTGCTCATCGCTGAACTTGAGAATGGGCTTTTCAAAAACCGGCGGATCATTGAGCTGCGAGGGCACGAGATCGTCGGGCATAAGGTCGATGATTTCCGCAGCCACATCCCAGTGGAATTTGAAGCCGTACTTCTTGAGCACATCGGAACCATGGGCGTCGCCGATGCTACGCAGGGCCCGCACTTCCAGACGCTTGACAATCTGATCCCTCACCTGCTCAAAAGGAGGAGCTTCCTGTACGGTCATTTCATCCAGATAGAGTAGGGCCCAGCCGTTGGGTACCTTAACGGGCTGGCTCATCTGACCCTCTTCCATGTGAAAGAGGGCGTTCTCTACGGACACCACACTCACGCCAAAAGATACCTGCTGCATTTTTCCACCGGAAAAACGGTCCTGGTTGGTGGAATATTCGAGAATGGCGTCGTGGAAACTCATCTCGCCGGCCTCGATCTTCGCGCGGATATCAGCGGCTTCTTGCTCGCCATCCACTTCGATGTGGCGGGCAGAGGCAATCTTGCCGATGTACTGGTAGTGGTCCTGAATTTCCTCTTCGCTGAACTCGGGAAGCTTGTCGACGATCTCCTGATTCTTCAGAAGTTCGATAAGGCGGTAGTCTAGGTGGGAGTTGTAGGCATTCACATAGACTTCGTCGCTTATGTAGCCCTCTTCATGAGCCTTACTGACGATGAGTTCCTTTTTGATGAGGGTGTCCAGGACCTTGTCCTGAATCTCCTCTAGGCTCAGGGAATCGGGGAATAACGCGGCGTCGTTCTCCGCCATCTTCGCCCACTTGGCCTGCATATAGCCGACAGTGATGGGCAGGTCGTTCACAGTCGCGACGACGCTGTCGTCTTTCACCTGTCCGCAACCGAGCATTATCGTGGCCGTCAGGGCCAGGATAATGACCGCGAGCAAGTTGCGTGTGGCCTTCATGGTCAACACCTCACAATTCAAGGACCGTAGTGATTATCCGGAAGGCGAGAGCCATTCCGGTCAGAGACCCTGCATTATAGCCCCGGCGCGCCCGAGGGCAAGGGGCGAAGGAGTCTCCTGTCGCCAGTCTCCAGCCAGATTGCCTAGCAGTCGGCGGTCAGCGGTTCGTGGTCAGCCCCTAACCGTCCTTCCAGCGCCGTGAGCAATCTTCGGGTAAGCAGTAGCGTATCCTCCCCGGCCCCTTGAAGTTCCAGGGTTAGGGGCGTTTGCCCTCGAAAAAGAAGGCTTCGGCCGAAGGTTTCCACCAAGGATGCGATGACCTTCTTCTCCATTATAGCGCCCTCCTGGAACTCCACGCGGGTCCGCTTCCCCAACTTGAGTGCGCTTACGCCGGCAGCCTGGGCTAGAACCTTTAACTCCAAGAGTAAGAACAGCTTCTCTACCGGAGGGGGCAGTGGGCCAAAGCGATCTCGCAGCTCTTTTTGGAGCTCCTTGGCGGTCTCCAGGCGGTCCACATGACCCATCTGCTGGTAGAGGGACATTTTCTGCTCGGCATCGGGAATATAAGCATCGGGTAGATAGGCGTTTAGGTTCGATTCGATGCGCACCTGACCCGAGTAGCTCTTGCCCTCGCGAAGTTCGCGTACGGCCTCGTTGACCAGACGCAGGTATAAGTCGAAGCCCACAGCGATCATATGGCCGTGTTGCTCCACGCCCAGCATGTTGCCAGCGCCACGCAGTTCGAGGTCGCGCAGGGCCAGCTTGTAGCCGCTTCCCAGTTCATCGAATTCGACCAGGGCGTCCAGGCGCCGGCGGCTGTCTTCGGTGATGCCGCGATCTCGGGGCACCATGAGATAGGCGTAGGCTCTCTGCCGACTTCGGCCCACACGCCCGCGAAGCTGATGCAGCTGCGCCACGCCGAATCGGTCCGCCCGATTCACGAGGATGGTGTTCACGCGGGGAATGTCCAAACCCGACTCGATGATCATGGTGCTCACCAAGACGTCGAATTCGCCTTCGATGAAATCCACCATGACCTTCTCCAACTGGCGCTCGCTCATCTGTCCGTGGCCCACCGCCACGCTGATGTCGGGAATCAGCTCCTGGATGAAGCCGGCCATGGCGTCGATGGTCTCCACGCGATTGTGCACGAAGAAAACCTGCCCGCCGCGATCCACCTCGCGGAGGATGGCCTCGCGAATGGCCTCTTCGTCGAAGGCGATGATCTCGGTGTGCACCGGCAAGCGATCCCGCGGCGGAGTTTGGATGAGCGAGACGTCACGGATGCCACCCAAGGACATGTTCAGGGTACGCGGAATGGGCGTGGCGGTGAGGGTGAGCACATCCACCGCCGCGCGGGCGCGCTTGATCTTTTCTTTGTGCGCCACGCCGAAACGGTGCTCCTCATCCACGATGAGGAGACCGATATCCTTGAACTTTACGTCGGCACCGAGCAGACGGTGTGTGCCGATGACGATGTCCACGTCGCCGGCGGCGAGGTCGGCCAAGGATTTCTTGATTTCAGTGGCCTTGCGGAAACGGCTGAGCATGTCCACGCGAACGGGATAATCGCGCAGGCGCTCCTGGAAGGTCTGTAAATGCTGCTGGGCTAAAATCGTCGTGGGCACCAGCACGCCCACCTGCTTGCCGCCCTGCACGGCTTTGAAGGCCGCACGAATAGCCACTTCAGTTTTACCGAAACCCACATCGCCGCAAACCAAGCGGTCCATGGGCTTGGGTTTTTCCATGTCGCGCTTGGTTGCATCGGCGGCCGCGCCTTGGTCGGGTGTGTCCTGGTAAAGGAAGCTGGCTTCGAGCTCGCTTTGCCAGGGTGTGTCGATGGGGAAAGCGTGCCCACGACTGGCCTCCCGGCGCGCGTACAATTGAATGAGTTCGGCCGCCAGTTGCCGCACGGCCTTCTCGGCCTTCTTGCGCGTTCGCACCCATGCCTTCTCGCCCAGGCGATTGAGTTTGGGGGAAGCATCTTCCTGGCGCGCATAACGTTCCACCAGATGAATCTGCTCCACAGGCACAAAGAGTTGCTGATCTTCGGCGTAGCTCAGGTGAAGTAGTTCGCGCTCCTCGCCGAGCACGTCCATTTTTTCGATGCCTCGATAACGTGCGACGCCATGCTGAACGTGCACCACGTAGTCACCGGGCCTCAGCACGCTGCGGTCGCGGATGGGCCCCGCTCCCTTATAAAGGCGGCGACGACGACGGATGCGTTTGTAGCGATCGAATATTTCGTGGTCGGTGTATAGGGCGATGCGTTCATCGGGCAAAATAAAGCCGTGCTGCAGGTCGGCCACGGGTAACTGGAGAACCTCGTCCATACCCGGCAGGATTTCCCGAAGGCGCTCGGCCTGACCCTTGTTGTCACAGAAGATCCAAACGCGAAAGCCTTCGCCGGACAGCTTTTCGAGATCCGAACGCAGTTCCTTCACACTGCTACCGAAGGACGGTTGCCCCTTGGACTTGAACTTCAACACCGGTGCGCGGGGACTCGCCACGACCTCGGCCAGTTCATCCTCGACAAAGAGCATGTCGGGCCCGTCCAGAAGCGCGGCGAGATCATCTTCGAACAGGAAGCTCCAATGGGCGGGGGGCAGCATTTCGTCGTTGTCGATACCGCGTTCGTGGCGGCGGCGCACCTCGGCGCTCATGCGATCCCATCGCTCGCGGAATGCTCCTTCATCGATGAGCAGGCCACGATATCCCTTGGGCAAGTAGCGCTCGAGGGGAACTTCATCCACGAACCAGGCGCTGTAGCGATCGATGCCCTCGAAGAGAATGCCGTCGAGGAAATTGGCCGAAAGCTCCTCCACGAGAATAGAATCGGCGGGATACTGTTTTCGCAATTCGCGCAAGGCCCGTCGCTGTGCTTCCTCGCTGAGAAGCACCTGCGAGCAGGGCAAGATGCGGGCGCGATCCTGTTTGCCTGTGGAACGCTGCGTGCTGGGATCGAAACTGCGAAGGCTCTCGATTTCATCGCCGAAGAGTTCGAGGCGGATGGGTTCATCAGCCGTGGGCGTAAACACATCCACGATGCCGCCCTTCACGGCGAAGTCGCCGGGCTCTTCCACCAAACCCACTTCGCGATAGCCCATGCCCGACAGGCGAATGCGGAAGTCTTCCAGGTCCAGCTGGGCGCCTGCGCGTAATTCGAAACGCAGGTCCCGAAGCAGGTCGGGCGAGATGACCCGACGCATCCATGCGCGCGCGCTCATGCAAAGGAAGCGCACCTTGCCGTCGGCCAGTTCGTCCAAAACCTCGATGCGCGCACTGACCAAATTGCGGTCGGCGTTGTGTCGATCGTAGGGAAGAATTTCCAGTTCGGGATAGTGGCGCACACCTTCCGCGCCGAGGCTCACGAGATCTTCCGCCAAGGCTTCGGCTTCGCTGGCCTGACTGGTCAGGAGCAGCCAGGGTTTGCCGTCATTCAGTTCACGATCCAAACGCGCCAGAAGCAGAGCCAGACTCGAACCTTTCAGGCCCGTGAGGACATGGCGCGCGGATCCCGCGCCATACTCGGACTTCAAGGTGGCCGCGCCACCGCTGAGCGGGAGTTTCAATTGATCGAGGAAGGACATCAAGTCGCCAGTCGCCAGTCAGTCGCCAGCAACCGATAATTTCCAGCCCTGGGGACTGGGGACCGGAGACTGGGGACTCCAAACACAGTTAGCCCCTGCCGGCGGTAAACCGGGGGGGGCACGATGACGGGAAGGTATCAAGGAGAGGCAAATTCGTCAACGAAACGAAACTTCTAAGGTCCTATCCGCACGATGAATCTCCGCGATCAGTAGTCCAGGGTTTGCTTATCAAAGGAATGAACGGGGGGGCCTCCAAGAATTCTGAACAGGATGTTGTTCATGGTTGTTTCATCATTGTCGAATCCACCATGACTTTTGCTCTTGGTCTTGTTGCCCTCGTTTGTTCCATCTGAAATTCGGAACTGCAGCGTATCAAAGAGAGGTTTTACCTCGGCCTGATACTCTTCCATTCCCAGCAAGGGTGTTCCCTTCTTTCGCTCGAAGGAATTGGAAACCAACCAAAGCAAGGATTTCCGATAGGCCGCCACGGTATCATCCAGCTCGAGACTCTTGTTCAGATTGTAAATGGTCAGATCCTTTAGGGTGATCTCGGTCTCTCCGCTCAGAACTGGCAAGAAGAGCTTGAGGAACAGCTCCACCGTGCAGGCCGGAGCCATGAGGCTGCAGGTCTCCACTTCCATTTTTCGATCCTCGAATGCCTCGAGCAAATGCGCAAGCACCACGCCTCCGGTGCTGTGTCCGGCAAGATGCAGTTTAATTTTGTCCTGACGCCCGTCGAGATGATCCAAGAGGCACTTCACGGATTTCTTCCCGGCCCCGCTGGCGGCAAAGGACACCTTCGCATCCTTCTTCATCTCCTCCCATAGCATGCGGCCGGGTTGACTTAGAAGTCTCTCAAGGAAGGGATCGGTCCAATCCGGAATTCCGCCGACCATCTCGAGACCGGTTTCGTGTTTTCGATTGATGAGGTCTTTCAATTCCTCGGCCAATCCCGTGTCGTACATGATATGGAAGGGGTAGATACCGTTGCTTTTAAAGGTGTCTTTCAACGCCGCGATTCTGCCGGCCGACTGTTTGGGGGCGTTCAAACCTCCGTGGGCATAAATAAGCAGGTGTTTGTACTTGTCGCTGGCGGCTAGGCGTTCGGCCGTTTGATCGATGTCGTCGAAAGTACTCCAGTAGTTATCCGAATCCTTGAACTTGCCGTCGTCCACGTGAACGAAGTGGCCGGCAATTTCCGCACGCGCCACGGACTTTTTGCTGCTCTTTCCACTCTCGTCATGGCTGTGAATCGTAAGCCTTGTTTGTTTTCCGAAAATCTGCGGCGTGGGCACGGCTAGGCGAAAGACCCAGGCGTCCATGACGTTCTCCACCCAATCTTCATAGCTCCATAGTGCGAGTCCCCCATCTCCCCAATCTTCACCCCAAGAATTCTGCACCCAAAAGCCTTTGTCGTTGTAACCGACCACGGCGAAGGCGTGTCCACCTTCACCGGTCTTGCGAAATTCGATTTTCCCGTTCACAGGATTATCCCAACCGTCATGCACCTGAGCGGACACTGCAATGGCTTCCACTTCATTCAATGCGCTATGAAAGTCGGTAATCTGTGGTTTGAGCCGATAGTATGCTCCAATGGTCTGGCTCCGCGCGTCCTTGGCGCGTCGAATGGTGATCTTCCCCGGGCTGTCCACCTTGTAGGGCCAGTATGATTCCCGGCAGACTCCCATATTCTTCCAACCATGGATGGCGCCCCTCAAGCTCGATCCCTCGTAGTCTTCACCGGGCCACTTGTCGTGGAGTTTGGCCATTTCGTAAAGCATGCGAGGACTCACCTCGGTGTCCTTGACCTCCCGACGCAACAGAACATTGATGACCGCGGCCAAGGCAAATCCCGTGCAGGCGCCTTCACTTTCCTGGTGAAGCACGTGCAAATTCCGAGGAGGATCCAAGCTCGCCTTTAGCTGGATTAAGGCGGGCTGGTAAATCCAATCTCGAAGATCAGGAATGTCGGGCTTTGCATTCTTCTTGAATTCGTTATTGGGCATTTTCATTTCCCTTTCCGCATAAAAATTCTTGCGGCCACTGAAGAGGCTGCCTTTTCAACATATCGTCTAGCTTACATATATTGAAGCGCTTGTGGAGCCGGAAGTGCCAGGACTCGTGAGGGCTTCGATCTTGAATGGCTCAAGACGATCCTGGCAGGCTCTGACCATAAATTCAAGTTTGGATTTTCTCGATTAGGTAATTTGTACCTGAATAGGTTTAATTGTCGGCAATCCTCGGTTTTGTTTCCAAAACCAAGGGCCTCAAGGCTTTCTTGACACCCACCTTCCCTCGCCGATAGGCTTTCCGGCGGTATTCAAATTTGGAGGATTCGATGGCCGAGAAACGTGGACAGTGGAGTGGGCGTTTGGGATTCATCCTCGCAGCCTCGGGCAGCGCGGTGGGTCTGGGAAATCTCTGGAAGTTTCCCTACATCACATACGAAAACGGCGGCGGCGCATTCGTGCTGGTCTACCTCTTCGCCATTCTTCTCATCGGCGCTCCCGTCATGGTGGCTGAAACTTTGCTCGGAAGGCGCGGCCAGAAGAACCCCGTGGGAACCTTCCGCGTGCTGGCCGAAGGCAAGCGCGGTGCGAGCCTTTGGCCTGGAGTCGGTATCCTGGGTGTGATCACGGGCTTTGTGATCCTCTCCTACTACAGCGTGGTCGCGGGCTGGACTCTCAGGTACATCGTCATGGCGCTCAGCGGATCTCTCGGGCAGATGGCCCACGATCCCGCCGTCCTGCAAACCTTCTTCGGAGGATTCCTCCAGGATAGTGGACAGCAAATTCTCCTGCATTTCCTTTTCATGGCCCTGACCACGGGCGTGGTCATCTTCGGCGTGCAGAAGGGCATCGAGCGAGCTGCGAAATTCCTAATGCCCCTGCTCTTCAGTATTCTCATCGTGTTGGTGGTCTACTCCACCACCACGCCGGGCTTTCGTGAAGCCATGACCTTTCTTTTTCGACCCAATTTCGGTGACCTGACCGTAGGCGCTGTTCTCGAGGCCCTCGGCCACAGCTTCTTCACCTTGAGTCTCGGCATGGGCGCCATGCTCACCTACGGCAGCTACATGAGGCGCGACGACTCCATTCCCAAAGCGGCTCTCACGATTACGGCCCTGGACACCGTCATCGCCATCATGGCCTGCATCATCATGTTCTCCATCATCTTCAGTTTCGATTTCGATGTGTCCAAGAGCGCCACCATTCTCTTCACCACCCTGCCGGCGGTTTTCTATCAGCTTCCCGGCGGCGGCATCATTTCAGCGCTGTTTTACTTGCTCGTAGCATTTGCGGCTCTATCGAGCACCATCAGTCTATTGGAAGTCGTCTCCAGTTTCGCCATCGACGAACTCGGCTGGAAACGCAAGCAAAGCACGCTCACCATGGCCGCGGGCATCTTCGTCTTCGGCGCTTTGAGCGCAGTTAGCTTGGGCGGGAACGACTTCCTCTCGGGCATCAATCTCATCGGACGCGAATCCACGCAGGGCGTATTCGGAACTCTCGACTACATGGCCAGCAATTGGTTCCTGCCCGTGGGCGGCTTTTTTATCGCCATCTTCACGGGATGGGTACTCACGCGAAAAACCACCGAAGAAAAACTGGCACCCGTCAACGAGCATATGCGTTG
>JACKQG010003694.1_pt1 | contig 18475 bp, 34 predicted proteins | sample 8237621 | NCBI WGS metagenome assembly JACKQG01 (sample SAMN15677084, study PRJNA649215) | marine metagenome | biome: marine; feature: Black Sea; material: saline water; isolation source: suspended particulate matter (SPM) from the Black Sea western gyre | collected 2013-06-09/2013-06-10 | depth... | reverse complement strand
GAGGAATGGGAAAACCATGCATAGTAGGATGTCCAGAATTAAAAATAGATTATGATAAAAACACAGGTACGGCAAACGGAATAACAATCAAAGAAGGCGACACGATCACTATTGATGGAAGTGAGGGAACTGTCTTTATTGGAGAAATTCCAACAGTAGAGCCAAAAGTAACAAAAGAGTTTGAACAGATTTTAGAATGGGCACAAAAAACAAAAACATTAGGAATTAGAGCTAATGCAGATACTCCAGACGGCGCAGTGTTAGCGAGGAAGTTTGGAGCCCAAGGAATTGGATTATGCAGAACAGAAAGAATGTTCAATGGCAGTGATAGAATTAACTTATTTGTAGAAATGATCATGGCTGAAAATATTGAAGAACGAAGTAAAATTCTGAAAAAATTAGGCCAATTACAAAAAAGTGACTTTATTCAAATTCTAAAAGCAATGGAAGGATATGAAGTTACAATTAGATTACTAGATCCACCATTACACGAATTTTTACCTAATCCAGAAGAATTGGTTGAAAAAATTCAGAAATTAAAAGCAAGTGGAAACACAAGTGAAGTGGTAAAATCTGAAACTATACTAAAGAGAGCAAGGGAACTCGTAGAAATTAATCCAATGATGGGTCATAGAGGAGTAAGGGTAGGAATCACATATCCAGAAATTTATGAAATGCAAATTAGAGCAGTGTTTGAAGCATTAGTTGAATTAACAAAGAAAAAAGTCAAAGCGCATCCACAAATTATGATACCCCAAATCAGCAGCATTGCGGAATTGAATCACATAAAGAAAATATACGATATTATTAAAAAAGAGACAGAAACAAAACACAAGATGAAATTAAAAATAAACTTTGGAACTATGATTGAAGTGGTAAGGGCAGCATTAACTGCACATGAACTTGCAAAGACAGCAGAGTTCTTTAGTTTTGGCACTAATGATTTGACTCAAGGAACATTTAGTTTCAGCAGGGAAGATGTTGAGGGGAAATTCTTGCCAGAATACATGGAAAAAGAATTACTAGAAAGAAATCCATTTCAATCAATTGATGTAGCAGGCGTAGGTAGTTTAATTAAAATCGGCATAGCAGCAGGTCGCGTAGTCAGAGCAAATATGGAGATGGGCATATGCGGGGAACACGGAGGAGATCCAAGTTCAATTAAATTCTGCCACGGAGAAGGACTAACTTATGTTAGCGCATCGCCGCATAGAATTCCTATTGCAATTGTAGCCGCAGCACAAGCAGCAATTGAGCAACCAAAGAAAGTAAAGAAGAGTATAAAATAATACATTTTAAACTAGTCAAGACTCACCATAATTGAATTGTTACCAAGAATTGATTCCATAAAGCAAATAAGATTAAAAATTGGCATCACACAAAAAAAACTAGCAGAGATGACACAGGTTAGCACATCGATGATTAACCAGATAGAGTCAGGAAGAAGTCAACCAAGTTACGAGACAGCAAAGAAAATTTTTGAAAATCTTTCAAAGTTAGAAGGAGAGTCATCATCACATACCGCAGGAGATTTTTGTAGTAAGGTCATCGTAAAATTAAAACCAACAAACACCCTGCATGATGCAATTAAAAAAATGCACGAATTATCAATTAGTCAAATTCCAGTTTTTGATGGAACTGACGTAGTGGGAGTAGTTTCAGAGGATGGGATTGTGAGACATTTAGCAGACAAGGGAGAAGCAGAATTAAAAAAAGCAAAACTGTCAGATACAATGGATTCCATTCCACCAATTGTGGATTTTGATACTCCAGCAAATGTTTTAGTTCCACTGATAAGATATACAAAATGTATTCTAGTATCAAAAAATTCAAAAATCATAGGAATCATCACAGCATCAGACACTCTAAAAATGATGGAATAATCTAATTAAAATTATTTTTAAAAACAACTTCGTCTAAACTCAATTGACCGCCACGTTCTTTGGCAGGTTCACTGGATTTTCCAACAACTATCATTAAAACAATCAAATGGTCATCTGGAAGATTAATTATTTTTGCCATTTCGTCGTAATCAAAACCCACCATAGGGCAAGAATCAAGTCCCATTTGTCTGGCTGCAAGCATTATTGTTTGGCCTGCAAAACCACAAGAACGCATTGCCTCATCACGCCTATTTTGAAGACTCTCAGAATATTTTTTCTCTAAAGAGGATTTAACTAATTCTTGTTTTTCAACAGGATGATTTTTCCAATATCTTAAGGGGTCATCTTTCCAGGCATTCATATTTCCACATAGCAGTATCACCAAGGATCCATCAACGGGTTGTGCTTGATTTCTTGCAGCAATTCCAATTTTTTCTTTTATGGTTTGATCTGCAACTGTTACAAACCTCCAGTTTTGTTGATTGTAGCTAGTAGGTGAAAGAATAGTTAATTTCATCAAGGAGTCAATTTGTTCGGATGTCATTTTGTAGGTACTGTCAAATTTTTTAATTGCGCGTCTAGTAGAAATTGCTTCAAAAGTATCCATGTTCAATTACTCACAATCATGTATCAATTTAATTGGTTGGAAAAAATGATCGATCGTAATATTACACGATAACCTTCGGCTCATATATGTAAATTCAATAGACAAAACATGGGAGTTCAAGATCTTGAAAAATTATTTGACATTAATCAGCAGATCAAACAAATCGACAAGGAAAATCATTATAATTTTATGATTGATACAGATACCAAAGAAGGCAAGACAAGGATAATCATAGACGAGTTTGGGACATGGAAAAAAGTTCCATTTTTAACAGAAGAGGAGGCAGGGGAATTTAGAAAAAAAGGATTCAGGCAATTTGTACCGGATTTAATTGATTTTAAAAATAAAATAATTATTGAATATCAAGAAGAGTCAAAGGGTAGACAAGGAGTATTAAGAAGACGTGGAAAAATTAACAAAAAAGGACATGATGAGTTTAGTGATGAAGACAAAGATATTTTCTATGAATTAGCAAAATTTAATCAATTAAAAATTTGGGAAAACACACCACCTGAAAAACAAAAGGAAGAATTAAAAGAATTTTTGAAAGTATTTTCTAGTAAAAATTAGTCAACGTGGGCTGATTATGACCTTGTTTTAGGCATGATTGATAATAAGATAAAATATTTCTAGAGTTATACAGCAATTAACCGATTTCCTAAATAGCCATTAAGATTGAGGATTATATTGAATTTAGATAAATTAGACGTTATTGATTATGTGATTCTTGCTTGTATTAAAAATGGAGTAAAAAAGTATACGAGTATTTTTAAAAATTGTAAAAAAACTAATGCCGGAAAATTTCGAGAACATGTTAACAAATTAGAAGACATGGATTTAATTACGATTGATTCAAGTGAAAATTGGTTTGTCCGAAATACCAATCCGTCAATCATATTAAAAAAAGACGGAATAAAATTTGTTGAAGAAAATATGGCTAAAGTACAAGCATATTGGAGCGTACAAATGAAAGATAGCAAGTAAACAATTTAAAATTGCTATCCAAATCAGATGAAGTGTTTTTATTTTAAGATTATAATTTAATAAAATGGATTAGATATAATTTTCAGTCAAAGTCTGCTTTCTTCTCTTTAGATTCTTTTTTTGGCACATCATCCTCTAGAATATCTTCAGTCATTTTTTTGATTGTATAGTCATATTGTTTCTTTTGATTTTTGGACACTAATTTTTTGATTTTCATTTTTAGATTGATTCCAGATATAATCATAGCAATTCCAAAAAAGAGCGCGATACCAGTGTAGAAACTTAGACCGTAAGTCATGACAAGGTTAAATCCAATAATTATGACTACTATTCCAACTAAAACTAAAAGAGTTGGAATTTGTTTTATCATAATTTACCGAGATAATAGGGCTTGATTAACTTTGATTAAACATAGAATCCAATATTTTTAAAAAGTAACAAAAAGTTAAATTTTCAGACTGTTAATAGAACATACTAGCCATAAATTCTTGTTCTTTCTGAAAATCAAAACCACATATTAACTCGAAATTATCACATCAATTCATGGCAGATACACTAACTACGTACGATGAATTGAATGAAGATATTCAATTTACTGAAGATGAAACAAAAGCACTGTTGAAGTTAAGTGAAAAAGAGATATTGATTCTAGTTCTTTCTGAAATGAAAAAACAAACTGAATTAATGTCAAATAAATAATAAAATAAAATTTATTAAAAATTTCACTAATTTCAAAAGTAGTAAAAAGATGAGATAGAATATTTGTTAATTTTTTGATTTTGCAAGTAATTCCTTTATCACATAACTTCGAACATTGGCAAACTCCCATTCTTTTAGATTTGCGGATCTACATTCTTCCTTAATTATTAGTCCTGCAAGACCGTCACTCCAAATATGTCGGTTTAAATCATAAACTTCAACAATTTTGCCACGTTTTGTGATTTTAATTGCCCCGTGGCATCTTTCAATAATTTTTAATGCTACTCTCAGATAGATTTTCTCAAAATTCACCATAGTCTAAAGTTAATTGTTTACATGAAAAATGTTCTGATTTAGAATGCGATATCAATTTCTAACTAATTCTTTAAGGATAATTTTATAATTATAGGCATATTGTCGCAATAGAGTATAGATGTTTTGTCATTAATTGAAAATAATTGTCAGTTTGTGAATGCTGTTAATCCTACTCAGGCGAAGGAGGGTTTGGTTGCATGACAACCTTATCGGAACCTTTGCAAGGTTTGTCAGCTTTGGAATGTTTGTGAATTTTCCAATTCGCACCCTTTGTAAATTTTAGAACTATGTGACCTCTTTTCCATTGCTGACACCATGCACAAAATATCTTAGGGGAATTTGATTTCTTTGAGTGAAAATTTCCAGAATTTGCCATTCTATTTTGTAATTCTTTTAGGTATTTATGAAATTACTCTAATTGTAAAAATAGTATTTGCTCCATGACACAGAATTTCTTCAATTCCACATTAAATAGAGATTAGGAAAAATAACTTCCCATATTTTATCAGCGGATATGTGCTCTACACAATCTTGGCGATAATTATCAATCCCAAATCATTCGCACCTGATAAAATATGAGAGTCCTCCTGCAATGGCTACAAACCAAAAATCATTAGGAACATTCCTACTCAAAAAATACATTAAAGATATGGGTTATTATGAAAATTAATTCTATTTTGGTTATTTTTGGTTAGGTTCTTTTTGGTTAGATCTTCCCATCAAGAATAAAAGAGAACCAATGATTGTAAAGATTATCAACAATAAAACAGAATCATACCAAGTTGCACCACCCATCCAGTTCAAGTATGGGACAGTAATTCCAATTACTAAAAATAATAAACCAAATATAATTAGCAGATTGACAGATCCCTTTTTCATATTCTGCAAAAAGAAGGTATACTGATTAAGTTTTGTTTTGCTAAACCGCGGAATTATAGGCATAAATTAAAAAAGATATTATTAAAAATTAAAAAATAATAAGAAAAATAAACACATGTAAAGAATTACAAAAATTTCTTAAAATAAAACAATGATCTTTTTAAAACATGGATTATTGTATGCACGATAACAATGCCAAAGCATGTCATTATTGCAAAATGAATAGAAACATCGAGAGTAAAAGGCAAGAAAAAGAGAAATTCCTAGAAAAAAATGAAAACAATGAAGTGCTATCTTTCACATAGTATTTTGACAAGATACCAGTAAAGATTAATAAAAAAATAATGAATTAGTGCGGTTTATTTTCAAGAGGACATTTTCCATAGTAGCCTTTTGTCTGGTTACAATTATGGCACAGTATTTGAAAACCTTTTGGAAAATTATTTTTTATGATCCAGATTACTAAAGCAGTTCCGCTTAATTTTGGCGTATAGTTTAATTTCTTTAATTTATCTTCAGAGTCCATTTCTTGTCTTCCTGCAATATGATCAATGGTTAAAAATTCAATATGACTATTCACTCCACAACAATTACAACACGGAACATCACTGTGTGAAAGATTCTTAGAATAATACTGCAAAACTTTCAAACGATTTTGCTTACTTTCAGGTTTATCTCTGTTCTTTTTTTGATTCACCTTTCGCTCTTCGTCAGTTTGAACCAATGATTATTGGTTGATTTTCCATTAGATTAATAATTTGCTTGGAAAAATACAGGATAGATTAATGATTACGGTAGCACCGGTTAGTTTTATGAAAAATAATTATAAAATAGTAAACAGAGAAACATTCAGGTTAGAATTTATCATTAATGAAACATCAGGTCTAACTTTATAAAATTTTTAAAACATCCCAATATGCTTTAGGGACGATATTACGTGTTTGGTTTATCAAATTATTAATTGTTGAATCAATAACATACGTTCTTGCCCAGTCATCCTCAGATCTTATGGATCTCCCAAAACCTTGCAATATTTTCATCATGGTTTCAGAGCTATACCAGGATGGGAATTTATTCATTTTTGCTCTTACCCTTGTATCGCCTAATGACTTGTAAGGCGCTTTAGCTATAATCTGAAATCTGGAATCGTCATCTTTGAGGTCAACTCCCTCCCACAAGGACGAGGACAAAAGAACGCTTGAGGGGGTTGCTCGATGCTGTGCAATTTTTTCATCCTGGGTGGTTCCGTCAGAATTACTAGAGTGGCATATTCGAATCCTTCTTTTATTCTCAGGTGACAACTGGCTTAAAATATCAAAGCATCTTTTTTTTGAGGAAGTCAAAATCAATCCTCTCTCAGTTTTATGCTCTGTGAGTATTTCGTCAATTTTTCTTATAGCGTTTTGCTCATCTGCAAACGAACTGCGTGAATTTAAAAATGCCACATTCAAAAAATCCACCTTTCTATTCTCATAAAGAAAGGGGGATTTGGGGGTGTCAATGAATGCAACGTTTTTCTCATCAAGTCCCATTGTTTCACAAAAATTTTTTTTGTTGACTGTAGCAGACATAAAAATTTGATATTCGGTGTTAAAGAAATCATCCACGTATTTTGAAATAAGTAACGGTTTAATCGAAATTGTTGTAGTGTTTCCAACGTCATTGCTGTTATCACTTACAAGAAAATTTTCAGGATCACTTTCAATTTGACCGATGATGTCTGAAAATTTTTTAAAATTATCGTCAAAATATTCCAAAATTTTTAAATCGTCATCCCCGTTATTTGATTTGATTTCAGCGTACTGTGTCGCATAAAATTTCTTCATTGCAACTAGCAATGCAGTCAATTCTTTAACGTCTGAAATATTATATCGACTGACATCTATCTTGCATTCATCTAATTGCTTGTTTGAGATATCGATTCCAATAAAATTAATAATTTGATCCTCTATGCCATGGGCCTCATCAAAAATGGAAACTTTTTTTTCCAAATACTCTGCAAATACAGATTTGTTTTTCATTAATTGAAAAAATCCAGAGTAATTCCATACTGAAAAATCAGATATCAGCCCAAAATATTTTTGAAAATAATATGTGCAGGTACCTTCATTTAATCTAGTATCAGAAGTCACGTCCTTTATGAGCGGTTTAAACGTACAAAATGTTTTAATGGTTTTTCCTTCTGAATTTTCTGTTTCACCCTCCAAACAAACGCCCTTCTCACAAGTATGACCCAATTCTTTTGCCAAAATCGGATCATCGACTTTGTGCTCGCCCATTATTTTCAAACATTCAAAGTTAGATTTGCCTTTAACGGATTTTAAAATGGGAAAGTCCCGAGTGTACTGATCTTGCAAACTCTTAGATTTAGTAATAAAAAATCCGGTTCCAAAATATTTTGCGATAGCCATCCCTATGGCAGACTTTCCGACACCGGTAGGAGCAGAAATTACTATTTTTTTAAATCCTAATTTGACATTAGTTTCAATTTCTTTAAGAATTTGTTTTTGAATATCCCTAGGGATGATTTGTGATGGGAAGTATTCTTCAATTTTAGAAATGGGTGCAGTTCTGATTGCAGGTGTGTCTCTAATGATTTTTCTAGGAGTTTTTGAACTGTACACAGTTTTACTAAATTTATCGACATATTCAGATACGGTATCATCTACAGTTCCAGAGTTGATAAAATAACGTTCCTTGTTGCCATTACAATTGCACGTTATTCCAACGGTCTTGCTACCAATGGGAGTTGCTTTAATTGCGGATTTACATACGGGACATTCAGCCATATTCTACAGAGTTAAAATTTAGGTCAAATAAATAACAATATACACCAGAATAAGTAAAAATTACTGCTGATGATTAACCAAACTCTCTAAGCTATACTGACTAAATGATGAGCATTGCCGAATTATGAAGCATTTTTTTTAAATATTGCAGAGCGTCTAAAAATAAATTATAACACCAGGAGAACTGAAATGGGTATATTTTTGAATCAATATTAGTATGAGAAGAATGTTATTAGAACAATGAAAGACATCCCTAAAAGATTTCCAGAGTATTCAATTATGCATAAAACAATTTTAAATCAAATTAAAAAATTGGAAAAAGAGGACGGATCGTTTGAAGTTCAAAATAAAATAAAAATGTACACGTTAGAATTAAAAAATATAGAGGATATGTTTCCAGAGAATTTTTTTGAAAAGGAAAATTAATTAGTTATGATCATCGCCACAGCCACATGAAGAATCATTTCCTTTATGAGACATCAACTTTACAACCATCTCGTCACGAATTTTCAGTAAATCTTCAACTTGGTTTTTCAATGTTTCAGAAACCCAATTTTCTTTTTGTAATGCTCGAACATTATCAATAATCTCAAGATCAATATTCAGTAAACTATCCATTAGCTCTTCTTGTTCATTCATAGTAAATTAAAGAATATACTTGGAAAAAAACTATTCTAATTAAGAAAGTGAAACCTATGCTTCCAATTTTGCTTTGAGCAGTTTTTTTCTAACCAAAATTGGGATTTTATAGTATGCACCTAAGGCCATTGCATCGGATGCACGTTGATTTCTCAATACAAGATCTTTTTTACCGGTAAAGTATAGATTGGCCCTTAAAACATCCCCGCTATCATAAATTTTTACTTTAACCAAGGTTAGTTCATTTTGTTCACAGATTTCTTCAATCATTCGATAAATGGACGGTGCAGGCTCGCCTTCAGTGTCACTAAAACTTGTAATGTGTTTTGCAACCTCACCTGAAAATGCACGCATGTGGAATTCTTTGCCGTTATCAGCCCTTAGAACCACCATGCCCTCAACAGCATATGGATCTACAAATCCAACATACTCAATTTTGACAGAGTCATAGTCAGGTTCGGGTGCTTGATCAATATTCATGAGATTATGCATAAACTTTGGATATATTGTTTATAAAGATAGCAAAATCAGGAGATCAAAATTAAAATAATAATTGTTAAAAAATTAATTACGATTGACACATAACCCCAAATTATTTAAAATCCAGATATAAGGTAGCATAATGTCAACGAATCCAGAAAAAGCAGTTTCCTATGTTTTAACTAAAAACGTTACAGAGTACATGGACAAAGATGTTCTGATACTAGACATGGACACGCAAACAAGAGAAGCTGCTGCCATGTTACGACATTATGAGAGAGACGACATCATTGTAGTTGATAAAGAAAAACTTCCAGTGGGAATTGTAACAGATGAGGATATTCTTAGCAAGGTTAGTGATGCGACAGTTTACGCAGAAGCAACTACCTTAAAACAAATAATGAGTAAACCATTAATCACAATAAGTGACAAATCGACATTGCAAGATGCATTGTATAAAATGCGAGATAACAATGTTAGAAAGCTTCCAATAGTATCAAAGAAAAATCATGTTATAGGAATAATATTTCAATCAAGCATTGCAAATGTAATCAGGGATGCAACTGCGGTTGCACCTCGATTACTAAGTCCGCCAGTAAAAGCAGTGTTGGGAAATCTAGGATTTGTATTACAATTTGCAGGTGTTCTGCTACTGGTTCCAGCTATTGTTGCGACATTATTAGAAGACACAGTTGCAGCTACTGGAATGTATCTAACAACAGTCCTGTTGCTGGTAACAGGGTTTTTCCTAAATTCGTATGGAGAAAAATCAAGTCTTAATCTGCAACAGGCATCCATACTGGTATTTTCTAGTTTATTTTTACTGTCATTATTTGGAACAATACCGTATCTGTACGTGTTTCCAAGTGATGCACCTGCAGCAGAAGTATTTGCAAATGCATTCTTTTCAAGTGCTGCAGGATTCACAACGGGAGGAATTTCATTATTTGATGAGCCAGAAAAATTATCGCAAAGTTTTACATTTTTCCGTAGTTATACACAGCTTGTAGGTGGAATGAGTTTCATTTACCTTGTAATTACAGCGTTCTATCCAGAATCAAAATTACAGGCAATGCGCGGTTTTATATCTGGAAAGACACTCCACATGAAAGAACTATTTCTTACAATTACAGTTATCTTTGGAATCTATATTGTGATTGTTGCCTCACTGCTATACGCATTTGGGGAGAGAGACATCATCGACAATTTTTCCCTGGCGATGAGTACGCTTTCAACGGGAGGATTTACGCCAACATCTACAATTCTGGAGGGTTTGCTATGGCAGGAATATGTGGTATTAATGGGCGCGATGATATTAGGGGCGTTGCCATTTACGTTCCATTACGCATTTGTTAGAAAAAAATTCCTGTCTCCAAAATTAGGAAAAGAAGTTTTGACATATTTTGGAATTTTAGGTGGTGCAACTATCATGTTTGCAATAGTAAGTGGACTGGATCCATTGCAAAGCGCGTTCTATTCAGTGTCAGCTAGTACTACGGCAGGATTGCAAATGGAGAGTTTAGCAGGTCTTAGCGGAATGGCACATACAATTCTAATCATGCTGATGTTTATTGGAGGATGCGGATTTTCAACGGCAGGCGGTTTGAAAATTTTCAGATTGTTCCACCTAAGAGACATCAGAGCATTTTTATCAAAAATACGAAGATGTGAATTGCCAAATCAAAATAAAAAAGAACTTGTATCAACTTTAATCATTATTGCATTATTTCCAATAATATCTGCAATTACAGGTGCACATCTTGCAGAAATAGAAAACGTGCCATTCCAGGATGCATTCTTTGAGGCAGCAGGAATAATTACAACCGGGGGGTTATCAGCAGGAGTAATAGATTCAGATACAGATCCTGCAACAATGATAGTGTTAGGATTTTTAATGATTTTTGGAAGGCTGGAAATTATTGCAATTATATACATTTTTGTGCCTAAACTGAGTTAAGATAGAATTTAATTCTACAAAATAAATGAAGTTCAGGAAAGAATAACACTGTCAAACACCAATAAGGGAAAAAAATTAATTGTTTTAGGATTCATATCAATTTCAATATTATTTCTGATTTATACCAGATATCAAAATCCAGAAGTGATCACACCCAGTGCAATAGAGCCCATACAAAGAATTGCTTTGGGTTTTTACATTACAATGATTGTTGCGCTAGGAGGGATTGCTTTTGGCATGCATAAATATCAAAAAGATAAAGTTGAGAAACAAGGTAAGGACATACTGACAATAATTGCAATAGTAACATCAAATTTAAAATCACGTAAAATTTTTGTTGCAGTGTTCATTACTTATGGAATATTTTTTTCGTTGGTTTCAGGAACACTAGTCTATCAACCAGAAGTTAATTTTGTGACGCATTACGGTGCAACAATTCCATCAGGATTTATTGCGCCATGTTGTGACGGTCCAGGATACATGCCAAAAATCATAGTGTATCTTACAGAACACGTAGGGTTGCAAGTAATCCCAATAAATTTTGTACTGCAAATCATCGTCTCATACTTAGTTGCAATAAATGCATCAATTGCAATTAGCGCGTATACGCTTTCTAAAAAAGGACGAAGCATTAGCAGTGTGGGCGCAGTCACAGGGTTGTTTATCGCATGTCCAACTTGTGCGGGTACTTTTCTTTCAATATTTATTGGAACTGCAAGTGGAATAGGCTTATCAATATTACTCACACAGCTACAAACATTGTTTATCGCATTATCAATACCGGTACTGATACTTACGCCATACATTATGGCAAAAAAGTTACAAAATTCAGACGGCAGTTGTAAGATAAATTTTAAGACTTAAAGGCCTTAACTTCAGGGATTTTATGATTTCCAATATCATAACCATCTCTTCGAAGAAATTTCAAAGTTAATTTATAAATTAATTCGTCATGATCAACTTTCTCCAAAATTTCAGTCCACAGAATTTTGCTGTTTTTACTAATGTGCTTTTTAAAATCAGGATTCATAGATTCAGCAATTTCCTTGCATTGATCAAAGGTTTTGCCATTTTTGTAAGCACGAGTGCGTCTATCGCAACTATCCACAGTTAATTTAGATAAAAATTGTAAATAAACCTAGTTTGAAGGTACTTCAAACAAATAGTACATAAATAAAAACAAGACGTGGTAATAAAAACAACTGAAGAGTATGTGGATTTTTTTATAAATCTCAATATGGGTAAAGAAGTTACCTTGCTAAGCTTTGTTAATAATGAAAGAATGGTATTAAAACAAAAATTACAAAATAAAATAAATGAAAAAGAGCCAATTAAAAAAGGAATTATAATTTTAGAGGGTCTAATAAAAGAAATTGGTGAAAATAGTCAAATGGCAATTTTAGACAAATACAGAAAAAAGGAGTAAAGAAGCATGGATAAGAATTCAGATATCATCAGAATTGAAATAATTAGAATTCTTAATGAAAATGGAAAAATTAGAGGCACAGAACTTGCTAAAAGAGTGATAAAAAAGGTAGGAAATGAAAAAATAGTGTACAGGGAAATCGGGTTCCTTGTAGAATCAGGGGAAATAGAGAAAAAAATTCACAGTAAATCACACATAGAATATGAATTAATTAATTTGTATGAGTCAGTAAATAATCAACTTAAAGAATTACATAAAGAAATCAACATGACATTTGAAGAAATAGATGACTTTGAAAACATAAGTCGGGAAGAAAATTTTTCAGTTCATGAAAGGTTAAGAACTATGATACATCTAATACACACTGTACAGTCAACCGATGGAATAATGAAAATTTTGTCATATTATCCTACATTCAAAAAAGATAAAATGTTTCCACAAATTAAAAGAAAGATTGATGATTGTTGGGAATTAATAATGAAAAATATATCGTATCAATCGGAAGAAGAGTTTTTGAATAAAATTCTTGAAAACCTAAGAATAACTCAAATGGATTCAAAAAATGTTAATTAAGAATTTTTTAATTTTTCTAAAACAATTTTAAAAATTGAATTATTATCAAGTAACACGTATGGCAAATCATTCTCATCACAGGCCTGACCGCTTTCAGTATCACGAGTAACAAGAATCATATCATTTTCTTTAGCATAATTAATTACAGAATAATCTGTTCTTAATTTATGGCCATCAGCACGTAATTTTTTAACGCTATACGCATCAAAACCTAATTCTTTAAGTTTTTCATCCCAGCCATCATCCATTTCATCGATAAGTATTTTCATATAACTTGGTAAATAATTTCCAATATTAGTGTAGTATCAATAATTTTTAAATAAAATTAAGCCTAGATTACAATTTAAAAATAATTTCAGACTAATCAATATAAAATAATTTACACCCTGTCAATAATAATAAATTTTTAATTTTAGGTAATGCCAAAAATAGAAGCATATGATGTCAAAGCACATAAAAAAGTGACCATGAGAAATCCACAACCATATTTAATGAAAAACGGCTCATGGGCATTAAAAGGAACTAGTGCAGAAACCGGGATATCCCTATTTAGAATAGTAGGTAGAAATAAACCAAAAATTTCTCAATCTCGATTAGAGTCATTCAAAAATTTGTTTTCAAATAGACAATGTGAATGTGAAAAAATCTGCTAATTTTATTTTTTTAAATATAAAAATATAACATGTTAAAAAAAATGTTAGAAATGGACGATAAAATTAAAAAAATAATTTTAACGGAATACTATGCAAGGTTAAAAGGAAATTCAAAAATATCTAAAATGCATATGTATAATTTTCCAGAACTAAAAGAAATAGATAATAAGATTATTTTTAAAAATGCAAAATATCTAATTGATTCAAATCTTGTACGCGGAGGCATAGATGAGGAAAAGGATCATTCATTCCCATGGATAACTCGATTGACACCTGCAGGAATTAAATTAATTGAGAAAGAGTAGTCGTATTTACAGATAAATTTTTAAAATAATTCCAAAAGATCAAGTACTTATTTTCCAATAAATATGAGCATGGTATGGATGAAAAAATTGAAGACAAATCCGAAGATTCAAAGAAAAAACACATGACATACTATAGATCACTAGGTAAAATAATCACAGACATGAAAAATGAAATGAATCAAGAAGGACAACCTGCAATTCAAGAGCATCTGACATCCAGAATTGAGGCAATTGAAAAAGACAGGAAAAGAATTAGAGAGTTATTTCCAGACATAAAAAAGGAGGAATGGGATGGTAACTTCAACTGAAAAAAATCACAACAAACATCTAGATTTACTACATGATTACAAAATACATTTAATCAAATACATTGCAGAGTTAGAAAAAATGGATAGAGAATCCGAATTTTTAAAGAAATGGAATGAAGAAATTATTTTAGAAAGAAAGAAAGAAATTCAAGTTATTGATAAAATTCTTAAAAATATGATTAGATTCTAGTCATGATGTTTCTGAGTTAAATCATACAAGGATACGCATAAAGAATCCACATGTTCAGAGGATACACCGTCAATCCAGATAACTTCCTCGTTTATGCTATAGTCACTAAGTGAATCAGGGTAATTGCATTTAAGGAATTTTATCTCAGTTTCAATTAATGTTTTAATTTCACATTGTTCTAATTCTGAAAAAACATAGTTACAAGTCATTAAATCAAGATTAACGTAATAATTTCCGTGAGCAGGATTTATTTTTGCTTTAATGAAAGGCTTGTTTTGTTGCTGACATTCTCGATAATGTTTATCATACTCAAACATTTTAGAATCCCCCAAATATTTATGAAAAGTCATAAGAATGTAAAATTTTTTGTATTAGATATCTGCAGTAATTTTCTTAATTTTTGTAATTAATGCAATTTTAGTACTCATAGGAGTTTCTGGCTCCATTGTGAAAAATACAATATTTCTTTTTGTATAAAGTACCAATTGAGAAACTTTCTCCCTTTCAACATGAATGTATCTTACTTTTCCTAAAGAGCGATCAAATTCTTTTCTCATTACACGTCTTTGTGCAACTTGAGCACAGAAGTGTTCTTCTTCTTTTTGAGAATTAAGACTAGTTTGACCTTTTTTCATAATACCCTCACGGATATTTCCTTTGGCGTCAATTATTGCTGCAAATCTCATTTTAGAATTTAGATTAACAATTTCTTGAATTATTTCTAAAAGATCAATTTTTTTTCTAGCAACCATAACTAAATTAAGAATTTAGTTTGGCAAATATAAGTATTAAAAAATTCTAAACGTGCTCTAGAAATAATTAAAATTTTACTAATTTATTAATTAGACGCAGGACAAAAAGTAGATGAAACCAGGAATTGTATTAGTCATTGTTGGTATCTGCATGTTTACTTCAGGATTATTTTTATTTTATTTTATAGAAGTAACAGAGGATAAAATTTTAGAAAATATAAGAAACATGGGAACATTTGTAGGGTTAAGTGGAATGGGAGTGACCCTTGCAGGAATTTTGCTATATTTGATCAATAAAAATACAGAACCAATTAAAGAAAATTACGACATCTAAAATAGATCATTAGAAAAAATACATAAATTAAAAAAATAAAGTAAACAGATTATAATAATGAAAAAAGAAATGTTTTAGAAATGTCTAAAAAATCATGGATTGGCGGAATTTACTTAAAACAGGAAGGAGGGTATGAAATTATTTTAAGATCTTTAAATCATTATAAAAAAAGATTACAAACCATCCATGCAAGTCCAGAATTAAAAGAAGCAGCAGCAATGTTTGCCCCAGTATTACAATCACAGGCAAGAAAAAGACTACCAATTATTGAAGAAACAATAGAAAAAATTAATCAATATCTACTTGATTCAGCATCAGCACAAACCTTAGAAGAAAATTTAGAAACAATAGAAAAATCATTAGAATGTCGTAAATCAGATATTGAAAAAGCTGAAGAGACAGGTAAAGAATATTTTATCAAATTAGTAGGTAATGTTCAAGATGCAAAAAAAGATACCGAGTTAATTGAAAATGCACTCATAAAAATTAAAAAGTATTTAGAATAAAATTACAATCCTTGAACATACCAGTCAAAATAAGGTAAAAGTAGCTTACATTGTTTTTTCTTTTCAGATTCATTTGTAAGATCAGTTATTTTTTGGATTTTGCCTTTAAGGTATTCAATTGTTATAGTACTTCTAAATTCAAGCATAATTTCATCAATTACTTTTAAAAAGTCATCAGAAGATACATTATCAAAATCTTGCAAAATATTGTTAACTTTAATTTCTAGAGACATGTTAAAAATTATATTTGTATTTTTTGTTAATTTTAAACAATATCATCATCATCCCAGGTTAAACGAAACTTGCCAGTAACTCTAAACATGTTAAATTTTGAACCGTTTTTAAAAACTAATTTGTATAATTTTTGTGCTGTGTCTTCCACTTCTAAAATCACATTATCTTTCTGAGTTTGAAAAACTATAGGGTTATTTGAAATCTGTTTCCACTCAGGTTCATCAAAATCCATATAAAATTTGGTGTATAGTAATCCCATATGACTATCATAGAATAAGCCCGAATAAATAACTAGTCAAAATTTTAGTTATCAGGGCCATATTTTGGAAGATATGCCTGACAGTAGCTCACAATTGTAGGAAAAATTAATCCATAATCAACGTCATTTTTAATAATTTTAAAGACACGGGAAATTAATTGTTGGACCATTAAATGTTCATCACGATACAAGGTTTTTTTTGGATTTTTGATTGAATCTAAAATAGTAAAACCATTATCAGCTTCCAATAGACTTTTGAAAAGAGTAGTTGCAATCAATATTTTTTCATCAATATCCTTGTGAGGATAGTCAGCATCCAGCCTACTAATTTTTAATTTTAGATCATGAAATGTCTTGTTAGTATTTTGTTCAAGATGCTGTTGTGATTGCCGTTCATAATTAGGAGTGGGAACATAAAATTTCATGTTGCCTTTACTTTCTACAAAAATTATTCCCTTGTTCAATAAGGAATTTTTAGATTTTTCAAAAGTTGTTTTAGCCATAAATTCAGGAACTATTATTTTGACTAGAGCATTGTGATGGGATGCAGGATTATTTTGAATGCATTGTAAAACAATTCTTTCACGCTCATACGTATTGAAATTAGGCTCATTACGGTTCATCATAACTAGGTCGACCTATATTAAACAGGTTGACTATTAAATTCTATTGTTAGGTAATAGGACAGTTAGCGAAATAATTCTAATTCCTGCAAGAGTTTACTCATAGAGTGTTTCCACCGCCTCATGGCATCAACATCATGAGGTCTGTTATCTTCCAAAAATTTTTTCTCTTTTAGTAATTCAGCATATCGCTTATTATCAACTCGAACCATTTTACATAAATTCTAAATTAAATGATAATTTAAGTTCTAAAAAGAGGCATTTGCTTAAATGCAGGAATTAATGGAAATCTCTAGATATATTAGAAAATAAAAACAGACATCATTTATCGAATTGACAATAAAACATGATGATAAAATATTGGAATTGTCTACTCAGTGGATTAGCATAGATGACATGATTAAAGAGCATGGCGGAGATAAGCAAGAAGTAATTCAAGCAGTGGGTAGACTTGAAAATACAGGTTATTTGGAATCTAGAAGTATTAAAAATACAATTTTGTATAAAGAGCAAAATAAAGTTCAAGATCGCATACAATTTTCAAAAATGATGGAAACTTTTGTTATTAATCAAAAAAAAGAAATCGAAGACATTGGCACAATTCCCACAATAATGTTAAGTGACGGAAGTCAATTCGGATTTACTAAAAAGGGTCTAGAGTTATTGGAGCACATTCAAGAAGAAATAGACAGAGCTCACATGATAATTATCAGAACAGATTATCAAGATAAAATAAGATCGTTACAGCATCCGATTGCACATCAGAGAATAAAGAGGTTGGAAAAACATATCAATAAAATTATGAATTTAATGTTAGAGACATACAAAGATGTACGCTCCAATGTCGCAATACAAGAATATTTTCAGGATCACACAGACGAATTAAAATTTAGAAAATAATTAAAAATAAGAGTAGTGTAAAATAAAATATCTATTCTTTATCGATGAATTCACTAACAACAGGCGGATCTGGAGCTAATCCTTTTCTTTTTCTAATATCAGCAACAGCTGTTGCCAACATAGATTTTGGAACTTCAGTCCATTCCTTAAATGATGTATTCCATGTTGCACGTCCTGCAG
>JACKQG010002091.1_pt1 | contig 18477 bp, 10 predicted proteins | sample 8237621 | NCBI WGS metagenome assembly JACKQG01 (sample SAMN15677084, study PRJNA649215) | marine metagenome | biome: marine; feature: Black Sea; material: saline water; isolation source: suspended particulate matter (SPM) from the Black Sea western gyre | collected 2013-06-09/2013-06-10 | depth... | reverse complement strand
CCTTTATTGAATATATGATAAGGAACCGGGTTAATAGTTACGCTATTGTCCAGCTCTAGGTAAGTAATAATTTGTAAATTTTTGGTTAATCCTAATATTATGCCGTTACCTTTTAAAGATCCGGAAACGAATATTTCAACCTCACCATCATTGTTAATGTCATAACTTACTATTGTGCCGGGTACGAAATCAATAAATTTTCTGCTTAATATGGATGTTAACTCAAAATCTCTGAACTCTAATCTTCCATCGTCCCAACCGATAAGCATTTCATCTTTGCCATTATTATTTACATCACAAAATGTTTCTAATTTACTATTATTATTTTCGATAGAAATAGATGGACTGATACGATTTTTGCCCACATCCCAAATTCCAATTAGAGATTTTTCATTTGGATTTTTGCCCCTGAAAAAGTTATAAATTACCTCAGCTTTTCCATCCCCTGTAATATCATGAATACTCAGAGACACATTTGAAAATTCTTTTCCACATTCCTTTTTCAAAAGAAATTCTCCATTGGAACTAAGAACCGTCCGATAAGAATGATAGTCATCTGTGCCATTTACTACTTTTTCATTCCCATTACACGGCGCTGTTGATCCCATAAATATTTCCGGTTTTTCATCCCCAATTACATCTAATATTTGTATCGTTTGAGGCACAAAGCCTGTGTTATATTTCCAGACATATTTTTTATTAAAAAAATCATAAGCAAATATTCCTCTTGGCTGATAAGCATGTCTTGTTGTAACAGATAGAAGCATGTCCTTTAGATTATCCCCGTTTACGTCAATTAATCCAACTACTTTGATATCGCAGTACCATTCTTTGTTACTTTTTTGGGGATTAATAGCTCCGATAAAAGAGTGCAATATCTTGCCTTCAAAGTTTATTACATGTAGGTATGTTGTATCCGGTGTCAGTTCGGAAATAAAAATTTCTTTTTGCCCGTTGTTATTTATATCAAAAAAAGTCGGAGTTGACAGTTCATTATAAAAATTTTTTTGGAATTTGTCTATCTTTGGATTAAACGATTTGGCTAATATATGGCTGGGTCTATTAGATGAGCCTGGAACTTTTAATACCTGGACAAGTTCATCCATACCGTTGCCATTGAGATCGATTGGTAAACGAAATTCTTTATCAGCATCACCAAATTTTTCAATAATTTCCAATTTATATGGCAACGTATTCTTATCGATCTGAGATAAATCTATTGCTTCAAGTTCTTTTTTAACATTCAAATCCGGTTTTGAACAAGTGAATATAAAAATAAGAAAGATGTATAGTGTGTTTAATCGAAATATTTTCATACTATTTGATCCTTATCTTAAATATTTGAAGGAAAATAATTCTGTTATACTCTTTAAGGATTAAAATGTAAAAATCATCTAATCAATTTCTTTTAACTGTTAATATCTGTTATCATAAATGCATGGCGCATAGAGCAGAGCGCATGGCGGTAAAGCAAACTCGTTGCGCTATGCGCTTTGCATTCTTTGACAGGCATTTTTACATAATTAAAGTTATGATTTATATGTTACAATGTAAACCTTAACAAGTATAAATTCTTTTCGCAGATCAGGTTAGATGCTACAGCGGTCAAAATCGTCGAAGAATATCCGAATCAATTCAATGGAGTAAATATATAATATTTTTGTTTGATTGTCAAGCAAATTCTGTATTTTTTATCTTAACTCGCAAAAAAATAGGCACTACCTATTAAGCAACGCCGATTTAAATAATTAAAAAATTTTGTACATATCAAGGTTAGAATTGAAGGGCAAAACTATTCATTATAAATTATACATAATTGATAGTTTTAGAAATAGTTTCCGCCAAAAAGACCGCGCTAAAAAAACAGCGGGCAGGCGGCGGACAGGTTGCCCATAATCGTTTTGCCTATTCTTCACTTGACCAAAATAGTTATAAAAATTTCCATCTAACATCAAAACAAAAAAACAACCCCAACGCCAGCCTCAATTCCTGAAATCGAAGTACCGCCAGTAAAATCACCAAAAAAGTACTTGAACCGGAGGGGGATTTTAATGTTGCGTGAAGGAGAAAATTCAGGGGATAGACCAAAGCCAATTATATCAAGTCCCGGAAAATTATTAGGGAAATTTTTGGTTGCATAAAAGGACCTTCCTTCTCCAAGAATGCTCAGATAAAATTTCTCACTAATGCGCATTTTATAGTAGCCAATTCCTTCAAGCTGAGTCGGCGTTGTTTTTTCAGGCTCTTCCTGAAAATCACCAAGGATAGAATAGCTGTTTTTCCCTTTACTGCGATAACGTACTAAAAGAAACAACTCATTAAATTTCTGGTATGAGCGCAGCATCCCGCTGACCATTATTTTGTCGCCAGATCCAAAAACAGTCTGGCTGCCCATTTTATCTTCGCCGTAGGTGGTGTATATTACATCGACGGCAAAAGTTGTCGTTGGCGCCAGTTTGATATCAAATCCGCCGGTAACAAGAATTTCATCGCCGGGATTGTAATCGTCTGTCATGTTCTCCAGCGGTTTGAAGCCGCCTTTTAATTGATAAGTTGCTCCTAATCCCAAAACCAGGTTATCCGAAACCGGCGCTGCCCAGCTAATTCCCGGTGATACATTTAGTCCCTGTCCGAACCCGGGAACCTGAAAATTGAAATAGCTGTACGCGATTTGCGATGAAGTCGAAAATTCATTGGCTGTTAGTTCCTTTTTGCCACTGGGTAAATTCAACCCAAGATTGAATACCAAATTAGCGTTTTCCAGGTGATAGCTGGCGCTCAATTGTGCATCAGTCAATCCGCTCAACGCATTTTTTTCACCTCCAACAATTGGCAGATTGTTATCATACACATGTATTATGCTCGCCTGGTTTCCGCGTATGGATAAACTCAGCGCCCGATTGACCGGGTAATAGATCATGGTCGGGAAAGAGACCTCTGATATCTCATAGTTGCTTTCAATAGACCACTGTTGAAAAACAGGCATTATTTTGATGTAACCTTTTTGACCGATAATGTAATTGTCGTTTGCCTGGGTGTTTGTAAATAACAATAAAATTGAAAATATAAATATAAACTTTTTCATTTTTGCTCCTAAGTTGCTAAACAGAGAATTTCTTGCATAATGGGTAAAAAAATATTAACTTTGATAACAGCTAAAAATTCAAAAAAAGGTTTAGGTCGAGATCGAGATCAAGAAAGAATTAATATTTTTCTTGATCTCGATCTTGACACCTGTACCCGAAGGGTATTGATCTTTTCTTGTTGTAATAACCATCTCAAACAAACCCATCATTTCAATTTATAAAAATATTGGCTGATCGCTGACAGCTATCTCACCACCAAAAGCTTCCTCGTTTCCATAAAGTCCCCAGCTTGTAACCGGTAAAAATAGATGCCGCTGGCAACCTGTGTCCCGGATTCGTTCAAGCCATTCCAGTGAATAGAATGAGAACCTGTTGTTTGTTTTTCATTTATTAATGTGCGGACTTTCCTGCCTAAAATATCAAAAATGGTTAATTCAACAGGAGTTCGTTTTCCCAACTGGTATTGAATAATTGTTCCCGAGTTAAACGGGTTGGGATAATTCTGTTTTAGCCTGTATTGAACCGGGACAAGCGGAATTTCTTCGTTGTTTTGTTGGGCGAATGTTTCTGTCCCAATAATAAATTTTAAATGTCGAACCGGAAATTCCCGGTTTATTTCAATGGTAAATTTATTGTCCTTAACCGGAATAGCAGAAATATAATCTTTATCAAGTATAAAAATCTTGAAATTTTCCGGCAATTCCCCAAATTCAAACAGAGTGATTTCAATCGGTTTTTTGATATATTCGGAAAGACTAATATCCAAATCCCATTGTTGTCCCTGTTCGGAAACCGACTTAAAATTGCTGGCAAATCTGTTTTCTTCATCCAGGATTGAAACCCGCAAGTAATCACCAATGGGCGGCGCTTCGGAAAGATCAAACTTATCTTTTTTTTCTGTTGTCAGAGAGCTGAAACCCAAAAAGTTTTGTGTGTCAACAAGTTTGGTATCTTTCATTTTTGCTGAAAGTTGCAGCACGTAACCGTCGTCGCTGATAGTTTGAAGCTTGCTTTTTGCTTTGGGCACTGCGCTGGTTGAAGCTTCAACAGGAGGGATGGAAATTGTTACCGGAGCAGCGCTGTCGTTGTTAACAAAGTAGCCTTCCCAGGGATTTAAAACTGTTACTGTTTGGTCGTATTTGTATTCAGAACCATCATGATAAACAGGAGGCTCTAACAACTCAAAATTATTTATAGTATTAACTGTTACTGGAAAAGGAAAAGGATTCCCAACCTGATTCCATCCCGGCTGTAAAGTATAATAAAAAGGTTCAGACGCATTTACTGACAATCCGTTTTCAACATCAAATTGCTCGCCGCTTCGCGTGATGAGCCAAAATGCATTCCCAGGAGTAAACGTGGAGTCAATTCCCTGCCTGTAGTAAGCTGTGTCAATCTGGGCATGTTCAAAATATCCGGCTGAATCGTAGTGCGTTTGATAACGGAGAACACGCCAGTATTTGATATCATAGTTATTATAATCATCTGCCAGCACACTATCAATTTCCGGATTATTCAACAAAATGGGAATTGAGACCATTTTGTAGGTCATACTTTTTAAATTCAATGGAGCAACCTGGCGTTCTATTTTAACCTGAACTCTTGCCGGGTTGGTTTGCGGATCCGTCGGGGGGTAAGTGACCACATTCTGATCATCTGATAATTCGATATAATATTCAATGCCTCGGTAGGTGACTGAATCTGATGGAATGGTAAAATTGAGAGTGTCGCCAGTCGCTGTTAAATCGATATATTGCCAATTACTTTCGCCGGCATTACGATAGTACAACCGGCGAGTTGTCGGTTGAAAATTTTCTGTAGGTGTTACAGTGATATCCAAATTTTTTCCGGCAACCGGTGTTGTATCAGGTTCAACTTGCATTGACTTTGGGGATTGAACATAATATTCAACAAGTTCAAATTGAAAATCATCCGCCCACGCGCCCCATCCTTTGTTCATAACTGTACCGACATCTTGAGCATAATACATATTACTTATTTGGACAGTGTCTCCGGCTGTTTCTACAACGATTAATTTCATCTTAGTACACTCATTAAATGTACCTGCCGGTACCGTTACAGTCTCGGTAAGACTTTCAACAATCCATTTATAGTTCCCACCCATGTCTGGCGCATAGCATTCCCAAGTGTAACCTACGTATAATGTTTCGGGGAAATTCAGCCAGTGAAGAGGTGGATCGAAAATACTTGCAGAAACTAAACCGGCTTCATCAAGAATCCCATAATCTTGCACACAGCAGTTATTTACCTCTGCTTCAATTCCGCTGTAGTTAGATGGAGTACCAATAAGAGCGAACGGTAACTTAAGTTCTATTATCCCGCCACTCACACCAATATAACCAGGTCCTTCCAATCCCTGTGGTACATCTGAACTGCTGCCATTATAGCCAAGACTCCATTGAGAAATGGCATAGTCATAACCAATCCCAAGCTGCATTCTATCATAAGGGCCATCACTGTTTACAGAGAATTGATAAATTCCTTCATTGGGTGAGGGTCCATTCCCGAAATTTGTATTCACATTATCCCATAAGTCCAAACGAAGATATAAATTTTCAGTATCTTGTGCTACATAAAGAGCTTTAATATCATCCCCAGTATAGGATGGTGAATCATCTCCTTGAGCATCTGTCACTAAAACGTTTATACCACTCCAATCATCAGGATTTCCATCAACATTAATGGTTTTTGTTGGTATGTCGATCTGCACAATATCCGGAGATTCTCCAAAAGCTCCCATTATAATACTGGTAGAATCTACCCTCATCCATGAATACCAAATCATTTCATCAGAACCATCATCTGCTGTCATCCTTTGCTTCTGTCGAAAATATTCTTTACCGTTTATCAAATCCAGACTCTCGATCTCCATTCTGGATGTTGTAGGCTTATACTCACCTTGAAACATGTCGGTATGCTCCACCCAATAGTCTCCGACATGGAAAGGATAATAATCGGTTCCTGTCTGAGCAGAGACAATTTTTAGTTGAGCGAGAAAACAACTCAAAAGTATTACAAAATTAGTAATAAAAGATTTGTTTACTGTTTTCATCGTCTTGTCCTTATTGTTTATCATCTTTCCGGCGGCTTTGGTGGTAAATCCAAATCGCCTAACACTTCAACCCCCGAGTGAGTTGCTTCTTGCACAGATTCCCTGCTATCCTGGCCCGGCACAAATATAGTTCCAATATTCGATGAGATGTTTGTAAGCCGGCTGTTCACTAAATCGTTTGTTGTTGCTGCCTTCCCGGTACTTGGTACAGGTGAACTGAGCGCAAATTCATACAGGCCTGTTTGACCGGCTGTTGCGAGTAATTGGTTTGTCTCCACCTTTTGCTCAGCTTTTTTGAAATCAGGATCTATTTTTTTTGCCTGCTCAAAAAATTTGGCGGCTTGTCCAAAATCACCTCTATTTTCCATTTGCAATCCTTTGCAGTAATTTAAAAATGCCTGCAAATTTTTTGTGGGAATTTCTTGAATCTTCATTCGTTCCTGAACAGTTAAAACAATGTTCATTTCATTAAGAAGACTGAAAACCAGGTCTTTTTCCATTTTGAATAAATTGCGCAGTCCATCTTTTTGATTGGATAAACCCGGGAAGTAATTGTCTTTCACATCCCAAAAGCCAACATTTAGCTCCACATTATTTTTATCTGAAACATCATAATTTCCGTGGACAATTTTAGCAGCGCCAAGCAGTTTGCCGAATCGAGGCGCGGTTCCCTCTTCAACCATACCACTCTGTCCCATGGAGATCTCATTGAACATGGCTTGCAACCGGATTCTTTCGATCACTTTCAAACCATTTACCTGGCTCAAATCAGTGATCATCATTTCACCAATGCCAATGCCAAGCTCTGCAAAAGTTTTATTTTCGCCCTGGTAAGTAAATGGGAATACTGCGACTGATTTGGGAGATATATCTGCAACATTCAGGTTCTTTTCTTGAGCTAATAGTTGCTGCATTTCACTGCGAATGAGTTCCCTGTTAAGCGTTTCATAACGAAGGGACATTTGTTTGCGATAGGGAGATAGAAGTGAGACGTCATTATAAAGTTTATAAATTTTCAGGGCAGCCGTATTATTACTTTGCTTTTCAAAAAGTTGTCCCAGAAAATAAAGTGTTTTTCCGTTTTTTCTATCAAGCCGGTAAGCTTTGCTTAAAAGTTTTTTAGCATAGGCATAGTTTTGCAATTCCAAACTGATTATGCCAAGTTCTAAAAAACCGGTTGCATCGCTGGGATTTTGTTTTACAAAAAATTTGTATCTCAATATATCAGCTCGATATTGTTTGGTTGATCGCTTGCGGTTCACATTTGTCGGGGCGCAGCTTTGCCAAAAAACCGATGCAACAAGAATAAAAATGACGAATATATTTCGTTTATTATGCAAAATGGTCTCCTTAAATTCTGTTATAACGTTTTAAATAATAATAAAAAAGCCGGTGGTTTTGAATTGCAAAAGGTATGCCTAAAAATCCCATTTATTTTACAAACAAACTTAATTAGCAAAATATCAATTAGTTAAGCCGGCATTGATTTAAAATACAAATTTTAAAGGATTTCATTGTTTGCTTTTTATTGATACAATGGGACAATTCTGAAGTTAGATTTGAAATTTTCTGTTGATATTTCATACAATATGTATTACCTTAATGTAAAAACTATAATAATAAAACCCCGATTTATCATAAGTTAAGTAACTGTTATGCAAAATCGGGGTATTACCTTAATTTCAGAGTTCAACAGCATTGTAATTAACTTCAAAAAAAGCAAATGTGACTTCAGGTAATCCGCAATTAATCTTATCGGCGAGATGAATTAGAAAATTTATGAATAGCCATGAGATTTATCTCGTGGATTCTGAAAAAAACTTCCCAAATTCACTGGGTTTTAACCCATTGTTATGATAGCTCTCAGGCTAAAGCCCGTTTTCTATTGTGTGTAGTTAATCATTATCCCCGACATAAATATCGGGGCAATTCAATCACAAATCAGCCATTAAAATCAGTTGTGAATTAAATACATATCCGTTGAATTCTGAATTCAGCCTATTTAAGAATTGTTATTATAAGGAGCAAAAAAATGACTGCGCAGGAAGAGAAAAACCCGGATTTTTTCAATGAAGAAGTAAAAAGATACCTTAAAAAACATTATAATATTGATGGCAAAATTCACCGCCTGGTGAGCTATGACGATCAAAATTTCCTTGTAACTGATAAAAAAAATACAAAGCATGTTTTAAAAATCTCCAACACAATAGAAAAAAAAGAATTTTTAAATGCCCAAAGCGAAGTTTTGAAATATCTGAAAAAGAAATGTTCAAACTATCAATTTCCAAATCATTTTGAAACTGCCGAAGGAAAAATAATTTTGTCAATTAAGGATGATTCAGGGTTCAGTTATTTTGCGCGTTTATTAAATTATGTCCCGGGTACATTTTTGAGGGATTTGAAAAACCATTCCGAAAATCTCCTTTATAAATTTGGTGAATTTTTAGCAACAATGGATAAAGCTTTGCTGGAATTTGATCATCCGGCATTTCATCGGAATTTTACCTGGGATTTGAAAAATGCTTTGCAAGCGTACGACAGGCTGAAATATATAAAATCCTCACATAAACGGAGAATCGCCGAATATTTTTTGCTGCAGTTTGAAACTCATGTTTCGCCACAATTTCACAGGCTGCGTTCGAGTCTTATTCATGGTGATGCAAATGACTGGAATGTATTAATATCCCAAAATGAATCCGGGGGGGAAATAGTTGGCGTTATTGATTTCGGCGATATGGTCTTCTCTCAAACAATAAATGAACTGGCGATTGCGCTGGTTTACGTTTTGTTCAACAAAGAAAATCCTCTGGCAACAGCAAAACACGTTATCCGAGGGTATAACAGTGTATTGCCTTTGGAAGAGTTGGAGCTTGAATTATTGTACCACTTGATCTGTGGACGACTCTGCATTGGTGTTACAATGTACGCTTTGTCAAGTTTAAAATACCCGGAAAATGACTATGTTACAATTTCAGAAAAACCAGCCTGGGAGTTGTTAGAAAAATTAATTCGAATCAATCCGAGACAAGCAGAGAAGGAATTCAAACAAGCTTGTCAAATGGTGGATTCTTTTAACTCAAACAGGTTGCATCAAAAACAAATCTTAAATCTTCGCCAACAATATATCGGTAAATCGTTGAGTATATCTTATGACAAGCCATTAAAAATTGTCCGCGGCGCTTTGCAATATCTTTATGATGATATTGGAAAAACATATTTGGATGCAGTGAACAATGTACCCCACGTTGGGCATTGTCATCCTAAAGTTGTCAAAGCCGCTCAAAAACAACTAGCAGTTTTGAATACAAACACAAGGTACCTGCACGATAACCTTGTCTTGTATGCGCAGCGCTTAACAGACAAAATACCTGATCCATTGAACGTGTGTTTCTTTACCAATTCAGGAAGTGAGGCAATTGATCTGGCGTTACGATTGGCGCGAAATTATACCGGACAAAAAGATATTATTGTTGTCGAATCTGCCTACCATGGAACCACGACTGCTGATATTGAAATTAGCGCTTACAAATTTGACGGTTCAGGAGGAAGCGGCGCCGAAAGTTACATTCACAAAGTTGAAACGCCGGATACTTACCGCGGCAGGTACAAAGCTGCTGATGCGGAAGCTGGAAAAAAATATGCAGCCCAGGTGAAAAATGTTATTGAACAGATGCAGAAAAAAAATAAAAAACCGGCTGCCTTTATCTGTGAATCTTTAATGGGCGTAGCCGGTCAAATTGTGCTGCCGGAAAATTATTTAAAGGAAGTTTTCCATTTTGTTCGCCAGGCTGACGGCTTGTGTATCGCTGATGAAGTTCAAATCGGGTTTGGCAGGGTGGGCACACATTTCTGGGGATTTGAAACCCAGGACGTTGTGCCTGACATTGTAACGTTAGGCAAACCGATTGGTAACGGATTCCCATTAGCTGCTGTTGTAACGACTCTTGAAATTGCCGATGCTTTTGCCAACGGCATGGAATATTTTAACACCTATGGCGGCAATCCGGTTTCTTGTGCTGTTGGATTGGCAGTGCTCGATGTGATTGAACAAGAAAAATTGCAAGAGAACGCGCTGAGAGTTGGGGCTTATTTGAAGAAGAGATTAGAATCGCTGAAAGATGAATTTAAATTAATAGGTGATGTGAGAGGAACTGGATTATTCATCGGGATAGAGTTAGTGCGGGATCATAAGACATTGGAACCAGCGGATACAGAAGCTGTTTCAATTGTTGAGAAAATGAAAAATAATGGGATTTTGATCAGTACGGATGGGCCATTTCACAATGTTTTAAAGATAAAACCGCCAATTATTTTTAATAGGGAGAATGCTGGTTTTTTAGTGGATACTCTTTGCCTTATTTTTTTACAAAGAAATCTTAAACATTTTTAACCACGAATTACACTAATTACACGAATTAAATTTTCACTAATTACAATAAAATCAATCTTCCTTCGGCGGATTTTTATTATAGATTGATTCGACAATGGGGAATTCGCCGAAGGAGAATTAGTGAAAATTCGTGAAATTAGTGGTTTTATTTTTTTTGTAACTTGTCGCGTTTGGTTATAAACCAATCTTTAATAAGTATACAACCAATTAACAATATGCGTAGAATTTAGGTCCTACTTAAAAAACACCTCAACCAATCGATTGAGCCCCCCCTCGCTTTCGTCGTTCCTCTTTGCAATTGGATTCTGTCCGCTATCTCCAACCTTTCCCTGGAGATGCAGGTACGAAACACGATTCTCAATGGCGATAGAAAGCTGGTTGGCAAATATTTCCAGCGTGTGTATCGTTTCTTTTGAAGGAAGCAAACAATCCGAAGGATCATCAGCAAAAATAAACCCGACGATGTTTTTGTGTTTTTCATATATTGGTACTATCAAAAGATTCCACCATTGCCAGTAACGCGGCTCTTCCGATTCAATTTTCAAATCATAATAAATGTCTTTCATCCGATCAAATAAAGTCTCTTGTTTGGAGACAAAATAGGACTTCCCGATGTTGTATTCTTTTTTAAACACCGGTCGCATATCTTTCAACGGCATGGTAATTTCTTTTAATTGAATCGTTTTAATTCGGTCATCGCATGCGACTGCTTTAATATCAACCTGGTTGGTTTCAACGTTGATCATACCGATGAGAACCATGTTAAAGTCCAAAGAAAATTTTATTGACCAAACAGAATCCTTCATTATCTCCGAACCACTTAAATTCAATTTAAAAATATTCCCGGTGACTAAAAGCCTTTTTAAACGCCGGTTTCGTTTTTCTACGGAAGAATAGCGATAGAAATTTTCAATTGCCAGGGATGTCAAATTGGTAAAAATTTCCATGTTGTGGAAAATCTCCCGCGAAGGCACCAACGGTTTTACCGGCTCGTCCATGGAAATATAACCAAACGTATTGCCAGCCGGATCGGTTAAATTAAAAATGATCACATTATTTGGTTTCCACAAATTTTTATCATCCCGTTTTTGCAGGCGGCGTTCTTCTAAAAAAGGCACCATGGATTCTTGTTTATCAAAATCCTGATCCTGGTAAATAACCCTCACTTTGAACTTATCCATAAAAACTTTGTCGATAACTTCCTGGGGCACCTCAAGAATTTTTTTGCCATCAGTTTTGCCATTGGTGTAGCCGATCATTATTTGTTTCACAAACGCTTTACGTCGCCGGTCAAGCAATGCCAGGGTGGCTCGCTGAAATTGAAATGTTTTGCAAACCATTTGTGAAACTTTTTCTAATAGATGATTCAAAGAACAATCGTAACTAAAACGAATGAGTTTGGTCATATCCTGAATCATCCTGGTTTGGTCGAAATAACCATTGCTTGGAAATTTTGCCGCATTTATAGCTGATTTGAATTTGATAATTCCCCGGTAATGTGTGATTTCATTATCTTCATCCCGTTCCGGCTTTAATGAAAGCTCGGCAGGGTGAACATCGCCATGCTTGCCCACAAAGTGAGTTATAAGGGGTTTTTCGCTTGACCCGGAATCTACTCTTGCAAGCCATTGATAATATTTAGGTAATTTTTCGGAATGTAAAACATCCTCTATTGCCAATTCCAGCATTTCTTCTTCTGCGTAATTCAGTTTTTTCAGCAACGTTTCATTAACGGAAATAAACTTACCTTTTCTGTCTTGTATCGTGTATCCTTCATCGCCTTGCGTTGGTTCATCTTCCGAAAGAAATAACTTGGTATCACTCTTTACGGATTGTGTAACTTTAAATTTATCAACGGGATCGGGTTTAATTGGTTCTTCTTTTTTGTTGGGTAACCCGGTTGTTTTTCTTACCCCATCTTCAAAGTTTTTTTGCGGCGGCAGAACTTCTTTTTTCGGAGCGCTTTCCTGGAATTTCTTTTCAATAACTGAATCAACTGTCTCCTGAGTTGGCGGCTCGAAATAACCTTTTTCTATTTTTTCAAACTCTGCTGCTGTTTCACGAGTTTCGTCTTTTTCTATTGGCTGATCTTCCTGGCTGATCTGTTCTTCTTTTAGCTCACTAATTTTTATCTCTTCATTATCAAATTGATCCGGGATCAGTGAAACATCAGCTTCTTCAGCAACTTTTTCGGTTTTAACTTTGTCCTCAAAATCCTGGATTAGATCAACTTTTTCAGTATTAGTCTCGCTCTCAAATTCCCGGATCAAATCAACTTTATCTTCTACTAAACGATATGGTTTTTCCTCTTGTTGTATTTCCTGTTTTACCGGTTCTTCTTTTTGACTCAAATCTAAATTTTCACTTACTACTTCTTCTGTTATCTCCTGAACCGGGGGGGATTTTCTCTTTTCTTTAAACGAACTTTCTACGTCTGTTGCCTGCCATTTTCTTTTGTATTTTTGGAGAATTTTGCTAACCGCTATTGGCAGGGTGGTTAAATGCCCCCTGACTTTCATGATATAATCAATTGCGCCCCTGGCAACAACCTCCTGGGCTAAATTGTCAGCGCCGTCATTTAACATCATAACAACCGGGACATTCAAACTGAAATTCGCAATCCCGGAAAGGATATCAAATCCTTTGCCGCCATCAATTTCATAATCAAGTAAAAGCAAATGATAATGTTGTTCTAACAATTTATCAATGCACTCATCGACTGATGTTGCCACATTTATGGAAAAAGATTCATCATGGAAACGAAGCATTTTTCGGGCTATCTCGAGGTAAGATTGGTTGTTGTCTGCCAGAAGTATATTTATTTTATCCATTTTCTACCATTATATATTTAGATTTTAGTACGAAATAGAATTTTTAAACTTAAAAACGCTGAGGGTAACAAGCAAAATAATGCATGTTATTAGATTACAAAGTTCATGCCAATTGTGTGAAGTGTCTAAACGTTGGAGATTTTTTGTTGGCTAATTTGATGAAATACAAACGATTACAGCCCCGTTTGAACTTGTAAAATATGTACTAATTGTTTATAATGTATAAAGTTACATTGCAAAATGAAATATTACATTTAATTTTTATACCGGATTTGGAATGTCGATAAACTCACAACGGACAGCAAACTTTTTGGTAATTATTTCAACCAATGCCTGCACGCCAAATTTCTCCGTATTATAATGCCATGCGTTTATATAATTGACGTTTGTTTCTTCCAACTCACGAACAATATTCTCTTTAATATCTCCACCAATAAAAACATCCGCGCCGTTTTCTTTTGTCAAAAAATAATACCGGGAACTACCACCACTTAATATTAACACCTTTTGGACATATTCAGTTCCAAAATGAAACACCTGGGATTCAGTTTCTATTTTTTCGTTTATTTGATTTATGAATTCGTCCCATTTTATTTTCGTTTTCAATTCACCTAAAAATCCTATTTCAACCGGTTTTATCGGCTTTATGTTGAGTTTTTTCATTATCATAGCATTGTTGCCAAATTCAGGATGAGCGTCCAACGGAAGGTGATATGCCAACAAATTGATGTCATTTTTTAATAACAACGCCAATCGTTCCCGGAATATTCCTGTCAGAGAAAATGGCTGCGCATCGCTCTTCCAAAAAATTCCATGGTGGACTAAAATCATGTCCGCATTTTTTTCAATAGCCTGTTGAAACAATCTCTGACTTACACTTACTCCCAATACAATTTTTTTAACATCTTCTTTGCCCTCAACCTGCATTCCATTTACACAATAATCATCAAATTCGGTAACATTTAACAAGTCATTCAGATAATTTAGTATTTCATCCCGATTTGCCATTTTTGCTCCAGTTATTTTTGAACGGTTCTACAATTGTCCACACGGATCAAAAACCCACGCGGAAAAAAATTTGTGGGAGTTGTTCATCCTGATTTGGTATTTTTACTCCTGATTGTTTTTGCGAAAAAAAATTCCGTGTGAGTTTTTGATCCGTGTGGGCTCAGTCAACCACCTCAATCTCATAATCCATACTACCCAAACCAATCCTTTCCCCATGCTTCAATTGAACCAACGGATCAAGCGAAGGATAAGACATGCTTTCCAGTGATTTCCCGGCATGCCGCCTGACCAAATCCAAACTCGCTTTATCGATAGCCACCGGGTCTTTTGCTGCTAAAATGCCGATATCATTCATCATTGGCGTTTGTTTAACATTGAAGCAGTCACAATCTTTGGTAATGTTTATCAGAAAATTAAAAAAACATGTTTTGTCTTTTTTGTTCATAATAGCGCCTAAAGCATGTTCAGTCATCCTTTTCTGTAAATCGCTGCTCGAAGTTTGCCAGTTATACTGCACCGCGTCGAACCGGCATACTGTGAGGCACTCGCCGCAGCCAATACATTTTTTACTATTAATGACCGCAACATCTCCATTCATTGTGATGGCATCTTCCGGGCACCAGAGTAAACATAATCCGCAGCCGGTACACTTTGGACTATTTATCGATGGTTTCACCGAGGAATGCTGGCGCAATTTTCCCTTGCGGCTTGCCAGTCCCATGCCAATATTTTTTATTGCGCCGCCAATACCACTGGTAATATGCCCGGTTACATGCGTGGTTACGATCATTGCATTGGCAGCAATTGCTTCTGTTGCAATGGAAACTTCATTGAAAAGCTCACCGGAAATTTTTACAGTTGTTTCATTGCTCCCCCTCAATCCATCCGCAATGACAATGGGCGCCCCGGTTTGTTCAATTGTAAAGCCATGTTTTTCTGCCAAGTGAAGATGTTTCACCGCATCAGATCTTTCGCTGGCATAGAGCACACAGGTATCAGTTAAAAATGGTTTAGCGCCTAAATTTTTTAACTTTTCAACAAGCGGGGAAAAATAATTTGCCGGAATATGAGTGGTATTGCCTTCTTCACCAAAGTGAGTTTTAATAGCAATAAATTCTTCCGCCTCAAAACAGTTCTCCAAATTAGCTTTTTCAAAAAGTCTAATAATTTTTTGATGAATCGACTCAAGATTCTCATTCGTTGCCGCCGGGATAAAAAACACTTTCTTTTTCATTAATTCAAGCTCCTGAAATACAGTTTATTTTCGTAACCAATAATGCAATTCCCTGGAAATTTTTGAATTGCCACGACCTTTAGGTCGTGGATTTTGAACATCTGACAAACCTTTGCGGGGTTTTAATCCCAATTTTTTAAAACATTAGGGGTTAAAACCCCGAGTAAAGACGGAAAAATCTCAACCCACGAGATAAATCTCATGGCTATTCAACAATTTTCTAATTAGGTTGACGCGTATGCGCAATGATGGGATGTCCATAATCGTTTTGCCTATTCTGGCTATGATACCTAAATAGTTACCTGTCTTTTATAAATTAGTGTAACTTTAAGTCCGCCGTTTCTTTGGAGGATTAGTGGTTTAGATCTCTAAAATAAGACCGATCTGGAATATTATTCATTTCATCAACAATAATTTTGCGTGTCCCATCTTTGTTAATTAATACAATCCTGCTCCTTAAAAAATGTTCTTTCTGATATTCTATCCGGGCAGATTTTTCATTAAAGGATTTTTTTTCGGGTAACTTTTCTCTATTATAAAAATCAAATAAATATTTAGGAAAAGACAAATCGATATTTTGACACCATTCCGGCAGAATCCAATCGTTAAGTTTCTTACCTGCTTTCAGGTAAATCTTCTTTAAAAACAGTCCATCTTCGTTGATACAAACATATCGGTGATTTTCAAACCAGGATACAGAATAATATCGCTGGTTTTTTATCAAAGTCAACTTTTTGGCTTCTGCATTAAAAAGATATGCTACATGTCCGTTATTTTCAAATAATGAGACAATCGCCAAAGACCGATCCGGATTAGCGCTCAACAAGCGGGGGCGGCAATTTTTAACAAGCACTTTTTCTCTGCCCGAATCCGAATCCTTTAAAACCATATCGAAATCACCTGTTTTGTTTTTCACAAAAATTAATGATTCGTTTTTCAATGTGATACTATTTTGGATTTTATTAAGAAATCCGTCAACCGGCAGATTGAATGGTTTTAACTCTTTTACTTTGCCCGGTTTTTTTATAACCGGATTAAAATTAATTGGGCGCACCATTTTTGTAACATCAATCCAAAAATTCTCTTTGTTAGTTTGTGCTGATAAATAATTGTATCGCTCAACATAAATTGTTTCTGTTTCTTCATAAAACCCAAAATCCTTAAATGTCCAACTTACTGCGGGATCTCTGAAAATTATTTGTCCAGCCCGGGGCTCGGATTCAATTGTTTGAATGTATAATCCGTAAATACTGGAAAACAGGAGATATTTTTTGCTTTTCGAAATAACAAATCGTTCAGGTTGGGGATTGAGACAGCCTAATTGCTTCGTCTCTAAATCTTTAATCAGAACATTTACAAAAATATTACCCGGATTTGATTCATCTAACAATAGACAGCGAAAGGCTATTTGCTCTCCACTCGGCGACCATGTTAATTGATCGTAATGAGTGAACAGGATGAAGTCGTCTTGTGAGAAAATTGGTAAAACAGCAGCAAAAGAAAAAAGGGGAATAAGAACATAACGAAATATTTTTATTTTCATAATCCGGATCTCAAAATAATTTTGACGAGATAAAATATAAGATAAAAGAGTAGAAATGTCAAGTCAAATTCGGATAAATTAATGACTCTGTTGATTTAGTTCTCTGTCAACAAAGTCATTAATATTTCTTTTTTGTATTAAAAAAAGCTTGTAATTAATAAAAAATTTAGTTTCCTTAATTACACCTCATTTTTCTTTCTGAAATTATTTTAATAAATTTTGTAATTGTTCAGCAATTGTTGGAATAGATGTCATTCTGAACGAGGGAGGGGGTTGGGATGGTGGGAAGTGAAGAATCTCGTAGACCATCACACGAACCAAGAGTCCGATGGGCACAGTGGCTTATATGTCTCCGGAATTGGTTAAGGGTGAAAAAGTAGACCACCGGACAGATTTGTGGTCGCTTGGCGTTGTGCTTTATGAAATGTTAACGGGTGCGTTGCCGTTTGCAGGTGATTCAGATGTAAATACAATGTACTCAATTATTGGTGATACTCCTCCCAAATTGGCAAAATATAATTCCAAGATAAGTAGTTCACTTCAATACATCATTACAACGTTTCTTGAGAAAGAGTCTGCATTGCGATACCAAAAAGCAGAAGAAGTCTTGAGAGATTTAAAGCAACAAGTTGCAAAATCAAAAATTAAATTACTGTTACGTAAAGCACGAAAAAACTTAAAAAGTTTTATTTCAATCTTTTGCTTTCTCATTTTTTTAGCAATCATCTTTTACGCTTATAATAATAAGTTTAATAAACCAGTATGGTTGAAGAAACCATCAAAATCCATCCGAATTACAGATGAAATGGAACAGGAAAGTGGAAAAATTTCTCCGAATGGTAAATATTTAGCATACACCAACAATAATGGTAAATTTTATATTAAAAAATTAACGACAGGAGAAATTATCAAGGTCAAAGATTCTGATAATGAAATTTTCAGGAGCCCTGTTTGGTCACCGACCTCAACACAAATCGCGTATATTTTCAATTGGACTTACATTTACATTTATGATTTACAAAAAAAGCAAAGTGATATCATTTTAGAGAAAAAAACAGGTGATATTTGGACTATAGATTGGTCTCCAGATGGTAATTGGATAGTTTATCATTGGTCCAGGTTGAAAAAAAAAGAAAGGATTTATTCATTAAATTTAGTCAGTCCTGATGGTAAACTATCACGTTTTTTGTACGAAATGAAACCTCCCAAGTATGTTTTTCAGCCGGCATGGTATATCGATAGTAAACGGGTTGCATTTTATAGTATTACCAGTTGAATCTTTGTTTTTTGTGCAAAAGTTTTTTCTAACCCA
>JACKQG010003691.1_pt1 | contig 18493 bp, 15 predicted proteins | sample 8237621 | NCBI WGS metagenome assembly JACKQG01 (sample SAMN15677084, study PRJNA649215) | marine metagenome | biome: marine; feature: Black Sea; material: saline water; isolation source: suspended particulate matter (SPM) from the Black Sea western gyre | collected 2013-06-09/2013-06-10 | depth... | reverse complement strand
CGAATTTTTTGGCAATGAAAATAGCTTTTCTGGATCACACGATAAAACAGCTAAGTTGGTCGAAGCCGGCACTTTTCAAGCGGGCGCACTTAACTACATGACTTACGATCGTATGGTTGCCGATGGTGATTTAGATCCTGAGGTTTGTAAGGTAGTTTGGGTTACTCCAACTTATCCAGATTACAATTGGACAGTGCATGGCGATGTTGACGCAGAGATGATTGCCCAATTGCAGGCTGCGCTGCTCGAAATGAAAGACGCTGAGTTGTTGAAGTCGATTGACCGCCCGAATGGCTTGATAAAAGCGACAAATGCCGATTTCGCGCCAGTGCATGAACTGGCTACGCAACTAGGTTTTCTATAAGAATGAAAAGCACTAGTCATCACGACGAGCGCATTGCAAACATGACGATGGCCGCTATTTATCCGCTTTATGTAAATAAGATCGAGAAAAAGGGGCGGACGGTTAGCGAGCTTGATCAGGTAATCGAATGGCTAACTGGTTACGATAAGGTTGCTTTGCAAAAGTCAATTGACGATGGCCTGACCTTCAAACAATTCTTCGAGCAAGCGCAAATCCACCCCAACGTTGACCAAATCAAGGGTGTGGTTTGTGGTTATCGAGTCGAAGACATTGAAAATAAGTTAACGCAGCAGGTCAGGTACCTAGACAAGTTAGTCGGAGAATTGGCAAGAGGGCGAAAGATGGACAAAATCCTTCGCAACGGCTGACGTTACACTAGTAGTGTGACCGACCTCGCCATCGACCTGCAGCATGCCGACCTTTACCTTGATGGTAAATCGATATTGCGTGATATTAACTTGCAGGTAAAGCATGGCGAGTGCATTGCGCTACTCGGACCAAGCGGTGCGGGTAAAACTTCATTGTTGCGCATGCTTAATGGTGTGGTGGGTAGTGATTTAAAGTCAGCTGGCGAGCGCGCGCAGATCGGATTTGTACATCAAGATCATTCCTTGGTGCCCAATGTGCGCGTGGCGAACAACGTTTTGATGGGAAGGCTAGGTAGCCTTAATTTTTGGCAATCGTTAAAGAGGCAGCTGCGTCCAGATAAAAAAGAGCTGGCGGTGGTGCATGAAATACTTGAACGCGTTGGCATTGCTGACAAATTATTTGAACGAACCGATTCGTTGTCTGGTGGTGAACGACAACGTGTGGCATTGGCGCGCGCGCTTTACCAGCAACCAAGAATGTTACTTGCCGACGAACCGGTGGCGTCATTAGATCCGCAGCGTGCGCGGCAAATTATTAAGTTGCTGCATGAAACGGCGCATCAAGAGGGCTGGACATTCGTGGTGTCTTTGCATGACGAAGATTTAGCGCGCGAGTTTTTCCCGCGAATTGTAGTGATTGAAGATGGCGAGATTGTAAGCGATGGTGTCTAGGCGTTCGCGCACTTTGCTGGCGATTGCAGTAGCTGCGGCTGTGGGGTATGCATCTTTAGATGTGTCGTTGAGCGATTTAATCCCTAAAGGTAACGGCTCGCAAATTGTTAAAGCGTTTGCACTTGCAGCATTCACCCCTGATGCCGGCGATTCCCATTTGCTTAGTGCGTTGTGGGTGACGGTTAAATATGCGATTGCCGCAATGTCACTGGCATTCGTGTTAGCCTTGCCGTTGTCGGTTTTGGCAAGCCGCAGCTTCTGGCAAGATTGTGGTCGCCCTTGCCAAATCTTGCGCTGGATGGTGCGCTCGTTTATTGCGCTAATGCGCTCGGTTCACGAGTTGTTGTGGGCAGTGCTGCTTCTCGCGGCAATGGGGTTGTCGCCCATATCGGCAGTAATCGCCATCGCCATTCCTTACGCCGGCACGCTTGCCAAGGTGTTTTCCGACATCATCGACGAAGCATCTACTCAGTCGTCTGACGCCTTACATTCAATCGGCGCGACGCGATTGCAAAAATATTTTTACGCACGAGTGCCACAAGCTATTCCTGACATTTTGTCGTATGCATTTTACCGTTTTGAATGCGCCTTGCGTTCGTCAGCGATTTTAGGATTCTTTGGTTTTCCGACTTTAGGTTACTACATCAAAATCGAATTTGACAATTTGAACTATTCAAAAGTATGGGCTTATTTATATGTGCTACTTGCCTTGGTGGTGGTCGTCGAATTTTATAGCATGCAATTACGCCGGAGGTTTGTCGCGTGAGTCGTCAACAAGCAGTGCAGCAGCTTTGGCGACAACGTCAGCGCAGTAAATTAGTGCGACTTACTTTCGCGCTAATTATCCTTGCCAGCGCATGGGTATGGATATTCTCCGACATCACCTTCAATGATTTGCTAACCGAGCGTCGCATAAATAATTGGCAACGCTTCTGGACTAAAGATGTTACTCCTGATGCGCCAAATGGTATGTTTGCATGGCTTACAGAGCAAATGAACAACTACGGATGGCGCGCGCTGGCGTCAACGTTGGCGATATCTGTTTGCGCAATCACCTTAGCCGGGCTTGGCGGAATGTTGTTGTCGTTCGGGGCAGCGCGCACTATTGGTGGTTTACAACCGAGTCGTTTTTCACCTTTAGTAAGGGCGTTGTGCATTGTGTTACGCGCCTTACCAGAATTTGTTTTAGCGTTTTTACTCCTTGCGGTGTTCGGCGCCAACGCATGGCCGGCAATTTTAGCATTGGCGATTCACAATGCTGGCATTCTTGGTCGTCTTGGTGGCGAGGTGGTAGAAAATTTGCCACGCCGTCCACTTCAAGCGCTTGATGCCCTAGGTGCTAGTCGCGCGCAACTTGCGAGCAATGCAGTTTTCCCGATGGGGCTGGGGCGCTACTTACTTTATTTCTTTTACCGCTTCGAAACCTGCGTGCGTGAGGCCACTATCCTCGGCATGTTAGGTGTGGTGTCGATTGGTTATTACGTGGTTGAAGCGCGTGCGCACAATGACTACGATCAAATGTTGCTTTTGATTGCGCTCGGCGCGGTTTTAGTATTGCTGGCTGATATTATTTCAGATATCGCGCGCAAGCATTTACAATAAGCTTATGCAAGTGCTCTCAATCCGCTTTTGTGCAATTTCCCCCGAGGCCGACGACCTGGTTGAATTTTTAGGTTTAGGTCTAGGGATGCCCTGCGTTGAAAAAAACCTAGCCGAAAACGATCCTGACTCCCCCAAGGGCGGCATCTTCGCAGCTGGCGATGGTAGCTGGATTGAAGTCTGGAAAGACGGTCCGCAAATGCCACCCGGAATTATGCTGCAGGTTGTCGTCGATGATGCCGATGAAATGGCGGCGACAGCTAAGGCCCATGGTTTAGAACCACGCGGGCCGATGATGTCACACGGTGAAAAGATTTATTCGATTATGGCGCCAGGTGGTTTGGTTATGACATTTCAGTCAAAACTTGAAGAATAGCCATGTAGCCCGCTTCAAGGCTGTCATTATTAATTACAGTTTCATGTAATTGGTTCTGCAATGATTGCGACGATGAAAAAAGTGAAACTAGAGCAGCGCATGGCTCTCCAGAAGAAATTGACACCTATAGTTCATCTGGGTATCACAGTGAAAGCTGGTGGTATTGGTCACAAGGGTATGAGCGATCCTTTACTTGGGGTTCCGATGTTTCTGAGTGCTGCGAAACCTCTGAATATACCTTTGCCCCGATTGGTGGCCCGGCACTTGATACTTTAAACAATATCACTGCAGCCGAGGCATTGGCAAAGGGAACAGAGCTGTATTGGTCGCAAACCGACGGCTCTTTTTCTTTAATACTAGACACAGTGTTGTTGCCTGCGCTGCCATCTAATTTATATTTTAATTACGCCCAATGTCGTAAAAACATCGAGCCGTTTCCCTTTTGGTTGCTGCCGCACTGCAGTTGACCGACACTTGACAAGAGAATAATCTAAGACATACTTTTACATAATAATTAGTTATTTGCTAAACTAGGCCAACGCTTTTTTCATAAAAATATGCCGCACAACTCCCTCACGAAAAATCTCTATTTTCAAAACGCCAAACCTCGATTAGCCGAAGTGCTTTCGAGTATTGGCCTAGATGTAATATATAAAAAGGGCGAAAAGTCTTATCTAGAATATAACGATGCTGACGACAACCCGGTAAAGATTTTAGATTTGCTAGCTGGTTATGGCGCAGGTTTTCTTGGGCATAACCATCCGCGACTTGTTGAAATTGCCAAAGAGTGTTTAGACCAAAAAGTGCCATTCCACGCGCAAGCTTCATGCCGAGAGTCATCCGCAAAGCTTTGTACTCGGTTGAGCGAGTTGTTGAAGGTTTCAGTTGAAAAAGACTTTAAAGTACACCTCATAAACACCGGTAGCGAGGCGGTTGAAGCGGCTGTCCTGCATTGTGGGTTGTCGCACCACGATAAATTAGCCGCCTCATTGCGGTCAGCAGAATCGTTGTGGTGTTCATTTCTAAAAGACAATACCGACCCCAAGCAAATTGAATTTGCCGAGCAGTCTATCCAAAGCAACCGCCATGCAGTTGATGTTTCACCGCGTTTTTTAGCGATAGAGCGTTCGTATCATGGGTCAGCGGCTTCGTCCAACCGTTTGAGCTGGGGAAAGCAATTCCGAACAAGCACACCACTAACTGGCATCGAAGTTGATTTTATAAGTATCGACGACGCCGATCATCTTCAGCAAACCCTTGAATCACATTGTGTAACCTTGGTTGTGCCGATTAAAAATAGCAAAGGTAATTGGGTTACAAAAGACCGGCGCATATTCATGCATGCTGCAATGTTTTTTGAGCCAATTCAGGGTGAAGGTGGCATTCACCCGCTTGGTGTAGAAGAATTAAATTCTATAGTAAGCATCTGCCAAAAAAATGCAGTGCCGGTGGTGGCCGATGAAATTCAATGTGGCCTAGGACGAGTCGGTACTTTTTTAGCATGCGAACAATACGGTATTCAGCCTGACATTGTACTGTTATCCAAAATTTTGGGCGGAGGATTGGCTAAAGTTTCGGCAATGGCGGTAGACACAAAGTTGTATGTCAATGACTTTTCCTTGCAACACGCATCAACATTTGCCGAAGATGAATTTTCGTGCCGCATTGCGCTTGGTGTGCTAGAGATTATTACTGAAAATGAATCGGCATGCATGAAAGCGGCGAGCGATATTGGCAAGCAGCTTAAAGACGAGTTGCTGTTGTTACAAAACAAATGGCCAGCAGTTATTCACGAGGTGCGCGGCACGGGCTTAATGCTAGGCGTCGAATTAGCCGAGCAGTCTAAAAACCCATCGGCTTTTTTGCGCGCCGTCGAAGCTTGTGGTGCATTTGCTGGCTTGGCTTCCGGATGGCTATTGAATGTCGAGCAAATCAGGGTGGGTCCTGCCTTACGCGAATCAAAAACAATTAGAATACAACCCTCAGCTTTCATCGAGCAGCACGAATTACCACGCATAATTTCCGCGCTTGACCGCTTGTGTAGCCTTATTACTGCAGGTGACTCATTGTCGATAACTAACTTTATCCATGGCGAAGGCGAGAGCGATGTCGATCCTATTACTTCAGGACTGATTAAACATTTGCCAGCTGTAGACCATAAAGTCGGCAGTTCATTTGTGCGCGCTCATGCAAAACCCAAAACAAATATTCCGCGCGTGGCATTTCTGGGGCACTTCATTGACCCAGAGGCACTATCCGGATGGGATCCATCCTTAAGTAAACTATCTAACGAGGGCGGCGTAGGGCTACTCAAAAAAACAGGTAGGTGGGGCGGACATTTTCCCTCAGTTAGCTTTGATATAGAATCCTCTACTGGAAAAAAAGTTGAGGCAATAGTTTATGTGTGGGCCAACATGGCAGATGCTTACCTCGAGGCCTTAAAAGACCGTGCGCTGATGCAGCGATTTCAATTAGAAATTCGAGATTGCATCGATGAAGCAATCGACGCTGGTTGTGAACATGTTGGTTTCGGCGGCTACACTTCTATTGTTACTCACGCATGTCGCGATGTAGTCAATCCAGATATTTATGTAACCTCAGGAAATTCGCTTACCGTAGGTATGGCGGTTGAAGCCTTGCTTAAAGAATCCAAATCATGCGGCATAGACATTGCGTCTGAGCGGGTTGCAATAGTTGGCGCCACCGGTAATCTAGGATGGGTGATGGCGCATTTACTAAACGGCTTGGTCGGACAGTTGGTCATCCTCGGCCGTCCTGGTTCTGAGCCGCGGCTTGAACAATTAAAGTCTGAACTTGAGTCATCATCAACTGGCACGCAGCCAATTCAAATTAGCTCTGACTTAAGCGATCTTAAAACTAGCAGAGTTATTGCTACATGCAGTAATGCGGCAACACCTTTAGTTACGCCAGCGCACATAATTGACGGCCCCGCAGTTCTTCTAGATTTAGCAGTACCAGGAGACGCACACCCTTCGCTGACAGACAACCCCAACATTTCAGTTATTCGTGGCGGAATTGTTGCGCTACCCGATGGCAACAAGCCTTCGCCACTAATATTACCCGGATGGCACCTTCCACAGGGTTTCGCATACGGGTGCATTGCAGAAACATTGTTGCTCGGCTTAGATAATATAAATGAAGACTATTCGTGCGGTCCAATTCAACCTCGGCAAGTGCGCAGAATAATGGATGTCGCTAGTCAGCATGGCTTTACTTTAGGGCAAGTTAAAATGGGCAAGTCAATGTAACTAATTAATGATGAATAACAAATCGCAAACTCAGGCAGACGAAAAACTGTACCCGCAACAAAAGAGGCGGTATCAGTCAACGCAATTGATGAACTTCCTGATGCGGCCGATAATTGCTCCACTTATAAAAATATTATCGGCGCTCGGTCTTAGCGGAGATATTGCATCCCTGTTCGGATTAATTGGATATGGTCTTGGCGCATACTTTTTTGTGCAGGGCGATCAACCTTCGATGGTGAATGGGCTGTGCATTTTTATGGCAGGCGCTTTTTTCGAATTGATTGATGGTGGTTTAGCGCGCTTGCGTGGCCCATCAGCAATCGGCCATTACTTTGCAAAGTTTTTAGAAAGCGTATACATAACTTTACTTGCCCCGTGTCTGGCCATAGGCGTTTTTGTTGCTGGCGATAGCAGCGTGTTAATTCTGTTGCTAGGTGTGCTAGGGGCCTTATGCCACATTCAGTTTCGGGGGGCTGTTGAACATATTACCACTAACAATAGTTCAGAAGACTTCGCAGCAATGATTGATCACGGCGCTGGTGGTATCAAACGCCTGGTAATTGCTCAATTCCTTCCCGATCACCCAGATTTTAGATTGCGTGATCGTCTGGGAAGAATTTTGCGCGAAAATTTAATGGAGTCCTCTGGAATTCAGCCAATAATTTTAGTCGCTACGGTTGTCGCTGGTCGCAGTGAGTATTTTGTAATGTACTACGGTGTGCTGCACATTTGCGCTTGGCTGGGGTTTGTCACACTTAAACTATTTATGCTTAAGCGTGGCGGCAGCGGAGGGATAATGTCTTAAGTTATGAATAGTGAAAAACAAATAATTGGTGCTAAGGCATCCTCGCTCGAGTGGTTGGATGGCTTGGGGGTGGCAGTTCCTGAATGGACAGCTGTTCCGGCGAGCGCATTAAATAAATTCTTGAAGGGGCTAAACATCGCAACCCCAAGCGCTGATGATGTTGATGGCATTAAGTTAGTCCACAGCTCAATAATGACAGCTGAGATGCCATCCGAGTTGATAAATGTTATTGAGTCTTTGGCGCAACCGCTGTTAGAAAAGGGGGCGTTAGCGGTGCGGTCGTCAGGCACTCTAGAAGACATGGACTCGGCTTCATTTGCTGGGCAATATGAAAGTGTGCTAGATGTTAAAACAGTAGATGAAGTTATTGCTGCAGTTAGGTTGTGTTGGGCATCACAATTTACAGAGCGTGTTTTTCAGTATTGTTCACATCAAGGTTTAAATGTCGCCGACTTGCAAATGGCAGTAATTATTCAGCAGTTGGTTCCAGCCGTGGCCGCAGGCGTTGCGTTTTCAGTTGATCCAATTCAGGGACACGACGATATCGTATTGATTGAAGCTATCCACGGATTAGGAGAAGCTCTTGTCTCGGGTCAAGCTGACCCAGATCGTTTTCGTGTCGACTGGCTAAATGATCGCGTAATTGAATCTGCTCATATCGATGCACAAGCTCCAGTATTAACAGAAAGTGAGGTCTTAGAAATTGCGCAGTTGACCATAAAAATTCAGGCCGAAAATGGTGCGCCAGTTGATATCGAGTGGGCAAAATCTGCTGATAAAATTTGGCTGGTACAATCAAGGCCAGTTACTGACATCAGCAATTCAAGTGTCGAAGGCGAATGGACCACAGCCGACTTTAAGGATGGTGGTGTAAGTGCTACAGTTTGTACACCGTTTATGTCTTCACTTTATGATCGGTCGTTTACCGTTTCTTGTCCAAAGTATTTTGACGGCGTAGGATTGGTCGCGCCACATCCTGAAACTCAACCGTGGTATATGGTGCGTTATGGTCGTCCATACTGGAATGCTGGCCATGTAAAGAAGCGGCTTGAGGGTTTACCAGGCTATAAAGAACGTAGTTTTGATGAAGACCTTGGCATCCGTGTTTCTTACGAAGGAGACGGTGTGACTACTGGTTTTACTCCGGCGACAATGATTCGTGGAATATCGGTGCTTGGTAAGTTAAATAAAAGTTTTAAGCGGTGCTTGGCAGATCAAAATTCTGATCTAAGCCGACTTGATGTGATGCTTACGGCGCGTGAAAGTACGCTGCCATCCGAGTTGAATGACAATGAATTTGAAAGTGATTACCGCAAGTTGATAGAAGTAGATTATGCAGATTGCGAGCTTACGTATTTTTCAACTATTTACGATAATTCAAATTCGCAAACTTTGTTTCAGGAACGTCTTGATGGCATTTTTAAGAAAAAAGAATTGCCGGATTTTCAGCACCTTGATTTGTTAGGTGGCCTGAAAGACATAAGTCATTTACGACCGGTAATCGAAGAATCACTAGTGGTGGCGAATATACGCGCAGATGCAGGTTTAGCAGAGGCTTTTTTAGCCACACCTACAATCAAATTGCTTGAATGTTGGCAAGCCGGCAAAGATTTTCCTGGCGCAGACATCATCCGACCTTTTATAGAAAAATGGGCATGGCTTGCGCCACGCACTCTAGAAATTCTGCAAGCGCGGTGGCACGAAGATCCGTCACCTGTATTCGAATCCATCAAGCGTGCTTTGTCATCCGGTAACGATGTTAACTTGGCAGAATCTGAAAAATCCCAAAGAGTGGCATACAACAAAGCGAGAACAGTTTGCCATAATGTAATTTCAAAGGGCTTGCCAATAATTTCAAGAATGAGTCGCAAGAGTTTTGATGAAGCATTACAAACAACAAGGTCTTTGCTTTGGCTTCGTGAAGAACTTCGTATGCATTCAACTAGAATGTATTCATTGATCCGTTGTTTCACTTTAGAGCTAGGACAACGCTGGCACAAGCGTGGCATAATCAACGCGGTTGAAGATATTTTCTTTATAGAAGTTGAAGACATTCTTAACTATATAACAAATGAGCCTGATGCGACTGAAGTGCGGCGTAAAGTAAAGAACGCGCGACTCTATTACGATGGTTTCAGAAAGTACAACAACCCTGATGAAATAGGCGGTCGATGGGTTGGCGCGCCAATAGAAATATCTTCTGACGTGCCACAATTAAATGGTGTCGGCGGATCAGCTGGCACCTACCAAGGAACCGCTCGGCTGATATACGCTGTTGAAGAAGTGGGGCGATTAGAAGCTGGTGATATTCTTGTTACCAAATTTACTGATCCTGGTTGGACAACGGCATTTGCCGAGTTGGGGGCAGTCGTCACAGAAACAGGTGGCGTCCTTAGTCATGCGGCTGTGATTTCGCGTGAGTACGGCTTCCCGGCAGTGCTGGCTGTTCAGGGTGCGATGTCTGCAATAAAAGACGGCGAACAAATTATGGTGGATGGCACGGCAGGCACCGTTCACCGGGTAGATGCTTCATGAATGTCGAGCCAACATTTGCCAACGTAATGTACACGGTGCTTCCTGTTACATTAGCAAATGTGTTTCATATGTTCGCAGTGAAATCTAATTGGCTGAAGGCTATGGCTATACCTATTGACCAGAGTAAATGTTGGCGCGGCGAGCGAATTTTTGGTGACCACAAAACTTGGCGTGGTCTTTGCATTATTGTTTTAATGACAATATTGCTCTGCCTTGGCCAGTTTATTGCTGAAAATTTTATTCAGAAATTGCGGGTTCATAATTTGATTAATTATTTAAATATTCCTTGGTGGCAAGTCGGCACCAGTTGGGGGCTTGGTTATGCGCTCGCAGAATTTCCAAATAGTTTTTTTAAACGTCGATTTGGTGTAGCTGCCGGCAAAGGGCGCAGCGGATTTTTCGGTGCAGTCCTGGCATTCATAGACCAAGCGGATTCAGCAGTCGGGGTGGCATTGGCTTCAATGTGGTGTTTAGGCTTAAGTGCAGGGTCTTCTTTGTGGATTGCTATTTATTGCACTGCCTTGCATCTCGTAATAAATTTCATACTCGGAATGTCAAAAATAAGGAAACGCGCACTATGAAAACTAAATTAGCAATTCTAGGAATTGACGGAGCAACCTATGACATTATTCGTCCAATGATTGCTCAGGGTGAACTGCCGCACATTGCGCGTTTATTAAGCGAGGGCGCAAGCAGTGAGCTCGAGTCGACATCACCGCCAATCACGCCACCTGCCTGGACATCAATGATGACCGGATTGAATCCAGGAAAGCATGGTGTTTACCATTTCTTGTGTCGCCAGCGTCAAACATATGACCTGACACTCGCGGACTCCTCATTATTTTCCGGCAAAGATTTATTCAGCATTCTTTCGCAACGCGGATGGACCGTCGGCGGCTTTTCTGTGCCGATGACATTTCCACCATACCCAGTGAATGGCTATATGGTATCTGGTATTCCTATGCCAATGGAGGGCTCACAAAATGCTTATCCAGAAAAAATGTGGGAAGAGATGACAGAGTTTTTGGGTAAACCCTACACGCCAGATGTTGATTACGCTGTCTTTGAGGGCAAAAAAGAGCCTTCATCCGAAAACATTGATCGCTATGAAAACTTGCGTGATGAACTGTTTCGTGTAGAGCGCGAGCGAATCGACATCATGGTTGAATGGCTCAAACGTGACCCAACAAAATTTTTCTTTGGCGTCATTTCAGTAACTGATCGTTGCCAGCACTATTTCTGGAAATTTATGGATAACACCCATGACGGCTGGTCAGCTGAAGGAGAAAAGCGATTTAAAAATGTTATCGCTGATTCGTACCGCCTCGCTGACGACGCTCTCGGTCGTATTCGTAAGGTGATCGGAGATGATTGCCCAATTGCATTGGTATCAGATCATGGATTCGGTCCTTATAAATCTGACTTTCATATTAATCGTTGGCTCGAGGATGAGGGGTATTTGACATTTAAACCTATTCCTCGCTGGACTGTTGCTGGCACTAATTTGCATGATTTACTTTGCCGTGTGCGGTTGTCACGAATAGCGCGTATGTTGCCTAACATTGTTCAGAAAATCCCAATTGTTCGTCCAAAATATAAAAAGAAACGAGACCACCGTGACATTGATTGGCATCAGACTAAAGCTTTTGCTGCGTTGTATGGCATATGTATAAATGAAGCAGGAAGAGAAGCACAAGGGACAGTCAATTCGGGCGACGAGAAAAAAGAACTAGTGGCTGAAATTATTTCGCGTTTAAGGAAAGTAATAAATCCATCGACAGGTGAATCACTGGTTGACTTTGCCGAGCCGGCAGAAGAATTGTTTTGCGGTAAATACATAGAGTTATCTCCGGATATATTGTTTATGCTTGACGGTTTAAATTGCTTGCAGAACGAAGATATCGACGCCTCCGAACATTTGACCACGCGTAAGTATGCTGCGGTTTCTGGCACGCATCGCATGAATGGTATTTTCGCGGTGGCGGGAAATGGCGTTGACCCAAACACTGAATTTTCTAATATGCATATTCAAGATACGGCACCTACTTTGCTGCATATGGTCGGAGAAGAAATTCCGCGAATGATGGAAGGGGTAGTCGCAACCGAGGCCTTTAATGCTGATTGGCTAGATAAAAACCAACAGAAATTTTGTGAAACCAATAACGACGAAAACGATGACCCCTCACAGTCCTGGGATTCAGAGCAAGCTGCGCAAATGAAAAAATCATTAGAGGGCCTAGGGTACTTATAAAGAATAATGCTTTTATCTCACAAAAAAAAATTCGTGTTCTTGCATATTTTCAAAACTGGCGGAACTTCAGTGACCAGGATGTTGCTGCCGCATTCGCGCTTGCGCGATCGTGCTGCCTATGGACAGGGACGCGCTAAACAGGCGGTGCAGTTGTTCAATAAGGTTGCCGGTCTCCAGCAAAATGGAATGCGGCACATTACTGGATATCACAAGTTTGCCAAAGCTGTTGATGTAAAAAATAAGTTGGGACCCCAATTGTTTGACGAGTATTTCCGCTTCAGTTTTGTCCGAAACCCTTTTGATCGTTTGGTAAGTATTTATTTCCATCTTAAGCGTTTGCCCAACCACCCATTTCATCAACAGGCAGTTGACCTCGAGTTCGTAGATTTTGTTAAGTGGTCTCTAGAGAAGCAGCCCGAAAAATATATTGATTGGATGGTCGACGAATCAAGGGAAGTCATAGTGAATTTCGTAGGGCGCCTTGAATGTTTTGACAAAGACATTGCGGTAATAAAGCAACGCCTTGATTTGCCGAATGTTAAAACGCTGCATGAAAATTCTAATCCTGCACGTTTAAAAGATTACCGCTCCGCATACGATGATAGCACTCGAGATATTGTGCAAAATTACTTCGCAGCAGATTTAGCAACTTTTGGTTACGACTTCGACGGCATTACTGGCGACATTCAAATATGCTAGCGATTTACTCAAGCCTCTGCGGATGTTTCGTAGTTAGCATGGTGCGTGCAATTTTGTTTAATCAAAATTGCTCAGATGTTGCATTCCTTATTATCCTGGCACCAAGCGCACTGTTGGCGGCAATTTTGTCATTGCTATTTGTGCAGAAGCAACCACCTTATGCATTTTGGATAGGCGCGATTGTCTCAAGCGGCCCATCATTATTCAGTTTGTTGCTGTGTGTCTTAGTGCTCAAGGTTAAGTTGCCAGCGCCAAATGCTAGGTTGATGGGTGCCATTAATATTAGCGGAGTGTTGGCCTTAGCCTTGTTGGTATTCGGCGTTGGCCAGGTTGATCTGAACGATTACTGGAATAACAAAAAGTATTCTGTGGTCACAACTGCAGACCCTTCAGCAAGTGTCGGCGCTGACTCACCTAATGTGATACTCGTTTCGATTGACAGTTGGCGCGCAGATACCTTATTAGAGTACGCCGATATTTTGCCGAACATTACATCCTTGAGAAAGAAGTCAATGTGGACCAACTCTGCGCTTGCAGTAGCTCCCTCAGCAGTCCCTAGTCACTTAGCCATTCTGACTGGCGATGACCCGCTCAAGAATGGCACACGTAAGGCTGATGGGTCGTATCGGCCAAATGCCAAAATCAACACACCTACTGTTTTTAGGCTCTTTCATGACGCCGGCTTTAATACCTTGTCATTGATTTGGGATACAATTAAGTTTGATAAATCAAAAGTCGCAGATGGGGTAAATATTCATGAAAACTTTGCCCAAGACCATCCACGCCTACGGTTGCTGAGGCGAGACTTTATGCCAGGGTGGCTAAGCCTGTTGCCTAAAAAATATGCCGAGGGAATTGCTTTACAATTATTCGCGTGGCGCACTATCGATTTTAACAGTGGTGTTAAGGGAGTAGTGATTGGTAATGCACCCGGCAAAATAAACCTGCAGCGCGCGCTTGGTTATTTGCAAAATCTTCATGGCAGTCCACATCCGTATTTTATGTTTTTGCATTTTGTAGATTTGCATCAACCGTATAGGTCTGATTTAAGCGTACGCGGATTGATGACTGAGAAAATGCCTTGGCCAAATGAATATGCCAGCCTGTCAGCCGACCATCATGATATCGCAAATATTATCAGGCGTGACTTGCAGTTAGGTTTACCCCACGCCGTGGATGCAGCTAAGTACTTGAAGCATATTTACCTCGAAGAGTTAATCTACGTCGATAGTTGTATCGGACAAATTATTTCAGAGGCAAATAAATCTAATCGCCCCACGTATTTTCTAATTACTTCAGATCATGGCGAGCACTTTGGCGAACACTCGCAAATGGCACACGCCAACTCGTTATATAGCGAAACACTGCGTGTGCCGTTTATTGTTGGTGGACCGTCAATAGAGACTAAGCGCCTTGAAAACGTAAGCATCACCGATGTTTTGCCAACCCTTGTAGAACTAGCTGGTATCGATGCACCTCCTGATATTTCAGGGAACAGCGTTTTTGCTGACATTAATGAAGAGATGCATATAGCGACCAGCAAACAAGAGTTTGCTATCTACCACCAGTCATACAAATTAGTGGTGAATCATGGCAGACAGCTGAACAACCCTAAAGTTTGGCAGGTTGTTAGGCTTTGCGACATAAAGGAAGACCCACATGAACTTACTGATCTGTCCGCTAGCAGGCCAGATACAGTAAGCGCCTTGCTCTTAACAGCTAGATCTTTGCTGCAAGAACACTAAACACTAGTAGCAAGACAATCAAAGCGGGTCTTGTCCCACATCTTGATTCTCGCCACAACCGCATCGCATCCTGCTTGGTGAGCCTCGGCGGTTTTTAGCTCGTCGTTGTCGCACAACTCTTTGATCATGCTTCTGGCTAAATCGCCATGGCTGCCACCATCTAGTTCGACATGTCGTTTGAAGTAGAAGTTGAGGTCTTGCCATCGCTCACTATCTTTTTGTGCAAGGCTGTCAAGTAATGCAATAAACATTCCTGGTATCACGTCTTCGCGGCCATGTGTGAAGAAGGACGCGACAATGTGAGCTTGATTTGAGTGGATGGCCTGAAAAGTAGAGGTTACAAACTCTTGGGCAGCCAATGGGATATCAGGCGACCGTACGGCATCAATCGGATTTATACCAGAACGAATATCAGCGAGAAAATTCTCGATAGGTTTGGTATCAGCGCCTGCACTGCGCATAGCATCTAAATACATTTCAAAATGCGAGAGGGGTGCACCATGTCGGTCGTAATCAGACTCTTCGTCTAGGGTAATCTCATTTATGAAACGCCGCAATTTACTGTTGGGTGTAGGCGTCCAAATTTGCTCTACGCAAGTTAATTTAGATTGCAGTGTTTTTAGCAAACACATGAAGTCCCACACCGCAAACACGTGTGTTTGCATAAATACTTTTACCGCAGCTTCTGCATTCACACTCGCATAGAGCGGGTGTGAATGCAGTTCGGATTTAAGGGTGTCTAGATTAGACTGTAGCGTTTTCATGCGCCCCAGAAGTTACCGCAGCAAAGCGCGCATCGCGTTCAGCCACAAACTTATTAATGCCAGCCAACAAGCTGTCAGCGTCAATTTTCGCTTCGGCGATTACTTCGTCACCAGCACCACCTGTACGCCAGCGGTTGTCCCAATCTGAGCCCATGGCGTACTTATAAGAAGTTTGGTGTGCCGTCCATAGCCACATCATTTGACGCGCGCCATTGGTAATGAAGGTCGAGTTAAACCAATCGGCATCAGACGCAATGGATTTTTGGTAAGCCTCGTCTTGCATGACGAATAGTTCGTGAGAAATCGCGGCGACCAACTTAACGTTAGGGCCATCGCCATCAAAAGCGCCGGCCTTGAGTAATTTAATGACTTCGGCAGTCGATGATGTTCCGCGCACAAAGATACAACCATCTTGCGGACGGCTCGCATCGTAATCACGAATTAGGTAAGCACCTTTGGCTGCGTCCATGTAACTGCCCATGCCTAAAGCCTCGCGGTCGGGCACTTCAACATTCGGACGCGTAGTGTGCAATGCAATAATCGGAGTATCGCATGCCATCGCCGCCGCCATCACTGGGCCCACTTCGTTTGGCTCGTATGGATGAACATCGGTAACTTGTCCGCGCGGGAAGAACTGCGTAATGCCCGGCGAGAAAATACCAAAGTGCGTGCGACTGTCTTCGGCAGTTTCAGGGCCAGAGTGGCCGACAACCCAAATCGCTTTGCCAACTTTATTTGGCGTATCTTGTGCGAGTTGCGAGAACAAACGCATCGGGCCGTACTTGAGGTAAGAGAACGAGCCGTAAGTCGAACATGCTCCCCAGAAACCAACGTAAGTGTTTTCGGGATCGTCAGACATGTTGGTCGAAGCCAACCCGCAAACCAAACCAGCGTTACCAAATTCAGTAATCGTGGTCGGCAACAAAGCGCCATCAACATTAGATTCGCGGTCGTACCAACCGTAACCTTTAGTGTCACCCCAATCTTTCATAAAGCCGTCGATGTTAGTCGAACCGGCCAAGTCGGCGGAAGCAGCAATCACTAGTGGGCGCCCGTATTTTTCGCGGCCTACTGAGTTCATGTAAGCGCCAACATTCGACAAGCCTTTACGGTTTGGTTGACTTTCGCCAGCAGCAAAGAACATCTCGGACGGCAACTGTGCCGGGTCGGTTAATGCAGAATCGGTAGCCGGGTCGGCAGCGCTTAGCTTAAAGCCATCGAGTTCGCCGATAGTCGGAACACTGTCACCCAACTCAACTAAACGATTAGCCAAGTACTCGCAGAAATCGTTGTCATCTAATAAAGACATAACTTCTTGTAAGTTAGCAGCAGTTTGCGCTTTGAAATCATCGGCGCTGTCCGGCTTGCCTTCACCGAATCCAGTAAATTCAACACCGTACTTGTCACCGAAGAATTTTTTAGTTGCCCAGAAAACCTCAGAGTTCGGCTTATGCGCTGCGCCGTGAGAAGCATATCCTTCAACACCGTAACCGCGACCTTTTACAGTCTTAAACCAAGTACAGCGCGGCTGGTCGCCGGTGGCAAATACGTTTTCTAGAAGTGCAGAAGTAACTTCGGCGTAATCGGCGCCATCATTCACACCACGCGTGCGCCATCCGTATGAATCAAACCACTCTTGTGGCTCGCCATAAACCATCGCCGAATAAGGACGCGGGTCGATACCGTTGTCGTTCCAGTCGAGTAGGTAATTGAAATTACCTAAGCCCAATCCCCAGGCAGTGTGCTTCGTTTCGTGATGACAACCAGCAGTGTGTCCGCCTTCGCCTTCCATCGCAAACACGCGGACTTCATCAGCACCCGCTTGCTTGAACGCTAAAGCCATGCCCGCTGCAGTCGGCGCACCATGCCCGGATGGCCCTGTGTTGGTTGCAAAAATCATTGACTTACCTTCCGCTTCGGCGTGGCCCGAAATTCCGCCACGGTTACGGAAGGTAAGTAAATCTTCCCACGTAAGTGTGCGCTCGGCACCACCATAAATTGCGTACTTGTCATCACCCGTTTTCTTGTGCATACGACGCATTGCTTCGTGATAAACAGCAAGCATGCCATAAATGAGTGGCGTACAGTGCCCAGCTACCAAAACAAAGCGATCGCTAAGACCTTTGTCGGGGCGACGGATGTCCCAACGCATTGCGCCAGACAAAGTAAGGGAAATCATTTGCTGCACTTTTGACCGCGAGCCGCCAGGGTGACCTGATTGGCGAAAGTTAAGCATCAAGTCGATGCACTGGTCTGTCATGTCACCGGCCTTTTCCCAGTACGGAAAAGCGGACTTCAAAGATTCAAAATCAGGGGTGGTACGGGCCATTTAGTTATTAGGTTTTAGAGAAGGGATGCCAACGCCATAACGCTCGAACCCATGTTCGGCGAGACGCTTAGCGGATAAAGCATTGCGGCCATCAAGGACCAACTTACGCTTCATTAGAGAGGCCATTTTCCCGTAATTAGGATTACGGTAGTCATTCCATTCGGTAGCCAGAATCAAAACGTCGGCACCGTCGATGGCTTGGTATTGGTCGTCGAGGTATTCGACGCCATCACCAATCAGTTCACGTGCGTTTTCAATCGCTTCTGGATCACAAGCGCGTACTGTTGCACCGCGTTCGGTTAAGCCAGCGCACAAAGTAATGGCGGGTGCTTCGCGCATATCATCGGTTTTTGGCTTAAACGCCAAGCCCCATAGCGCGACGGTAACACCGCTTAAGTCTTCCCCGAAGAGTTCGGTCACTTTATGCAGCATCAACTTTTTCATCTCAGCGTTGACAGCTTCAACAGCATCAAGAATTTGGAAGTTATAGCCATGCTCTTGCGCCGTGTGCATAATCGCCTTTACATCTTTAGGGAAACAGGATCCGCCATAGCCGATGCCAGAGTAAAGGAATGGCTGGCCGATGCGAGCATCTGTGCCAACACCCTTACGCACCATTTCAACATTAGCGCCAGCTGCATCACAGATGAGCGCGATTTCGTTCATGAATGAAATGCGCGTAGCCAACATTGCGTTTGACGCATACTTCGTCATCTC
>JACKQG010003690.1_pt1 | contig 18494 bp, 11 predicted proteins | sample 8237621 | NCBI WGS metagenome assembly JACKQG01 (sample SAMN15677084, study PRJNA649215) | marine metagenome | biome: marine; feature: Black Sea; material: saline water; isolation source: suspended particulate matter (SPM) from the Black Sea western gyre | collected 2013-06-09/2013-06-10 | depth... | reverse complement strand
CTTGCCTGCTTCCATGCTTGAGGCCCAGTCAGACTGGACTCAGGCCAAGATAACTTTAAATGGAATTTATTAACTTCACCTCTAAAATATACAAATTGATACAAGATGCTATAATTATCCTTGGAGGGATCTCCCGCATTATAATTTAACCATTCACTATTATTTTGATAATTGGGTACTGTCTGACGAAATAAAAGTATCCATTCTGGTTCGCTATAAGAACAAACGCCACATTCATCTAAAATTGCTGAACCACCACAATCTCCAGCACAATCTAATCCATCTATACAATTGCCTTCACAATCATAATATTCTTCTGCAAATAAACAACTGCCATCATCTTCAGTGGCATATTCATCATAATTACAGGCAGACTCATCTATACATCCTAAGTTGTTGGTGTCACTATTTAATACCCAATTAGCGCCATAAATATCACCATAATTTCCATAGCCAGAGAGATCATTCACCGTTGTTCCAGCACCTTCATTGAATTTCCAATAACCGGCTAAATTTATTTCATTAGCAGGGTTCAACTCCGTTAACATTGTGGATTGAATTTCATCCTCACTCAAAGGAATATTCCAAAGCTCAACCTTGGATAAATTACCATTAAAATAATTATTGCTATCTCCGCCTAAAACGAGACCTTCTGCCCAATTAAAATTTGAATTTGAGCAACTCCCTGTTGCGGATAAGACACCATCAATATAAATAAACTGCCCAACATTTGATTCAACCACAATTACCACATTATGCCATTCTTCATCACTAACGTTTATTCCACTAGTGGTTATAATTTCCCCACAGGACCAAAGTCTATGGGAAATATTTCCATTTACTATATTAATATTTCGATCATTGTGCGCTGAATTGGGTATTAGTGGTTGCGCCATTCGAGCAACACCTTGGTTATCATCATCTGTTTTTAACCAGAACGATAAAGAATAATCCGTATTGGGTGGACTAATGCCAATCGCCACATAATCATCCACTCCATCAAATTGCAGGGAATAATCTTCACCAAACCCAAAACACATCAAGATTGGCAATAAATATTTAATATGCATTTTATTTCCTAAAAACTTCATTTACATTATTTATATAGTTATATCAACCTCTAAAGATGAAATATCTCGTGCCTATCTTCATGTGACTTTCATCACAATACAGGGTATGTATTTAGGTTTAAAGATTTACGCTAAAATCAGATTTACCAGCAGAATAACATCTAGGACATCAATTACATTATTTCCATCTAAATCTGCAGCCAACCACTGATATTCGGTGGGGTCTATTTGATGAAGGATAATATTGATCTGCACAATGACATCTTGGACATTCACCATAGAATCCCCGGTAATATCTCCTTCCATAAATGGAACCGTAGCTGACAAGGTGAATTCAATTTCTAAACTGGGTTCTCCAGTATATTTTGTGGTGAGTAAAAGGGCATGGTTCCCCTCATTTGGATTATTCACCTGAAAATAGAATTCGCCTCCATTCACTTCAATTGGACTCATTAGCACCTCATCATCTTCACCAAAAGAAATATGTTGCAATAAAAGGCTTTCATAGACATTAGCACTCAATAGTAAACTGTTTTCATAGGGAAATAATTTCACTAACCTTGCACCGCCTTTTTCAGTGGGAAGGGTGCTGGGTGCTCCATCAACCTCAATGAGGTCTGCCTTACAATAACTTGCAGCCTGCATAAAATATTCACCGGGTCGTGATCTACTACCTGTGAAATATCGCCAGACGGCATATTCTTCGTAAGCGTCACTTAAAGATATTTCCCCATTGGTTACTGCTTGAACCGCAGATTCGTATATGGGGAACATATCCACGGGATTTCCTGTGGAAGTTTCAAGACCAAAGCCTTCCCAAATGAGTCGATTAACAGAAGAATCGCCATAAGCCTCCACTAAAAATTTTTGCCAGAGGGCAGATCGGTATTGATAGATGTCCACAGAAGAGTCAATACTGATCTCAGGGAATGTTAAAGGAGAGGTGATATTGCAATTTCCCATCATCACCAGAAAATGGTAGTTCCCCGGAAATATTACGGCTTCCATATAGGTGGATGTCTGTTCATATAGCCACCCATTAAAAGCATAATTTCCAGGCTCACCTGAAACCGATGTACCATAACGAACCTGAATAGCATGATGCAGTTCGTGAGCTATGACATGTTCACTCCATACGGGGACAAAGGTATGTTCATTCCCCAGAGGTGTCACCTGCATAAAACTGGTGTAACCTCCGGTGTAAGGCTCTACTGGATATGGATTTTCAGGGACAACTAGTCCAACCGCATCATTGGCAAGATAGATATCATACAAAGCATCACCCCCAAAGTTATTGCAATGATTAGGAGATGCTTCATCCGTGATGCTTTCGTCACAGTCTGGAGGCATCATTTCCCAATCCGCGGCCATAAATATTGCCAGGGCATATTCAGCTAAATCGATGACAGACTGGGCATAGCCAAAATTACACTGCAAGTTTAACCATTGATTATTTACAAATTGAGAATCGACATTTGACGTAGTAAAATGTACAATGAAATGTTCAGATTCAATCTGTTCTGGATATGTAAAATCATAACGTGGAAAGTCACGGTTTTCAGGGTGTGCGATGCAGTTTGACAATTTTTCACCTGGTAATAACAATTGAGTGAATAATATAGGTAAAATGAAAAAAATAATTTTATTTATCATAGTGTATAATCATTCCGTTCGTCATTTTTACTCGAAAGATATTGTACAAATTCCCAGTCATTTCCTTCCGGATCATTAAAATAAATCCTCTTCCTGTGGGGATGATTATTGGGAATGGTAGTATCCTTATATCCTGCTACTTTAAGCCTCTCTCGAACCTCATCAACATCTTCTACTTCATAGGCTAAGTGATTTACTCCAGGCTTGCCAGAGTAAGGCACCCACTTTTCATTTGGCTCACTTGTAACCTGTTCTAAAGCAATATAAGTTTTTTCAGTACCTATATGCACCCATCGAACTCCATCTGATCCGGTTCCATCATAGCGTATTTTGAACTGGGGAAAGGCCGTCATTAAAAACTGTATCATTTTACCAATATCATGTACACATATATTGGCATGTTCTAATTTTATATTCAATTCAGCGTACCCCACTTTTGATCCACCATTTACTCCCCTAAAATAATATTCACCAATAAAACTACATCCAGTATATCCATATTACCATCGCCATTCAAATCTCCAAGAACGATGTATTCACTATTTAATATGAAATCTATCAGCATAACCACATCCAAAACATTGATTACACCATCTGCATTTACATCGCCCAATAGGGTGCTGTCTGCACAGGTTCCATCATCTTCAAGCGCATAGGGATTATAGTTATCAGATTCAGAGTTCATGCAACCCACTATACGTGGATAAAAATACAGATGAGTAGGAATACTAAATAATTCTTCACTTAGGGTAAAATATCCAAATCCATCTGGATGCCAGGCAACTGCTTCTCCCTGCGGTTCCAGTTGATATTCAACTTGGAAAGGTTCATTGCTCAAGGCGCTCATAATCCCTCCATCACTATCCCATGAAAAATGGAAAATATGTGCATAGGTTTTCAAAAGTATTTCTGTTCCATCCGATGAAATATCACCTGCCACCACAAACCCGAAATCATTACCTTCCTGATTTTCATTAGGATATATATCTAAACTACCTACCAATTCTGCCTGATTTATACTCTCTGTGGATTGTGGATATGGAAGCCTGTATACCTGCACAAACGACTCTCGCTTAGATACAATAAAAATATCATTAGTTATAGAATCAATCATTAGCGTTTCTGCATCCCGGTTACCATCTTCATATTGAAATGCGATAATGTCCACATTCTCTAAGATCTCATTTTCTGGTGATTGATTATTATTTAGCGCAGGCTCTTTTACCCTATAGACATATTTTAAATCATACTGGGCACTATTATCACCAATCTCTCCAATGTAGAGATAATTTTCACCATTTTCAGGACCCGGACCAACCGCCATATCTTCCCAATCCCTGGCGCTACAATTTTCAAGGTAGTACTCTCCCAGATGTTGTCCATCCTGATTAAAAGCATAAATTTTATTTTCATCACCTGAATCATTATGTGTCCAGAATACCCCGTCATTTTTTTGGCTCACCGCCAATCCTGAGGCTTCATTTATGGCACCAAACTCTAAAATTCCCCAATCTTGGCGACTGCCAAAAACTGGGTCAGAAGGGAAAAGTAGTGTTGAAATTATAATGGAAAATATGAGTAGTTTAGTTTTTATATTTGTGCCCCTTTTTGTCTGTCATTCCAGGCTGCTAACAAAAATAAGCGGTGGCGGGCAGCCTGACGAAGGAAGAATCTCAATGGGTTATTATACCAACTAAAGTTTGAGATGCTTCGATCACTCAGCATGACAGGTATATTTTTTCTGTGTTCATCTGTTGTTAATTTTCGTGTTCATTTGTGCAATCCGTGGTTTCATCATAATCCCAATATTATATTCACAATTAAAATAACATCCAGAACATCTAAATTGCCATCTCCATTAATATCTGCAACACTATTATATTCTCCAGATAACACCACATTTACCGTGGCAATAACATCCAGAATATTGACAGAGCCATCTTGGTTGACATCACCTGCTATTCCCTGAGACTGGTCAAAATAAAATGCGCCCATATCTGCAATGGTGCCGTCTGGATCTAAGGGTGAGTCTGGGTCACCGACATCTATACAAGGAGAGTTTTCTTGGAGTGTGTAATCACCATTTTCAGTATCGACAAAGAGGGGGTCTGTGTTAATATTGCCTTCGCCTTCCCAAGCACCCACAATATTGGAAAATGAAATTTCAATACTTGAATTTTCATCTATATAAACTGTATTGCTTGATCCATAAATTATATCATTACTCACCACGCCATCACTGTACAAGTTTGCATACCCCAGACCATTTGATACAAATGTATTATTGTGAGACACATATTGGCTCTCACTTGCAACTACCGCACCATATCCATCACCAATTGCGTAAAGAATTAAATTATTACGTATAATACAATCACTTCCATCAAGAATAGCAATAGCAGCACATGTATAGCAATAACCCATAGATGGATTATTCATGATATTTGATTCAATAATATTTTCCGAATTGACTGATACGATAAATCCAGCAGGTTCTGCAAATCCTACATACCCATTTTCAAATCGATTATTTTTTATAATAAGGCTTGAGTTCTTGGTTAAAATATTTCCCCCTAAAACATAACCATTTCCAACAGTGCCATTTATGAATACATTATTCATAATTAATGCATTTGAATTCTTACAATATATAATAGCCGACTCAATAGATTGGAATACATAAAGATTGTCAAATCGATTATTGATAATTTTAGGAGAAGCATCTTCAATATAAATTACGGCTTGGGGGCCATTTTCTAGAAATAAATCAATATTTAAAAAAGTGAACCCGTTTAATTCTGAATCTAAAGCTAAAGTAATAGTTACAGAATTTGACAGAATAGTTTCATTGATATAATTTTCATTTTCTTCCAATATATACAATGACCCTATAACTATGCTTTTTCCCAAAAAATCAATTGGTTCATCAAATGTACCTGGATGTACTAAAATCGTATCGCCATCAACTGAAGCATCAATACCCGATTGAATAGTAGGATATTCTTCAGGTACATTGATAATATTGGAATACCCCAATGAAATAGAAATTGTTAATATGAGTAGTTTAGTTTTCATATTTTTGCTTTTTTTCTGTATTTATTTGCGGTTAATCTTCGTGCTCATTTATGTTATTTCATGGTTCATAATGATTCGCCTTCTAAAATAATATTCACCATCAAAATAACATCTAGAATATCTACATTGCCATCTCCATTAAAATCTGCAACACTATTATATTCACCCCCTAAAACCAGATTCACTGTGGCAATAACATCCAAGATATTCACAGTACCATCAAGATTCACATCGCCATTGATTGAGGTTCCAAAATCTAATTTTAATGCTACGGGGCGATGATCTGAAATGTTCTCATAATAGTCATCAAAACCACCATCCATATAATCATCTATTTTTATGGTTTGTACTACTGAACTGCTATTATCTAATTCATCGAATAGTTCATTGGTGATAAGTAAATGATCTAAATGAGATGGCCACCAGGGGTATGACCAGTCCGAGGTACTGCCTTCAGCGATTTCCATATCGGCAAATAGATAGTTTTCAGTATCATTAATAATCATCTGAAATACATTGTTAGCCACGGCATCGGTGAGAATATCATTTAAATCACCCAATACAATCACATTTTCATTGGGCAAATTGGTATCAATATACTCCTTTAATAAATTGCTGGCGGTGTATCTCCGAGTTTCTTCATCACCCAAATCATCAAAATTCATGGTGCCATCACCGCAGCATTTAAAATGGTTGTTAATAACGTAAATGTTTTCTCCCATAAAATTTAAATCCATAACCATAGGTGATCGAGGAAAAGCACTCCAATAGGGCGAGGATGTATAAATTTCATAAATGTCATTTATCTCGATGACATCCGTTTTATAGATATATGCCAAACCAGCAAACCATGAGGATTCTAAATAGCCTGTGTATTCAGGAAGTCCATTGAGCATTTGATCAAACATATCAATATCATCGACCTCTTGTATTGCCAAAATATCAATATCAAGTGCCAGAATAATTTGAGTGACATAATCCACCGTTATTTGATCATTCTTGGGGAACCACTCAATATTCCAGGTCATGACCTCAAAGGTCTCGTTAGTACCAAAATATAAATCATCTAAATCCTGTGCAGATGCAAAAGTGAAAAATGCAATATTTAATATGAAATAAGTGAACAGTTTAGCTTTCATGGCAAAATTCCTTAATGCTTGTTGTATTGGAAAAGTTTTCCTGCCCAAAACAGTCGGTACGGGTGGCCCATTCCCTACCATCATAAGGTTGATACCTCTCACTTCGACTAAGTTTATCTTGAGCGAAGCGGAAAGGCTCAGTGTAAACTCTCCTCAAGGTGACAGATAATATTTTTTCTGCGTTCATCCGCGGTTTCCTCATTATTCCAATATTATATTCACAATTAAAATCACATCCAGAATATCTACATTACTGTCTCCATTAAGATCGGCATCACTATTAAATTCTCCAGCTAATACCAAATTAACGGTAGCAATTATATCTAAAATATTGACAATGTCATCACCGTTAACATCTCCCTGCAGACTATCTTCCGGACAATAATTTCCATCTGGTGCCAATTGAGGCAATTTATACTGGGGATCATTCACTATAGCGTGCATGGCTAAATCAGTGGACTCAAACAGAGCCGGAGAACAGAGCTCCCATTCGTTATCAATACCATTACACGTTTGGGTATCATTTAGTATGCCCATATCGGAAACGATGCACCAATAGAGGTATTCCATTGCCATACATTGATAGTCACAGGTCCAGTCATCATAATGATACCAGGCTTCATCCGGATATTGATTAGGGATATTAATGAACTGACCACCCCGGGCAATATCCATTGCATCAGACATGAGAGATGAGTTGGGTGATAATCCAAAAGTTTGTGGATAGACTTCTAACTGTCCACAGGTATTGATGGTGTGGAGAATCTCTTCCACGGAGGCATCATCCCCCCAATGTCCCGGCTGGGAGGGATCAATTTCATTTTTATAGAGGGCTGCACCCAGGCAGCCATCATAATAATCAAAAACGTTGTCCTGTCCCGATGACCATTCGGAGTTAAACAGGGGCATCATAGTATTTAAATTTCTAAGAGAGTTTTCCACAGCAGGGTCATCTACAATACCGTCTTCATTATTGTCCAAGAGTTCTGCAGCCACTGCGGCGGCATGAAGCATTTTTTCATCGGAGATCTGGGATTCGCCGTAAATGTGTATGCAGTCCAGCACATTGATATATTTAGGGAAACTGGATAGTGCAGGATTAAAGGGATCCGGATTTGATTCAATATCAAAACATACCTCATTTTGAGCCAAATTAAGTATAGGTAAAATCAGGGTGAATAAAAATAGCAATTTGCGAACCTTCATGTACATCCTTTCTTAATTAAAATATATTCTGGATAATTTACGATGTCTGGACCCAATAAATGAAGAGATTACCGACGAGATTTCTGTAGTGTGACTTAAATCACAAAATTGATGTAATAATTCAATTTGCAGGTTAGAATATTCTATATGAGGTTTTGTAAATTATCATGCACAATTAATGGGAAAAATGACAGCAGAAGATATACAGGGTATTTTAGAAAATCTGGGAAACAAAGTGAGCGTTTTGGCTGAAGAAAACAGAGTATACAAAACTCGTGATGATGCAGGAGGTCAACTCATTTCATTACTGAGTAACAATATTAATAAAGAAGAATGGATGAAAATATATCAATCTACCGATGACATTTTTGTTAAAGAAATTATGCTGGATTGGGGAGCAGATTTATTCCCTGAAGATTTTGTAAAATGAGCAATCCATTCATAGAAAATAAAAAAGGTCAGCAGCTTACGATGCCTATTGCCCGAAGTGAAGAAAGTCCCGAATTACTATCTGGTCACGAACTTAAAACCATTGACATCCGATCTGATTGGAAAAATTTGCTCCCCATAATTTATAGTAATGAAAATGTCCAAAGTATAATGGAAAAATCTTATCAGGATTTTCAGGAAGGCTTTAAACTGAGAGATTTCAAGCATAAAGATGCTTTAAAAGGAGCATGGTCATTCCAAGATATCCATTCAGGGATTTATCCCTATACACTAACCACAACCGATTGGGTTTTTGAATATGAGGAAAAAGAGTGGGATGCTCAGGCAAGTGAAATTGACAAGGATGCCAAATCAGCTATTCTTCTGGCAATTGAAAAGTGTAAAAATATAAATGGAAATATAGATATTCTTCATGGTTTAGAACAATCCAATGGATATCTGAATCAAAAGTACTCTCCACGCCCCAATCAGCCGGAAACATGGAGACCCCAAAATGCTGCACATTGGACGGTTAAATGGGTTAAAGTTTTAGCGGAATTTTATTACTCAAATTTATCTAATGATTGGCGCATTATTGCAAATAATACCCACGCTGTTGTGGCAGGATTTACGAGAGAAAACTCCGTGTATTTATTGGATATTATGCTACTGTCAACAGATCCGCAGGAAATTTACCAAAAGCTTACACAATAGCAAACTTTCCCTTTAGAATTCGATAATAATTCCGCCAACTGGTAGTTGCTTATATTGATAGGACATTTCATATGTACCATCGTCTAAATAGACTCTATCCCATTCATTATTTCGGTCGAAGATATTCTGTAGATCGAGGTAGGTGGTAAGATTGATCCTCTTGAAATTAAAACGGCGAAGAATCATGACATCCAGGCGGCTATAATAATCGAATCGTTCTGTATTATATTCGGCATTGGAGTCAATGTACCAAACCCGGTGGTGGAAATCATATACTTTAGGTGTATAGGGCCGACCACCAGAGTAGCTATATCTAAAACTTAATTCCAATTGATCTGAAACCATAAAGGGAATCCATGAGATATAGGGGAAGATAATTGATTCCCTGAAGTGTTGGTACCAGGGGCTTTCCCTAAATTTAAATTTATAACCACCTACTAGGGTAAAGACATTTTCAAAGTCAAAATCCCAAGGGTAATAATCACCTTTTCCTGGTCGCGGGTCCACCCCTTCTGCATTTGAATAGGAATAGCTGAGGGTACCGTACCATTTCCGTGCAAACTTCTTCTGGAGAAATATTTCTAATCCTCTTGCCCTACCTTCACCTATATCTGTGAAGCCCAATCGATCATCTAGGCTGTCAGGAGTAGTGTCCGCTATATACACAGGTTTTTGATGGTAGGTTTTATTGTAAACCTCCAGCGTACCTTTTATATCATCGGCAAATAAATGCTCAATTCCCAAAATCTGCTGTTTGGTATAGGAATGTTTGAGAGGGTAGGCATTATTGGGATTCATTAACATCCAATAATAGGGAGTCTGGTAATAACTTCCGAATGCAGCGTTTAATTTTGTACCTGGAGTAATCGATAATGAAGCCCCCAAACGTGGAGAAATTACAGAAGTAGAGTTATAGGGAACTTTATCAAATCGTAATCCAGCAGTTAGAGTAAATGGATGCCAATTAAGTTTCATCTGCGAGTAGGCAGCATATTTCCAAATTCCACCATTATTATTTATTATAAGACCTTTATTAATAATTGTATCGCCAGTTGCAGGTTCCGGAATATCATAATACTCATATTCTGTATTGGTATCAATCAAATCATAATAATCATCTAGTGAAGCACCTGATTCAAGTTCAGGATAGTTATAGAAAAAAACCATATCGTCTTTAATGTCCTCAAGCATTTTATATTGCCCATATTTTGTGTTAATCCCAGCAGATAATTCGATTGATGGAGAGATTTTATAGACAACATCACCCTTAATGAAATTGTCAAACTCAATATTATCCCGAGAAAAATACGTTTCTTTTATCCCATTATTTTTATCATACACATCAACTATCCAATTTGAGGTTGTATTCCCTATAGTGAACAGGGAATACCCCTTTTTCGAGAAAAGTGATTTGTAAGTAATTCCCGTAGTATATTGGTATCCGCTATAATCTATATTTTCAGCCCCTTTCATATCTGGGCGACTTTCATCAACAATTTCAACCTTATCACTTCCGCCTACCGCATTAAAAATCAGTTTATTTCGAGAGTCTATATTATACACAGCTTTCATTTGAGAATTCCAATACTCAGGAATTGCTGCAAGTCCGGCGGATTTGATAATATATTTTAAAAATGCCTGACGGAAGCTGGCAATATAGGAAGCTTTTCCATTAGCAAGTGGTCCTTCTACCAAAAGTCCTGCACCTCCCATACTTAATTCAAATTCAGATTCAAAATTATCGTAATTCCCTTCTCTCAGACTGATATCCATCACCGAAGACTGCTTATCCCCATAGCGTGCAGGAAAGCCACCAGCAAAGAAATCGATTTGTTCTACAAATTCTGTATTGAGAATATTTACGGGGCCTCCCCCAGTTCCCACTTCCCCAAAATGATTAGGATTTGGAATTTCCAGATTATCCATAATGAATAAATTTTCTCCAGGACCTCCTCCCCTCACAATGATTTCATTATTCTGATCCGTAGCTGTAATTACAGATGGTAGGGCATGGACCATCATTTGAATATCATAAACACCAACAGGATCCGAGCGAATTTCTTCAATACCGAATGTTTGGGTACTTACAATACCATCTTTGGCTTTTTCAAAAAATCCAGCAGTGACTTTAACAGTTTTCCCTTGGAGTACTGAAGTATGTAAATAAAATTTTAGTGGTGTTTGCCGCTGGGAATATATATTTACATTTGCCCTGGAAACCGATTCATAGCCAATCATAGAAATGGAAATTGTGTAACTTCCAACGGGAATGTTGCGTATAGAAAATTTACCTTCGGCATTACTTGCAGATCCCAGCTCTGTGTCAGTTAGCATTACATTGGCACCAATTAAGGGCTGGTGAGTGTCTGCATCAATAACTGAACCGGTTATACTTCCAGTGCTGGATGCAGATAAAAATCCGAGTTGAATTGCTAAAAGCAAAGTGAGGGTAATTTTCATATTGGCAGAGGGAAAATTTAGGACTATTTTAATAAAAAAGAACACCTGATAAATCAGGTGTTCTCACTTTATTTTATTACGACATTTCCTCCGATTATTCTACCATTTGGTAGAAGCGAACTTACTACAATTTCTTAATCAGAATATCTTTCTAAATCTTCCTCGATCCGTTTGAGATCTTCGTCACTTGGTCCTTCGTAGAAGTCATCTGGAGTTGGAAAATTGTTGTATGTTGTTTCCATTTTTATTCCTTTCATGTTTTAAGTAACTACTGAATATTACTCTATATGAAAGGAAGCATTTTTTGACGTAGGTCATAAAATTGGGATTTGGAAAAAATATTTTTTACAAATACTTTCAGCTCGGTAAAAAAACATTCTCCCTCGGAAAGTTTTATTATGGAAGAATCATTTTCTTTTCCTGGACTTCTGCCACTTGCCTTTGGACTTAAAATTTTTATTATGGGCTTTACCGTCATTTCTTCGCTTACTTTTATGCCCCTTTTTAGCAGATGTAGGCGGGAAAATTTTTTTATCTAATACTTCAATGGTTAGTTTTTTTCCTTCAAATGATTTTCCTTTTATTCCTTTTAAAAGTTTTGATGCCCATTTGCCATCAACCTCAATAATAGATTGGGTTTTCATAATATCAATATTCCCAATAATGGCCTTTTTAGAGCCAATACACTCATTCACCAGCCCTATCAGTCTGGATGGATTTAACTGCTGCTTAAACCCAATATTAATCAAATAACCACTAAAAGAGCTCTCCTGCCTTTTTTGACTAATATCTTTTCTCTTTTTTTCATGACTTTTGTAATCATTTTTAGAAGAAACATTTATATCTCTAGAATTTTTGTAATAAGACAAATAGCGGTTAAATTCTGCTGAAACAAAATGTTTGATGAGATTTTCTCTATCTAAGTATTCCAATTTTTCATAAATTGATGGTAGAAATGGGCCAATCTGCTTTTCGTCCACATCCACATTTTCAATTTTGTCTATTAATGCATACAATCTTTTTTGGCAAATATCTATCCCATTAGGAACGGATTCTCTTTTAAATGAGATGCCTCCCTTTCTCTCAATATCTTTAATTCGCCCCATTTCACGAGTATGGATTATAGCAATGGAAACTCCAGTCTTTCCAGCCCTACCGGTACGCCCACTTCGATGAATATAAATTTCAGACTCATCCGGTAAGTTATAATTGATAATATGGGTTAAATCATTCACATCTAATCCTCTGGCAGCTACATCTGTAGCTACTAAAATTTGAATTGTATGCTTTCGAAAACGATTCATAACCTCGTCCCTTTGGGTCTGGGAGAGCTCGCCATGTAAAGTGTCTGCATTATAATTATCATGCATTAGTTTACTGGCAACCTCTTTCGTTTCTCGTCGAGTTCGGCAAAACACAATTCCATAGATATTTGGGTTACTATCGGCTATTCGTTTAATTGCCTCATATCTATCTTTTATGTGAACCATATAATAAATATGCTTTACATTTTTTGCCCCCACATTCATTGGAGCCACCGATATTTCCAATGGATTATGCATATATTTTTTCGTAATAGATATTACCTTCTGAGACATGGTTGCAGAAAATAAAAGGGTCTGTTTTTGTTTGGGCGTTTCCCCTAATATGGTTTCTAAATCCTCTTTAAACCCCATAGTAAGCATTTCGTCGGCTTCATCGAGCACAACCCGCACCACGGAATTTATCTTAAGTTTTCTGCGCTTAATTAAATCTTTTGTTCTTCCAGGAGTACCTATGACAATATGAGCCCCTTTTCGAAGAGCCTTAATCTGATTTTCAATACTTGCCCCACCGTAAACAGATACGATATTGATTCCATTCGAGTACTTAGCATAGTTGGTTAAATCAAGTGCAATTTGAATACAAAGCTCTCGTGTTGGGCATAAAACCAGAGATTGCGTTGTGAAATCATCAATATCGGTTAAATGTAGCATAGGTAATCCAAATGCCGCAGTTTTGCCTGTACCAGTTTGTGCGGTAGCAATAATATCCTGATTAGATGTCATTAGGATGGGAATGGTACTTTCCTGAATAGGAGTGGTTTTTTCAAAGCCTAAGCTGGCAATGGCTTTCAGGATATTTTCACCCAAGCCGGTATTTTCAAATGTATTCATTATAGATATTTATTTATGGAAGATTTTATGCCTGTGCAACCCTTAAAGTTAAGGACTATTTATGGGCGGAAATAATGATACTCGAAATAACCTGTAGTAGATTTATACCAATTATGGGATTATCAATGAATTCGGAATATTGGAAAATATGCTTTTTATTTCAAAAAAGCATTAAAAGTTAAATCTAAGAGCAAATTGAAAAACAACTACTTAATCAACATCAACTTTTGTGTCTTGGAAAAGCTTATTTCTGACCCGGCTGAAGACCCTGCAAGGATCTTTACGAAATACATTCCACTTGAATGATAGGATGCATTCCATTCTAATGAATGATAGCCAGCAGTTTGATAGGAATTAATAAGTGTCTGTACTAAATTGCCATAAATATCAAAAATCAGGATTTTGACGTAAACATTTTCAGGTAATCCATAGCTGATATTGGTTACAGGATTAAATGGATTTGGATAAATATTGTATATGCTATATTCTTCAGGAATGAGTAATTCTCTTAGTGATAGACAGGTATTATCACCTCCACAATCTCCACACTCATCTATTATAGCTTCACCGCCACATACCCCTGCACAATCAGGTAATAATATAATGTCTCCTGATAATGCATTTTCAAATATTTCACCACAGTTTAACCCCAATTCATACCCGTCACAACGACTTAAAAAATCAACATAAAATGAATTTGTATAGCTTTTTACTAAACCTGCATTTTCACTACAAACCATCATACCATCCTCATAGGGTTCTTCAGTTTCCGAGTTTATATATGAACAATCACCAGAGCAATTTCCACAGGCATCTGCCTTATATGGACTGCCACAAACACCATCACAGCCTGCTTCAATAATATTATTTTCGCTTTCACTACAGACGATAAAATCAGACACATCAATGCCAAAATAATTTGTGTTGGTCATGATACACGTACCCTCGCAATTACCGCATACATCTACAATAGCAGTACCTCCACAATCTCCCGCACAATCAAGTGCTGCAATACAATTATCATAACAATCATAATTTTCAGGCGGCATTTCACAGGTACCATCATCAACACAATCATATTCATTACATAAATTAAAATAATTACAGGCATCATTATCAATGCATCCTCTCAATTCACAGGAATCACATGCTTCAGGTACTTCAATACTTTCATTATCCGATACAAATCTACCACATTGATCACCATAATCTATATATTCTACCATACAATCTGGATATGGTGGACATAAGTAATTATCTTTAATTGTAAAATTGGATGATGAAGACCAATTAATTGTGGAATCTAAATTGCATAAACTCACTGGAATTACTCCAATAAATTGATTATCTTTCAATTTTAATTTGGTTAAATTCAGCAAATTACTAAGCGTATCCGGCAATTCTCCGATGAGGGAATTTTTCTCTAAAGTTAGTTCAGTTAATTGTGTGAGATTTCCAATACCTTCAGGAATACTTCCAGTAATCTGAGTATTAGTTCTTATAATTAATGTATTTAGACTATCCAGATTACCAATATTTTCAGGAATTCGAATGGTATCTTCAGAATTTGTGTCATCAAATAAATCTGAAATTGATAGGGAAACCAGTCTCCCATTATCACCCCAAGCCTGTACACCAAAATTTAAAGGATCAATGCTCAAATTACTACTGTCAACAAATGCTTGCAAAAATTCGAGATCGGCTAAGTTATGTCCGGTACAGTCAAAAGATTCCGATGGCCATGCTGAACAATCCTGATTGAAACAGCTATTTCCCCCACATACTCCACATTCACCATAAATTGTAGATCCACCACAGGCATTTTCCCAAGTTAAATCATCATTTGGGTCATAAGTACAATCAAACTGCAAACAACTTCCATCATCAATAGTAGCATTAACATCAAGATCATAATTACAGGCAGTGATATCAGTACAGCCATAGATAAATAGTAATCCATTAGTGGTAATTTCATCTGAGACATCATCCCATGCATCGGCAATATCATCTGAAGATGTAAAGTTTGTTTCACTTAATTCTTCTTCGGTTAAGGTGATGGTGAATTCAACCGTAATATTTAAATTGTCTCTGGATTCAATAATTATATTGGTAACCTCGACAGACCCTTCAGGAAGGAGTAATTGGGATTCAATATATAATTCAAATTCATCTGCAAAAGCATCCAAATCTACCAATTCAGTCTCTTCAACAGTAGTGATAATTGTCTCCTCAATATAAACTGCACAAGAAGTACCATCACCATTACATATTCCGCATTCATCGATAACTGCATCACCATTAATGACTCCAGCGCAATCTGTACAAGTTGAATTATCACCATCGCAAACCCCACATTCGTCAAGTTCTGCATTACCGTTCGGTACACTTGCACAGTCCACACAGGTTGAGTTATCACCTCCACAAACACCACATTCGTCAATTAATGCCTCACCATTAGGCACTCCTGAGCAATCAGAACATGAAGTATTATCTCCTCCACATACATCGCATTCATCATATCCATTCGGGCATTCAGGATCATTAATAGTTACACAGTCTCCTACTTCAGAATTAATTGCATTTCCATTCGTATCTGAAAATACAATATTTTCTAAACATGTTTCCCCATCCCCAATATAACTTACATTTACTAACACAGCTTCACCGATTGGGATTGTTGCGCCTGTTAAACTAAACCCAATTATTGTAGTTGCAGAAAATGTAATCATAAATTCAGATTCTTCAGAAGAACCGCCAAGTGCATCTAAAATTGTTATACCATCTATATCAAATTGAAAACCTGCAACTGGTAAGTCATTCAGCATAACTACCTCAAATACACCATTTGCAATATTTCCAAATGAAAGAGATACTTGTGTTTCACATCCAGAATCATCACAAACAAAAGTTCCATCTTCACATTCAATAGTTGCTCCAGGTCCATCACACACATTGCAAATGTCTAATTCGGAATCACCATTTGGCACACCTGCACAGTCGGTACATGTTGAGTTGTCACCTCCACAGAGACCACATTCATCGGTTTCAAATTCACATGAACCATCGTCAACTGTGGCATCTTCATTATAATTACAAGCCAATCCATTTGTACAGCCTTCTATCTCTGGATCAAATGTACCATCAAAATATTCAAATTCTAAATCAATTCCATCCCCATCAGAAATTACAATTCCAGATAATCCAGCAGCATCACCCTCTAACTCCAATTCAACCATAATACCACAGCCTTCAAAGGTGGCACCTGTTAATGAGAATCCTAATACTCTATTTTCACTAGCAGATATCATAAACCCAGCCGCACCTGCTTCGCCACCTCCGGCTGAGGAAATGGTAGCACCACCATCTACATCAATTTGGAAACCGGCAATTGGGGAGTTTGTATTATATAAAATTAACCCTTCAGTGTTTAGATGAACTGTGTTTACAGGCATAGTACAAGCATCACCATCCCAAGCACCTCCACCATTACAATCTTCAGAACAAGAAAGTACATTTTCATCTCCATTACAAACTCCATCCCCACAAAATGGACCTTCATCTGTATTAGAACCATCATAAAATTCTGTTAGAATTATTTCACCATTAGAATCAGAAATTACAATTCCAGACAGCCCAGTTGCTTCGCCATCTAATTCGAGTTCCACCATTATTCCACAACCCTCGATAGTTGATCCATCTAATGAGAAACCAAGAAATGTGGTTGCACTAGATGAGATCATAAATCCAGCCTCATCAGCCATACCGCCACCAGCACTGATAATTGTTGCACCATCTAAATCCATCTGGAAGCCTGCAATTGGAGTAGAACTGTTAAATAAAACAGATCCACTGGAAGTGACATGAACTGTATGGTCGGGCATTGTACAGGCATCACCATCCCACTCCCCTCCCGCATCACATTCTGAGGCATCACAAACTAAACTACCATCTTCACAGATAATGCCTGCTCCATCACCACCACAATCACCGCAAACATCAACTTCTGCACCGCCACCACATTCTCCGCTGCAATCTTCTACATTTCCGTCGCAATCACAAGCTCCTGTAGGAATTCCATCGCCTTCACAGACGCCACATTCATCTTCAACAGCACTTCCGCCACATACATCCAAACAATCTATTTCAATAATACAGTTACCATCACAGTTATAATTTTCTTCGGCATAATTACAGGAACCATCATCATCCGTTGCATAGGGAATAAAATTACATGCTTCTATTGCAGTACACCCATCAACTTGGTAGGTAAAATCTTCCAATACAACTCCCTCTGCATTTTTTACTATTATATCAGTCAAACTAATCAGATTCGAATCATCAGGGATAGAGAGAACCAATAATGTTCCATTCCCTGCAGAAATTTCATTAGCGGGCGGATAAAGTGGAGGACCAATCGCAATCACCGCATAATTTTGGGTAGCACCTAAATAAAAATTATTATTAATTGCTTCCCCAGCTATATAACTATCAAATACAGCGAAATCCAATTCAAATTGGAAATACCCAATTGCTTCTTCACTTTCATAATTTATATTCCACGTACCATCGCCATTATCGTCAAGGCTGAGTGC
>JACKQG010003689.1_pt1 | contig 18498 bp, 18 predicted proteins | sample 8237621 | NCBI WGS metagenome assembly JACKQG01 (sample SAMN15677084, study PRJNA649215) | marine metagenome | biome: marine; feature: Black Sea; material: saline water; isolation source: suspended particulate matter (SPM) from the Black Sea western gyre | collected 2013-06-09/2013-06-10 | depth... | reverse complement strand
GATACTTTACGCTGAAAATTTACCAGGCTTTCTCCAACTAACCTGGAGAAGAACCTGATTTATAGATCTTCAGCCAAAGCGTTATCATAACGCCGGATAAATCGAGTTAGATTTACAACTGACAACGGACAACAAACAACTGACAAATTGAGTTTTAACTCAATTAAGGTTATAGTCTTGACGTTACAAGACAGTATGCTTAATATCAACATTTTTAGGTCAAATTAATTGTTTAGCACTTTTAATTATGTGAGAAATCGGGGAGTTTTAGCTGTAAAACCGCTCAATGGATAATCATATTTTAAACCGTGTGAACTCGTATATAAAGGTTCGTAAAGAAAGAACAGAAGCTTTTGCAATAATATTAATAATTTTGCTGAACGACCGGTGATCGCTTGCGATGGCATCTTTTGGCAATATGCCTGTTCTTTCTAACGATCCTTAATATACTCAAACAGCACACGCTTAAAAATCTGATCATCCATTTCGCTAATTCACTAAGCATTAAGGAAAAAACTTCCCGACTGCTGAAGTATATGTAAATAGAGAATAAAATTACAACCTAACACCTAAAACTTAAAACCTAAAACGTGATGAATTCAAATTTATGGGAGCAACAACGACAAATATTATAAAAATAGCCGTTACAGGCGGTGCCGGGTCCGGTAAAACTTCTGTTTGTCGCCGGTTAAAAGAGTGGGGTTTAAATGTAATTAGTTCCGACACCTTAGCGCGGGAGGTCGTAGCTCCTGGAACTGATGCCTTCAAAAACATCATTAACTATTTTGGAAAGAAAGTGTTGTTGCCGGACGGGGCTTTGAATCGCTCTAAGCTGCGCCGGATTATTACAGGCGATGATGCTGCCCGGTCGGCGCTGGAACGTTTCGTTCATCCGGCGATAACGAAACTCGTGCAACTTAAGATGGCGCAAGCCGGAAAGGAAGGTGAGCGCTTTGTGGTGGTAGAGGTTCCCCTTCTTTTTGAACTCGGAATTCAAGACCGCTTTGATGTGGTCGTTCTGATCAGTGCAGAACGCGAGTTGCGGGTTCAAAGGCTCATGGAGCGCGACAGCATTTCCAAAAAAGAAGCCAAAGACCTTTTAGATGTTCAGATGACGGATGATGAAAAAGCTCAACAATCTGATTTTATAATAAAAAATGACGATAATATTAAAAAGCTGATAAGGTCGGTTGATCTTTTCTACAAAAAATTATATCAAAAACACGCAAAAAATGGGGTGAAAGCGCTTGACAGGCATAAAATCATGATATAAAAAGCTAACTTATAAGGTAGGAACACGCCTTTAGGATCCCGCCTATCGGAGAATACCAGCAACCTTCAAGCTAAATTCATGTAACACGCACAAACTCCAGTTGCAGCTACCAAGGATCCGGTTTGTTATATTGAAAACCAGCAGATGCAAATTTTATCCGATAAAGAATGGAAAAACATAAGATCAATCTTCAGCGGAGCAAATTGAAATGAATATTGTTGAACTTAAAAGCAAGAAAATCAAAGAATTGACCACTTTGGCAAAAGAATTCAAAATTGACGGCGCCGCCGGAATGAGAAAACAGGAGCTTATTTTTGCTTTGCTTCAGGCGGAGATCGAAAGGACCGGCCTGATATTTGGGGAAGGTACTCTGGAAATCCTGCCGGACGGATTTGGATTCCTGCGGGCACCGAATTACAATTACCTGCCGGGTCCGGACGATATCTATGTTTCGCCTTCTCAGATTCGCCGTTTCAACTTAAGGACAGGTGATACTGTATCCGGACAGATACGCCAGCCCAAAGAGACGGAACGATATTTTGCCCTCTTAAAGGTCGAAGCCGTAAACTATGAAGATCCGGAAGTGGCCAGGGAAAAGATTCTTTTTGATAACCTGACACCGCTTTATCCTGACCGGAAGGTACTGCTTGAAACCGAATCTGATAACTATTCCATGAGAATCATGGATCTTTTGAACCCCATTGGATTCGGACAAAGGGGACTGATAGTTTCACCGCCCCGGTCCGGAAAAACAATGCTGTTGCAGGCGATCGCCAACAGCCTCAGTGCCAATCATAAAGATATTGTCCTGTTTGTGCTTCTGATTGATGAGCGGCCCGAAGAGGTAACAGATATGGAGCGGTCTGTTAACGGAGAAGTGATAAGTTCCACTTTTGACGAACCTGCAGAAAGGCATGTTCAGGTTGCCGAAATGGTGATTGAGAAGGCCAAACGATTGGTGGAACACAAAAAAGATGTCGTTATTCTGCTGGATAGTATTACCAGACTGGCGCGGGCATACAATTCGGTTATGCCTCCCAGTGGAAAGATTCTGTCCGGTGGGGTTGATTCAAATGCGCTTCAGCGCCCCAAACGATTTTTTGGGGCAGCACGCAATATTGAGGAAGGCGGAAGCCTTACCATTATTGCAACGGCCCTTGTAGATACGGGAAGCCGGATGGATGAAGTTATTTTTGAGGAATTCAAAGGCACCGGTAATATGGAGCTGCAATTGGATAGAAGACTTGCCGATAAGCGGGTGTTCCCCGCAATTGATATCAAAAAATCCGGTACACGCAAAGAAGAGCTCCTGCTGGATGAGGATACACTGATGCGCGTCTGGATCTTAAGAAAACTTCTTTCTTCGTTGAACCCTGTTGACAGTTTGGAGTTTCTGCTTGATAAAATGAACGGAACCAAAGATAATATAACTTTTTTAAATTCCATGAATGCCTAATAGGAGGTAGATACTATATGAAACCGGACATTCACCCTGAGTATGTGGAGACAACCGCCAAATGCGCATGTGGCAATGTATTGGTGGCCGGCTCGACAAAAGCTGACATTCGAGTGGAGATTTGTTCAAAATGCCATCCCTTTTTCACCGGCAAACAGAAACTTATTGATACAGCCGGACGCATTGAGCGCTTCCGCAGGAAATATGAAAAGTTCCAGAACCAAAACAAATGACAACTTGATACTGTTGTGCACTGAGTGATTGATGCTGGGTGCTGAATTTTTGTTAATTGTTTGATTTTTAATGCACTTTTTCCAGCATCCAGTATCCCCGTTGAAACGGGATTTCCGCAACGCTCCAACCGGCATCTTTTGTTCGTCATCAGATAGAAATCGCTTAAAGACCCGACAGCCACTACACAAAAACATCCATTTAGAGCTTGTAACGCATGCATGAGCAATTAAAAGGCGTTGAAAATCGCTTTTTGGAACTTGAAAAGCTTTTGAGTGATCCCAGCATTTTGCAGGATCGGGAGAAGTACCAGCATTATAGCCGTGAGCATTCAGATCTCAGTAAGGTTGTAACAGTTCTGAGGACGTACGAACAAACCCTGCAAGAGCTTGATGACAGCAGAGAGCTTTTAAAAGACTCTGACCCTGATATTAAAGAGATGGCGCGGACTGAGTTAGACACTCTAAAGTCTCGAAAAAGCCGACTTGAAGACGATCTTAAGGAACTGCTGCTGACAAAAGATCCGAATGACAATAAGAATGTTATCGTTGAAATACGGGCAGGTACCGGCGGAGAAGAAGCCGGTCTGTTTGCTGGCGATCTTTTCAGGATGTACAGCAGATATGCTGAGAAAAAGAGCTGGAAAGTTGAAGTCATGACCCATCACCCAACCGGTGTCGGTGGTCTAAAAGAGATTATCGCCATGATTCACGGCAAGGGGGCGTACAGCCGTCTCAAATATGAAAGCGGTACTCATCGTGTCCAACGCGTTCCGGCGACCGAAGCTCAAGGGCGGATACATACCTCTGCGGTTACGGTTGCAGTTCTGCCTGAAGCTGAAGATGTCGAACTTAAAATCGACCCTAATGAGATTAAAGTCGATGTGTTTCGTTCAAGCGGTCCGGGTGGCCAGAGCGTAAATACAACCGATTCAGCGGTACGATTGACCCATCTTCCGACCGGCATAGTGGTGACCTGCCAGGATGAAAAATCCCAATTGAAAAACAAGAACAAGGGGATGAAAGTTCTGCGTGCTCGCATTCTTGATCGTATGACCAAAGAGCAGGACCAAAAAAGATCCGCAGAGCGCAAAAGTCAAATAGGAGATGGAGACAGAAGCGGAAGAATCAGGACCTACAATTTTCCTCAGGCCAGGGTTACCGACCACCGCATCGGCCTTACGCTTTACAAGTTGGAATCTATACTGCAGGGTGAAATTGACGAAGTAATTGAAAAGCTTACCACCCACTACCAGTCCCAGGCATTACAAAATGGAGCATCATTCTGAGTCCGGGGCTACCCCATGGAACATCGTAAAGCTCCTCAAGTGGACAACTTCCTATTTTAAGTCCCATGGCATCGACAGCCCCAGAGCTACTGCCGAAATACTTCTCGCCCACATCTTAAAATTAACGCGGATAGATCTGTATTTGCGGTATGACCAACCGCTTTGCAGCGACGAACTCAAGCGCTTCAAAGCGCTGATAAAAAGGAGAGTTAAAAGGGAGCCGGTTGCATATATTGTGGGTGTCAAAGAGTTCTGGTCCATGGATTTTATCGTGACCAGAAATGTACTGATTCCGCGACCTGAAACTGAATGTCTGGTCGAGGCCGCCATATCTGTTTTACACCGGGATTCAAAGCAAAACGCAAAGGATAAGTCCCGGCGGGTATTAGAGCTGGGAACAGGGTCGGGAGCAATAATTTTGGCGCTTGCATCCCAGAGCACAGAGCATCTTTTTTTTGCTTCCGACCGTTCACTTCAAGCGGTTGCACTGGCCAAAGAGAATGCCGGGCGTCATGGGTTGGATAAAGCTGTTGATTTCTTTTGCGGTGACTGGCTGGCGCCTCTTAGCGATGACAGACATCGATTTGATATGATTATATCGAATCCCCCATACATCCGAACCCGGGCTATCGGCCGCCTTCAGCCTGAAATTTACAAATTTGAACCGATCGTAGCCCTGGACGGTGACCAAGACGGTCTTTTGTGTTTAAGACTTATTATTGATAGCGCATACCGTTATCTGAACCCTGGCGGCAGTTTGATACTGGAAATAGGCCATGATCAGAAAACCGAGGTTAAAAAGACTATTGACAGATGCGGGAACTATGAAAAAGTCGTTTTTAAGAAAGATTACAGCGGATGGGATCGTATCGTCCAGATGCAAAAGAAGTCGTAACTTTTCAATAAATGGTGGAGTTCACTTGTAGTAAAATGGTAACTTCTCAATAAGTTAAGGTTTAGAAAATCGTCGGGCTTCAGAATTTTTCAAAAAAGGCGCTATCAACTACGCTGTCTAAGGGTGACCCAATATTTATGATTTGTCAAATTATTCGAGAAGTTGTAAAACGTTTCGGCAGCAATCATAAATATTGGGTCACCGTGAAATGCCATGGCAGACGATCAGGATACCACCTTTTTTGAAAAACCCTGAAGCCCTTTTCCCCGAGGTTATTAATAAGAGATAAAAAATATTTTCGGGTAAAAATATGTTGCGAATGAACATTTATTTTGTTAAATAGATCTGTTTAAATCAATTCTCACGCCTTTGGACCTGTTTCCAGGTGCTTCGCGTGTTTCGCACGGCGGGGTCGGAATCAGGGCTGAAGAAGGCGGTGGCTAAACCTTTTAAGATAAGGAGAAACAAATGGCTTATATTACAATGAAGGAACTCCTTGAAGCCGGAGTTCATTTTGGACATCAGACAAAGCGCTGGAATCCCAAGATGAAACCTTACATCTTTGGAGCAAGGAACGGTATTTATATTATAGATCTTCAGAAAACCGTTCGCATGTTTCGGACGGCATATGATTTTGTCGTTGATACGGTAGCAGGCGGCAAGCCGCTCCTTTTTGTAGGGACCAAAAAGCAGGCCCGTGATTCCATTTATGAAGAGTCGAATCGATGCGAGATGTTTTACGTTCACAACCGATGGCTCGGCGGCATGCTGACGAATTTTCAAACCATAAGAAAAAGCATAGATCGTCTGAACTATCTTAATAACATCCAGAATGACGAGTCGATCAATCTTTTTCCTAAAAAAGAGAGGTTGAAGCTATTAAAGGAACGCATGAAGTTAGACAACAACCTTGGCGGTATTCGTAACATGAACGGACTTCCCGGGGCTATTTTTGTTGTTGATCCCAAGAACGAGGCTATTGCAGTTCGGGAAGGCAGACGGCTGGGCATACCGATTATTGCAATCGTCGATACCAATTGTGACCCTGATGAAATCGACTACATTATACCCGGCAATGATGACGCCATACGCGCAATCCGGCTGATTACTTCCAGAATTGCTGAGGCCTGCAGTGCAGGCCGGCAACGGCTGGAGGAAAAACAGCAGGCCGAGGCTGATAAGGAGGTCGAAGTTGAGCCCGAGATAACAGCCGTTGGTGAAGATCTAAAACCGGGTGAACGCAAAGTTATTGAAGATGGTTCTAAGGGTCCTGTTGTAGAAATAATCAGACGGTCAACACCGGTAGCTGCCCAAGATGCTGTGGCCTCCGAAGATGATGGTAGTCAAGAATCAAAAGATGAGACTGAAGCGGAAAAGACAGGAGAATAGCGATGACGACAATTAGCGCAGCAATGGTTAAACAGCTTCGTGAGACAACCGGTGCCGGCATCATGGATTGTAAAGAAGCCCTTTCCGAGTGCGGCGGCGACATTAGCAGCTCAATCGATTTTTTGAGAAAAAAAGGCCTGGCAACTGCTGCCAAGCGTGCGGGAAGAACAACGGCGGAAGGGATCATCCAGTCATATATTCATATGGACGGCAAACTGGGGGTGCTGGTTGAAGTTAACTGTGAGACCGATTTTGTTGCTAAAAACGAAGATTTTAAAGAATTTGCCAAAAATATCGCCATGCATATCGCCGCCACAAACCCTGTGGGGATCAAACCCGAAGATGTTCCCCAAGAAATAATCAGCAAAGAAAAGGAAATCTATCGGGCTCAGGTCCTGGAGATGGGCAAGCCGGAACATATTGCCGACAAAATCGTTGACGGCAAATTGGAAAAATATTTTAAGGAAAGCTGTCTGTTGAATCAGCAATACGTTCGCAATCCCGATATTACGGTTGCGGATCTAATAAACGATGTAATTGCAAAGATAGGGGAAAATATATCCATCAAACAGTTTGTAAGATACAAAATAGGAGAATTTTAGACTTTGACACGCCCTAAATATAATAGGATTCTGTTGAAATTAAGCGGTGAAGCTTTGATGGGAGATCAAAGCTTCGGCATAAGCCCGGACATGATAAAGTATGTGGCTGAAGAGGCTCGTTCGGTATTTGACCTCGGGGTTCAGCTTGCCATCGTTGTCGGCGGCGGCAATATTTTCAGGGGCGTTTCCGCCGCTTCTTTCGGTATGGATAGGGTTTCCGCCGATCGTATGGGGATGTTGGCCACGGTAATCAACAGCCTGGCCTTACAGGATGCTTTAGAGCGCAAAGGAATTCAGACCCGTGTGCAGACTGCCATATCCATGCACGAGGTGGCAGAGCCTTTTATCTCCAGAAGAGCGATTCGCCATCTTGAAAAGGGGCGGGTGGTGATATTTGCAGCCGGCACCGGCAACCCTTACTTTACCACCGATACGGCAGCGGTTCTCAGGGCCCAGGAAATTCAGGCCGAGATTCTTTTAAAGGCGACAAAAGTCGACGGACTTTACGATTCTGATCCCGCTATCCAGAAAAATGCTAAATTTATAGAAAATATCAGATATATGGAGGTTCTCGAAAAACAGCTACATGTTATGGATATGACGGCGATTTCTCTGGCAATGGACAATGATTTGCCCCTTGTTGTTTTTAATTTGATGAGCAAGGGGAATATCAGAAAAGTAATATGTGGAGAAGTGGTAGGGACACAGATTCGCAATTAGTTGAGGGAAAAATCATGATTGACTCGATATTTCAAGATACCAGAGAGAGTATGGAAAAATCAATCGTAGCTTTGAAGAATGAATTAAATAGGGTTAGAACGGGTCGCGCCTCCTTGAGTATTCTCGATGATATCCGCGTAGATTACTACGGGACGCTTACACCTTTAGATCAGATGGCATCTCTTTCTGTTCCTGAAGGCCGGCTGATTACTATCCAACCCTGGGATGTTTCCATAATCAAGGAGATAGAAAAGGCGATTTTGAAATCCGATCTGGGTTTAACACCTTCAAATGACGGCAAACTTATTCGTATCTCCATCCCGGTGCTAACAGAGGAGCGCAGGAAACAACTCGTCAAGGTCGTACAAAAAAAAGGCGAAGAACACAAGATAGCAGTGCGCAATATAAGGCGTGATTCGAATGATCTGCTGAAAGGTTTGAAAAAGGATAGTGATATTTCGGAAGATGATGCTTTCAGGGCTCAGGATCAAGTCCAGAAAATAACCGATGAGCACATCAAACGTATGGATGAAATCTGTAAAGAAAAAGAGCAAGAGATCCTTGAATTCTGATCCATTCTCCTTTAACCACACTGGTCTTGATTCCGCCAAGCTCCCCGTGCATGTCGCCATTATTATGGACGGTAACGGCCGATGGGCCAAAAAGCGTTTGTTAAATCGGGTTAAAGGACATGAAAAGGGTACGGAGGTCGTTAGAACAATTGTAAGAGCCTGCCGTAAGATCGGAATTTCCTACCTGACTCTCTATGCCTTTTCCACCGAAAACTGGCAGCGACCAAAATCCGAGATTGCTGCTCTCATGACCATCCTGCAACAATTCCTCGAAACAGAACAAAAAGAGTTGATGGACAACAATATCCGCTTAAATGCCATCGGGCAGGTCGAGCGTTTGCCCGCAGGTGTAAGGCGCATCCTGGATAAGACCATGGCGCTGACAAAAGAAAATAGTAAGATGTGTCTGAATCTGGCATTAAGTTATGGCGGTCGGGCTGAAATTGTTAAAATGGTTAAAGATATTGCAATCAAGGTTAAAAATGGTACTATTGATCCTGGTTCAATAACAGCCGAATTGATACCTGAATACCTGTATACCGGAATGATACCTGATCCGGATCTTCTAATTAGAACCAGCGGAGAGATGCGCATCAGTAATTTTCTCCTGTGGCAGATAGCCTACACGGAAATTCATGTTACCGACACCTTATGGCCCGATTTTGGAAAAGATGAGTTCATTAGAATCCTGGCAGACTATCAGCAGCGTGAACGCCGGTTCGGTAAAGTCTAATCTCATTTGAAATTGCGTTTAATTAGAAGAGTCCCCTAATCGAGCGAAACGCTTGATGTCCGTTGTTCGTTGTCCGTAGTCATTGGTTTTACAGGTTCTTTGGGCTTCTTTTTGTGTTTCACCTGTAGTTGAACTGCAACAGCGAGCGCATTCCCAGCAGCCAGCTTGTTGGAGCGCAGCGGAAATCCCGCTCAGCGGGGCTGCAGGGAGCTTCAAATATAATTTCGCTTCTTATTGCTTAGCAAAGGACGACGGACAAAGGACAACGGACAACAAACAACTGACACATTGAGTTTTAACTCAATTAGATTCCAAACTTCGAATTATGCATTTAAAACGTTGGATTACAGGTCTTGCCGCTCTTCCATTTCTGTTTTTGCTGATTAGCAAGGGAGGGGCGTTTCTGTTTGCTGTTGTTATCGTCATCATCTGTATCTTGGCCCTGTGGGAATATTTTCGAATTGTATTTCACGACAGGGGCGGAGCGCCTCAAGGGGCCATACCGGCATTAGGCTATATCGCGGGTTGCGGCATTATCTGGGCGGCATACATTGGCTCATTTGAAATGATTATCGGCCTGATTATCCTGAATCTTATAGTTTGCGCTCTGATTTCACTGACTAAGTTCAAAACCGATGCAGGTGTATCGGAAGTTATTACCAAACAGGTTCTGGGGATCGTATACATACCCCTTTTTCTGTCATGCCTTATTTTAATCCGCAACGGGGCGGGTGGGGGAACCTGGATTTATTTTTTACTGTTTATTGTCTTTTGCGGTGATGTGGGTGCATACCATTGCGGGTCTTCTTTTGGACGTCACAAACTGTGTCCCGCCGTAAGCCCGGGGAAAACCATTGAGGGTTCGATCGGCGGGTTGGCGGCCAATCTGGTTGTTGGAGCACTGTTCAAGCACTTTTTTTTACCGTTACTGCCCTGGGGTTTAAGTCTGCTGTTTTTCATTGCCACCGGAGTTGCGGGACAGGTAGGGGATCTGTTTGAATCCCAGCTTAAGCGGGTTGGCAATAGAAAAGATTCCGGGGCATTGCTCCCCGGCCACGGGGGTATTTTGGATCGAATCGATGCTTTGCTGTTTGCCGCTCCGGTTGCATATTTTTTTAAGGAATATATATTATAAATGAACAACCTTTCCATATTAGGGTCTACCGGTTCCATCGGGCGTAATGCTCTTAAGATTGTTGAAATGTTTCCCGAACGGTTTGCGGTTAAAGCGCTGGCAGCCAAAAAGGATACTGAACTGCTGGCTCGTCAGATCGAACAGTTTGAACCGGAAATTGCCGTTGTCTTTGATGAAAGGTGCGCCTTTGAGCTGAAGAGCAAACTACCTGCGACAAGCGGTGTGGAAGTATTGTATGGAAAGGACGGCTACATAGCTGCAGCCACCCATGATGCCGTTGACATGGTTTTAACCGCAGTGGTGGGTGCGGCCGGATTGATGCCGACCTTGGCTGCCATCGAAGCCGGGAAAAATATTGCCCTGGCCAACAAGGAGACTCTTGTGATGGCCGGTGATATCGTTATCAAGAGAGCTGTGGCCAAAGGTGTCCGGATACTTCCCGTTGACAGCGAGCATAGTGCCATTTTTCAATGTATTGCCGGAAATCGTCCCCAAGATCTGGACCGGATAATCCTGACAGCCTCAGGCGGTCCTTTTTTAAAAAGGCCTGCAAATGAATTCATTAAAATCGAGCCCGAGGAAGCACTTAATCATCCCACCTGGCAGATGGGCAAAAAAGTGACGATCGATTCGGCCACGCTCATGAATAAGGGTCTGGAGGTGATTGAGGCCAAATATCTTTTCGGCGTTTCACAGGACAGGATCGAGGTTTTGATTCATCCGCAGAGCGTTATTCACTCGATGGTGAGCTATAAAGATGGGGCGGTAATGGCTCAGCTTGGAATCCCCGATATGAAAGGTGCCATTGCCTATGCCATGTCCTACCCTAAGCGGCTCGCGTTGCAGCAGTCGCTGCCGGATTTTGCCCGGATGGGGGCCTTGACTTTTGAGCCGCCCGATTTAGGAAAATTTCCGTGTCTGGCGCTGGCATATCAGGCCGGCAAAACTGGTGAGACCCTTCCGGCGGTCTTAAACGCCGCCAATGAAGTAGCGGTGCAGGCCTTTTTAAAACATCGGATATCATTTGTCAAAATACCTGAGATTATCCGGGAAACCATGGAACGGCATACGGTTGTCAAGAGTCCGTCCCTTGACGATATACTTGAAGCCGACCGCTGGGCCAGAGAACAGGCTGAACATTTTATCAGCGGCAAATAGTAGTCACTTAATTGAAAAATTCGTACATTTTGTGGTAAAAAAATTTGATAATCAATCTGGATGCTTGATACTGGATGCTGGATAAAAAAAATAGAGAGTTCATCCTCTTATCGAGTATCCAGAGACCAGAATCCAGTATCCGATACTACCTGGTTCTCTTTGAGTTACAAAAACTTAACATAACTTTAAGATTTTTTAATAGATAGACGGATAATTATGAGCGTTAGCATATTTGCATTGATCGTTGTTTTGGGAGTGTTGATATTTTTTCACGAACTGGGGCATTTCCTGGTTGCCCGCTTGTTCGGAGTCGGGGTGGAGAGGTTTTCCCTCGGCTTTGGTCCCAAACTGGTAGGCAGAACCGTCGGCATTACCGATTATCGAATTTCTGCCATTCCCCTCGGCGGTTATGTCAAAATGGTGGGCGAAGAACCCGATGCCGAGATAGACCCGGCCGACATTCCGATTTCTTTTACTCACAAGCATGTCTTTAAACGCATTCTAATTGTCGCCGCCGGACCAATGTTCAATATGCTGCTGGCGGTGATAATTTTTTTTGTAATCTTTCAGATTTCGGGCCTGCTGATTTTAAAACCGGTGATCGGAGAGGTTAAAAAGGAAACCCCGGCCCATAGAGGCGGACTTGAAAAAAACGATCAGATTCTGGCTATTGATGACCTGGCCGTTGAAAGCTGGGAAGACATGGCTCGAATTATTACGTCAAGCCGGGGTAAAACCCTGACAATATCATTACGTCGCGGGGAATCTGAAAGTACGGTTAACATTACTCCTGAACTTAAAACATTTAAAAATATTTTTAATGAGGATACGGATCGCTATGTCATCGGTGTTACTGCTTCCGGAGAGGTCTTTTCTAAAGATTTGAACCCGCTGCAGGCCCTTTCAGAGGGCGTTATTCAAACCTATAACATTGCCGCTTTAACAATCAAGAGCGTTGTCAAACTGATACAGGGCACGCTTTCTCCAAAAACACTGGGCGGACCGATCATGATTGCCCAGATGGCCGGTCAGCAGGCCAAGCAAGGGATAACCAGCCTGGCTTTTTTTATGGCATTGATCAGCATAAACCTTGCCATACTCAATTTTTTGCCCATACCGGTTTTGGACGGTGGTCATCTGCTCTTCTTTTTTATAGAGGTGGTTACCGGACGTCCGGTGAGTATAAGGGTGCGCGAAATCTCCCAGCAGGCGGGGATCTTTGTGTTAATTCTGCTGATGATCTATGTGTTTTATAATGATATAACCAGGGTCTTTTTCAGCTGATTATGCCGTATCGACTTGAAATAACATTAAAACCCGAACTGTTTGATGCCGAGGGCGAGGGCGTGCGCCAAAAGGCCAAAAACTACTTTGGGATCGAACTTGATCGCGTTCGCACCATTTATGTGGTTACCATTGACGCCGATCTGACGACCGGCCAGCTGCAAACCATACAATCAGAAATATTTACCAACCCCGTAACCCAGATCTCTTCCTACAGCCCTCTGGATGTTGAATTCGATTGGACCATCTGGGTGGGTTACCGGCCCGGAGTAAGGGACAACCCCGGCAGCACGGCTATGGAAGCGGTTGCAGATATTCTGGGGACAGTCTTGGGCTCCAATGGAGCAATTTACACCTCCAAACGTTATTGTTTGCAAGGCAAAAGCGTAACCACGGAAGACGCCGACAAGGTTGCCGGTGAGCTTTTGGCCAATGAGATCATCCAGCAGTGGAAAATTTATGCGGCCGAAGCGTGGGACCCTGCTGAAGGCATCGGTATTATCATACCCAAAGTGGTTCTCGATCACACACCCACGGTGACGACCATTCCAGTGGACAGCGACGCATCTCTTGCAGCCGTCAGCGATGAGCGTGGTCTGGCGTTGAATCCGGCTGACATTCCGACCATCAGGGCCTATTTTCTGGACAAGGATGTGCAGGCTCAACGGGAAGCCGCGGGCCTGTCTGATCCCACCGATATTGAACTGGAATATATTTCCCAGGCCCGCAGTGATCATTGCAATCACAATACATTTCAAGGATTGTTTCGCTACCGGGATCTGGCCACGGGTGAGAGCGACATGGTCGACAATCTTTTTAAAACCTGTATCGAAGCCCCGACCTTGGCGCTAAAGAAAAAGAAACCCTGGGTTGTGTCGGTTTTGTGGGACAATGCCGGCGTCGGGAAATTTAACGACGATCACTGCTATGTTATTACCGGAGAAACCCACAACTCCCCATCCAACATGGAAGCTTACGGCGGAGCTATAACCGGGATAGTAGGGGTTTACCGCGATCCCTTGGGTACCGGTAAAGGTTCGAAACTGGTAATGGGCGGTTATGGATACTGTGTGGGGCCCAGGGACTATGACGGCGACCTTGTGCCGCGCCTCCATCCCCGGCGCCTTTTGGACGGCATTATCGAAGGGGTCAGAGACGGCGGCAACAAAAGCGGAATTCCCACAACGTTCGGTCAGGTTCTTTTTCACCCGGGGTATATGGGAAAATGCCTGGTGTTTGTTACGGCCGTGGGCATTATGCCGGCCTTAATCGACGGCAAACCGGCACATCAAAAGCGCACAGCGCCCGGGGAACTGGTTATCATGAGCGGCGGGCGGGTCGGTAAAGACGGAATTCACGGTGTGACCGCTTCGTCGGAGACCTTTTCCGAGCACACGCCGGCCGGTCATGTGCAGATCGGCGATCCCTATACCCAGAAAAAAATGCACGATTTTCTGTTAGAGGCCCGGGATGCAGGGCTGATAAGGTTTATAACCGACAACGGCGGCGGGGGGCTTTCTTCTTCGGTGGGCGAATCGGCGCGATATTCAGGCGGATGCGAGATTCAATTAGAGAAGGTTCCCTTAAAATATGAAGGGCTGGATCAGTGGGAGATATGGGTTTCGGAATCCCAGGAGCGCATGACCGTGGCGGTGCTCCCCGAGGATATTGAACGCTTTCTGGAGCTTTCCGGACTGCATGCCGTTGAAAGTACGGTTATCGGAGAGTATACGGATTCGGGTAAACTGCATATAACTTACAAAGGTGAGACTTGCGCCCATATCGACATCGATCTTTTGACTTCAGGTTTTCCCCAGTGGGAATTTGATGCTCACTGGCTTCCGCCACAGATGCGGGGCCTGTATGAACCTGTGCTGCAGGCGCCGCCGGATTACAGCAAGTTACTTCTCGATCTTTTGTCGCGTCCCAATATCTGCTCCACCGAATGGATTAGCCGGCAGTACGACCATGAGGTGCAGGGCACAAGCGTTATTAAACCGCTGGTGGGCGCCGAACGGGACGTAAACAGTGATGCAGCGGTAGTACGTCCGGTATTAGAATCTGAAAAGGGACTGGCCTTTGCCCAGGCGTTGCTTCCGGCCTTTTCTGCCATCGATGCCTATCACATGACGAGCTGTACCATCGATGAAGCGCTGCGCAGGCTTATTGCTGTTGGTGGGGATCCGGAGCATATTGGCGGTGTCGACAATTTTTGCTGGCCGAGTGTACAGTACCATCCCCAAAACAACCCTGACGGCAGATTCAAAGCAGCTCAATTGGTGCGCGCCTGCCGGGCGCTACGTGATATTTGCCTGGCGTATGAGATACCTCTGCTTTCAGGCAAAGACAGCATGTACGTTGACGGCCACCTACCGGGACGATACGGAGAAACCCACAAGGTGTCGGCGCTGGAGACTCTTCAATTCTCGACCACGGGAGTTATCGAGGATGTCAACAAATGCGTGACCATGGACAGCAAAATGCACGGGGATCTGGTGTATCTTCTGGGCGTCACCCGTGATGAATTAGGCGGATCAGAATATTACGAGCATTTGGGCTATGTGGGGCTTAATGTTCCCCGGGTTGCGGCAGATGAATTTGCTCCTTTGTACCGGGTCCTTAGCCATGCCGTTAAAAAAGAACTGGTCGCTTCTGCCCACGGGATCTATCGGGGCGGACTAGGTGTGCACCTTGCCATGAAGGCCATGGGGGGCAACCTTGGCATGCAGGTTGATTTGGGTCTTGTACCGGTGGAACAGGTTGACCGTAACGACGTGATCCTGTTTTCGGAATCAGCCGGTCGCTTGATCGTAACCATTGACCCCAAGAACAGGGAGAATTTTGAAGAGCTTTTCAAAGATCTGGCCTGCGCCTGCATCGGCAGCGTAACTACAGTAAGCGATTTAATTATCAATGGGCTTGACGGCAGCATTTTGGTTGACATCTCAGTTGAGGATCTTAAGTCCGCCTGGAAGAAGCCCTTTGGAGACCTGGTGTGACTGGATACTTGATACTTGATGCTGGATACTTGATGCTGGATACTGGATACTTGATGCTGGATACTGGATACTGGATACTGGATGCTGGATGCTGGTTGGAGAGTAGCGGAAATCCCGATTCATCGAAGATATTTGATTCTGATCACGTTGGAGAAGTGTGAGTTATAAAAACTTAGAAATTTGGCAACTATCACGGGACTTGGTCGTTGACATTCACAAGATGACCCTGTCTAAACTCCCCAAGTTTGAAATGTTTGAGGAGGGCAGTCAAATTCGGAAGTCTGCTAAATCAACCAAATCAACGATTGTCGAAAGCTATGGAAGGCGAAGGTATAAAAAGGACTTCATTCGGTTTTTAAGTTATGCCCTTGCTTCAAATGATGAAACTATAGACCATTTAGAAACACTTTTTGATACTGGATCATTAGAAGATGAAGAGTTGTTTAATTCACTATGCAAGCGATTTAAGATATTAGGAAAGAAACTTAACCTGTTCATTCAGTCGGTAGAAAGAGGACATGTTAGTGAAAAATAATCCAGAATCCAGAGACAAGCATCCAGAATCCAGTGTTAACGCTTTGGTCCTTACCGGATACGGGCTTAACTGCGATCATGAGACCGCCTATGCTCTTGAGCTTGCCGGTGCTACCGCCCGCCGCGTGCATATAAATTCGCTGATAGACGGGACCGTAAACTTGACGGATTTTCAGATTATGGTCTTCGGGGGCGGCTTCAGCTGGGGCGACGATCACGGTGCCGGTGTGATCCAGGCGGTACGGATGAAAACCCACCTGGGAGATCAAATCCTAAAGTTTATTGAGGCCGGATATCTCGTATTAGGGATCTGCAACGGTTTTCAGACCCTTGTCAATCTGGGTCTTTTGCCCGGTTTTGACCATGACTATACCCGGCGGTCTGTGGCCCTTACGTTTAATGACTGCGGCAATTTCAGGGATGACTGGGTTACTTTAACGGTTAATGCGGCATCCCCATGTATTTTTACCGTTGGAATCGATCTGGCGGAATTTCCAATAAGACACGGTGAAGGAAAATTTTATGCCGAGCAAAACACAATTGCACGGCTGATAGAAAACAACCAGGTCGTGACCCGGTATGCCACGCCCGACGGTAAGTCTGCAAAAGGCCGGTTCCCATACAATCCCAACGGCAGCATCGATGATATCGCCGGGGTATGTGATCCCACCGGCCGTGTTTTCGGCCTGATGCCCCATCCTGAAGCCTTTAACCATTGGACCAACCATCCGGACTGGACACGCCGCAAGGAGACCCAAAAACGCCGGGGTTTAGCCACCGACACCGGCCCTACCATAGGTATCCGCCTGTTTCAAAATGCAGTCGACTATATCCGCAACAACACCTAGCTTAAGTTTCTTGTCCATTACACCTAATTGATATTAAATGAGATAAAGTCTTTTCAAGCTATCGTTTTATCTTTTAGCCAAGTTGATCCCGCAGCTGGAGCGACAATACTACCCTCTTGACAAAATTTGTTACTCTGTTATTATATATTTATTAATTTAATAAATTTAGAAAGTAATAATTTTAAAAATAGGGAGAAATAAAAAGGAGGGCACCATGTCTCTGGTAAAAGTTAAACGGAATTTTCAAGTAACCATTCCAGGGAAAATCCGTAAAATATTTAATATTATGGAAGGTGATTACTTGGATGTGGAAAAGCATAACAACGGAATATTTATAAGGCCGGTTAAGATAGTTCATTCTGATCAGGAGTATTTTTATACCAAAGAATGGCAAAAAGGTGAAGCCGAGGCAGATAAAGACATTGCCGAAGGCAAATTGGCTGGGCCTTTCGAAACCGTTGATGATTTGATTAAGGAGTTAGATAGCTAATCCATATGAAATACTACCGAACCGAAAGGTTTAAAAAACAATACAAAAAACTGCCCCAATACATAAAAAAAGCAACCAAAAAACAGCTGGGATTTTTATTGTCTGATCCAAATCACCCCTCTTTAAATATCAAAAAAATGAAGGATCCCCGGGATATTTGGGAAGGCCGGATAACCCAGTCTTACCGCTTTACATTCCAAAAAAAAGAAGACACATACATTTTAAGAAATATTGGAACTCATGATATTTTAGAAAAGCCTTAAAGGTAATAGTTCAGCCACCAAGACACCAAGCCTCTAAGATTATAATCCATACTCTTTCCTTGTGCCTTTGCCTGCCCAGTTAAATCTGAAAGCTATTTAACCGGGGTGCCTTGGTGGCTGAACTGTTACGAAAAAGCTTTATTTCTGAGTTATCTGCGACTCTGCAGTGAGTAAAAGTGCTCTGAAAAATGTGCACTTTCCCGCTTTGTTCCTGCCATTAAACTGCAACACCTTAGCCCATCGGCGGCACTTTCGGGTCCGACTTTATAACGTATTCAAGCCCAAGAAACGCGGTTGTTATGAACTCAAGAGGAACAGGTGCAAGGCCATAAGGGGTAAAGCTGTAGTGTACTACCGCGAACCCCTTATAACACGGCAAATGGGCAAATCAGGCTTGCCCGAGGGGTGAAGAATTTATTTTTAAAAAAAGGGCCGGGTTTAAAGCGGAGTATTATATATACAAGCTATTGGGCTCTTGTGAAGTCACCTGTTTTTAAACTGGTTTCTTGTTATTTAAATAATCAAAATAAATTCTTCATGAAAGATGCGGGTTATTTGTTGTTGCGGACATAATCGACTGCATTTTGAAACAGGCGGATACCTATGGTAGGGCCGGTGTCGGTGGCTA
>JACKQG010003688.1_pt1 | contig 18499 bp, 20 predicted proteins | sample 8237621 | NCBI WGS metagenome assembly JACKQG01 (sample SAMN15677084, study PRJNA649215) | marine metagenome | biome: marine; feature: Black Sea; material: saline water; isolation source: suspended particulate matter (SPM) from the Black Sea western gyre | collected 2013-06-09/2013-06-10 | depth... | reverse complement strand
AAAAAACAGAAGGGAGAGATTGCTATGACAAAAAAAATGATCGTGATTGCATGCATGCTTTGTTTGGGGGCCTTTTTGCCATTAGCCAATGCCGCGGATTTTGCCATAAAGGACTACATCTTTACATGGTATGTCGCTAATGAGGGAACCTCTAAGGTGGAGATTCAGAAAAGCCCGGAAGGCCTTTCAGTGATTCTGAGAAGCCTGGGCGGCCCGCTGACAACCTTGTCTATCCCGCCATCACAGGCAAAGATGATTGGGGAAGTACTTAAAAAAACAGAGGATTATTACAGAGAGCAGGAAAAAAGCGACGATCTGAAGTCTTCCAAAACAATACGCTCAGGCCGTTACAAAGTTACTTTTTCATCAAAGCAGGGGAGCAGTTTTGCCGTTGAGATAGCCGAAACCAAGGTTTTAGGCTCCGCTGTGTTGTGGAGCAAGGATACGGCGCTGAAGCTTGGAAAATATCTGGTTAAAGCCGAAGCCATCGCAGCCTTTGCTGATAAACGGATAAGGCCGTAGACCGAGAGTCCGGGCTAAAAAAAGGCCATCATTTTCCCAGTACAATGCTTGGTCGCCATTTCAACCACTCATCTTTGACTTCGGTATGGAGGACAAATTTCGCGCCGTTTTTTACAGGTTTTCCAGAGGGCTGCTTCTCTATGGATGACTTCCCTTCGGTCTCAGTGTTTTTTGATTTTGTTTCTTCTAAAACTACCCCCTTGGCATTGTCGAACTTAGTCTCCTCTGTAGCCGCGCTCTTCTTGCCAGGTGTGGCAAAAGCGATGCCACCTTCCAAAATGGATTGCATTGATTCGGTGCGCACCTTTGCACCTTTGAACAGACTGAAGTCAATGTTGATCCCGGATGCATTCCAGAACTTTGAAGTAGTGCGGACCAGAGGGGCATAAGGTTTTTCGATATCCACATTGATGATCGCGGAGGTTGCATCTTTCGAAAGCCTGTATCCCGTGACCTCCCCCACCTTGATCTGACGGAAATAGACCGGATCATTCGCCTTTAAGGACCCGAGCCGTTCAGCGATAAGAATTATTTTCAGACCTTTCCTCGGTTCCTGATATGTGGGGGGCGCTCCAAGCGCTATGAAGGTGCGTTTCGGCTTTCCCTTGCCGGGTCGGAGGGTAATATATGTTCCGGTAACAATCGTTTCTAAATTCTTGGCGCCTGCCAGACCGAGGCTCGGTTCCACGAGCCAGAATTGCGTCCCCTCCCTGAGCAGAGAGCGATATTGTTTTTGTACGGAGGCAGTTACCTGTATGCCTGTCATCTTCTTATTGAGTTTAACACTGAAAACTCCCCCTATTTCGACTCCCTTGTACCTGATCTGAGTTTTCCCATAGATCCCCTTGGCTTCATCAAAAAGGAGAGTAATCCGTTTCCCTTCCTGTTCAGCAAGGTCTATATTTTTGAAGAGCCTGAAGGAGTCGCTATCAATCGCCTGGATGCTTTTGCCGTCTTCTTCAGGCTTAAAAAACGCGATGCCGCCCATCAGCAATGTGCTCAGTGCCTCTGCGCTTACCTTGAAACCTGATAGACCGGCCTCAAAAGTTATACCGCTGACATTATAGAATCGGGTGGATTTCTTTACCCTCTTGGCGAATTTTGCGTCTATATGAACCTCTATGATGACCTTTCCCTTTTCATTCAGGGAAAAGTCTAAGATTTCTCCTGCCTTAATACCTTTATAATAAACCTCACTCCCCTGTGAGAGTGAGCCCAGCTCATCGGCAATGAGCCGGATATTAAGGCCCCCGGGTTCGGCGGAGAGGATGGCTGGTGGTTTAGACAATGCCACAAAATGGCGTTCTATTGCTCCGTCTCCCGGTATCATAGTGATATAGTTCCCCCTTAAAATAGTCTCCAGACCTGTAATTCCCTTTAAAGAGATCTTTGGCTCCACCATCCAGAACCTGGTATTTTTTCTGAGTTGTTCACGTGCCTGTTTTACAAACTCCACTGACACCTCGGTGCTTTTGAAGTCCTTATTGATTGAGAGATCTTTTACTAATCCGATGGGCATCCCCCTGTAAATGACACGGGTTTTCCCTTTTTCAATGCCCTGGGCATTTTCAAACCTTATGGTTGCTTCGATTCCCGAATCAATAATTGCCTTGTAGGCGATCCAGCCTGCAACCAATAATGCCACGATCGGCAAGATCCAGATCGGGGAAATACCGCTTCTGGATTTCATCTCGGGTTCCGGGATATTTGACTCCATCAGATAATCCTCCCATATTAAATGCTTTTGGGTCGGTTCCAACTTCGGCCGTTTGATTCTACAGTGCTTTCAAAAATGAGCAAAATGGTTATAATTGGTTCTCCGCCTAAATCCGCATTCCGAAACTGCCTTCCCATATCAACCGCGTGTCAAATGTGTTTGATGCCAACATGGTTGATATAACTACGGCTGCAAAATATGTGGCTGCAGGTGCAGGTCTGATAGTGGTAAGCGTGCCTAAGTTCACAAGGGCGACCATCACGGCAATTACGAAAATATCGAGCATTGACCAACGACCTATGAACTTTATGACCCGGAACATCAAGGTCCTGTGTTTCAACCATGTTTGCCATTTCTTCTGGATTGAGATCATAATGAGCATAATCCCCACAATCTTGAAAATCGGCACCAGGATACTTGCAAAAAAGATAATAATCGCAATTAAGTAATCACCCGATTGCAAGAAATGCTCGATCCCCTGTATAATGGTGTTGGGCTCCCTTTCGCCAAGATAGGTCACTGTCATAATTGGAAGGAGGTTGGCGGGAAACAAAAGGATCAGACTGGTGATCAGTAGGGCCCAGGTCCTTGCCATTCCGTTTGTCTTTCTAAGGTGAAGCATTGCCCCGCAGTGCGAGCAGTGCATCTGCAGGGCACCGTGTTCCTTTGTCGTCAGCCGGTGGCAATCCAGGCAGTTAACCAGACCTGCCTCCCGTGCCGTCAGACGTTCTTTGTCCATTCCCTTTCCCAACTCCATCCTACCTCAGGCGGGGCTCAACGATTAAACTATTTAACGTCCTTTATGGAAGACCAGCATTTATGTTCGTCAAAAGTAACAGATGCAATCAGGTTGATCGTCAGGACCAAGACAAAGCAGAAGAGCCCTATCCCGTAAGAGATCTGGGCAAGATCTTTCAGCTTTATGATTGATATAAGAATGCCGAGCATGCAGATCTCTAACATTCCCCATTCATCTATTCGTTTATAAAACCTGAAAATGGGCCCCAGGTTACTCCAATCAGTCTTCATTCGAATAGCTATCGATACATAGAAGAGCAATAGAAATTTGAGTAGTGGAACAACTACAACAGTCAGGAGAACGACAATGCCAACCATGTGAAAACCAGTTTGGAACAATGCACTTACCCACTGTAAGATGTTTGCGCTCTGCTCAAGCCCAAATGCGTTCAGAGTCATGATGGGCAGTACCATGGCAGGCACAAAAAGAATCAGACCGGTTAGGCTCAGAATAAGGGCAGCTTCAACAGGGTTCCTCTTCACATGGAAGAGCATGGACCGGCATCTCGGGCAGAAACATTTAACACCTGGATCGGGCTCGGTCTTTCGGATTAACAGATCGCATTCAGGGCAGGCGATTAGCCCCTCAGGCTCTATGGACCTGTTATTTAATTGGGATTTGGTCATTTTACAATAATTGAGGTGAATCAGGCCTGCGGGATAAAACTAAAACCTAACCCATTAATACCATTTTAATTTTATCGATTCAAGGAAAATCACCGGCTGGGTATTGGGTACTGGGTACTGGGTACTGGGTATTGGGTATTGGATGCTGGTTGAAGCGAAGTGGAAATCTCGTTTTTAAGCGGGAATGCTGGACAATATCTTTTTGTCGACATCGAAAGTTTAGTAATATATACTGAATGCTGAGAGATAAAGAAAGCTGGAAGTTCAGAGTAAAGGGAGGGCTTATGGAAAATCTCACGGGTCGTCAATATATGGTTTCTGCGTTGAAACGGCAGTATACAGACCGGATCCCGACTACTGTATTGATTGGACCGTATTGCTCAAAACTGACCAATTACACGGTGAGAGAGATCCTGAAGGACCCAAAGAAAAGCGCTGAAGCTCATCTCGCATTCTACAATAGATTTCAGCCCGATAGCCTAATTATATACAACGATATTTTTCTTGAAGTTGAGGCTGTTGGATGTGAGCTGGAATTCCCTGAAGACAGTATATCTCACCCGAAATCTACTTTGCTGAAGGATCAGTCGCAACTTGCTGATCTAAAGATTCCTGACCCAAAAAAGGACGGCAGGCTTCCCTATTTTTTTGAACTGTGTGAAAGAGTCTCTGCCGGGATAGGGAAAACAGCCGTTGTTGGACTGGGACATTCAGGACCCTGGAACCTGGCCATGCATCTCAGGGGTGCGGAACAGCTCCTGATCGAATGCATTACGGAACCCGAATTCGTCCATGATTTGATGAAATTCACCACAGAGGTTGTTCGAACCGTGGGCGATGCCGTAATAGAGGCGGGATTCTTGCCATCACTCGGAGAGGCTTTTGCATCGTGCAGTCTGATTTCTCCTGAAATCTATCGGGATTTTATAAAACCCTGTCATCAGGAACTTTGTGAATATTTCAGGTCTAAAAAGGCCCCCATGACCATCCATATATGCGGGTATATTGACCCCATTATGGAGCATGTCATCGACACCGGGATCAATTTCGTCAGTCTGGATGCCCCCTCATCCCTGAGAAAATTGGTTGAACACTCTAATGGCAAGTTAACGATCATGGGGAATGTGCCAACCACCCTGTTTGCAACAGGAACCCGTGAAGAGATGGAGAAGGCGATTACAGACTGCATAGAGACAGCTGCGGAAGGGAGCGGCTACATCCTTTCCTCCGGTTGTGAGATCCCTCTCAATTCAACTGAAGACAGGGTGGAGCACTTCTTCAGATATGCCCATGATTCAGGCAGGGAATTCATATCAAGGTTGGGGTAAAAGGAGAAAATATACTGAAAAAGAATATCCAGGAGGGAAATAAATCCACTATAGAGACCAATCCCGGGTCGTCGGGTCCAGACAGGGAGAAGTCTTCCTTTCGCAGACGGACCTCACGAAAAAAGAGAAAGAAAATTATAAAGGCCGGGGATTCACCCGCAACCGCAACCGGAACGGCCTTAGAGGAGAGATGGAACGCTTCACAGTTCAAGGTCCCGGCAGCCGAAGGCAAGACCCGGTTTCACGATTTTGAGTTTCCCGATCCGCTCCTTCATGCCATCAGCGATCTTGGCTTTGAGTATTGCACACCAATCCAGTCTGAAATCCTTCCCAGCACCCTGTCGGGGAAAGATGCAAGCGGCCGGGCCCAGACCGGTACAGGGAAAACGGCCGCCTTTCTGATCGCCATCATTACCAGGATACTGAATAACCCCATCCAGGGGAAACGAAAACCTGGCACACCACGGGTTCTTATCATAGCCCCCACCCGGGAGTTAGTGCTTCAGCTCTCCGAGGAAGCCCGGCAGCTTTCCAAATACTGTCCAATAAAAATCATTTCCGTATTTGGAGGTATGGATTACGTCAAGCAGAGAAAACAGCTTACCGCCGGCCCGGTCGATATCGTAGTGGCAACACCCGGAAGGTTACTCGACTTTCAGCGGCGACACGACATAACCTTGAAAAAGATCGAGGTGCTGGTCATAGACGAAGCCGATCGTATGCTCGACATGGGTTTTATTCCGGATGTCCGAAAGATCATCCACAGCACACCTTCAAAAGAGAAACGCCAGACCCTGCTTTTCAGCGCTACTCTGACCGGACAGATCACCCGCCTCGCCTCAGAGTGGACCCACAACCCTGTAACCGTTGAAATCGAACCAGAACAGGTTGCGGTCAATACAGTTGAGCAGATTGTCTACATCGTGACCTCGGATAAGAAATTTGCCCTGCTCCTCAACATCATCACCCGGCAGGACTTGAGCCGCGCCCTGGTTTTCTGCAACAGACGCGACGAGGTGAGAAGACTCTCGGAGATGCTGACCCGCTACGGCATTAACTGTTCCATGCTCTCCGGAGAAGTCCCCCAGCAAAAACGGCTCCGCCGTCTTAGCGAGTTTAAATCCGGAAAGATACGGGTCCTGGTGGCAACGGATGTAGCCGGACGCGGAATTCACATCGAGGGGATGGATCATGTCATCAATTTTAAGCTGCCGCATGATCCGGAGGATTACGTACACAGGATCGGGCGCACGGGTCGGGCCGGTGCCACTGGTACCTCGATCAGTTTTGCGGACGAGAGAGATGCCTTTTTCATCCCGGCCATCGAGGAATTTATGGGCCGTAAGTTGATTTGCATGGAGCCGGAGGAAGAATGGCTCACCATGCCTGAGGCCGTTCATGCAAAGAAAAGACGTAGAACCCCCCACCGGAAGAAGCCCGGAGCCTCGAGTCATGGGAAAACCCGAAAGGGTAAATGGTAATTATTATGTTATGCCATCCTCATAAACAAGGCCTTATTCTGATATCTCAGATTCTGCAAATTGTAGTACGTTTCATCCATCTCCACAGGCCACCCAATCACATCTGAGGCAATACGAACCATAAGCCTTGAACTGAAAAGTCTGACTGAACAAATCATAAAATTTGACCGGTGTGGTTTTTCCACTTGACATGAAAAATGTATTTATCTATAGATTGGCACCGCAAAGAGATTAAATGGGTTGACATCAGATTTATTCAGATTAATTTCATGAATTAAGCAGGTGGCGTTGGAAGCTGCCTTGGGGTACGGAGTAACAATGGGCTCTGCCTTTTTGAATAACCGAAATCTTCGAAAACATTTCAAATGGACTGAAGATATTGCCATTGTATCACAGCTTGGTCTGACAATGGCGGGGTCGATTCTGTTTTGCTTTGCCATCGGTTATTACCTTGATAAATGGCTTAACACAAAGGGCCTATTTATCACACTGTTTATTATACTCGGGATTATAGGCGGAGGTTATACTGTTTACCGACAGATAATGGAGATCACCCAGAAAGATGGAGACAACAAATCAGAGAGCGGAAGTTGATAGATTTCAGAGAAGAATCTGTTTCTGGGCCATGACATGTGCTCTTGTTCTGGCCTTTATTTTTCTCTTTTTCCATGAAAAATCTCTTGCTAAAGGGATTGTGTTAGGCACATGTTTTAGCATCATTAACTTTTTTCTTATGGGGAAATCTATTTATATGATATTAGGGCGGTCACGCGCAAAAGCTAACGCGATGGGGCTTATGTCAATTCTTTCGAGATATTTCTTTTTGGCAATACCCCTGATAATAGGAATGAAATATGCTTCTTTTAATTTTGTTGCGGTGGTGATCGGAATTTTTGCTGTACAGATAGTGATATTGGTTGACCATATTGTAGTCAGGCCAGCCATGAGCGAAAGATAGCTTTTTTGACGCTGGCTGAACTACTCCACGATAGGGGAAAAAATGGAAGATATTACTCACATACCTCAGCTTACACTACAGTTGTTCGGGTTTGACTTGGTTTTTAATACGTATACAATCCTTATGACGTGGATCGTTATGGCTGCTTTGATCATCTTTGCATTCTTAGCTACCAGAAAGGTAGCTTTCGTTCCAAATCTCTTTCAGGTCGTAGGAGAGATGTTTGTTTCTACATTTTACGGCCTTACTCGAGATGCATTGGATGATGCCCTTGCCAAAAAATATTTCCCTATTATCTGCAGCCTCTTTATGTTCCTTGTGTTGTCCAACTGGATGGGCACCTTTCCGAAGTTGGAAGAACCTACAAAAGACCTGAACACACCTCTTGGGCTGGGATTATTGGGTTTTTTTATTGCTCACTATGCGGGCATTAAAGCCAAGGGATTCAAAAAGTACGCCAAGGAATATTGCGAACCCATGTTTTTTATGGCGCCTCTAAATGTTATCGGTGAATTGTCTAAGGTTGTATCTATCTCTTTTCGTTTGTACGGAAATATGGTGGGTGGTGCTATAATTATCTTGGTCGTATCCCATTTGATTTACAGCCTGATTCTTCCACCCTTTCTGTTGTGTTTTTTCAATCTCTTTATTGGAACTATTCAGGCCTTTGTGTTCACCATGTTAACACTGGTCTACATCTCCGTTCAGGTTAAATAATTATGCCTTTTGATATTCAGACAGTCGTAAGCATCGCTTCCTATGGGGGAGCTGGAATATGTATGGGTTTAGGAGCCGTTGGCGCAGCCTTGGGCGTTGGGTACACTGGTGGCTTGGCCAATAAAGCCCTTTCTCAAAAGCCTGAAGCTTCAGGTACTATCGTGAAGAATATGCTCATTGGTCAGGCGATAGCCGAGTCGGCAGCCATTTTTGCCCTGGTTATTGCGGTTCTTCTCATTTATCTTTCTCCGCCTGCAACCAACCTGCTTACTGCTTCCGCACTGGGGGCGGCAGGCCTTTGCATGGGATTTGGTGCAATAGGTTCGGGAGTTGGATCAGGATTTCCAGCCGGTGAAGTATGCCTTGCTATAGTCAGGCAACCAGCTATTTCCGGTCGTCTGACAACCAACATGCTCATCGGTTCAGCAGTATGCCAAACACCGGCCATTTTTGCGATGGTTGTAGCCCTGATGCTCATGTTCCTGAACGTAAACAACCTGTCAGTAAATCCTACTTGGGCAGCATTGCTTGGAGCAGGTCTCAGCACCGGACTGGCAGCCATCGGCTCCGGACTCGGAGGGGGTTTGGCCGGTGGGGCAAGCGTTTCTGGAATCGCCAGGCAACCTGAAACCTTTGGCAAGGTTACAACCATAATGCTGGTGGGACAAGCGGTTTCACAAACGCCTGCAATCTTCGGTCTCCTCGTCAGCTTTATCCTAATGTTCAAGGCCTTTCCTGAGACCACCTCCATTGCAGCGCCCATGGCCCTGCTCGGCGCCGGCATCAGCATGGGGTTTGGCGGTATCGGGCCTGGGATTGGGAACGGCTTTACTGCACAGAGTGCGGTAAAATGGGTTGCCAGAAACGTGGAAGCCAGTGGGATATTAACACGAGTAATGCTGGTAGGACAGGCAGTATCTCAATCCACGGCCATTTACGCTATGGTTGTGAGCTTAGTGCTTATTTTTGTTGTTTAGAATGCATTTTTTATAAGAAAAAGTTGATGAAGACGTAATAGTCACAAAAACTGAACTTGACATGTAATAAAATTGAAGGGTTATGAGTTGTAGAAATTTGATCTCATACTTTTTACGAGACCATACTTTAAGGAGGAGAAAATGGCAATTGAAGGTGCAGAATTAGTTAAGGCAGCGGCATTCATAGGGGCGGGGCTTGCCATGGGATTAGGCGCTATTGGCCCGGGAGTTGGTGAAGGTTTTGTGGGTGGCAAGGCCTGTGAAGCGATCGGCAAGAAACCAGAGGAGGCTGGGCTATTAACTCGAACCATGCTCGTAGCCCAGGCCGTTTCAGAATCAACGGGCATTTACTCGCTCGTGGTGGCATTGCTTCTCCTCTTTGTTGTTTAGGCGGTATTAGATAATGATAAGTATAAATGCAACCTTAGTCATTCAAGTAATCCACTTTCTTATCCTGGTCTTTATACTGAATCGCCTCATGTTCCGACCTATTTTGAAACTTATAGATGAGAGAGATGTGCATGTTGAGAAAACAAGAAAGGGAGTGGATAGAGCCTTGAATAAGACCGAGGTGCTGAAAGAGAGCTGCCTGTCGAAAGTGCATGAAGCCAGGGTCGATGCCACTCGAGAACGGACCGACCTGAGGGAAGCGGGTATTGCAGAAACAAAGAAATTACTGGGGCGTTCCAAGGAAGAAACAGCAGTAATAAGGGCGGAAATGGACAAAGAGGCGGAAAAGGAAATAGAGATGACGCGTCCGTTGATGCATGACCAGGTGATTGTCCTGGCCGAAGGGATAATTGAGAAACTGCTCGGGAGGAGGCTTGAGGTTGAATCTGAGAATTAACAAATCTGTTCTTGCAAAGATAATACTATTGGCTGGAGTGTTCTGGTTTTTTGCCCCTGATGCTGAAGTTCTCGCTGCCGAAGAATTGAGCCCCGGCAGACGGCTATGGGATAATATCCTTTTGTTTATTAATTTTGGGATCCTGATTTTCTTTTTCATCAAATACGCCAGAAAACCGCTTATGGATTATCTGCGCGGTGTCCGGAAAGATGTTGCGTCTGACCTGAACAAAGTCGAAACGGAACTCAGCGAGGCAACCTCCCTTAGGGATGCAGAAGTAGATAAATTAAACAATATTCAGGCGCATATTGATAAAATCAGGGCAGATATCCTTGAGTTAGGAAAACACGAAAAAGAAAAGCATATCGAAGAGGGTAAAATAGCGGCTGAAAATATGATTCAACACGCGAAAAATTATGCGCATCACAGGATTCAGGAAGCCAGGAAAGTTGTGGCAGATGAAATGATAGACCGCGCATTTTCAACCGTTGAAAAAATATTGGTAAAAGAGTTTTCGCCAAAGGACAACGAAAATATAGTAAATCAATTCCTGAACGATTTGAAAACCACCAAACAACATCTGAGTTAGGACATCCTTAGACTTGACCTGCGGTGATTCGCCGAGAAATAAAGGAGGTGGGATAGGAACTTGTTTAACTTGGGTGGCCTGCAGAGTAAATCCTTCACAAGAGCGTTCTTCAAATCTTTTTTCTCATCAGAAAAATTCACTGTTGCTTGTTTTAATATCCTTATGATATTTAGGGGATATAGACCACGAGACCTTTGAAAAATATTCAATTTTGACAACCTCGTAAAAAGTCACTCACCCGTTTTCGTCATTCCCGCGAACGCGGGAATCCAGGAACATCAATCCCGCCGCGGCGGGAGACTCCCGCTGCAGTTTATCCCGCACTTGATGCGGGGCGGGAGTGACGGCCTTGGAGACTTTTTACGAGACCATCAATTTCAGACAAGATCAAGGAAGGCAAAAATTTCAACCACAGGAATAATGTGAAAGGTAAAAGAATGATTGAAACTTTACTGGGTTCAAATATCGCCGTCGTTGGTGGAGGGAGGATCTGCAAGGCGATTCTGCAAACACTGTCAAGCGAAAATTTTAGACAGAAAAGCTTCACCGTATTAGGGGTAGCGGATATAGATGACCAGGCCATGGGTCTAAAATATGCCAAACAACTTAGGATTTTTACTACTAATGACTACAGGAGGCTGTTCAGATTAAAGAATCTCGATTCAATAATAGAGTTAACCAAGGATGATGACCTCAGTGGAAACATAAGAAGATCCATGCCCCCTGGAATTAGATTTTTCGATCATTTTGAGGCCCGGGCAATATTGGACTATCTGCAAATCGAAGGGGAAAAAATATCGATCTTGAGGGAAATTCGGGACAGCCAAAACAACATTGAAAAAATTGAAGGATTATTTGAACAATTTTATGATTTTTTCCTGAAAATTGCCAAGGAGAGGAATGAGTATTCCCAAGCCATTCGTCAAGAGCTGACCGCAAGCGAAAGGGCCATGAAACAAATCGTCCAGGGGAGCACGATTCCCACCTTTGTGATCAACAGGGACCATATTGTGACCCATTGGAATAAGGCGTGTGAAAACCTCACGGGCTACCCGGCTGAGAAGATCGTGGGGACGAATAAACAGTGGATGCCTTTCAGATCCAAAGAGCGACCTATTATGGCAGACCTTGTCCTGGATGGATCAAAAGAAAAGGATGCATGGAAATATTATGGGATAAAGGGGCAGGAGTCCGTGTTGATTGAGGGGGCATACGAGGCAGAGGAGTTTTTTCCGCACCTCGGGGAAGACGGAAAATGGTTGTTTTTCGCAGCAGCCCCAATCAAGGACGCTGAAGGAACTGTGGTTGGCGCCATTGAGACGCTCTGGGATAAGACCGAAGAAAAGCGAGCACAAGAAGACCGGGACCGCCACAATATGGAACTGACCGCAAGGGAAAGGGCCATGGCCCAAATCGTCGAGGGGAGTACGATTTCCACGTTTGTGATCGACAAGGACCATATTGTGACCCATTGGAATAAGGCGTGTGAAAACCTCACGGGCTACCCGGCTGAGAAGATCGTGGGGACGAATAAACAGTGGATGCCTTTCAGATCCAAAGAGCGACCTATTATGGCAGACCTTGTCCTGGATGGATCAAAAGAAAAGGATGCATGGAAATACTATGGAACAAAGTGGCAGGAATCCGCGTTGATTGATGGGGCGTACGAGGCAGAGGAATTTTTTCCGCACCTCGGAGAAGACGGAAAATGGTTATTTTTCATTGCAGCCCCAATCAAGGACGCTGATGGAACTGTGGTTGGCGCCATTGAGACGCTGTGGGATAAGACCGAAGAAAAGCAGGCACAGGAAGACCGGGACCGTCACAACCTGGAATTGACCGCAAGCGAAAGGGCCATGGCCCAAATCATCCAGGGGAGCACGATTCCCACCTTTGTGATCAACAAGGACCATATTGTGACCCATTGGAATAAGGCCTGCGAAAACCTGACGGGTATCCCGGCTGAGAAGGTTGTCGGGACAAATAAACAGTGGAAGCCTTTCAGACTGCAGGAGAGGCCGAGCATGGCTGATTTGGTACTGGATGGCATAACAGAAGAAGAGGCCTTGAAATATTACGGAACAAAATGGCAGAAATCCGAGTTTATTGAAGGAGCATACGAAGCTGAAGAGCTTTTCCCACACCTCGGAGAAGACGGTAAATGGTTATTTTTCACTGCAGCCCCGATCAAGGACGCTGATGGAACTGTGGTGGGTGCCATTGAGACGTTTTGGGACAGGACCGAAGAAAAGCAGGCACAGGAAGACCGGGACCGTCACAACCTGGAATTGACCGCAAGCGAAAGGGCCATGGCCCAAATCATCCAGGGGAGCACGATTCCCACCTTTGTGATCAACAAGGACCATATTGTGACCCATTGGAATAAGGCCTGCGAAAACCTGACGGGTATCGCGACTGAGGAGGTTGTGGGGACAAATAAACAGTGGAAGCCTTTCAGACTGCAGGAGAGGCCGACTATGGCTGATTTGATACTGGATGGCATAACAGAAGAAGATGCCTTGAAATATTATGGCAGAAAATGGCAGGAATCCGCGTTGATTGATGGGGCGTCCGAAGCTGAGGAGTTTTTTCCGCACCTGGGGGAAGAAGGCAAATGGTTATTTTTCGCAGCAGCCCCGATCAGGGACGCTGACGGAACTGTGGTGGGTGCCATTGAGACGCTCTGGGACAAAACCGAAGAAAAACAGGCCCTGGAAGACCGGGACCGCTACACCATGGAAATTGCCTCTCTTTGTTCCATATACGCGGCTCTAAACACCCCGTCGGATCTAAGGGATAGAATTAACGCCGCTATTCGTGAAACCTCTGATACCTTGTCGGTTGATGGTATCTGCATTTTCTTGAAGGAAGATGACGGCAAGTACCATATGAGATACAATTACGGTTACTCTGATCAACTCTGCCAAAAGGAAAAGGTCGCAGATGAGCATAGCATGATCTCCCGAATCGCCCAAAACGGCAAGTTCACAATTTTCGAAAATATAGATCCATCGGATCATGAGGAATTCCATGTTCTAAGAGAGGAAGGCTATAGATCGTTAGCCTATGTTTCTATTGGTGTTAAGGGAGATAGTGGCTTTGGTGTGCTCAGAGCGGCGAGCAAAGAGCCGGCCCATTTTGCCCTTGAAGAAAAACATGTTGTGGAATTACTGGCCAACAGGATCGGTGTGGCCATCGAAAACAACATGCTTCAGGAAGAGTTGCAACGAGACGCCGAATTCCAGATCCGGCTTATTGAAAGTTCTTTTGATGGCATCGTCGCTACGGATGATAAATGGAGCATCGTTACCTTCAATCCCGAGGCGGAAAGGGTATTCGGATATTCCAGCTCCGAGGTCATCAAAAAGATGGATGCCAGGACAATCTATCCCCCGGATATAACCGAAACCATAGTAGAAAAGAAGAACTTTCAAAATATGAATGGGGAATTGCCCTGGATAGAGACCTCCATTGTATCGAAGAACGGTGAAAATATCCCGGTGAGATTCTCGGGAACACTTCTTCATGAAGATGGAATGGTCATTGGCAGTGTTGCCTTTTTTCAAGATCTCAGAAAGATAAAACAGTTGGAAAAGGAACTGCTCAGGTCTGAAAGATTGGCTGCCGTTGGACAGACAGTAGCCTTCATGGCACATGAAATCAAAAATATCCTGCACGGTTTCAAAGGGGGAAGTCACATACTGAAGTCTGGACTTGACAGAAATGATTCAACCAAGTTAAAAACGGGTTGGGAGATGATGCAGAGGAATATAGATCGGATATCCGAATTAGCGCTGGATCTCTTGTCATATTCCAAGGAAAGGGAGCCTGAATATGAGAGCTGTTCTCCCAATGAAATTGCTGGAGAGGTCTGCGAGCTTTTTGCAGACCTGGCGGCCGAACATGATATCGAACTCAAAAATGAATTCGAATCGATCATCGGCGAGGTGGTCATGGATCCCCGAACCATACACAGGGCTCTTTCTAACCTGGTTTCTAATGCCATTGACGCCTGCATAGCGGATGAGGATTCAGATAAGCAGCACCGGGTCCGCGTAACCACAGCACTGGAGAACGGCAATATGGTTCGGTTTGGAGTAAAGGACAACGGTTCTGGTATGAACGAAAATGTAAAGGCCAATCTTTTCAAGTCTTTTTTCAGCACTAAAGGGGCCAAAGGAACCGGTCTGGGGTTGCTTGTCACCAAGAAGCTCATAGAAGAGCATCAAGGAACCATAGACGTGACCTCCCAACTTGGGAAAGAGACAACATTTTCTATCCGCCTTCCATTTGAAGCAGTAAGTGCTGATTGAAGGAAGGCTCAGATCATAGATAATCGAAATGAGGAATGCGTTAGGAGGTAGTAATATGGGTAAGAAGGTATTGGTTGTAGATGACAATCCCGATGCCAGACTCTTCAGTTCTTCCGTCGTAGAGGAATGCGGCCATTCAGCGCTCGAAGCGCCCAATGGAGAGGAAGGCCTTGAGATGGCCAAGGCCAACAAACCTGATTTGATCATCCTTGATGTTCTGATGCCGAAGCAGAGCGGGTTAAGGATGTATCGGGAGATACTGCAGGCCAAATCCCTAAAACATATTCCCATTATCATGCTTTCCGGGGTAGCAAAAAAAACCTTTCTGCGCTCCCAAAAGGCCTTGACCGAATTCGGTGGCGTGAAGGTGCCTGAGCCCGAAGTCTATCTGGAAAAGCCGGTTGAACCAGAAAAACTGACGTCCGTTATCAACAAGATCTTGGCATGATTGGCGGAAAGTTTAAGCAAAAGACGGAAAAGAAGTGTCGGGCCAGATTGGCCTGAATGGCAGATTTAATAGGAGGGTTCCATGGCGGTAGTAACCATTTCAAGACAATTCGGTTCAGGAGGGAGAACCCTTGGTAAAATGATCGCCGAGGAATTAGGTTACACCTTCGCTGATAACGAAATCATCCAACGGCTTTCCAAGGAGGCAAATATCTCTGCCAAGTGGATAAGATCGTTTGAAAAAGAAGCCGGTAGCAGACTATCAAGAATCACTTCCAAAATGGTCTCGAAACGGTGGTTGGACCGCGTTTTGGCTGGTGAACACGGCTATCTGGATGAAGAAATATATTTGGACTACATGGTTCTTATTATTGCCCAAATTGCCGATGAGGGCGACGCTGTGATCCTGGGCAGGGGAAGTCAGTACATCCTTGACGACCATCCCGCGGCCTTCCATATCCTTCTGATTGACGAGCTGGAAAATCGGATAGAATTCATGGTTGAACATTACGAAATGACCGAGAGACAAGCTGCGCAGGCGGTCAATTATGAAGACAGGCGACGGGCGAGTCTTTACCGCAGACTGGGCAAGAAAAATTATAATGATCCAGCGCTTTACCATCTGGTTCTCAATATGGGGAGGCTCGACCTGCAAGCGGCCTTGAAAATTGTCTGTACCAAACTCAGATAAAACCTGTGAATCATAAGAAGAGCAAGCTACGAATCCATTCTAATAAATTGAAAAAGTTTTTTATAAGTGATCTACTTTTTTGAAAGAGCTTCCTAATCTAAGTACCTTGTTCCAAAAGATCTTTTCTAATTTCTGGAAATAACCGTATTTACGGCTCAACAATCGGCTATGTCCCTGCAAAGGAGATCTTAGTTTTGAACGTTAAGAACCAGGAACATCAGCAAGATAAAAGCCCGCATGAACTGAACAGAGCCAATTCCTCACGCCGTTCGCGAGTCCGAAAACATCTAACTCCTCTCTTACTCACCTTCTTCATGATGTTTGCCCTTTGGATCATCCTCTCTGGGAAGTTTGACGTCTTTCATTTGAGTCTTGGGGTTATTTCCAGCGCAATTGTTGCCTTTTTTTCTGCGGACCTCTTATTTGGGAACCAGGGTATCAAAGTCATCAATCTACCGGCTTCCTGGATACGCTTCATACGTTATGTTCCCTGGCTTCTCTACCAGATCTTCACTGCCAATCTTTATGTCTTGTACCTCACTTTTCACCCAAGGATGATGGAACTTATTGATCCCAGGATCATTAAGTTCCGAAGCAGACTGAAAGGCGATCTCTCCAGGGTGACTTTCGCAAATTCCATTACGCTCACACCCGGAACCATTACCGTATATGTGACATTAGACGGCGTCTTTAGTGTCCATGCCATTGACAAAAAATCGAGAGAAGGCCTGCCAGGAGAAATGGAGAAACGTATCGCAAGGGCATTTGGAGAAGAGTGATGGAACAACAGATTTTTCTCTATTGCAGCTTATTTCTGAGCTTCTTAATGTTGCTCTCCCTTTATCGGGGGATTTTTGGCCCCACCGTATTAGACCGTCTCATTGGTGCCAATGCTATCGGTAGCAAGACCGTGGTTCTGCTTATCCTTATCGGGTTGATTTACGAGCGCGTAGACATGTTCGTTGATATTGCCCTGGCATACGCCATGCTCAACTTCATCGCTGTATTGGCCGCTTCCAGATATTTTCAAAAGCGAAAAGGGCTTTATGATGAATAGTGTAATTTCCGAGAGAGTGTCTTGAGATGATCATAGTTGTAACGATACTGCTGATTTTCGGGCTCATTTTTTTTGCGGGTGGTGCTGTTGGTATATTACGTTTTCCCGATTTCTATACCCGACTCCACCCTGCCGGGAAACTTGACACCCTGGGCTCTCTCCTGATGTTGATCGGTCTGGCTCTCTTCAACCTGCACCATCTCTCCCTGGCCAATTTGCTGACGAGCCTAAAAATCATCTTAATCGTCGTGTTCATCTTTCTGGCCAGTCCCACAGCCATCCATGGCATTGTAGATGCAGGGGTAAGGGCCGGCCTTGCACCCTGGAAAAAAGGGGAGAAAAGGAGGTAGTGTAGATGATCTGGCAATTGGACCTGGCCATTCTCACCCTGGTGGTGATCACAAGCATCGGCACCATCATGGTCCGAGACCTACTGGGAGCCGCCATCCTTTTTGGTGCCTACAGTTTCATGATGTGTTTGCTCTGGGCCATCATGGGAGCAGTAGATGTCTCCTTCACGGAGGCTTCGGTGGGGGCAGGCGTGAGTACGGTTTTTTTGGTGGCAGCCGTTTTTCGTACAACGAGGAGGACAAAAGATTGAAGGTTATCGGTCTGTTCATAGTGGTTTCCACCGGAGCACTGCTTATTTACGCGACCGCTGACTTCCCCCCGTGGGCCGATCCCGCATCACCTGCCCACACGCATGTATCTCCCCACTATATCGAAAAGGCCATACACGAAACCTCCGTGCCCAACATTGTCACCGCAGTTCTGGCCGACTATCGAGGGTTTGATACCATGTTCGAAGCAGCCGTTATTTTCGCCGCGGGCGTAGCCTGTTTTTTTCTCCTGCGAATCTTCAAACCGGAAGGTCCCAAACAGAGGCTTTATCGTCATACTGTAACAGATATGACCATCCGTATCAGAGATACTGCAAAGCCGCCTGTCGATTTGGAGGAATTTGAGAGGATTGACACCCTCTGGACTCCCCGCGACCTGATTGTTACGACCGTTTGCCGGCTGCTCATTCCTTTTATTCAGCTTTTTGCTCTCTATGTCATTGCCCACGGTCATTACAGCCCCGGTGGAGGCTTTCAGGGAGGTGTGATTTTTGGGGCCAGCATCATCTTATTGGCTATCTCTCATGATTTACGGACAGCGCTCAAACGAATTGGAGAAAAGGTAACTGGTCTTCTCTGTTCAGCCGGCGTTTTTATCTACTCCGGAACCGGTGCCTTATGTCTATTAATGGGTCTGAACTTCCTGGATTACAGTGGCCTCACATCCATTCTAAATGTTGACCCGATTACTGCACGATCCCATGGCATCCTTATCGTGGAGATTGGTGTGGGTCTTTCCGTTATGGCTGCCATGATCTGGATATATAATAATCTATCCTCATCCGGTAGATATGATCAAGGGCTATGAGA
>JACKQG010003687.1_pt1 | contig 18502 bp, 39 predicted proteins | sample 8237621 | NCBI WGS metagenome assembly JACKQG01 (sample SAMN15677084, study PRJNA649215) | marine metagenome | biome: marine; feature: Black Sea; material: saline water; isolation source: suspended particulate matter (SPM) from the Black Sea western gyre | collected 2013-06-09/2013-06-10 | depth... | reverse complement strand
CTTTTTACTATGCGTGGCAGCAAAGAGTTAGTACAGGCTAGAGAGTGGTTCACCTATCATGACATCCCTCTGTATGCAACAAATGACAACCCTAGTCAACATAACTGGACTAAGAGCCCCAAAGTATATGCCAACATGTATATTGACGACCTAGCACTCGGCACCCCTCTCCTCCATGACGAGGAGACGGGCACAGAGTATGTAGACTGGGAATCAATGGAAGCACTCATGGAAGAAACGAGGCTCATATAATGGCACAAGGACTAGACACGGTGTACTGCGAAGACACCAGGGCAGAGCTTGAGGATTTCAAGAATGATAATCCTACTCTCTGGGAAGACGTAGTACAAATGGTCAATGAACACGTAGCTAAGAGCAGTATGACAGAGTGCTTTAACGATGAACAATTAGAGAACCTAGCATATCTACGCTTAGCTACAGTAATGGAAGAAAGGGCCAAAGGTGGATGAGGATGTGCCTAAATAGGGTAAAAGATAAATTCGAAACCCCAGAGCAAAAAGGGCGCTGGGGCTACAAAGTTATGTATCTTGTAGATGGTGAAAAAGTTCCTTGGTGGAAGTTCTGGAAAAAGACACAACTCCAAGCATATTACTATCGCTTACAAGATCGATACGAAATTGGGAAACCATACACAGCAGAGATACCAGTGTATAAGGACCCAGAGAAAATGCCTTATCAAATTGGGTTTCATGCACACACAGGAGCGGGAGAGCTCCATGAGTTCATGGATCACATTGATAAGGACAAAGACCATGAGTACAAGAGAACTGTATTAGTTAAGGTGTGGATATCAGAGATAACTGCACAAGGCACTGACAGAGCAGCTTGTATGGGTGGCGCAGCTGAAGCATTCGTAGGACTTCGGCAAACTATCGTAGAAATAATTAGACAAGGAAAGTAAATGAAAATTAATATAGAAGATTGTACCCGCTGTGCAACTCATGAGCATAGGTCAATGGTAGCAGCCTTACTAATGAAAGTGGCCAAGCAGCTCTTACAGAGAGCTGAAGATCATGACAAGAGTAAGCTAGAGAGCCCTGAAGTTGAAATCTTTGATGAATTCACACCCAAGCTCAAAGGTACCACCTATGACTCACCTGAGTATAAACAGTATTTAGGTGAAATGGGCGAAGCTCTAAACCACCATTATTTCAACAATAGACATCATCCTGAATATCATGATCATGGCATTAAGGATATGAACCTGATTGATTTAATTGAAATGATTTGTGATTGGAAAGCAGCTACTACACGACATGCAGATGGAGACATCTCTCGTTCTGTAGAGCTAAATCAAGAGCGCTTTGGGTATACCAATGAGTTGAAACAGATATTTATTAACACAGTAAAGGAATTAAAATGAAAACAGCAAAGCAAATAGCAACAATTTCAAACAAAGCAAAAGCAGAGAAATTGGCCAAATTAACGAAAGAGTTTGCAGAACAACTGCCAAAGGTCTTGGATGAGATCGAAGTAGCAGCAACTAAAGCTGCACAACGTGAACAGGACCGTTGTATCTATAAAATGGCCGACCCAAAGTATTTCCCTGTTTTGGAGAAAGAGTTAGCTAAGAATGGATATGTTGCCCACAAACCGATAGATGGTGAAATAGCCATATGGTTTAATGGGTAATATACTGAAAGAGGTCATGGTATTCAGAGAGTACCTGACCTGTGATAAAGAAGGCTGTGATAACGCTGTCATGAGTCCCGGAAGACAGAGTTCGCTTGGTAATCAAGTGAACCCAGGAGCTCCACAGTTTGTACATGAGTGTCCTAAATGTGGAGATATGAAAACTCTACAGTATCACTTCCCAAGGATAGTTTATAAAGAACTACCAACTGTTTGGGAAAATGAGGGGGCAATCGATGAGGTTCTTGGTAAGATTGAACAGAGCTTGGAAGAGATGGAGAGCGACGAAGATGAGTAGGGTTATTAATGGCGTTTAAAGACATATTAAGCCCTAAGCAAGCCTGGGAGCTCTATATAAAAGAGTTCCCAGACACGCCACTTGTGTTACACCACATAGGACATGAATCAAAGAGCATATTCGTACATTCACCACTGAGCAACAGCCGTGATGAGCACACAGATCACTGTAGTAAGTGGATGTGGGCTGATAAATCACGTTGGCGTGTTGGTGTGGGTGTAATGACTTATGATAACTGGCTACCTCCTGAACCAGTAATAGACACACCGCCTGAAGAGGCAGAAACGGAGAAAAATGAAAGCATATCGACTGTCATACGGAAGCTTGGCTAAAATAACACCAGCTGAAGCAGCTACCGCCAGGGGAGCTATTTTTTATGGTGAGAGTATGCGCGAAGTTCTTGAAAACTTCGATGCCAATGGCATCGGTAAGTATATATTCCAAGATAAAGAATTCGACTGGGTACCAGACCCAACACGCCCCGGACATAACAAGCAGGTAGAAGTTCCTGTTGATGGTTATAAAGAGGCGCTAGATTCCATCAACTACTTCGGTTCTGAACGCGAACATCTTTGGTTTAACAGAAAATGTATAACTGGCAAAGATATCCCAGAAATGTTAGAATTTGATCCTGATGGTAAAAAGCTTAAAGGCATAGAATTCTCCAGACGCTTTGACGGCCCCGGCTCAACATATGAGAAATATTTTACCAAAGCAGGAACATGGGCACCAGCAACAGCTGTAAGTCGCTTAAAGTTAGCTCGTAAGAGAGCTGATGGGAAGCTTACCAAGGCTAAAGCACAAAATGAGTTTAAATTAAAGGTGCCAACGCCATCAATGGTGATCAAGCCACTGGTAACAGTTATGGCCAACACCATTAAAGACAGAATCAAGTTTATGGTGCATCCTTACATGATGCACGGCTTCAATACTCCAACAGTAGAACAATATGTTGAGTATATAGAGGAAATATCGCCATTATTTGATTTTGTAGTAGGAAAAAAGAACGCATACAGGCTCACAACCCAGTATGAGTATTTATTTAATAGTATACAGCCTCAGATCAAACTAATTAGAGAGGCTGTTAAAAAAGAAACCGCCCAGCCAATATGGAAATGGGTAGTAGATGAATATCCTATTTATCTACGAAACTTACGTAAGAAAGAAAAGGAAACCCAAAAGAATGACTAATAAAGAAAATTTACCAGCACTACCAACATCAGTAACAGACTTAGCGTTTGACAACGATGATCTGCTATCCGTAGCAGTAGCTAAGGCAGAAGGACGTCTAACTGTTATGGACCGTGAGCTTAAGAAAGCCCGCAAAGAGGCGACAGCAGACACCAAGAAGAACTATAAGGCCTTCTATGATGCTGTACGTGGTCTTATGAAGCAACATGAAAAAGATCCTACACCTAACGTAGCCATCGAAAAAGAGCTGGTTGCTCAAGGATATGAGCCCATTCAGAACAACAACCGTGGTTGGAATGAGTCCAGTAACAGCTTCTCCAACAACACTCCATGGAATGGCCATGTAGAGCAGTCTGCCACACAGACAAACTCCAAGAAGAAATCAAAGTTCGAAGTACTTGATTTTGTTAAAGTTACATTATATGTAGAGTATGGACAGAATGACGACGAACGCCAAATTCATGTACATGACCAGGTGCTTGGTGAGTTTGTAGTGACTGAGCACAACCCTTATCCAATGATTCCATCACACCTTCTGGTTGATTCTTCATTACAGGTAAGTGGTTATACCATCGCTACTAACCAGACAGAGATCAAAGATCTGCCAACAGCAATCTTTGATCTTATTGCTGCACAGAACAAAATTCAGGCCAAGATTGAAGAGCTTGACACACGCTCAATGGAAGTACGTCATGAGCTACAGAACATGACATCCTATGAGAGAGCAGCTCGTGCCAGCCTGGCAGAAGCTACTATCAAACGTCAAGAAGGTGGGGAAGAGTACCTCCGCCTCATGGAAGACACCAACCTGTTTGGTGAGCTTGCACAGCTTGAAGCGAGTGTATCCACTACAGTCGCTGAAGACGCTGACGTACAGTAAGATTACAGGCAGGTGGGTCAAATGGCTCACCTGCCATACTTAATCAATAGATTTAATGAATAAAGAAGAAATTAAGAGCATAATAGCTGATGGGGACTTCATAAACGCTCATTTTTACCGTACAATAGAGTCAATGCCAGTAAAGTCAATTGACACAGACAAAAACGAGGTGCCAGAGTTCCGTGGAGGAGATTTGGATGCAGTAAAAAAGAATGACGTACTGCCATTAGCCTCCCACATACAGAAATTATTTGAATCACAAGATTATAAACACCCATTCATGCTTCATGAGCAAACTGGGTATGCTATAGGCACAGGAATGACCTCAGTAGGTAAATTTCAGCTAATTTCACACAAAAACACGTTTTATAGTGTAGTAACTATACGACAGACCCCAACAAGCTATATTTATTGCTCTACAGACCAGGGAATGAAGGATTTTTGGGCTACTGACCCCATAAATAACCACTTTCAGGCCCAGGTAGGGCGTGATAATAAGGATTTAGCTAACCTAGACCCCTCTATCCCACATGATCACCATACTTTTGAGGGTGGAGTGGAAAGAATCTTCAAACACAGACCAGACTTGATTGGCAGAGTCCCTGGACATTTAGAACAGACCTTTTTAATAGAAATAGGTGATGTTGAAGATGTTTCAGAGCTGACATCCACTGTTTGGAAAAATGCTGAGCTAAGACATTACTTAGCACAGAGATTAATAGGAGAACTTAAAAGTGGCGGAGAAGAAAAGGAAGATACAGAAATTATTTGAATCAAGAATGAACCAAAACCAAAAAGGAAATGGGTATGGAAATAAAGAACGGCAAGTACTTCATCACCGGATGGAGATGGCAAGACCTCAGTGGTAAGATAGATAGGGTTGCAGACCATGTAGGTATGCGTATATCCAATGGGTACACGATGTACCGCTGGCTGAAGAAAACTTATTACTATACTGCCCAAGGTAACCCAGTGCAGACTAAGGCTTTTAATGAGAAACTTGGAGCCTAAGCCCCCAATATATGATTATAATTGGGTTCAAGGTATAATCTCAACAACATCCTATGGAGGGTATGTTGTAGTAGTGCATCCCTTGGGAGGAGACGCCAGAAGAGAATACTGGTTCGCTTCTCGAAGGGATGCAAAAAAGAAAGAAAAGTTAATTAAAGAATGTAACACAGGTTACATACATACGTATATTCAAAACGTAAATTCAAAAGAAACAAAGACTTATCATGAAACAATATAGAGAAAACACATTCGAGACAAACAGTAGTAGCAGTCACAGTATTGTTATCTCTGAGCAGCCTAACTTCAATTACACCATAGTACCTAACCAAGACGGAATAATAATTATCGACGGTGAAGACTTTGGGTGGGATGATGGCTATGGCGCCCATGATGATGCAATGTCTAAAGCAGAATACTGTGCACAAGACCAATATACAAATCCAGACAATATGGATATGTTAAAGAAAGTTATTATGGAGCACACAGGGGCTACAGATGTTATCTTCCGAGGACAAGAGGATTGCTTTCTTGACCATCAATCGCAGGGCACAACATGGCCTGCATTTAATGATGAGGAAACTCTGAAGACTTTTCTGTTTGATTCCGACTCAACTTTTAAAATCGATAACGATAACCACTAAGGTAATTATGAAACAATCAAGAGTAGGAACATTCGAAACAAACAGCAGCAGCTCTCATGCATTAGTGATATCTGAGACTGCAGATTACAACATGACTATCATACCCAATGAGGCAGATGGCTCTATCACTATTCCTGCTATTGACTTCGATGAAGCTGAAGAGCAGGTACATTTTAACGACCCTCTAACCAAAGCTAGCTATCTAGTAGCGGGTATACTTGAGCCATACAATGAAGATGTCCTTGGCTCAAGCTATCTAGGTGGTCTCATGGACCTCTTATTAGAGACTATCAAAGAACATACTGGTGCTAGAGTGGTCAAATATGCACTAGGCGGGGATCAGGGCAATGTCCTTGACCCAGGTATCTTTGAAGAGGCATTTAAAAGCAAAGACACATTGAAGCGTTATTTATTTAATAATGGGTCTTCAATGATTATACATTACAAGGGCTAACAATGAAACAAATACGACACAACACATTTGAAACAAATAGTAGCAGTAATCACTCGCTACATATGCCGGAACAGCCTCCGGCACGCAATTTCACTATCATACCCGACAGCGATGGTAAGATCGTCTTAACAGGCGATAGCTTCGGGCATGGTGGTGGTGAGAGATACAGTGACGCCCTGACTAAGGCGAATTACATAGCTACTGGTGCCATGAAGGGGTGTTCATATGACGATGACGATGATGCCGGTGATGTAGCTGAGGAAGATTTACCTTACTTAGCACAATGCCTAATTCAAGCAATCAGGGAGCATACAGGAGCTAAACACGTATTTATTGATTTAGCTCCAAACTCATGTATTGATCATCAGTCTGAAGGTCGATGGGAATATATTGAGAAACATACAGGCAAAACCTTCACAAATAGTTGGGGAGAAATAGAGGAAGAGACAATCACATACGATTCAGATGATGTAGAGCGACTCAAGGACTTCTTATTCGACTCAGAGGCCTATTTAGTGATGGATGAGGGATAACATGGCTATAATAAGAAACAGTTATTATTGCAAACATTGTAAGAAAACAGTCACTAGAGAGAGTGACAAACAATGGGTCAAAAGCTGGTGTGAGGATTCAGGAAAAACCGTACACTTGTCCTTGGTTAAACCAAAGAAAGAAAAACATGGCTAAGATAACAGATGTAGATTTTAGTAAAATAACAAGGGTTACGGTAGTGTCAGAAACAGAGGGTCGAATGATAGAGAAATGGGACGTTTCTGTATATGCCATGCTCCAGGATGACGACCGTACCCTTAAAATATTTATGAAGGATAGACCACAGAAAGGTAAAGAGGGATAAATGAAAGTAATTAAGCATTGGGTTGAATTCTTCCATACAGGAATCTTTACAGCTGATTATAGTCGTAAAGACCTAAATGGGGCAACCCATCCACTTAACATACAATTTCCTGATAATGCTTATGCATTCAAGATGTATAGCAGGGAAGATGTTGTTGAGGGCAATAAAACTTACAAAGGTGAGAAAAGACAACAGGGTAAGTTATACTACCATCCTGACAGTCGTATAACTACACTAGATCAAGTTAAGAACGACTTGCCAAGTGACCAAGTTGGTCCAGCACTTATCTCCAACATGGAATGTAATGACTGGGAAAGTGTTATATGGACTCGGTGGATGAGCTGGCCTCAGCCATACGATTATGACAAAATGGAGATATTATAATGTTTGATTGCATAGCAGGTATATTTATGTTTGCAGTCATATTTGGCATTATGATAACAGGAATAATTAAGTCCGTAACCAAGGGGCACAATGTCCCACAAACTGGTTGCGGAGGATGTGGAGGTAAATGTGAACACTCTAAAGGAAGGGGTGGAGAATAAATGTGTTTAAAACGAGGAGGTTATATAAAATATAGACGTCCGAGGCATTTGAGATCTACAACCTCAAAAAGAATAGGGTGGAAGATGCTAAACTTTATACAAGGTAGGTATTATGATAGTTTTGGTTCTGCTAGATTACTTGGAGTAGACTATCACTATGTAGATGCCAAAAAATCGGAAACTCATTACAAGCTAAGAAAAAAATACGATTTAGCTGATTATAGACATGGTTTTCATGCCTGTACTACAAAAAAAGACGCTATAAAATTCAGAGAATTGTTTTTGCAGCGGCGGATGCCTGAAGATGGTATACGTGACCGATTAAAAAAACAACTAAAAATAGTGAAAGTAGAATTGTCTTATATTGAGGGATCGGGTTATGATTATGGAACAGGGTTAAAAACAGTAGTTGGGCTACGACAAACTATTATCAAGGAAGTAGAATAATGAGAAGACAACTATTATACGAATACGATAATAATAATGTACACGTTGAGATATTCACGGACGGCACAAAGATACGGGACGTCCCCGACGATGAACCAGCTAACCCAACATACCCTGAGAGTATTGACCTAAAGATCACTAATTATTGTGACTATGAGTGTCATTATTGTCATGAGAGTTCAGATCGTAATGGTGACCATGCGGAACTCGGCAAACTGGCTGCGTACTTAGCACCGCTTAATCCAGGCACTGAAATAGCTATTGGAGGAGGAGATCCACTATCGATAGGAAAACACAGGCTAATAGACTTCACAAAGATATTAAGTCATAACTTAAACCTGATTCCTAACATCACTATCAAGTGGTCACCTCAGATAGGTAAACATCTGGATTGGCTAACCAAGCTAGTAGATATCAACCAATTATATGGTATAGGAGTGTCAGGAGTAGTGCCTCTAGGTCAGCAGATGTATGATGCATACCCAAGCATAGTACATCACGTGATTGCTGGGTATCATGACATAGATACTATTGAGCAGCTGCCTAAGGTACTTGTTCTTGGATACAAATTCAAGGGTAGAAGTGCTAACCTACACCCAGGGTTAAAAAAGGATGTAGAGGACAGCTTATATGAATGGTACACCCATATACCATTGTATTTTAAGTCAAATATGATGAGTTTTGATAATCTGGCTATTGAGCAACTCAATATGCGTAGATTTTTCAATGATGAGCAATGGCAGAAGCTATTTATGGGGATGGACGGGAGCTATACTTTTTACGTGGATGGCGTCAACATGGAATATGCTATTTCGTCGACACACGTCGACAGGTATCCATTGACAAACGTGAAAGATGATTTTCAGCACGTAAGGCATCTAGCTCAGCTTGAGAGAGAAGCTTTGCGCCTTTCTGAAGATTAGACTCGGCAGTAATGACTTGGAGGTTGGACTCATGATGAGCGCCTCCTTCGGCTAAGGGAATGATATGGTCAACGTGATACATTACACCAGTATCTTGAGAACGTTGTTGTGCCTCGGCATAGAATCCAGCAATTTTTTCGAAGTCAGTGTCATCTATAAGCGCACTATTAATTAGCGCACGCCGTTTGGCTAGATGTGCTCGTACCTTATCTGGATTATTTTTAAGCCATTTAGGGTTATAAGTTTTAAAATATGCTTGATAATGTTCTTTATTATTATGATAGTGTTTATTATTGTAGATAGCTCTAGCTTTAGCAGCCTCCGGGTTGTTTTTATAATATTCACTTTTTCTGGCAGATATTTCAGCACAATGCTCTTTTTCATATGCTGCCTGTCTGGACCGAATAGCTTCTTTGTTGGCTTTATAGTAGGCTTTACCTACTTCCGACTTATGCTCTTTGTTTTCCTGATAATATTCACGAACACAGGGCTTACACTTAAAGCCACGTCCATGTTTTCTTGATTTATCTTTACCAAAATCGGTCAAAGGTTTTTCTTGTTTGCAGCGAGTGCATCTTCTAGTAATCATAATATAATATATGATATTTACATAAAAATGTCAAGGGAAAAATGGGAAAAGATGGAAAAAAATGAATAAAGAAATAATGACGCCCTTCATTGAAGGGAATAACGCCAATAGAGTGTATTATAATACATTTGATGAGCTGTATAGACAACATGCTTCAGATGGAAGCATAGAACACAACTACAGTATCTGGACAGTGAACCCTCTAACACATAAGGACGAAGTCTATGCCATAGTCACATCTCGAGATGCCGCAACTGGTATCACAGTAGATGGTAAGGACTTAGCACTAGATCCTTCTGCGTATAGAAAGCTCACATCAGATGAAGTAGAGGTTGAAACTCCAATGAGGCTTATATTTTATATGAAACTAGGAAGTATAGAGACATATAATAAGTTTTTCGTTAGATTTCAATCACCGGGCTCAAAGAGCTCTAGACAATTAATGCATGACTTCGATTCACATATCTTAGACGTTCATAGCTTTGACGAAGAGGGCAACCTCTTGACAGGGCAGCGTAAACAGGTATTAAAGCTTACTAAAGCACAGTGGAGAGAACAGACATGCGTTTTACCAGTAACCTAAGGGAACAAATGAGGAAAAGCAAAACAAGCACAATCAAATCCTCATTGACAGATAATCACCGAAGAGTTTTAATTAAGAAAGCTACCAAGCTATTTAAAGAGAAGCTCTTCGGTGTTAATGCCAATAAGGTAAACATACAAGTAATAGATAGTAGGCTAGTGCGAGATTTTCCATCTAATGCAAATGGGTGGGCCATCGTAATTGAGCCGGAGTACTACCAGATTGCTCTGTGTCACAAATATAGACACACAGATAGAGAGGTAGTCAGTACCCTAGCACATGAGTTCGGGCATATACAGCAGTACATGTCAGGTGACCTCATAGTGGAAGAGGGTAAAGGGATAACATGGCGTGGAGCCTTGTTCCCTCAAGAAAGTTTTCGTAACAGCATAGTAGCCCAATGGCACATGAGGCCATGGGAGATACATGCAGATAGTGTAAGAGATTTCTTACTGGATACGTACTCAGACCAATTACTGTGAGACCTGTACATACGCCACCTGAATTTCCAGACGAGTTCTATAATCCTTCTGCAAAGTATTATAACTTTGAGTTAAGGCTGAACAAAGAGGTCAATGTTACTATTATAAGAGGGGGTGGTTACATATTGTATAGTGGAAGATCACAGTATCATTCAGATTGCGAATACAGGGTAACACGGATGTTAGAGTTCCCTATAAGCGGTGATGTTCCCATAGTGCGTGTAGCAATAAGAGAGAAAGGGTTTCTTCCGCTTGAAGAGTGGATAAAGCTAGAACACAATACTACTAATACTATATCAGTAGTAATGCAGGATGACCGCCTTTATGCTGGTGGTCCATAACCAATATAAACAATGAATATAAAATATAAGATTGACTTAGGTAATCAACTAAATCAAGCTGAATTAGTCACAATAGCCCGAGAAATAATAAAGTGGGGCGGGACAGGGTGGTATCAAAGAATACTAGTCAAACATGATATCAAGGGGCGTACTAAAATGTTAGACGCCTTTAGGTGGGGCTGGTCAAATACACCAGGTCGCACTGACGCTGACAAAGAAGAAGCGACCTTAAGCACTCTGCAACATATGAGTGTTGAGAATTTATTAGAAGGGTTTTTAATAGAGTTTCCATTGTCTCGAGCAACAATGTGTATCAAAGATGCACTAGAGGTACATGGTTATATGAAATATAGTTATACAATAGAAGCAATAATGGAATAGAAAGGAGACCTAATGGGTCAACTGATTGATGGGTTTAAAGAGTACAGAGAACAAAAGAGCTGTACCAAATCCTGTGAGAACTGTGAAGAGACTTTCCAAGGCATGTGCCAAGTGAAAATACCTGAAATAGGCACAGATGATTACAAATGGCTGGAGAAGGCTGTAGCTATAGTAATGGCACGACAGCTTGAATGGCCAGTGGAAAAATTCACAGATTATCTTGATGCGAATGCTAAGTCACTGGATGATGTAATTAAACAGTATACTTCAGGCCATGGTACACTCGTTTTACGTAATCATAGTGAAATCAATGATGAAAGTGATTGTCCTTTTCACAAAGTAAGCTCTTACAGCCAAAGCAGTCTGCTAGAAGATGTTGTAGACTATGCCAAAACACTTAAATTTTCGTTTAAGTAGTATGGTATAAGATATTAAGTGGGGAGCAATTCCCCACTTAATAAAAAGGAAAATAAATGACAGATAAATATGATAGACTACGGACATACACAGTTGATCAAGTGTTGAAGTTTGTATCGCTAAATCCCGAAGATAGTCCTAAGACAGTGAAATTTGCTGGACAAAATATCTTTATGGGCAGTAAAAGATACCTGAACTTCAAACGGAACGGTTGTGTGTGCGTTGAGTGTGGTCTAGAGGGCACGTACTTTGCCCTAGAAAAGCACAAGTACCAACGAACTCCCAAGTATCATTTTAACCTATATGGTAAAGATGCAAATGGGAATGAGGTGATGTTGACAAAGGACCATATCATGCCAAGAGCAAAGGGTGGGTCCGATGAGCTTGACAATTTTCAACCTATGTGTGCCAAATGTAACACAAAAAAGGGTGACACTTGGTTAAGTAGTGAACAAGAAATACACAAAGCAAAATTAGAAGTAGTTAAAGAAGCACAGGGTTTTGCCTATGGTGCTTATAGCGCAATCCTTGACAGAAAGCGCGAACTGGTAAAAGACTGTCCACATGATATATGTAGGGCAAAGGATAATAAGGCTACATGTAGCATATGCGACAAGAAATTTGGGTGGCATTGCGCTAAGAGCCCAACCAAACAATGTGAGTATCCAACTCCCAAAGGTCCAATACCTTCAGTAGGAGTGTGTAAACATTGTGGAGGAAAAGAAGGGGCAAGGTAATGAAAATTACAAAAGAACACCTGTCCAACGCTATTGATCTAGCTGTAACAGAGCATCTAGGTCAATATGACAAGTCAGGTATGCCATATATACTGCACCCTCTCCGCGTAATGGATAGGGTACGTCGTCTAACGATGACACACATGATAGTAGCAGTATTGCACGATTCAGTAGAAGATACTGCAATCTCTATAGAGTATATTAGAGAACATTTTGGGGATACAGTGGGTGACGCAGTAGATGCTATTACACATAGACCCAATGAGCCCAAGAAAGAGTACTGGGAGCGTGTTAAGAACAACCATTGGGCCAAAGCTGTCAAGCTCGAAGATATCCATGATAATATGAGATATGAGCGTTTAGAGCAGCTAGATGAGCCAACAAGAGAGCGCCTGTTACAGAAGTATATGATGGCACTTATCTTTTTAGCTCGTGGAAAAGAAAAGCGAGAGAGGCTAATAGACCCAGCCTCTGGAGCATCATCAATTGAAAGGGATATAGATGCTTAACAAGTATGGCGAAGGACTTCCAAGCCCTTATGTCACTATGGGTAGTGGGTGTCTTGGAGTATTGGTACTGTATGCAGTAACTTCAGTACTGTGGACATTCGGATTACACTTTCTGTCTGTGCTGGTAGGCATAATGATTTTTATTGGTGGTTTCATATCACTAATAGCATTAGCTGAAGCGGCACATTTATAACCAAGAAACGAAATGAACTTAACAAAAGCGCGTGAATACGCGAGAGCCTGTGGTCTAGATACAGATGTTGAGGCCGTTAATAATATATTAGCGCATGCCATGAACATATTCCCGTATGAAGAAATAAACGATGAACTCAATGAGTTAGTCGAAGATGCGGAAGTGAGTCATGGCGTCATCATCTGTACGGATTGTGGGTTCGCTAAATTTGGAGCACATACGTGCTACATGGAGGATAAATGGGATCAGATACCACAAGCCTAGATATTTTTCCCGAAGAGATATTCTTCGTGCATGATATAAAGGCAAAAGATAAAGAAGTAAGAGTAGATAAAGAGGCAGCATACGATGGATTCTTTATAAAGAGTGACTCAGTGTGTGGAGCTATGATGAAAATATACTCAATGGATAGTAAACTGTATAAGGCACAAGTAGAGTTGCTTGAGCTAACTATTACATCAGAGAATAGCAAAGGACATTTGCCGCTGACAGTTGAACTGGACAGCGCCAGTAGCGACGAAGAACGTCGAAAGCTTCTTGCAGAGTACCAAGCAGAGCCTTGGGAAAAAACAAAAGAAAGAATGATTGAAGAGGTCAATAAAGTAAGCAGAGAGTCAACCGAAGACCGTCTATCAATGAAAGAACTATATATGAAAGCAGATGAAGAGGGTGCAGTCAAAGGCTTTACTGTAAAGCACGTATCTAAGTTTGTAGCAGATATAGGAAATGGTGAGGATGTCATCGACGTAGTCAATGATGCTCACAATCACACACGGCCATGGGAAATAATTGACAGGTTAAAGAAATCTCGTGTCAATCAATAGACCACAACTAGGATTACCAGTATTGAGAGAACCAGATTACTGCCCCGATGAACTAGATGAAGCCGTTGGGTTCGGTTCGGAATCAGGAGCAGAGTCAGAAATAGGTAGTAAAAAGAACAAAAAGAAAAAGACCCGCGCGTATTTCACGCAATACAGTACAGAAGGTGATGATAAGTATTTTCCAATAGGCGCAACCGAGCCATTACTACCTGCAGGCCTCTATATGGCCAGAGGTAACAACAGGGGAGTATATGCTGAATTATTAGACTACAGCACTGACAGCCTTATTCAGTTTAAGGACAGTGTGTCTGACAAAATCAGTCAAGAGTTTTCATCCTTCTGGAAAAAGAAAGACGCCTACCAAGCCAAGGGCGAGCAACATAAACGTGGCTATCTTCTGTGGGGCCCTCCAGGTGGAGGAAAAACAAGCCTCGTAACAAACCTAATCCAGACATTCATTGAAAAGGATGATGGAGTAGTATTTCTATTTAGTGATTACACTAAGGCATTCTTGGAACCATTCAGGGATGTAGAGGCAAATAGAAAGATAATGATTGTTATAGAAGATATAGACGCATGGTTTGAATATAACGATGAGTCTGAAGTCCTATCATTGCTAGATGGGGAAACACCGCTGGTTAATACCGTGGTGGTCGCAACTACAAACTATCCAGAGAAACTACCAGACCGTATTCGAAATAGGCCTAGTAGATTTGACAGGGTAACATTCGTAGGCAACCCAGATTACGATGATAGACTAGAGTATCTCCAACAAAAGGCAGACAGCCTTACTCCAGCTAAACTAAAGAAATGGGCAACAGATACCGAAGGGTATTCCTTTGCTCACCTGAAAGAACTAATTTTTGGAGTAGAGTTTTATGGAGCCACATATAAAGAAACTCTAGAACGCCTCAATCACATGAGAAAAGCTGACTCAAATAGCAAAGACTATGAGAAAGAAATGCGAGGTAAAAGTAATGCCGCAATCGGATTCAGCACCAAAGGCTAACACCCTAAGCTTAGGGCCAATAGCTAAGAAAATAAAATTTGACATACCTCCTTGGTTCTCTGACGAGGCCAAGGAGTTTTTCAAATCAAAGAAGGTAGAAAGTGTCAAAGAAATTATAGACCACACGCCGTTACTTCCTGACCATAGGTCATTAGTATATTGGTGGGTGACTCTACATATGGCTAAGATACACTACGAGAATTTAATTGAGGAAGGTTGGACACATGAACAAGCAAGTGTCGTACTTCCCCCACACACAGAGAAATAAAATGACAGACTTAAGAGAAAGAGCAAAGATATACGAAGGCAAATATGCCGGACAAGTAAAGGTGGTATCTTACGTGGGTTCACGCGATTTGTTTATCCTACAAGATACTGGTGAACACATATCAGCCAGGGATGGAATCTATATGTTGATGGGTGCTACAGATGCACGGGTCATTCTTAAGGATGGCCAGACATATATACAGCAATTCTGGCCCGGTGAGGGTTGGGACTATCCAATGCCAGTAAATGACATACCACACGAATGGGCAGAAGCTTAGAAAATAAACGAGTTTATAAGTTCTCCAAAAGTGTTGAAGAGATGGCACAGCTGTCAGACCCTATGAGGCAGTACATGAAGAACATGATAATGAAGCCTAGTGGGTACTTAGAAAGACAACCAAAGCTATACAGAAGTATAGTAGCTATGTACGCCGATGAAAAATATAGTTAAAATGAAGATATACGAGACAGCTGGTATACCAATATACAATGCAGCAGCATTGAACAAAATCAAACAAATGTATGACGAACCAGAAGGACCAAAGCTCTACGATGCCGTTCAGCGGGCATACGACAGAGAACTTGCACTTGATACTGCTGTGGCTTGGAGCAACGCCTCTACCGATTGAGTGCTTTGATGTATTTTTAAAAGTATATAGGAAGACAGGCGACCTATGGCAAGCTAGGGAGGCGGCCGCAGATGAGTGGGACTGTTAACGACACACCTTATAGAGTAGTAACAGATAATAAGATGAACTTCTTTAACGCATCTTATGTATCTCAGCCAACAACATATATCCCAAACATAGGTGGAAAAGGCGAAGCGAAATTATATACCTCAATAGCAAGAAGTGTATTAGAAACATGGTTTGATGGCCAAACAATCCAGGTTGCCCAAATGTGACTGGAATGGTATCAAAAAAAGAAGACTCAAAACTATACAGATCACTGGCCAAAGAGCTTGTTGGGCCTGATTTGTGGTCCTTGTATATGAACCTACCTTTAACAGACATAATAACAGCTAACGCCATAAAGGATATAGCTGGTGAAGAAGACGAGAGGTGGCTAAAAGAGTTTGACAAGCAAATCAATTTAGAAAAATGAGTTATGTAAAACCTGGAATAACAGTTTCTTATGAAACTAGCGCCAACCCTAAGAGAGGCCGCTTAGAAAATCTAGATGTAGAAGCACTAGATTTCTGGCCTGGGCCAGTTTTAATGGACGCGCTAGGTGATACTAAACTAAAGAAATCATTACTACGAGTAATGATGAAACCGATAATAGAAAACCAACGCAATAAATGAGTATATTTATGGTAGATGTTGAATCGGATGGGCCCATACCAGGCCTATATGATTACAGCATGGTGTGTTTTGGTATAGTATTAGTAGATAGGAACGGTAAATTAGATAAGACATATTATGGTGAAACAGCGCCAATATCTAAGAACTGGGATCCAGAAGCTCTAGCTATATCAGGGTTCACACGAGAACAACACGAAACATTTGAAGATCCAGAACTAACCATGGCTAATGCCAAGGAGTGGGTCTTAACTAACAACGAAGCAAGACGTCCGATCTTTATGGCGGACAATTCCGGATATGACTATATGTTCATGCACTGGTATTTTGAACACTTTCTCGGACACAAGCAAGATCCGTTTGGCTGGAGCAGCCGTAATCTCAATGATATATATCACGGGTTAACTGGGGACATGTGGAGCAGCTTTAAACACTTACGTGGCACCAAGCACGATCACAACCCTGTTAATGATGCGATGGGTAATGCAGAAGCCTTCCAGTACATGAAACACAAAATGGGACTTAAAGTATAATAGGAAGCTTGGCTCCCTTCTTAAGATTCTCAGTGGCGGTGAGTACTTGAAGATTATCTTGGTGGTGTAAACCACCTTTAGAAAGAGGCATTATATGGTCCACATGGTGGGCCATTCCTGTCTCATTGGTAAGACGCTCGGATTCTTTATAGAATTCAGCTATCTTTTGCATATCAGCATCTGGCGGAGTTTGTTTTAATTTAAGTGCTCGACGTTTAGCACCGCGAGCATACACCTCTGCTCTATGAGCCTGATAATAAGCCTTACTAGCTATTTTCTGTCTAGCTAAAATAGCTTCTCTATTTTCCGCATAATACTCTTTACTTGCCTGTATTTTAGAAGTGCAATTAGCAACATAATATTCATGATTATATTGCTTGAGTTTGCGTTTACTTTCAGGCAACCTATTGCGAGAATTTATAGAAGATTTAGTACACTCTTTACATTCAGATTTTATCCCTAAAGGGCGATCTTTTCTTTTATAGAAAGAATCCAAAGTCTTTTCTATATTACATTTAGTACATTTATAAGTATTCATATCATAATATAGTGGGTAAATTGAAGAATGTCAAGGGTTAAATTGAAAAATAACAACTAATCAAAAAAAATTAATGATAAGACAAATAGGGCCGGCCTTAGCCTATAAACCCAATAAGGTAGAGATAGTCCATAATATCCTCTCTAACAAAAAAGATACGTGGGTTTATCAACATAAATTTGATGGTTCACGGTATTTAGCACACATAGTAGACAATAAAGTAACTTTAACATCGCGGCGTATAAGTTCCGTAACTGAAAAATATGCTGAATACGAATTAGAACACTTACAGTTCTTTCATGACGATTTGAATGACACTGTTATAGATGGAGAGCTGATGTCAACATCAGCTGCCTCTCTTACAGCTGGAGAATATATAGTATTTGATATACTATTTTATAAAGGCCAAGATTTAACAGCGTTGCCGTATAAAGAGCGTATAAAATACGTTCATAAAGTGGTAGAAAAAATTAAACATAAGTTTCCAGATATTCCTGTCAAAGAAGCTGAGGTAATGGAAATTACAGATGGCAATTTAGTACGAGAACACTTTAAGCAGTATTTGGCTGGCGGAGGAGAGGGGTTCGTCTTAAAGAATCTTGAGTCTCCGTATTTAATTAACAGCAGATCAAGAAATATGATAATAAAATGGAAGCGAGAACATACTTATGACGTTATTATACAAGGCTTTGAGAAAAGCGATAGTGATAAATATGGTCCAAAAGGGCTCGACACTTTTAGACATCTCTATGGCTATCAATATGACGCCGGGGGAAACCTGGTACTGGTATCGAATATACCAGCAACATCCTGGACCGATGCCGCCCATAGAGATCTTAGAGCAGCAGGCCTTACAAATCTTGACGGAAAAATTGCCGAAGTTGGCGCTATGGAGCGAG
>JACKQG010003685.1_pt1 | contig 18506 bp, 18 predicted proteins | sample 8237621 | NCBI WGS metagenome assembly JACKQG01 (sample SAMN15677084, study PRJNA649215) | marine metagenome | biome: marine; feature: Black Sea; material: saline water; isolation source: suspended particulate matter (SPM) from the Black Sea western gyre | collected 2013-06-09/2013-06-10 | depth... | reverse complement strand
TCTGGGACACGGTTGCCCTGTCAGACAGGGAGGACGATATAGGTGGCTGGCCCGTTATCTTCGGCTGCACGTTCACACAGTTCGGGCACAGATTAAAACGGATGGGCTGGAACTGCCATTTCGTCGATCCGCTTGACCAGGAAAACTTCCGTCGTGCCCTGACGCCCAAATGCAAGGCGATCTTCATCGAGGCCCTGGCAAATCCGGGCGGCGTCGTGCTGGACCTGGAACCCATCGCCGCCATCGCCAATGAAGCGGGCATTCCACTGATCGTCGACAACACGCTGGCCACCCCCTACCTGTGCCGACCATTCGACTGGGGCGCCGATCTGGTCATCCATTCGACGACCAAGTTCCTGTCCGGGCACGGCACCTCCATGGGCGGCGCGCTGATCGAATCCGGGAAATTCGATTGGGCGAAGGGGGCCAAGTTCCCGACCATGACCGAACCCGACCCGGCCTATCACGGGCTGACATTCTATGAGACCTTCGGCGATTTCGGCTTCACCATGAAAGCCCGCGCCGTGGCGCTCCGGGACTTCGGCCCTGCGATGTCGCCGGCGAATGCGTTTTACACCATCACCGGCATCGAATCCCTGCCCGTGCGCATGGATCGCCATGTCGCCAACGCCGAAACCGTGGCCGCGTTCCTCGAAGCCCATGACGCCGTCGACTGGGTATCCTATGCCGGGCTGGCGTCGAGCCCGTATCGCGACTTGGCGAAGAAATATCTGCCCAAGGGCGCGGGGGCTGTCTTCACCTTCGGACTGAAAGGCGGCTATGAGGCCGGGGTCCGGATGGTCGAGGCCGTCAACCTGTTCTCCCACCTCGCCAACATCGGCGACACGCGCTCGCTGATCCTGCATCCGGCGTCGACCACGCATCGCCAGTTGACCGACGAGCAGCGCCTCAAAGCCGGCGCCGGGCCGGACGTGATCCGGGTCTCCATCGGTCTGGAAACGACTGACGATCTTCTCGCCGACCTGGACCAGGGCTTGGCGAAGGCAATGGCCGGATAACATGAACCGCCGGGAAAGACGCAAACAAAAAAAAGCCGGAGCCAGCGCCCCTCGAACGGCGGGTGGAAATCCCATTGCGCTCCTGGAACAGGGCTTTCATCACCACCAGTCCGGCGACCTGAAACAGGCCGAGGACTTCTACGGCCAGGCGCTGGCCTTTGACCCGGAAAATCCGGACGGCCTGCATCTGCTCGGCCTCGTCGTCAACGAAACCGGACGGAGCGCGGAGGCCATCGGCCTGCTGGAACGGGCCGTGCGGGCCAACCCCGCCAATGCGGATTTCGCCAACAACCTGGGCCAGCTCTATAACGCCGCCGGGCAGCCGGAAAAGGCGGCGGACGCCTACCGGGGTGCGCTCAAGGCGCGGCCGGACTTCCCGGACGCCCATAACAACCTGGGCAATGCCCTGTCAGCCGCCGGCGACACCGAAACGGCCCTGACCCATTACCGCGAAGCGCTCAGGCTCGAGCCCAACAACCCGCGCGCCGAATACAATCTGGCGACGGCCCTGCTCGGCCGGGGCGAATACATGACCGCCAGCGAAGGATTTCGCCGCGTCCTCAGCGTTGCTCCGGACTACGCGGACGCCCTCAACAACCTGGCCTTTTGCCTTATGGAACAAGGTGTTCTGGAGGAAGCCTCGGACCATCTGAAACGGGCGCTCGACCTCAATCCCGACTTTGCCGCGGCCCACGCCAACGTCGGCAACCTGTTCGCCAAGGTGTCGGACTGGAAAAGTTCGCTGGAGCATTACACCCTGGCCACCACGCTGGAGCCGGACCGGGCCGAGGCCTGGACCGGACTCGGCAATGCGCAGGAAAGCCTTGGCATGGCGGAGGACGCGCTCGACAGTTACCGAAGCGCGGCCAAGGCCGACCCCGGGGACGGCGCGGCCCTGAGCGCCCTGTGTCTGAAAATGATGAACGCCTGCGCCTGGGGAGAACTCCTCCCGATCACGGAGCGGGTGGACGAACTCAACGCCATGGCCGCCGGCCATGGAGAAAAACTCCCGGAAAATCCCTTTGCCAGCCTGACCCGGACCTCTGACCTGGAGGCCAATGCACAGGTCGCCTGGTCCTGGAGCGCCGGGATCGAACGCGCGGTTGCCGGTATGGGACTGTCGTTCCCGATGCAGGACCGGCGCCACGACAAACCGGTGCTGACCATCGGCTACCTGTCGTCTGATTTCCGCGACCATGTCATCGGCCATCTGGTACACGCCATGTTCACCCTGCACGACCGGGATGCCTTCCGCATCATCTGTTATTCGTCGGGAGTGGATGACGGCAGCGACTACCGCAAAGCCATCGAGGACGGCGCCGATGACTTCATCGATATCAACGGGCGGTCCTCTGGTGTTGTTGCAAGGCGCATCCATGACGACGGGGTCGATATCCTGGTCGATCTGAACGGGTATACCATCGGCAGCCGGCTTGAGATCGCGGCGCTGCGCCCGGCGCCGATCCAGATTCACTACATGGGCTTTCCCGGAACCGTCGGCGGGTTCTTCGATTATGTGTTCCTCGATGACGTGGTTCTTAGCGAGGAAGAGGAGGTCCACTTCCAGGAAAAGGTGATTTACCTGCCGCCTTATTATTACGTCAACGACCGGCGGCCCGAAGCCGATGCCGAAGCCCCGAAGCGGGCGGACTATGGACTTGCGGACGACGCCTTCGTCTTCTGTTCGTTCAACAAGGCCAACAAGATCGAACCGGTGATGTTCGAATGCTGGATGGATGTGTTGAAGGAAACGCCGGAGTCCCAGTTGTGGCTGATCGACGACAACCCGGTGGCGACGGGCAACCTGAAACAGGCCGCCACCGCCCACGGCGTCGACCCGGAACGGCTGGTGTTCGCCGGAAAGGTTCCTAAGCCTAAGCACATCGCCCGCCACCGGCTGGCCGACCTGGGCTTGGACACGCGTCTTTACAACGGCGGTGTCACCACCTGGGACGCGCTGGCGGCGGGGCTTCCGGTGCTGACACTGAAGGGAAACAATGTGCCCTCCCGCGCAACGGCCTCCATGCTGACGGCCATAGGGCTGGAAGACCTCATCACCCATGACCTCGACGCCTATAAGGCCCTGGCCCTGAAATTGGCAAAAGACGGCAACACGCTGCAAGGGTTCCGGGAAACGATTTCGAAAAATGCCGAAACGGCGGCCCTGTTCAATGCCGAAAAGTCGGTGCGGACACTGGAGCGCGCCTATAAGCGGATGTGGCAGGATTTCGTCGGCGGCAAGGCACCGCAATCGGTACACATTTCCGCCGAAGAGTAAGTATTCCGTAACCCTCTTCTAATATGAAGGGTCTCATATAAAAGGGATACAACCGGCATGACTCAGAAGAAAAAAGGGATTGGCCTCGAGGCCGTCGAGAGCGGAGACCTGGAAGCCGGTTGGGAACTGTTTCGCAGAAACGACTGGTGGGAGGCCCGCAACACCTTCACCAACGCCTACGACGCCGGCGGACGGGACACCATGACCCTGGTCGGGCTGGGGTTTGCACTGACCAAAACCGGCGAAACGGAACAAGGCCTGACGCTTCTGTTTGAGGGGCACGAACAAGAGTCGACTCCCGATACCCGCATGGCTCTTGCCATGGCGCTTGCCGATATCGGGCGTTTCGAAGACGCCTTCGATATCCTCAAAAGCCATGAGACAGACGATGAATTGTACGTTTCGGCGGAAATTCGGGCCGCGACCCTTATACGCCTGGGCCGGTTGCGCGATGCCATTCCGTTTTTTGAAACCCTGACCGGCAAGATTCCGGATTATGCCGCGGGCCAGCTCAGTTACGGCCTCGTCCTAATCGCTTCCGGCGACCTTGAACGGGGCCTGGAAAGAAGCAAAAGGGCGCTGGAATGCCACAAACAGCACGGCGAAACAATTATTCGCCCGCTTGACCTTGATGACTTCCAGTATGAAACCGCCCGTAAGCTTGCCTGCGAACTGGCCAATGACCTGGCGGGTAAACCCTTTGAAAAACAAATGGCCGACTCGCTTCTTTTTGTAAGCGAACTGCTCCTGCGGCTGGATTTTCTCACAGAGGCCGCCGGTCTCCTGGAACTGGCGCTGGCCGCTCATCCAACGGCGGAAATGCATTTCCTGTACGCCCAATTAAACAAATCCGTATGGGCTTCCGAAGCCGCCGAACATCACGCCAGGGCATCCGTGCAACTTAGCGGCGACGATAAAGAACTGAATGCCAGGGCGAGGATACTGCTTGCGGAATCAATGCACCAGAAGCACGACGCCCGCATGGAACGAATGAAGGCGCTTAGCCTGCAAGTCAATTCTAAACGTTTTGGGGCAACCCATGTCCTTTCCGCGCATTATCCGGGAATTTCCGTTCTCTACACAAACGACCTTGACGGTGGCGGACGAAGACTTGTCGATGATTATCTGGAATTCATCCGGGAACGCTATGGCCATGCCGAGGACCTTTTCGAATGGTGCACGGGTCCTGGCTTTTTGGGCTACGCCATGTTGGCCCATGGGTTTACAGACCGTCTGTGCCTTGCCGACATCAACCCAAAGGCCGTCCACTTTGCAGAGAAAACCCGCGAAGCCAACTGCCTGAAGGATCGCGTCGAAATTTATTTATCCGACAATCTGGAGTCCATCCCCGAAAGCCAGCAATGGGACCTGGTCATCAGCAATCCGCCGCATTTCGGGGGAACGGAAGATTTTTTCCTGGAAATCGACCGGCGCGGAATGGACCCCAACTGGCGGATCCATCGCAAGTTCTTTGCCCAGGTCGGAGCCCACCTCAAACCCGGCGGCGAGTTATGCATCATGGAATGGGAGGATAAAAACGTCCCGGAATCCTCGACGCCCGAACTGTTCCGGCCCATGCTGGAAGAAAACGGATTTGTCATGGTCGACGCTGTCCCCTGCAAAAACGTCGCCGATCACTACTACCTGATTGCCAGAAAGAAATAAGGACGCTCCGGGCATTCCTAGCCGTAATTGGACACTTCCACCAGATTGCCGTCCGGGTCACGGAAATAGACCGATGTCAGGGCGCCGACAGCCCCGGTCTTGGGCACCGGGCCTTCGATAATGTCTACGCCCCGGGACGTCAGATGACGCGCGACATCTTCGATGGGGGTGTTGGTAATCAGGCAGAAATCCGCCGAGCCGGGAACCGGGTTTCTGGCCTTGGGCTCATACTCGTTGCCAGCGGGATGCAGGTTGATCTTTTGTGCGCCGAACGCCAGCGCCACGCGGCCTGCGCCGAAAACGACCTTTTCCATGCAGAGAATGGTTTGATAAAAATCGCAGGTCGCCTCGATGTCGGCGACCGTCAGCACCATGTGGTCGATCGCCTCAATGCGGACCGGCACCGTCATGGTTACCCCAGAACCCCTGGTTTTTCTTCGAGATCGGCGCGTTTTCCGGTCGCCGGAACCAGGACGCAGCCATCCATACGCCACGACCCATCGTCCAATTTCACCATTGGAAAGAGTGCGATGACGGCGTTTCCGTCCGGCCCCAGCAATAACACCCGCTGGACAAGACGGCCGCGCGAATAGGCCAGGTTCAAAAACGTCACCGATTGCGGCCGATAGACAGCCTTGTAGGTGCTCGCAAACCGGCTCAGGAAAGAGGCGGCAGACCCGTATTGGTCCTGGACGTCCGGCGATGCATAGGAAAAGGCGGCCTTGCCGTCGTCGCGGCGAAACGCCTCGATCTGACGTTTTAGGACACCGATAACGTCGTTACGGAGTTCGCGTCCGCTTCCCGCCGCTTCGGCCACACCCGCGCCGACCAGAGGCACCAGCGCCATCAGGGCCGCGGAGCGTATCCGGCGCAATACCCAGCGCCTGACAACCATGGTGGGACCGTTCGTCATGATGGAGAACCTCATTCCCTCCTGGCTTAGCCGTTAAGCCGGACCGAGGGAATGCCTTGCTGTGCCTTTTGAATATCCGCCCGAAGGGTGCCCGCTTCCTGCTGCAGGGCCGGTGCATGGTCGGTTTTCAGCTTCAGCGTGTGAACCTGTCTTTCCAACAACTCCACCCGCTCCTTGAAGCCGCGCAAAGTCTTTTCGGTCTCATCAATGGACCGGTAGATATTGTTAAGGTGCGGCCTGAACCGTGCGTCGTTATAATTGTCGACCCGCTTAAGGGCCTCCGTGGTAAACCAGATAGCCCCGAAGGCCATCAGGAAGGACAAGACGGAAATTACCGCAATCATAATGTTTCCCCAGGTTTTCGTTCTGAATAAACCCAATTTGAGTCGGGAACCGTAGCAAGGCTGGGTAAATTAAAGATTAACCGGGGGTTTTTTTATTTTGAAGAAGCGGAGATTAGCCGTCGGCGTTGATGCGCCGGATCAGTTCCCCGACAAGCGTTTCGGCCTTATCATTTTCGACACGGCAGCCGCCGGCCGCTTCGTGTCCGCCGCCGCCATATTCCAGCAACAAGGCGCCGATGTCGGTCTTCGAGGACCGGTCCAGGATGGATTTGCCCAGCGCGATGCTCGTCATCCCCTCGCCCGGCCCCGGCAACAGGTGCATGGACATGTTACAATTGGGGTTGAGGGCATAGATCAGGAACCGGCCGCAGACATAGATGGGGTCTTCCTTCCGCAAATCTACGACGACCAGCCTGTCATGAATTTCCGAACACCGGATCAACTGCAATTCGGCGAATTCCCGCTGGTACATGTAGGCGTTGACCCGTTCCTGAACATCCGGAAGCTGGAGAATTTCATTGATCGGCGTATGGCGGACATACGTCATCAGGTCATAGAGAAAGCCATTGTGAGCAATGTTGAATCCCTCAACCCGTTCCATCCCCGTCCGGGGGTCGACGATAAAATTCAATAGCGTCCAGTTCTCCGGCGCCAGGATATCATCCGCCGTATACTGCGCCGCGTCCGCCTGATCTACGGCTTCCAGCAGTTCATCGGAGATTTGCGGGAACCCGTCCTTGCCGCCGAAATGACGATAGACCACGCGGGCCGCCGACGGCGCATCGGCGTCGATAATCAGGTTTTCCCGATCGCCCACCCGTTCGACTTCACTGCGGTGGTGGTCAAAACACAAATGCGCGCCTTCTACATAGGGAAGGTTGGCGGTGATATCCTTGTCGGAAACCGGAACCCGGCCCTGTTGCATGTCGTTGGGTTCGGCGAAGGCGATGTCATCGATCATGCCGAGTTCGTTGAACAATGCGCCGCAAACGACGCCGTCAAAGTCCGCGCGGGTAATCAGGCGGAATTTTTTGTCGCTCATACCTGCAAAGTTCCGTATTCCTAAACGGCAGGCACGATACCCCGTCCCCAAAAGGCTGGCAACGCCGGTTATGTTCAAATTAGTGACAAATCTTGCACCGGAAACTTGGCCTGCCGGCTGGGTGTGCTAGGCTAATTTGTAACATTCAAAAACCGGAAAAGTACCTATGCCCAGTAATAGCCCCGACGTCAGCTCCGACGACACGCCCAGCATTCAAATCGCCAACCAGATCATCAATGTCGCCAACACGCGCTTGCAGGATGGCATGCCCATTGACGTCATCGCTCAAGGGTTGCGCCACGCGGCGGCCAATTTTTCGGCCTTTGCCGAACAACATCAGGGGAGTGACGACCCGACCGCCGTGGTCGAGGAATTCGTACGCCTTCTGGAATACTACCTGTCCCGCCACGACGGGCCGGCAGAGCCGACCTCTCAAGGGAGCCTGGACGAGCTGATCAAACAGGCCAAGGAGGAACTGTGAGGCGCCCCCGGTGTGATACGAACGGAAACATTTTGAAACACTCGCGATATACCGGAGTTATCTTAAGCCCGTTAAATAAGCGAATTCGACGGGGGGTCTAAACGAGGGATATCAGGGTACATCGGGGTACCATGCAACGTAAGCTTCCTGTAAGCTTGAACAAACGCCCGCATGACCGGTGGTTTTATCGGCATAAGAATGAAGGCTTTGAGTTATAAATACGAGACCACTGGGTAATCCATGAACGAAACGTCCGCCAACAGCCAGTCTTCCCGCATGAGAAGCGAACGCGACCGCTTCGTCGCCATGTCGTTTTGCTGGGCGGATGTTCTGATCGAGCTGGACGAAAACGAAAAAGTCGTTTTTGCCGTCGGACCGACAGGTCCCCTGGTCGGAAAATCATCGGACAAACTGATCGGCGCCACGCTGGACAGCTTCATTGACCCGGCAGACCTGTCCCTGATCCGTGGGCTGCTTGCCATCCCCCGGAAATCGGGCCGGATCGAGGATGCCACGGTGCGCCTCATCGGCGGCGCAGACGGGCCGAAACCCCTGTTCTTTGCCGGCTACAAACTCGAAGACCTGGGCAGCCATTACTTCATGGCCTTTCGCGACAGCCCGTCGGCGGGTAAGGATCGCCGCAAGGATAGCGCCAGGGATTCCGAAACCGGCCTGCAGGATCCTGCAAATTTTGCCGAAAGCCTGAAGGAAGCCGTCGCCAGCGGTGAAATCGGCGAAGACAACCAACTGACCCTGATCTCACTGCCCGGCTACGAGAACCTGCGCGAACGCATGGACGCCGACAGCGAGCAGAAGCTGCTCGACACTTTGGGCACCTACCTGAAAGCCAATTCCGCCGGCGGTGACATGGCGGCCCGGATCGGCGATGGACGCTACGGACTGGTCCATGACAAGAGCGTCGATGTCGAGGCCGTCGAAGAACAGATCACCCAGTTCTCCAAGGAAGCAGATCCCACCGGTGAGGGCGTTGACGTCCAGGCCGCCAGCCTCGACGTCGGCCAGGAAGAAGTCAGCCAGGATGACATCGCCAGCGGCCTCGCCTACTCGCTACGCATGTTCCAAAACGCCGAAGAAGGGCAACTGGACCTCAACAACCTGGAACAGACCTTTTCGACCCTGGTCTCCGAAACCGCCGACCGGGTGAAGGATTTCCGCAGGCTGGTCGGCAGCGGAGATTTCGACGTCGCCTTCCACCCCATTCTCAATACCACGACCGGCGAAATCCATCATTATGAGGCCCTGGTCCGGTTCAAGCGGGACGGCAAGGGGGTGTCGCCTTACGAGACCATTACCTTCGCCGAAGAAGCCGGCCTGATCCCGGAATTCGACCTCGCCATGGCGACGAAGGTGGTCGGTCTGCTCGCCAATATCCCCGACCGGTTTCAGGCGGCGGTCAACATTTCCGGTTTTTCCGTCAGCAACGAAGCCTACATTGCCGGGTTGAAGGCCCTGTTATCCAAGAACCTGTGGGCGGCGGAACGGGTGCTGTTCGAAATTACGGAATCCGCACGCATGGCCGACCTCGAAGGCGCAAACGAATTCATTCAGGTCCTACGCAAGGACGGCTACGAGGTCTGCCTCGATGATTTCGGCGCCGGCGCCGCCAGCTTCCAGTATCTGGCGACGCTCGACGTGGACGTGGTCAAGTTCGACGGCTCGGTCATCAAGGATGCCCAGCGGGTCGCCAAGGGTAAGGCTTTTCTCAAGGCGCTGACCCGTTTCTGCCGGGAACTGGGCGTCGAGACCATCGGCGAAATGGTGGACAGCCCGGAAGGTCTGGAATTCGTCCGCGAATGCGGTGTGCAGTATGTTCAGGGCTTCCTGTTCGGCGAACCCAACACCGACATCCTGTCGTTCAGCAAGATGGACCGGAAGGTTGAAAAGCTGTTCAACAAGAAACCCACGCGCCGTGCCTTTGGCTAGGCGGGGCGCCTTCGGCTAGGCGGAGCCACCTTCCCCCTGGCGTTTCTTGTGATACGCCGCAAAATCCATATCGAGTTTGAGAATGTGCTGTTGTAGCCAGTTCGACAGGAAGTCCATCAGGGCCTCAAAATCGAAGGTCTCGGGACTACCCAGAAAGGCATCCTGGAATTCCATAACCCGGCGGTCCAGCGCCTCATGCGCCTTTTTGTGGGAGTCCAGTTCGGGGTAGCCCGTCTCCTCCATCAGGCGCTCTTCATGTTCGAAGTGAACATCGACATACGCCACCAGCGCATAAAGCGTCGAGGCGATGGATTTCTCGTCAGCTCCATGGAGCCGCTTCTCGTTCAGATCGTTGATCAGGGCGAAGAGGCCCCAATGCTCTTTGTCGATCTCTTTTTCGCCGGTCTTGTAGTCGTCGGACCACTGGGCAATCGTCATGGCTCGGCTCCGTTGCTGATCCAGTAATCCTAGCCGACAAACGCCCGCAACAGACAGACAAAAAAAAGGCCCCCGAAGGGGCCGTTGAAAATGCATTGGGTTTTATAAATAAATTGGCGTCCCCAACGGGATTCGAACCCGTGTTGCCGGCGTGAAAGGCCGGTGTCCTAGGCCTCTAGACGATGGGGACAGTGTTGCCATCGATAAGGCCAGAGGGTGTTAAACGCCTGGCAGGGAATTATCAAGCCCCGTTGTGAATTAACGGTGCTATTTTCCTGATTCCCCCATCCCCATCCTACCCGATGGGTGGTTGCACGCCCTACCCGATTGCGGCTTTGCAGGGCACCGACGCTCCTTTATAAATTCCTGCAACGGCAATCAACGCTGAAATCTAACAAAGACCCTCAACAAGGATGTGCTTCATGACGAAAAGAAAAGTCCTTCTCGCCCAAGGCGGCGGACCGACCGCGGTGATTAACGAATCCCTGGTCGGCGCGGTTTTGAAATCCCGGGAATACGACGACATAGACGCCGTCTACGGCGCTTTTCACGGCGTCAGCGGCATCGTCTCCGAGGACTTCATCAATCTCAGCCTTGAGTCGTCCGAGAATCTGGAAAATGTCGCCAAGACGCCGTGTTCGGCGCTGGGTTCGACCCGCGACAAGCCGGACGAAAAATACTGCCAGGAAATTTTCAAGGTCCTGAAGGCGCACGACATCGGCACGTTCTGCTACATCGGCGGCAACGATTCGTCCGACACGCTTCGCATCCTGGCCGAAGAAGCCATCAGCGCCGACTATGCGCTGCGCTGCGTCCACATTCCGAAAACCATCGACAATGACCTGACCGTCAACGACCACACGCCGGGTTACCCGTCGGCGGCCAAGTTCGTCGCCAGCGCCTTTGCCGGCGTCAACCAGGACAACCGGGCCCTTTCGGGCGTCTATATCGGCGTCGTCATGGGCCGCCACGCCGGCTTCCTGACCGCCGCTTCTGCGCTGGGCCGCAAGTTCGACGACGACGGCCCGCACCTGATCTATCTGCCGGAACGGAGCTTTTCCATGGACAGCTTTATTTCCGACGTCAAAGCCGCCAACGACAAGTACGGGCGCTGCGTGGTCGCGGTGTCGGAAGGCATCCACGATGAGACGGGTGAGCCCATCGTCACCAAGCTGGCCAAGGAAGTGGAAAAAGACGCCCACGGCAACGTACAGCTTTCGGGCACCGGCGCGCTGGCCGATCTGTTGTGCGACTCCGTGCGCGATGGCACGGGCCTGAAGCGGGTGCGCGGCGACACCTTCGGCTACCTGCAGCGTTCCTTCCTGGGCTGCGTGTCCGATGTCGACCAGCGCGAAGCCCGCGCCGTCGGCGAAGTTGCCGCCGCCCACGCCCATGACGGCGACCGCGACGGCACGGTGACCATCCACCGCACGGGCGAAGGCGCGTCCTACGGCACGGAATACAAACTCAGCAAGCTGGAAGACGTCGCCGGAAAGACCAAGGTGATGGCCGACGAATTCATCGCCGATTCCAATTCCGATATCACCGACGCCTTCGTCACGTACCTGAAACCCTTGCTGGGTTCCGACATGCCGGACACCCATCGTCTGGAAGCCGGGCGGGTCGAAAAAATCCTCGCCGAATAGCTTATCCATCCTGGATTTGACCCCGGTTAAGGTCGGCCCCGGAGTCAGCCGCCATAGTCGGCCCATCGTTGGAATAAATCTGGACCGTTTGAACATGAAGCGCCCGAACTATCGAAGAAAGCGGACCCTTGGCGCGTGGCTTGGCATCGTCGCATTGTCGGTGCACGTTCTGTTGGCGTTCGCCCAGGCGGCACCGGCGGCTTCCAGCGATAAAAACGGCCCGTTAAGCGCCCTCCAAGTTATCTGCCCGGTTTATGGTTCGACCGGCCAGCCGCCCGGCGATGGCGGCAATGGCGTCCCTGCCCGTCCCGATTGCCCGGTTTGCCTGACGCATGTTCTTTGCGGCGGTCTTGTGGTGCCGGCAACGGCGATTATGCCCCTGCCCCTGCGGGCGGCTTCGGACCGGCTTACCCTTCCCGCACTTTTTAAAATCGACGACGTCCACCACGAACGCCCCCATTCCCGAGGGCCTCCTTTCGCTGTTTGATCTCTCGACCTATTCCACCGACGTACTCCATTACCCCGGCCCACCGGGGCAGATCAGACCATCAAAGGACCGTTCCTTATGAAAACACGCGTATTTCTGGTTGCCGCACTCATGCTGGCAGCCCTATCCCTGTCCCCGAAAACCTTCGCGGCGGATATAACCGTCTCGGATGCATGGGCCAGGGCCACCCCTCCCAAAGCAAAATCGGCCGCCGCCTATCTGGGGCTGAAGAACAACAGCGGCGAGGCCGACCAGCTAATCGCCGTCAAAAGCGCTATCGCCAAAAAAACGCAAATCCACCGGACGTCAATGGAGAACGGCATCATGAAGATGGGCCGGGTCGAAGGCATTGACGTCCCCGCCGGCGGCATGGCCATGCTTAAACCCGGCGGCCACCACGTCATGTTCATGGGCCTCAAGCAACAACTCAAGGAAGGGAGCCACTTCCCACTGACCCTGGTGTTCGCCAAGGCCGGCGAGGTCACGGCCATGGTCAAAGTCATGAAGCCCGGCGGCATGGGCCATCACCACCATCATTAAGGCCCCGGCTCACAAAACTATGGGCTGCGCTCGAATGAGGGCGCGGCCCATGCCATTATGCAGGTCGAAAGGAATTTTCCATGCAACGCCGATTGATGATCCTCGCTCTGCTGGCCGCCCTCGCCGTCAGCGGAGCAGCCCTCTGGACCCTGAACCGCTCGGTGCCGGTTGCCAACCCAAGCGTGAACATCGGCGGGCCGTTCCGCCTTGTCGATCATCACGCCAAGCCGGTCACCGAGGCCGATTTCCGGGGCCGCCACATGCTGGTCTTTTTCGGTTACACTTACTGTCCGGACGTCTGCCCGACGGCCATGCAGACGGTCAGTGAGGCCTTGGACATGCTGGGCAAGGAGGCTGGCAATATCCGCCCCGTTTTCATCAGCGTCGATCCCGACCGGGACACGCCCGATGTCCTGAAGGACTTTGTCGCCAACTTCCACCCTTCGCTGACCGGGCTGACCGGGACGCCGGAACAAATCAAGGAGGTGGCAAACGCCTTCCGGGTCTATTTCGGCAAGGTCAAACCGGAGGGCGCCGAGGCAGATGAATACCTGATGAACCACACCGCCGGCGTCTACCTGATGGGGCCGGACGGAAAATTCCTGACGCTGTTTTCCCACAACGTGCCGCCCGAAGACATGGCGGCGAAGATCAAAAAGCTCCTTTAAGGAAGATTATTCCGGGCGTTCGCCGGCGGCGGTGGTGCGGTGCAATCGGCGGGGTTCGTTTTCATCGTAGTCATAAACCGCGTAATGCATGGTGCAGCGATTGTCCCACAGCAGCACATCACCGGGCTGCCACCTGTGGCGGTAGACGTTATCGGGCGCCGTCGCGCGCATTTCCAAATCCGCCAGCAAGGGGGCACTTTCCTCAGCCGTCCTATCGCTGAACCGGGTCGTGAAGAACCGGTTGGTATACAGCGCCCGGCGGCCGGTTTCGGGATGGCGGCGCGCCACGGGGTGGACTTCCGGCGGCGGTACATGGATGTCCTTGGCACCGTCCGTGTCGGCCGCATTATTGCGTTGGCGGATGGCTTCGCCCGAATGTTCCGCAGTCAGCCCGTCGAGACGTTGCCTCAGATCATCCGGCAAGCTATCCCAGGCCCGGTACATGTTGCAGAACATGGTGTCGCCCTTGCCGTCCGGAACCGTGATCGCGTGCAGCACCGAGATCGAAGGCGGCGTTGGCGCGCACGAAATGTCGGAATGCCAAAAGTCGTTGCGCGCACCGCGCCTTTCGGGCGCGTTCTCCAGGACCAGCAGGCCTGTGTATTCGGGATGCCCGGCGCGCGCCTTCAGGGGATGCGGCTCGACGGAGCCAAAGCGCCCGGTAAAAGCAATCTGGGCCTCGGGGGCCAAGTCCTGTCCAGGAATGTAGAGAACCAGATGCTTTAAAATCGCTTCATGAATTTACCTGAATACGCCGTCGTCCATTTCCGAGGCCAGATCGACGCCACTGACCTTTGCCCCGATGGTCGGCGTCAGGGGAGTGATGGTGATGGTCTCTCCGGCAGTCACGGTTCGGCGGGCTCCTATTCCGGCGGGCGGTAATCGACCTCGACGCCGGATTCGCGGAACATGGTGTCGGCGATCCTCGCCTGCTCGCCCCAGCGTTCATGCTCGAAGTCGGGCTGGTCGCAAACGACGCGCTTGATCCCGGACTGGATAATCAGCACCGCGCAACGCGCGCACGGCGGCAGCGGGTGGACGTAGAGCGTCGCCCCCTCGGCGCGCTCGCCGGCGAACATCAGGGCGTTCTGTTCGGCATGCACGACCATCTCGTATTTGGTGCCACGGTCGGTGAGGCGTTCCTCGGTGTCCTCGACACCGGCGGGGAAACCGTTAAAGCCCATGGAAAGGACGCGCTTGGAACGGGTGTGGGTAATCACCGCGCCGACCTGCGTCGACGGGTCCTTGGACCAGCGGGAAATGTGCTCGGCCAGTTCCAGGAACCGCATATCCCATTTATCCAGCATTCATATCCCTCCCCCCTTCTACGCCGACTCTACCACGCCCAATTTACCACGCGGGCGCCGCATCATCGATATGCAGTTGCGGCGACGTGCGCCCCTGCCATGTATTGGGCCGGACGCGCCCGGCAATATGCAACGGCGCGCCGTCGCTTTTCAACAGGGCCTGGCCCAACGGCGTGTCCAGGCTGTTGAAGGAAATCGCCGCCAGCCGGCCGCCTCCCTCGTTGCTGATAAAACCCCGCACGTGTTTATCGCCGACCACGGCGGCATAAGACAAGGTCGCCGACGGGATTACGAACCGGGGTTCCGGGTTGCCGGACCCGAAGGGCGCGACATCCGTCAGCTTTTCCAGAAATTCCATGTTCGCAGCCGCCGCCTTCATCGCCCCGTCTAGGTACAGGCTGGGCTTGATGCCGCCTTCGCGGACAGCCGTGCCCACCCGTTCGTTCAGGAAAGCCTGCAATTCGGGAAGTTTGCGTTTTTCCACCGTGAAGCCACCGGCCATCTTGTGGCCGCCGCCCTTGACCAGCAGCCCCGACTGGCACGCGGCGATGATGGCGGCGCCGAGATCGACGCCGGAGATGGAACGCCCGGAGCCGGTCCCCAGGCCGTCTTCGTCACCATCCAGAGCGATGACACAGGCCGGACGGTTGAAGCGCTCGATCAGACGCCCTGCGACGATGCCGATGACGCCCGGATGCCAGCCAACGCCTGCGGCGATAACGATGGGGCCAAGGTCGTCGCCCGCCTGCTCCGCCTCCATGATGGCGGCTTCCAGGACTTTCGCCTCGATGTCCCGGCGTTCCAGGTTGAGCGTATCGAGACGCCTGGCGATGTCTTCCGCTTCCGCATCGTTGTCGGTGCAGAGCAGACGGCTGCCTAAGTCGGGCGCGCCGATGCGCCCGCCGGCGTTGATGCGCGGCCCCAACAGGAAGCCCGCGTGATAGGTGCCCGGCGCTTCCTTCACCCCCGCCACATCGGACAGGGCCCGAAGGCCGGGGTTCATCCTGCGGCTCATGACTTTCAGCCCCTGGCGCACCAGCGCCCGGTTGAGGCCGGTCAGCGGCACCACGTCGCACACCGTACCCAGCGCCACGATATCCAGCCACCCGGTCAGGTCCGGCTCGGGGCGAGTCGCATACCAACCGGTATCCCTGAGCACCCGGTTGACCGCCACCGCCAGCAGGAAAGCGACGCCGACCGCCGCCAGATGGCCCTGCCCGCTTTCGTCGTCCAGCCGATTGGGATTGATAACGGCGATGGCCGGCGGCAACTGGGCCTCGGCCACGTGATGATCGACGACGATGGTGTCCAGGCCGGCATCCCGCGCCGCCCCGATCGGCTCATGGGACGATGTACCGCAATCGACGGTGACGATCACCCCGGCACCGCGCTCTTTGAGCTTCATAAGTGCCGGCGTGTTGGGGCCATAGCCTTCCTTCAAACGGTCCGGAATATAGGTTTCCGATGTCCCGCCGGCGGCTTTGAAAAAACGCTCGAGCAGTGCCGAAGACGTCGCTCCGTCGACATCGTAATCACCGAAGATACCGATGGTTTCACCCTGCATGATGGCCCCGGCCAGACGTTCGGCTGCCGTGTCCATACCTTTCAAGCGGCTCGGGTCGGGCATCAGGTCGCGCAGTGTCGGCTCTAGAAAACCTTCCACGTCGTCCAGCCCGACACCACGCGCCGCCAGCACCCGGGCGACGACGTCGGGCAGACCGTAGCGCTGCGCAATGGCGAGGGATTGGCGGTCATCGGTGGCACGGGATATCCAGCATTTGCCGCTGAGAGACTGCTCAACGCCCAGAAAGGCATCTTCATTGGATGGAATGGCCTGGGACGCCTGTCCCGCCATCTCAAAGATTCTCCGGCCAGCGGCTGAAGTTATGGTGGCCTTCGACGAACCGGAGCGTTCCGGTCAGCGACCGCCAGACCATGGAATGGGTCGTGGCCCCGCCGGGAACCTGACGCACCCCTTCCAGCATGGCGCTGTGGGTGACGCCGGTGGCGGCGAAGGTGACGTTACCCGACGCCATCTCATCGGCCGTATATTTGCGGTCATTGTCAACGATGCCGACGGCGTTGGCCGCCGCCCGGTCGTCGTTGTTGCGGAACACCAGACGGCCCTGCATCTGCCCGCCGACACCGCGCAAAGCCGCCGCCGCCAGAATCCCTTGCGGCGCCGCACCGATGCCTAAAAACATATCGACGTTGGCTTCCGGCAGGGTGGCGGCGATGACGCCAGTGACGTCACCGTCCAGGATCAGGCGGATACGCGCCCCGGCGTCGCGGATTTTGGCGATCATTTCTCCGTGGCGCGGCCGGTCCAACATACAGACCACGAGGTCCGACACCGGCACGCCTTTGGCCTCGGCCAGCGCCGCCAGGTTTTCGGCCGGTTCCCGGTCTATATCGACAATCCCTTCCGCGTAGCCGGGGCCGATGGCGATTTTATCCATGTAAATGTTGGGCACGGTCAGGAAGCCGCCGTCTTCAGCCATGGCCAGCACGGTCATCGCATTGAGGCCGCCGCGGGCGACAATGCTCTTGCCTTCCAGCGCCACCACCGCCACGTCCATCTTCGGGCCATCGCCGAGCCCGATCTTTTCGCCGACATAGAGCTTGTCGACCTCGTCGGACGAGCCTTCGCCGATGCGGATGGTGCCGTCGAAAGCCAGCCCGCTCAGCGCCTTGTGGAGCGCCTCGACGGCGGCCTGGTCAGCCGCTTTTTCGTCGCCGCCGCCCATGAACTGCGCCGCCGCGATGGCGGCAATCTCCGTCAGCCGGACGGTTTCCAGCGCCAAATTCCGGTTCGCAATGGATTTACTGATCATGGCCATATTGTTGACCCGAACCGCCCGCAAACGCCAGCCCTAAAGCGACTCGATGCGGATCATCCGGGGCGCTTCGGTGACGGCGCCGATATCGGCGATTTCGTCCAATGCCGCGGTCATGGCGGCTTCTTCCGTTTCGTGCATGGTCATCACCACCGGCACGGGCTCGCCGGGATCGCGGGTGCGCTGCAGGACCGCTTCCATGGATACTTCATGGTCCCGGAGCACGGCGGCGATATCGGCGAACACGCCAGGCTTATCGACCACCATCAGGCGAATGTAGTAGGCCCCCTTGTGGCGCTGCATGGGCACCGGGGGAATCGATTTCAGTTTGTCCGCGGGAACGCCGAAGGTCGCAACCTTCAGCCCGCGGGCGATGTCGATGATATCCGCCGCCACGGCCGACGCCGTCGGCCCGGCCCCGGCGCCGGAGCCTTCCTGAACGATGGAGCCGACGAAATCGCCGTCGGCGACGACAGCGTTGAGAGACCCCGACACATGCGCGATCGGCGTTTCCGCCGGAACCATGCAGGGATGCACCCGCTGCTCCAGACCGTCGTCGCGGATCGAGGCGATGCCCAGCAATTTGATGCGGTAGCCCAGCTCTTCGGCGAACTGCATGTCCATGGGCGAGATATGACGGATGCCCTCGACATACACGGCGTCGAAATTGACTTCGCCGCCGAACGCGACACTGGCCAGGATCGCCAGCTTGTGCGCGGCGTCGATGCCGTCGATATCGAAACTGGGGTCGGCCTCGGCGTAGCCCAGTTTCTGGCATTCGGCGAGGATATCCTCGAACTCGCGGCCCTGCTCGCTCATGGCGGTGAGGATAAAGTTGCAAGTGCCGTTGAGAATGCCGTAGACGCGGCTCAGACCGTTGCCGGCCAGCCCTTCGCG
>JACKQG010003684.1_pt1 | contig 18520 bp, 18 predicted proteins | sample 8237621 | NCBI WGS metagenome assembly JACKQG01 (sample SAMN15677084, study PRJNA649215) | marine metagenome | biome: marine; feature: Black Sea; material: saline water; isolation source: suspended particulate matter (SPM) from the Black Sea western gyre | collected 2013-06-09/2013-06-10 | depth... | reverse complement strand
AAACTCCGGACTTCCGACTTGAAACAATGAAATTTATAGAAACTGAAAGTCTTGCGCTAAAAGCGTATACCTGCCTGCCCTCCTGCGGCGGGTAAACCGGCAGGGTACTAACTAACGAATGAGACCAATAAATAGCCTGTTAATTTAATACTTAGTGAGTGCATTACAAACTTTACTAAATTTCATCTGGAAATTTATCAGGAGCAGAAAATTTCTCGTTCATTATGAAATCGTCATCTCTAAGAGTTTTGATAAAATTTAATAAATCTTCCTTTTCAGTGGGCGTTAACTGTATTCCTCCATTATTAATATGATGCATAAGCGGATTTATATAGGGTGAATTTTGCAGGTTGTGAGAGTAAAAATCAATAACCTCCTCCAGAGTGGCAAATCTTCCATCATGCATATATGGCCCCTGAACTTCAATATTCCGTAGTGTAGGTGCCTTGTAAGCACCGTGATCCATAGGGTCACCGGTAATAGCGAAACGGTCTCGGGGGTCAGTAAATTCGGTATCTTTTCCGTTGTTGTAATATAAATGTGTTGTGAAAAGAGGATTGCCAAACCCTCCATGACAATGAAAACAATCAGCACCTTCTTCAGTTGTAAATAGCACGTAACCATTTAGTTCGGATTGAGTAAGTTGAACTTCGCCTTGCATATAACGGTCAAACTTTGAATTAGCCGAGATTAACGTTCTGACAAATTGTGCAATTGCCCTGCTCATGTTTTTCATGGTAACTGTTTCGGAGTCAAAAGCTTTTTTAAATAATTCGGGATAACCCTGAATATTTTGAATTGTTTCTTTGGCAAGGTTTGTATCGCTGTTCATCTCATGTTCAGCAACAATACCCATCCATACAAGGTCTTCTATATTTCTGAAGTTTTGGTTGGGGTTATCATCCGAAATAAGCCCATTCCAAAGGTATCCATAAGAATTCCATACAAGATTTATCATCGGAAGCATTACATGAGGAGTTGGTTTTCCGGTTATGCCATGAGTAAAACCACCGATATATTCAGGATGATTAATACCACATTCAAAAGAATTTGCCTGAATATGACAAGTTGCACAACTCATCAATGAATCAGGATGAATCCTGCCTGACATTCGTCCATCATAAAATAAATATCTTCCAAGTTCGATTCCTTCAACGGTCATGGGGTTATCTTCCGGAATATTTAGCTTTGTTGGAAATCCAAAAGGTATTTCGATTTCATAAGGTGTTGTAATATGAGGAGTTGGTACAGGCTTGTCTTCACAACCTGAAATCAGTAATGCAAATAATGAAACAGCTATAATAATACTATATTTCATCTTACTTCGTGTTATATGAAAATACGTTATGTCCGTTCTCAACGGCTAAACGCATTGCATCTTGCTTTTGCATTATATCACCACCCCATTGGTTGTGGTCGTAAACATTTGGCGATTTAAACCAGTTCTCTACATTCATAACAATTTGCAATGTAGTTGTTTCATTTTCTTTAATTTCGATCAGCATTTCCGGCATTTCAACGGTGAAATAGTTTTGAACATACCCTGTAATTGAATCCGGAAAATGATAGTAAATCTGACCTATACCCAAATGAAAGTTATATGGTGAGACTTGTTCCAAATTATTGATCCACTTGCCGTTAAGTTTTAAATAATGATATCCTCCGCCAAGGAGCTCAGGCCAAAACATGTATGATTTGGGAGGGTTTACAAACATCAGTGTTTGGTTTTTTACCTCATTTATTCCAAAAGTGAAGCTTAGTTTACCATAATCTCCAATACCAATATCATCTGCTAATGAATACGCGCTTGTTTCTCCAATATCACTATCCACATAATGAATATCTTCCCATGCATCAAGCAACATTGCCGATCCATCATTTTTGTGAATTGTAACATCCGAAATAAAATACTGAATTTCATTCACAAGATAATGGTTGCCAGCTTCGTTAATATACATTAGGCTATCGAAAATGATATACTGTCCGTTTAATTTATGATGAAATTCCAGACTTAGTTTACCCGACGGATTCGTTGGCTCTGCAGTATCATCACCGCAAGACGTTATAAAAAACATGGCAGATATTAAGATTATTAACAGTAAGTATTTTGAATTTTGATTCATATTTTTATTCATTAATCAATGTTCTAAAGCCGTTTTTTTAGGATGGAAGGTTGCTGTTGTTTAACACAGAATCTTCCAGGTTGTGCTGACTCTGGTGAGTTGATGACGGCTACAAAATCAAACCACCTACTAGGTCTGATGCATTGCTAATGCCATTCTTCTGACAATAATCTTCGATGCCTTCAATAATTTTAACACTTACCTGGGGATCAATAAAATTTGCAGTTCCAACCTGTATAGCAGTAGCACCGGCAAGCATGAATTCGATGGCATCAGTGGCATTCATTATCCCTCCAATTCCAACCACCGGAATTTTAACAGCATTGTAAACCTGCCAAACCATTCTTAAAGCAATTGGTTTTATTGCCGGGCCCGAAAGTCCACCTGTAACAGTTGAAAGTATAGGCTTTTTGGTATTTGCATCGATGGCCATTCCAAGAAAAGTATTTACCAGCGACACCGCATCAGCACCGGCTCCTTCAACAACCTTTGCGATTTCAGTTATGTCGGTAACATTGGGAGATAATTTTACAATAATTGGTTTGTGGAAAACTTCGCGTACAGCACTTGTAACAGCAATGGCAGCAGGACAATTGACTCCAAAAGCCATACCACCTTCTTTAACATTGGGGCATGAGATATTCAACTCCAAAGCATTAATACCATCAACGTCATTAAGTTTTTCAGCAACTTCAATATATTCTTCCACAACAGATCCATTAATATTTGGGATTATTTCGGTCCCTAAGTTTTTGATGGAAGGGTAAATTGTGTTTATGAAATAATCTATACCTTTATTCTGCAGGCCTACAGCATTTAACATACCTGAGGCTGTTTCAGCCATTCTGGGGTAATCGTTGCCTTCCCTGTTATGTAGAGTTATTCCTTTTACAAAGATAGCACCAAGCTTACTTATGTCGATAAAATCGGCAAACTCTTCACCAAAACCAAATGTTCCGGATGCAGTTGTTACTGGATTTTTGAGGATAATTCCGGCGATATTTACTTCTAAGTTTACCATTTCAGCTCTTTTGTGTTAAAAACAGGACCCTCGGTGCAAACACATTTGTTACCGGCAATAGTAGGTGTTACACAGCATAAACATGCTCCAATGCCGCAAGCCATCATGTTTTCAAGTGAAGCTTCACAGTTAATGTACTTTTTGTTAGCTATTTTGGCTACGGCTTTCATCATGGGATCAGGTCCGCAGGTATAAATGTGGTCGAAATTAAAAGAATCTGTAAAAACCGAATGTTGCGTTACCAGTCCTTTTTCGCCAAAGCTGCCATCCTCGGTTGTGATAAGCACATTTCCATATTTACTAAACTCATCGGTTAGGAACACATCTCCCTTTGACCGTGCTCCAATTAGAAAAGTTATAGCGGTATTTTCATTTTTGAGTTTGTTAGCAAGTAAAATAAAAGGAGCAATACCTGATCCTCCTCCAACCAGCAATACATTTTTTTGTTTATTGATCGTAAATGAATTTCCAAGCGGGTAAACAATATTTACAACTGAGTTAATAGCCAATGTTCCGAGTTTCCGGGTTCCTTTCCCGACTGCTTTAATGTAAAAACTTATTGTATTTGCATTATGGTCGACATCAAGTATTGAAATAGGTCTTCTTAAAAATACATCTGGAGTATCAGGGATTTTAATTTCTGCAAAGTTGCCAGGTTTAACAATTTCAACGTCCGAATCAGAACTTAATGTAAGAATGTAATTATCGGAGTTAAGCCTACGATAATGTTTAACTCTAAAGTCCTGTACGCGTTTCATGTTACTTATCTTCCTCAGGTTTTTCTTCGTTTTCCTCCTCTTTTTTTACATCATCAGCCTCATTAGAAACATCAATAGCTTCTTCTTCTTCGCTAAAATCAAGCATATCTTTTTCCAACAGGAGGTTATACCACGAAAATATCTTTTTTATATCCGACACATATACAGAATCTCGGTTGTAATCAGGTAGTATCTCTGCAAAAGTTGACTTAAGAGCATCGTTTGATAATTTTTTAGGATTTTCAACGGGTTTACCTTCTGTATAGTCGAAAATGCTTTTTAGCACCTTTTCCAGCTCAACGTCTTCACTTTCAGTATATACACTTATTTCTTTGAGTGTGCTAACTCTGTCGTGGGCAAATGATGGTATTTTCTTCCCATCAATAAGCGATTCAACTATAAGATTGTTTTTTGCTTCACCAACCCTAAGGTATAATCCGGGCTTGCCGGATATTGATAATATTTTACTTAAATCCATAAATAATTATAATTTGTGCAAAAATAATATTTATCCTGATTTCGGATATCATAATGACTTTTTAGTTTCACTATAGGTTGCATTAGTTGGAGTGCAATGCAAATCTGATTAGTTATAATTGAAGCCATGAATTATTTTTGGGTTTTTCATTTAACTGCTTTTACGGTGCACCTTCTACTCTGTTATATCTTCCAATGGCTAATTCAAAAAGTCACATTTTATATGCTACTTTTGCCAATTAAAATTTAATTATGAAATACATTTATGTAATAGCATCCCTAACCGTGGTGGCGTTAATGTCCAGTTGTGGAAGCGGAAAACAACTAACTCAAAAAAAAGAAATTGCTAAACAATATTACAATGCAGGTAATTATAATAATGCCTTATTGGAATATACTGAGGTTATAATGGTTTATGAAAATAATAATAATTCATCCGAGTGTTCTATATATACAAATGCCGGCGAATCTGCTTTGAAAGTAGGCAATACAAAGCTATCTATCGACAATTTAAATAAGGCAAAAAATACCCGTTTTGCTAACGAATATACATACTTATATTTAGCTGAAGGATATAAGCAAATTGATAACTTATCTCAGGAGATCAGAGCTTTAGTTGATTATTTGGACCTATATCCAAATGGAAAAGAAGTTAGTGTAGTCAAAACCCGATTGTTTTATACTTTAGTCGAAAGCGATAATTTTGAAAAGGCTATTGAATTATGGCCATATGTATATTCTGATAATCAGCAAAATATACAACTATACGAAGCCTATTTAATTGCAAATATAGGACTAAACGATATCAATGCCTGCAATGATGTGGCTAAGCAACTGCTAAGTTTGGATGCCAATAATATAGATGGGCTTAGCTGGTTTGGCAAGTATTACTATTATAAAGCCGAAGACCATTACCGTGAGGAAATGAACTCTTACGAAATTAATAAAACAAATAAACAATACAGTATATTACTTAAAGCTTTGGAAGTCATAACTGATGATTTTAAAAAATCGCTTACTTACTTTAAGAAGAACTATGCATTGCAACCCACATCTGAAATCGCCAATTATTTAAGCCATATTTACGGAAGACTTAGTGATAAGAATAATGAGGCTTATTATAAAGCGCTGGCGAAGTAATTTGCAAGTATAAGTGTTATTTTTTCGGTTGTTTTGTGAACCCTTTTAAAGCTTCTTACGGTTTGGGTTGAAAAATGTATTATAAAACTTGTTTATTCTTAATTTTACACGTATCTTTGCAAATACAAAACACGTGCTTCATGATAACAAAACTAACCTTAACGATTGAAGAGGAAACCATAAAAAGGGCAAAGAAATTTGCTAAAGAAAGTGGTAAAAGCTTATCAGCGTTAGTAGAAACCTATTTTAAATTGCTTACAAAAACAAAAGGGGTTGAAGAAAATGATAAGCTGACTGAAAAAGTAAACTCTCTTTATGGATCAGTTACAGTTCCTGATAATTTTGATTATAAGGCAGAACTTGAAAAAGCAATTAATGAGAAACACAATGTATAAGATTCTTGTTGATACAGATGTGGTAATGGACTTCATTACAAAAAGAGAGCCTTTTGATAAAGAAGCAGCTCATCTATTTAACCTTGCCGACAGGAAAAAGGTTGATCTTAATGTTTCCTCGCTTTGCTTAAATAACATTTATTATCTGCTACGAAAAATGAGTGGGCACAAAAAAACTTTATCAATACTTAAAATATTAATTGAAATTGTAGGTGTACTTTCAGTTGACAAACAAGTTGTTATAAAGGCTCTTAATTCAAAATTCAACGATTTTGAGGACGCTATTCAACATTTTTCTGCTGTTGAAAATGGTAATATTGATTTGATAATAAGAAGGAATCTCAAGGATTACAATCAAAGTAAGATTGCATTTATGACAGCCGGGAGTTTTATCAACACAATGTTTGTATAAACACAGTTTTAATTCTGAGTTATAATATACACTTGGGATAACCTCAAATCAACCTAATCCCGGTATAATTATGAGGCGTTAGTAATTTCAATTCACGCTTAACATCATCAGAAATTTCAAGTTCATCAATAAAATAATGAATTGAGCTGCGTGTTATTTTTTCGTTTGTTCTGGTTAGTTTTTTTAATTCTTCATATGGTTGTGGATAATTTTCACGGCGAAGTATTGTTTGTATCGCTTCGGCAATAACTGCCCAGTTATTATCGAGGTCATCTGCCAATTGTTTTTCATTAAGTACGAGTTTTTCAATACCTTTAATTAAAGATTTTAGTGCAATAAGCATATGCCCTATTGGTGTCCCTATATTACGGGTAACGGTTGAATCGGTTAGGTCTCTTTGCAAGCGTGAAACCGGTAACTTCTCTGCAAGGTGATGAAGTAATGCATTTGCAAGGCCCAGGTTTCCTTCTGCATTTTCAAAGTCGATAGGATTTACTTTATGTGGCATGGCTGATGAACCTACTTCGCCTTCTACTATTTTCTGTTTAAAATAATCCATTGAGATGTACGACCATATATCTCTGCTAAAATCAATAAGTATTGTGTTTATCCGGCTAAGGTTTTGAAAGTAGGCAGCAAGATAATCGTAATGTTCGATTTGGGTTGTTGTTTTTTGTCTGTGGATTCCAAGTGCCTCATTAACAAATTCACAAGCAAAATTTTCCCAATCAATTTCAGGGTAGGCAACTTTATGTGCATTCATATTTCCGGTGGCACCACCAAATTTACCTGAAAAAGGAATCGCGCTCAACATCATCAGCTGGTTCTCGATTCTTTCCACAAAAACATAAATTTCTTTACCCAGCTTCGTAGGCGAAGCCGGTTGTCCGTGTGTACGTGCAAGCATTGAAATATTTTTCCATTCAAATGCGCGGAGGTTAATTTTTTCCAATAACTCATCAATTGCCGGAACAATTATGTTTGTATGTGCATCTTTAAGCGAAAGTGGTATGGCAGTGTTGTTAATGTCTTGTGATGTTAAACCAAGATGAATAAACTCAGTGTATTCCCCCAGTCCAATTTCATCAATACATTCTTTAACAAAATACTCAACCGCTTTAACATCATGGTTCGTGGTTTTTTCGATTTGTTTGATGGCGATAGCATCAGCAGGAGAAAACTTACGGTATATGTTTCTCAACCGATCAAACTGGTTATTGTCAAAGTCTTCTAACCCGGGGAGAGGTATTTCGCATAAAGCAATAAAATATTCAATTTCAGTTAGTAACCGGTATTTGAAAAGAGCATATTCCGAGAAATATTCAGAAAGTTCATTTGTTTTATTTCTGTACCTGCCATCAATTGGTGATACTGCGGTAATTGAAGATAGTTCCATGATAATTATTTTGTTTCAAAATTACGAAATATCTTAAGAAGTAATGAGTTAAAAAGCTGGAAGTCCAACGACTGAATTGGGGATATAGTGATTTAGTTGCCACAAATCCATATTTGATAATCGGTCCAACACTTCACAGTATTAGTGCATCTCAATATTAAATGTAATTATATCCGAGGTTCCGTCATCATTATCGCACACTGTAATTACATCAAATATGTTCGTGTTATTTATAGTTTCTCTATTTGCGAAAAGTGAAACTACCGCGATTCCTTCTAATTTTTTTTTCATCCGTATGCCATTATCCAGCAATAATGATGCTTGATACTCCCCTTTTGACATACCTGAAAAAGGAATTACACCTACAAAACTACCAACAACAGTTCCATCGTTGATTTCATCTTTAGTATCTTCCATAGATGCCGTAAAAATCAAATTCAAGCTATCAGGGCTAATGCACGCTCCAGAAAAACCAGAGGATATTCCTTTATAAGTTGGGAGATTAAATTTATAAATAATAAATTCGGGTAAAGACCCATTTTGCTTAACATAAGCAAGAAAATCATCTCGATTAATTTCTATAACCATGTTTTCACTTACATTACCACGATGCAATAAATAAGCATAATCCGTTGAAAATGCAAGGCCTTCAATATTTATTTCGTTAGTTTCTGGCAAATTTGATTTTGACTTAATATTTTCGAAAAGAGGCCTTAAATTTTTAACGTAGCTTTTTCCAATATCTGAAATGCTAATAATATAAGCGGTGTCTCTTGTATGAAGTGAAGATCCGGATGAAATAATTACAATTTCATGAGAATTACCATCTGAAATAATTTCAGCACATTCAAAGTCGGCTTTTAGTTGCTTTGGCACACGGTCATTAAAAAGTGTATTGATTGCTGATATTTGAGTAGTACTCTTTATATTAAAATTATTATCGAGCTTATAAAGCCAGGGAGTATCATCGCCAACAACATATATGATTTGGTTATGGATGCTAATTCCGGAGGCTGATGATAGATTGGTTAAATGAATACTTTGGGGTTGCGACAGATAAATCTGCTTTTTATATGGTCTGTTACATGAAGCAACAATCATAACCGATATAACTATTAAAGAAAAAGCTTTTATTTTCACTTTTCAATTTGAAATTTAAACCGATGAAGGTACAAAGTTAGTATTTGGTATAAATACTAATATTAATTTTTTTAAAGACGGCACGTAATTTGCCGATAGGTTTGTTTTAAATTTGATTATTGCAAAATATTCTGTTTATGAAAGAAGAGAAAAAGAAGCTTCTATATTCTATATCTATTCCTATTGGATTGCTATTTATTATGTGGATGGTAAAGCTTATTGAATATGGATTTAACATAAGTTTAGTAAATTTAGGTAATTACCCACTTGATACAAAAGGAGTTGTAGGGATTATCCTCATGCCTTTTATTCATGGTAGCTGGGGCCATTTGTTAGCAAATTCTGCTCCATTTTTAGTGCTTTCAACTGGTCTTTTTTATTTTTACCGTAGCATATCGGTGAAGGTACTTTTTGGAATTTGGCTTTTGTCAGGACTTTGGGTTTGGTTTGGAGGGAGGCCATCATGGCATATTGGCGCAAGTGGGATAATTTACGGACTTTCATTTTTTTTGTTTGTTAGTGGACTAATAAGAAAAGACACACGTCTTGCTGCTTTGGCACTGATTGTAACATTTTTATATGGTAGTTTGATTTGGGGAGTTTTTCCCGACTTTTTTCCGAAAGAAAAAAATGTGAGCTGGGAAGGGCATCTTGGTGGAGCAATTGCCGGATTAGTTCTTGCTTTATATTATCGAAATTCCGGCCCTAAGCGTAAACAATATTCGTGGGAGATTGAAGATGAAGAAAATGAGGAAGAAAATCGGTCTTATTGGGATATAGATCAAAATTCTTCACACACATAAATTATTAGAGATAACTACATTTATTTAGCAGTGACCGCAGAGAGATAAAAAACTATTGATTTAAATTAAACTTTTCAGGGTGTTTTGCTTTTTTGCCACGATAAAAATTTTCAATTTCTTCAAGGTCTTTTTCAATATCGCCGGTTGGGTAAAAGGGTGGGCCAATACCTGCTACTTTCTTCCCATAATCAATGTATGATAGAAGTATCGGTACATTTGCCCCCATTGCTATATGATAGAACCCCATTTTCCATTTGTTGTTTAGTTTTCTTGTTCCTTCGGGTGTAATTCCAAGGAACATTGTGTCATATTCCTTAAACATATTTGCAACTTGTACAACTTTACTCGTTGCTTTACTTCTGTTAACGGGTATTCCACCTGCTTTTTTTAATATTTTTTTATATGGCCACTTGAAAGCTTCCTCTTTAATCAACAAATTTATGGGAATTTCATTAATCCAACAATAAAGTCTTCCTATATAAAAATCCCAGTTACTTGTATGCGGTGCTATAAGAAAAATGGCTTTGGTTATATCTTTGGGGATGCCCCCTTCGGCCTTCCACCCAAAAATGAAATATATAAGTTTCGAAAGAGTTTTCATAGTTTGTGCTTTAATAGATTGCGGTAAAAATACAGAACGAGCCTATTCTATAAGAAGAAAATTTACCTTTTTTATTAACTCTTCAAAGTTAACCGGTTTCTCAAATACAGCCCTGGCTCCAAGTTTTAGCGCGTTATATAAATAATTTTTTGCATTTCCCATTCCACCACCTGATACAGCAATTATTTTTACATTACTATCAACGGCTTTAAGTTTGATAATAGTTTCAATACCTTCCTGATCGGGCATAATAATATCAAGGATTATAATATCAATGTTGTTCCGCATATATAGCTGTTGTCCAATAACACCATTTTCAGCAACCATAACTTCATGACCGGCATTCTCGAGAGCGCGCTTAAACACATCACGAATATTTTTCTCATCATCAACAACTAAAATCTTACCCATTCTATTTAATTTGATTTGTTATCAATGGTAAATAAACTTCGAAAGTAGTTCCCTTATTTACTTCACTTATAACATTAAAAAGACCATTGTGCTGCGATATAATTCCAAAAGCAGTGGATAAACCCAGTCCTGTACCTTTTTCAACGCCTTTTGTTGTAAAGTATGGTTCAAAAATACGTCTTTTTGTATCAGCATCCATACCATGGCCTGTATCTGATATGCTTATACAAATGTATTGTCCGGGTTTTGCCCAAGCATTTTTATAACAAAAATCGTTATTAATATTTTTACGTTCAGTTATTATATCAATTAATCCACCATCAGGCATTGCATCAATTGAGTTTATGAAAATATTCATAATTACCTGATCAATCTGTAAACCGTCGGCATTAACAGTTGGCAGGTTTTCTTGTGGATTAAATCTAACTTCAATATTGTTATAAGTTACCCGGTTTGTTAAATCAACAATTGGCAGTATGATGTCGTTTAGATCAACATCATTTTTCTTCATAAATTGTTCCCTGCCTACTGCCAGTAATCCTTTTGTAAGCATTGTTGCTCTTTTTACCAATTGGTTAATCTGTTCAATATCTTTATACCTCTGCTCGGTTTCAGTAAGCCCTTCTTTTGCAAAATCGATGTACCCTACAATGGACTGAAGTATATTATTAAAATTATGTGCAATTCCACTGGCCATTAGCCCTATGGCTTCCATTTTTTGAGAATGGCGTAATTGCGCTTCAAGGCGTTTATGCTCTGTAATATTGTGAGTATGGACAATTGCGCCAGCAAACTCTCCACCTTCATTGTAAAGTGCTGAGGCACTTCGCCTAACGTCAATAGTTTGTTTTTTCTTTGTAACCAGGCAGATTTCCTCAATACTTTTACCAGTTTTACTTAAAGATTGAAATTTTTCTTCCCAAAGGGACATGTCTTTTTTGCAGATTGAAGCGAAAATGTGTTTATTAATAATTTCATCTTTTTTGCATTCCAGCAAATTACAATATGCCTGATTGCAATCAACAATAATTCCCTTTGCGTTAATTAGTAATATCCCATCAGGTGCTTCAGAAAACAACTTTCTGAATTTTTCTTCACTGAATATGAGTTTATCATAAGTTTTTTTCCAGTTTGTAATATCAACCAGGGCACCAACAATACCTGTAACTTTACCATTCTCAATAATTGGGGTTTCATGAACTTCCACCCATATCTTCCTTCCCTTTTTTCCTATAAGTTCCAGTTCAAATGGTGGCTGTACTTCTCCTGTTTCAATGGCTTTTTGCGTATTTTTTTTCCCAATTTCATTAATTGGGTTTTCGGTAAATAGTGAAGCATACTGATGAAGAAGATCTTCGGGTTCACAGTCGAAGAAGGTGTGAGTTTGCGGACTTATATAAGTAAGCTTGTTATCAATAGTATGCTTGTAAAAAAGATTCGAAGAATGTTCAATTATTTTTCTCAATGGCTCTTCCTTATCTTTAAGCAATTCATGTGCTTCTCTGCTTTTTCCAGTTAGTTTTGCCTTTTTCAGCACTGATTTAGCTGCCATGTGATAGTTATCTTTAGAGGTTATTCTACAATTATCCCTTCGTCATAATAAATCACTTTTTCAAGTTGACCATCAGGATTATACCATTTTTCGGCACCATGCTTTAAGTTGTGAAAGTAATTTATTTCACGCATGATATTGCCATTTGGATGCCAGGCTTTTTGTAATCCACAACCTTTAACATAGTTTCCTGTTCCTATTATTTCACCGGTAACATTGTAATAGAGCCAGCGACCGGTATAATAACCGTTTTGATAACTGCCTTTAATTTTCACCTGACCTGTTGGATACCATTGCGTATAATTACTAACTAAAGTATCATTTTTATAGTTTTCTTCAGATACTAAGTTTCCATTATAATCGTACATCAGTGCCAAGCCTTCAAGTATTCCGTCTTTATAATATGATTTTGTTTCAAGAATGCCATTCCGGTACCACCTTGTTAAAGGTCCGTTAAGAACATTGTTTGTATAGTATACTTCTTGCTCCTTGATTCCATTTTCATAATACCATATGGCAATGCCATTGAGCTTGTTATCTTTGTATTTAAGTTCAGATTGAAGATTCCCGTTTTTCCAATATTTCTTACGGTTATCTTCACATCCGCCAAATAATATTGATAAAAAAAGTATAGGTACAATTATTTTTATTGAATTAATCATAATCTGGTACTTGTTCTCCAGTGATTAAGAGATCATCAGGTATTTTAAATATTGACAAACGCTTTAGTTGTAACATATTCCAGTAATCATTTTCAAAATTATTAGTGTCGCCAACTTTTTTAAAATTATATTGCGACTGGAGCAATTCCATTGGAAAATGTTCGAGGCAATTGTTAAAATCATCACCAAGATAATACAACGAACTTAAGAAATAATAAGAAATATCAAAACCCGAAAAAGCATATTCATCGGGCTCCGTGCTGAAATTTTTTCTAAAGGTATGGATAAAATCTTGAGTGCTTTCAGCATTATAGTTAATATAAGTGGATGACAAATAAGTAAGATTAAGATTATCCATTTTAACATTGGTGAGGTTATTTATCCGCTCCCATGTTGGGATTCCAATAAGTTGAATATCAAAAGTATCCCTATGTTCGTTTAGGCGGTTTAATGCATCTAGAATAAAAGATTTTTGAGACCCATATAATATTACAAGATTGTTTCGCAAAGGTGAAGCATTTCTTAAAAAGGGGTAAAGGCTATCGGTTGCATAATTAATCCGAATAAGAAAATTGTTTATTAAAGTGCTATCGGAGATAGAGCCCTCAAGTATCTCCGGGTAAATTTCTGTACCCTCAAAAATAAAAGGCGGGGGAACATTTGTATTTAAAAATAATGTATTGCGTTTGGCTGCAGAAAATGCAAGATTGAAAAGGTCATTATTGTTAACTTTAATCTGAGGTTCAAGTACCGACAATATTCTATTGTTTATTTCAATAACCTTATCAGCATCTTGATAGGATGTTTGTGAGATTAGAAAAACCTTGCTATCCTTTGCAAAATTATTAATAAATGATTCAATAATTTTAATTTGCGATGAGGTACATGGCTTAGCTTTAATTACTGTACTATAATCGTTTAGTATAGTTTCACGATACGAAACCGGATTAACAATAGGAATGTTAAAATTGCCTGCAAACAAAGCAACCTGGTCAAAACTATTACTGTAAAATGGCCCGATAATGAGATCCATTTTACGTAACTCTCGTTGCTGTAACACTTTTGCGGTTTTGGCCAAATTATTATCAACATCATAAACATACATTTCCGCTTTCATTCCCTGTTTAGTAAGCGAATCGAGAGCAATTAATGCACCTTCGTAAAATTGAATAAATCGAAAAGGGGCGAAAAAATTTTGCCGTGAGAGTAGGAATTGCGCTCTGTTCAAACTATCAGCCTCCTCTAATGAAAACGGGACCATTAGTGCCACTTTAAAAGTTCTTCTGGTATCAGGTGCAAAAGAGCAATCTTTTTCAGTGAGCTTAGTATCAACAGGATGTTTTTCGAATTTTTCATCTTCGCCCAAAGTGATTTCATCCACCGGCAGTAAAGGGACAATATTGGCATAGGACCCTACAGGAATTTTTAAATCCTGATTTTGATAAACTCGTTTTTCAAGAGTGGGATTAAACTCTTTCAACTGGTACATAGGAATTCGATAAAGCCGTGCAATTTTCTTTGCGCGTGTGTTGCTTTGCACCGTGTGGATTAAATATGGTGTGTTAATTTTTTTTTTTGGAACAAGAATTACTTGTCCGATTTTAATTGTTGTAGTAAGCCCTTTATTGGCTTTCATCAACTCTGCGACCGTTACACCATATTCGCGTCCTATACTATATAATGTTTCTTTTTTCTTAACAATATGCTTAATTATTTCAACTTCCTGTTTTGCAGATGCAGGTACTAAACTGTCATCTTGAATCGAAGATTCTTTTATTTCTGTTTCGCTTTTTGTTTCAGGTTGTTTTTTAGTGAGCGACTCAATTTTGGTCTTGTCAGGAACGCGTAAACGGTCACCTTTGGCAACGCTGTTTCCTAATCCCGGATTTGCAGCTTTTAGAATATCTACAGGAATATCATATTTTTTTGCTACAGTTTGTGTTGTTTCTCCAAGAATTACAACATGCCTGTAGTCCTGAATAACAGGGATATCCGGATTAAAACTAATTGTTTCGGATGTGGGTTGCTGGATTTGTATTTTTGATGGAATTGGCTGTGTCTGATATTTGGTACTATTACTTTGGACGGTAGTTGTTGTAGGTTTTTTAGTAGCAGGTGTATAAGCAGGGCGTGTGTTTACGTTGCGATTTGATCCTACATCAGCAACTCTAGAGGGGGCTTTCCCATCTAATATATCAAAAGCATCTTCAACAGGTACTTTAACGTATTCCCCTTCACGTAGCGGAGTTTGTAAATTTGGATTTGCCTTTACAATATATTTTCTAGGGATTAAATAAATTGAGCTAATATGTTCAAAGGTTTCATTGTTAGCCGCAACATGATAAAAGAAGTCGAAATTTGTTGCAACAATTTCGTTTTTAAGCTCTGTTTCTTTATTAGTAGTTGGTATCAGTAAACGTTGATTAATCCCGATACCTTGCTTTGAACCAGGGTTTTCAAAATATATTTCATCAGGAGTAACATCGTAAACTTTGGAAATGGAGTAAATCGTTTGCCCTTTTTGAACTGTATGAACATAGCACGATTTTCCATTATGTATTTCCACTATTTCCGATCTATGAATTACAACAACCTGGGCAACTATCGATAGCGCAATAAATGACAAGATGGTAGTTAATATAATTTTTTTTATTTGCATTATTAAAATTCGATATCTAGATATCAAAGATAAAAAACTAAGTTAAACTATAACGAAAAATAAAAAAATTTATGATTTACAAAGCGCAAAGTGTTATTTATAATTTTACAAAACTCCAAAACCGTTTATTCCCACTCAATGGTAGCAGGAGGTTTTGAACTGATATCATAAACCACCCTATTTACACCCGAAACTTTGTTTATTATTTCGCTTGATACTTTAGATAAGAAATCATACGGAAGCTTCGACCAATCAGCAGTCATACCATCCGTTGATTCAACAGCTCGCAGCGCTACAACATTTTCATATGTTCTTTCATCACCCATCACTCCAACCGTTTGAATTGGTAATAGAATTGCTGCAGCCTGCCATACCTTATCGTAAAGCCCGAAATCTTTCATATTTTGAATATAGATATAGTCAACCTCCTGGAGTATTTTAATTCTTTCGCTTGTTACCTCACCTAATATCCGAATGCCAAGTCCGGGGCCGGGAAACGGATGTCTATCTATTATTAATGAAGGCATATTTAAGGCTCGGCCAATTCGCCTTACTTCATCTTTAAAAAGAGTATTTAATGGTTCCACTACCTTTAGTTTCATAAAATCGGGTAGCCCTCCAACATTATGATGTGATTTAATTGTAGCAGAGGGTCCATTTACAGAAATAGATTCGATAACATCGGGATATATTGTTCCTTGTGCAAGCCAACTTACATCTTCGATAAGATGTGCTTCCTGGTCGAATACTTCGATAAACGCCTTTCCAATTGCTTTACGTTTCTTTTCAGGATCAGAGATCCAGGAGAGGGCATCAATAAATTTATCAGAGGCATCCACTCCCTTAACATTAAGTCCCATATCTTTATATGAGTGAAGCACAGTTCTAAATTCATTTTTCCTCAATAAACCATTGTCGACGAAAATGCAATACAAATTTTTTCCGATAGCTTTGTTAAGAAGGACTGCTGCTACTGACGAATCTACTCCTCCTGATAATCCAAGCAAAACCTTGTCGTTACCAAGTTTCGAGCGAAGTGAAGCTACTGTTGTTTCAATAAAAGAATCAGGTGTCCATCTTTGTGAACAGCCACAAATATCAACCAAAAAATTTCTTAGTAATGCTGCCCCTTCATCCGTATGATATACTTCCGGATGAAACTGTATTCCATATGTCTCTTCTCCATTAATTCTAAAACCTGCTACCTCAACATTTTCGGTGCTGGCAGTAATTTTAAAATTTTCAGGTATTTTTAATATAGTATCACCATGCGACATCCAAACTTGTGTGTTATCACTCATGCCGTTTATTAAAGTACACGATTGGTCGATATAGCCAAGGTTTGCTCTACCATATTCCCTTATTTTTGAGGGCTGTATCTCACCTCCGAGCGATTGTGCTAAAAACTGTGCACCATAACAAACACCGAGCAGTGGTATTTTACCTTTTATTTTTGATAAATCGGGTATTGGTGCTTCTTTGTCAAGTACTGAAAAAGGGCTTCCCGATAAAATTACCCCGGCAACTCCTGATAAGGATGCAGGGATTTTGTTGTAAGGATGTATTTCGCAATAAACATTTAACTCTCTAACCCTTCGGGCAATAAGCTGTGTGTATTGTGATCCGAAATCCAGAATTAAAATAGTTTCTTTCATCTTGCAAAGGTAGTTTGTTTTCTTATTACAAATTTGATTGTTGTGTAATCAACAGGATCAACTACAAAATTATTAATTGTGAACACAATTTTCAATTGATTTTGTATCTTTGAATTGAATTTTAATTTGAATAATTGTTCTAATCTACAAAATTACCATGGCAAAAAGAAAATATAAAAAACGGAGCAGAAAAAGCAATAACTTTTTTATGGTATTCTTCATCATAGTTATTGTTCTTGCAATAGCAGCCTTTGTTATTACCTATTTTGTAATGCAAACCGAAGATACTGCTGATAAAAATATTGCAAATATTGATAGTACAAAAATTTCTACCCAAAGTATAACCGCAAAATTTATCTTGGATGGTACATGGGCAAGTTATAACGATGGAGCAATGCTAACTATTAAGGGACAAAGTTTTACAATCGAGCTGCCTTCGGTTGAAAGTTCAGAAGTAACTTCAGGAAAAATTATTATAGTAGATAAAACCGCTACTTTTGTATATACTTATGATGATTCAAACTGCGGAATAAAACCCGGGAAATATGAATTCAAAATTCTAAATAACGGTGAGGTAACTTTCAAGAAGTTAGATGATCACTGTAATAGTAGAAGTATGTTGCTGGTTGCTACGTGGTTTAAGGTTTAGTTTTCCGGTTTCAGATTTTGGTTTCATGTTTCAATATATTAACTCGCAGTTGTATTCACTAACATTATCAAGCATATCAATAACAATTAGCTTGAATTCGTTTTTTCCTTTTAATAGCCTTTCATCAAAGTTGTAAGTTAACAGGTTATTTTTTTTATCGTATTCCATTAATACCCATTTGTCATTTAAGCGTGCCCTGTATTCACTAATGCCGGTTTGTGTATCCTCAATTTTTATTTTAAGATTATGCTGGTTATTTATTTTTTTACCGTTATGGAAATTAATTTCTGTAATTAACGGAGGAGTGGTATCCAGCATAACTTTGTAATATCCTAATTGTCGTGATTTGCTTGTTAAATAGTTTCCATCATGTTTAGTTTTCATGTATTGAAACTCTGAATTATCGGGAGAATATGAAATGTAAACTTTGTTACTCAATCCAGAAGTAACCGAATCGGCAAAAATTTTAATATTGAAATTTTTATGAACCGGAGTAAATCGATTGTGTAATTTATAAGTTCTTGAAAATGAGTTGGTGTCTTTTTCTTCTACATCGAAATCGAAATAAAACGATCTGTAGAAGCTGTTTGCAGGGAAAGTAGCCATCACGCAAAAAAAAAAAAAAAAAAAAAAAAAAAAAAAAAAAAAAAAAAAAAAAAAAAAAAA
>JACKQG010003683.1_pt1 | contig 18522 bp, 19 predicted proteins | sample 8237621 | NCBI WGS metagenome assembly JACKQG01 (sample SAMN15677084, study PRJNA649215) | marine metagenome | biome: marine; feature: Black Sea; material: saline water; isolation source: suspended particulate matter (SPM) from the Black Sea western gyre | collected 2013-06-09/2013-06-10 | depth... | reverse complement strand
CGTCGCAAGGCAGAATTAAAGTGGATTGAGCGCAAGCTGAAAACCGGGCCTCTTCCCGAAACTAATGCCGACATCCGGCGCATCGTCCACGAAATGGGCGTTCACCAGATCGAGCTGGAGATACAGAACGAGGAATTAATCGCAACCCGAAACGCGTTGGAAATTGAGAAATTCCGCTATGAGGAACTGTTCGAGTTCGCTCCGGATGGCTACTTGGTGACCGATTCTCATGGAGTAATTATGGAAGTCAATCAGATGGCCAAGCAGCTCTTGGGGAAGCCCACGAGTTACCTGGTTGGCAAACCACTGGCTATTTTCATCCATCAAGACAACAAAAAGGTTTTTCGACAACGGCTCAACAAATTGGTTGAGAAAGACCGCCTATCGCAATGGGAGTTGATCATCAAACCGGGGAGCGGCGATCCTTTCCCGGCTTCTTTCAGTGTGACGAAAACCAGTTCCACGGATGGCGCAACATCCAGCCTGCGTTGGATATTGCAGGATATTACAGAACGCGTTCAAGCTAAAGAAGCGCTTCAGGAAAGTGAAGAGAAACTCCACCTGGCGCTGGAAAGCGCTAATGCGGACAGTTGGGAGATGAATTTAGTCACCGCAGAACTATCATATGGTGATCAATGGGCCAGATATCTGGGGTATAAACCGGGTGAGGTGCATTATACAATCGAAGGCACAACCAACATTTTACATCCTGATGATATAACCAACAATCAGAAAGCACTTGAAACTTGTCTGAGCAATCAAGAGTCTACTTACGAAACGGAGACGCGTATCCGCAGAAAGGATGGCACATATGCATGGGTGTTGTCACGAGGAAAAATTGTAGAGCGTGATAAAAATGGCAATCCTGTCAGACTTATCGGAACGAATATAGATATCACCGAGCGTAAGCAGGCTGAGCAGGCGCTGTCAAAGGGAAAAAACGTACTTAAAGCCATCGTTGATAATATTCCGATAATGATCTCCCGCTATGATCCCGACGCAAATATTCTGTATTTAAACACGGAGTTTGAGAAAATAGTTGGCTGGAAAACCGAGGAGGTAGAAGATATCGACCTGATGGAAAAGGTATATCCTGACCCAGTTTATCGACATCAAGCCCTGGAATTCATGCAAAAAGCCAGTACGGATTGGGGTGAATTCCAGATTCAATCCAAATCTGGAGAAATCATTGATTCGGAATGGGCAAACATTCGCCTGGAAGATGGAACTCAAATAGGAATCGGGATAGACACCACTGAGCGTAAGCGGGCAGAGAATGCGATAAGGGAGAGCGAAGAGAAGTTTCGGTTGATAACGGAGACTTCTATGGACTCCATTTTTCAATTAGATCTAGATGGCAATATCCTCTATATGAATCCTTCCGGCACCAGGATGTATGGCAATGGGCCAGATGAAATGGAGGGCATGAATTTCGCATCCTTGCTCAATCCGGAGCGGCTGGATGAAGGGATTGAGTATGTGAGAAAAGTCTTGGCGGGTGAAAGCATCGATGGCGAGATGTACGTGAAGCACAGAGATGGCCACGAATTCCCAATTCAGTTCAGCATGGTACCGAGCATGAAGGGACGAGACATCGTTGGATTCTCGGGCTTTTCACGAGACATCTCTGAACGAAAGCAAGCAGAGAAAGAATTGCACATCGCCATGGAAAAATACCGGGTGCTGTTCGAATCGCTCCCTTTGGGTGTCAGCGTGACGGATGCGGCAGGCAACATCGTCGAGACAAATCGAGAGTCAGAACGGCTGTTAGGCATCTCGAACGAAGAGCATACTCAGCGCAAGCATGACGGACCAGAGTGGGGCATTGTGCGCCCGGATGAGACGCCAATGCCAGCCGAAGAGTATGCCGGTGTGCGAGCGCTTAAAGAAAAACAACTGGTGGAAAATGTAGAAATGGGGATTGTTAAAGATGGGGGGAAGATCCTGTGGACCAACGTCACTTCCGCGCCCATTCCGCTCGAAGGGTTTGGGGTGACGACTACTTTCGGGGATATCACCGCACGTAAGCATGCGGAAGAACAATTGCGCCTGCAAAGTGCGGCCCTCAACGCCGCTGCCAACGCCATCATAATCACCAATCATGCCGGCACGATCGAGTGGATCAACCCGGCATTCACCAGGCTCACCGGCTACTCCGCTGCTGAAGCTATTGGCAAGAATCCGCGCGAATTAATCAAGTCTGGCGACCAAGATATAGCGGTATACAAAGATCTGTGGGATACCATCCTCGCCGGAAAAATCTGGCGCGGCGAACTGATCAACCGCCGCAAGGATGGCAGTCTCTACACTGAAGAACAGACCATCACACCACTGCGCAATGGGGACGGCATGATCACCCACTTCATCGCTGTTAAACAGGATATCACCGAACGTATACTGGCGAGTGAAGCATTGCGACATATGAGCACCCACGACGCGTTAACCGGTTTGTATAATCGCGGTTTTTTTGTAGAACAGATGGCCCGCCTCGAACGCGGGCGGAAATTCCCCATCAGCATTATGATGGCAGATTTAGACCGCTTGAAGGATGTAAACGACCAGCAGGGGCATGCTGCCGGAGATGCCGTGCTCAAACGTGTTGCCCAGGTGCTGACTGCTGCCTTCCGGGCGGAAGATGTGGTCGCGCGCCTTGGCGGGGATGAATTTGCCGTGCTCCTGCCTGCAACTGACGCTCCCACGGCCAAAATCGCACTGCAACGGGTGCGGCAGGCTATCCAGGAAAATAATTCCGCTCATGCCAAAACGCCATTTCACATTTCGATAGGCCTGAGCACTGCCGAGGCCTCCACATCCCTCTCTCTAGTGCTCAAAAAAGCAGATATGAACATGTATCGCGAAAAACGAGGACTCGACGCATCCTAAAACATCACAGTTAGAAAAAGATCAGACCTCGTCGACCTACACCGTCAGAAGGATGAAAAATTGAGTCAAAAATTAGCGGCAGCATCTTCCAACTGGTGTTACCCACAACCAATCGTGATTTTTCTTGCCGCGTACCCCCAGTCGGCTGCGAGCGGTGCACGCTTTGTTAGGCCGTTGATTTTCCCAAGGATAACCCCCAAAGTTTCATTTCTCTTTTCCTAAGTCCGCATAGATTGCACTTAGCGCTTCTTCGGAGTTAGCATGAAGCGGGGCAGAGTATCCACCATACTGAATTTGTGCCAATGCATTGACCGTAATCTCAAATATTTCCCCTGATCCTACAAAATGTAATTTATTTGGAAATTCAGGATGGCGTTTTTGGCTTGCTTTGCGGGCTTCTCCGAGCGTGAAGACAATTTTAGAAAAACTGGCTTTAATCCCAGTCATGATAACGATTGTGTAATAATTTGGATAGCCCAGAATAGAATCTCGAAATTCCAAAATACGTAAACATGTAGGGAATGTCTTGTTGAAAATCCATTGGCTCCGTCAAGGTAGCTATTATGATGGGTTCATCCTGATATTTTTCAACAATAATTGTCATTTACATGCTTCCTGAACCACAAAAGCCGGCCTCTTCCCTGAAGATATTATTCACTAATCTGAAGTTGACAATGTACCAACCGACGTTGGCTTCAATTGCCGGGAGAGTTGGCACACGACGCGGCTTTCGAAAACTCAAATCGTTATTATTAAAAAAATCATAGGGCTTCTAAATCATTCAGACTTTTATCCAATCCATATTTTTGACTTTAGGCCATCTGACTGAATGAGCTTCTAGGGTATAAGGATCCTGTAAACACTCAGCTGGCGTTACACTTGGAAAGATATCATCTCCGATTTCATCCAGGATGAAAAAAGCATTGAAGCCATAACGGTGTGTACCAATCAACCGATATCCCTTTTCTTTCGCTAGCTTCGTCATCGCAGCTAGTGAAGCACTATGATAATCAGGGGTTGTAATAACAAAATCAGGATTATATGGCACCGTGAGCGCGTCTTCAGCTCCAATAATGCCGTGTGTTTCGCATACAACCACCCTGGGCTTGATGCATTCAATTTCTTTCCATACCCAGTAGTCCATTCCATCAATATCAAGCGCAAGCAAATCAATATCGCCCTTGACGCCAGCTTCTTGGATAACGCTGTTCACATTCTCCGCAGTAACCCATGCCCTTGTGAACTTTGGGGGAAATAAAAATGTATCTTTTGATTTGCGAAAGAATTCATGCCCTTCATTAACATTGCTCTCGCTTCCGTCAAAGAGATAACCCCACCACCCATGGTTGAGGATTAGATTTGTGCTCATGCATTCAATTCCATTCCCTGCACAAATTTCAACTGCAACTTTATTGGTTGTCCCGATTAGTGAAAAAATGAAGAGCAATATGCCATCCTCTTCAAATTGCGAGTAACATCTGAAACCGACATCTGAAAAACTGGGCACTATTCCGCGAGACGCCATATCTCTGTACGTATGATAAAGAATCAATTGCGCTTCTTTCGAAGACCTTGGATCAATACCACGTCTGAGTTCTCTGAAGAATGCGTTTCTAGCTCTCTTCAATAATCTTCGTATCAATGGTTGCATTTTCATATTTTCATCTGCCTAACAAGGGTTTCAGCAGCTGGGCGTTTTGGCTCCAGGCGCTGCTTTTGCCCAAATCAAAGTCAGCAAATCGCGCCGCTTACCATCCGAGCATAGCACGGTCTGCTGCAAGCGGGGGGGACGTAATATTTTGAAGATCTGCTATTTGCTTCCGGTTAATTTATAGTTTGTGGCCTTCTGGCAGCGATCGCTAAATTCAAGCGTCACCCGACAAAAGCCCAAGCTGGGTTGGTTGCTTGCGTACAAAAACAAACAAAATACCTGTTGCAACCATGTAGATAAACCATCCACCAATCAATTCGGCTGTGATTCCAAATTGAAGTCCCACCGCAATTGCAAAAACAGATGCAAAGACTGATGCTGCGCCATTTACAGCCCAGTACCAGGGGATAGCCGTCTCGGCTTGGTGCACAATTGCGAGCTTGATACCCAAAGGGAAGAAAGTGCCCATTAACAACCCGATCGGGAGAAGTCCGCTAATCGAGATGATGATTTTCAGCGGCTGATTAAGAACCATGAAGTTGCTTTGGAGATTGGGAAGGAACAAAATGTAAAGAGGCAGCAGGAAGATCAGCCCCAGCCCGATGCGGCTGGAAACTCGGGCCGCGTGTTCTGGGACAACCTGCCGGGTAGCAAAACTTCCTAACCCGCTAGAGAGTAACAAGGATGATAACACCACAGCTAACGCGTAAGTCGGGTGACCCAAGAATAAGACAAATTTCTGGATCAACCCAACCTCAATCAACATAAAACCTATTCCAAGACAAGCATAATAAAGCAAGAATAGCGGACTCCTTTTTATATTCTTTACGGCACGCCGCTTGTAGAGCCACATCGGTCCCAAAACAAAAACCAAAACCATGAATGTTACAAGAGCGAGCAGCACTCCCAAGGTCGCGATCGGAACAACGCGAAGCTTCTCTTCGCTGCCAAAAATCTTCCACAATCCCAGGCGTGGGATATCGCTCAGCTTCAACATCTGAAAGAAAAATGGCCGGTCATCTGTGGGAGGCGCAATATCAAGAGAATAATTTTCCCAAAAAGCCTGATAATCTGGTGCAGTCACCAATTCATGGATCAAACCATGTCCTCGGTCAAAAGGGGCATATAATACTTCAAAACCCATTTCTTGGCTAACCGCCTCTACTTTCTCAACCTCTTCGAGGGTAAAAGGCGAGTTTTTTAGCAAAAGAGACACATACCCTTCATCTTCGACGTCGTTCAAATTACCAACGAGCATCAGGTATTGGCTAGGGTCCTGAATCCCTTCTGCTTGCCAGGCGGCTAATGCTAAACTTGTCAGTCGCAAAGCTTCACCATAGCGATCACCTGGATAGACAAAACGGCTGAAAGCCAGGATGCCATCCGGGGTCAGGTGTTGTCGATACATTTGGAAAGCTTCTTGGGTATAGAGTGTATTTTCTGATAACGCAAACGCCCCCGCGGCCGTCGCGGCCCAAGTATCCACAGCTGAGGCTTGCAGCACATCATAGCGTTCCGATGATTTAGCTAAAAAGTTCCGTCCATCATCAGCATAGATATGCACCCGTGGATCATCGTAGATGTAGCCCGCATAGTCAGCAAAATTATGCCGTACAGCCTTGATGATCAGGGGGTTGAGTTCAACGCCATCAATGTGATATGCGTCAAACATCAGAGCCGTCAATACATCCCGACCCCCGCCTGGGCCAATCACGAAAACTTTTGCATTATCCCTAAGATAATACACTAATGCGCTCGCATCATATTTAAGGAAGCTGATGCTTTCCCAATCTCCATTGAAATGGACAATGGGTGTTTCGGCCATCGCATCTATTGTCAGGCGCATCCAGCCGGGGTTTTCGTATTCAAATTTGTGGCTTAACCCCCAGCCAAATACATCTCCGGCCCCTTTGTTCTCGGGAAAAACAGCCACTCGCGAAAAGGAGTTCCATCCCTCGTAGAGCGTGGCTGATTCCAATTCTCCCTTCACGAATTTTATTTTGTAAATATCGAATTGGGCATTAAGAATTAAGATTGTAATGCTTACGATCAGCCAGGCTAGGTTAGCATACCTAAGTCGTGATTGTCGGCCAAAGCCAAACGCCAATGATGCAAGCGCTCCCACAACTGCCACAGCAAAGACCGTTCCCGGTCCTCCCAACAGGTTCAGAAACCACAACGCTAGGAGACAACCCAAAGCGGCTCCAATTAAATCAGCGAAATATACCAGGCTTACTTTGGAAGCCAAGATCTTCAAAATCAGCGAAAGGCAGAGCCCTCCAAAGAAGAAGGGAAAAGCTAAGACCACATAGGCCAGCGACAGGGTGAGGAAGTTGCCAAAAGAGACATCCCAGTAACCCGCAGGGATTTGCAAAAAGATCACAAACGATACCACGACCGATATTGAATAAACCAGCGACAAAAGCGTGAGCATAGTCTCCGCTTTCTCTTTTCGAAAATAGACTGGAAAGAGATAGATCATCACGCCAGCTGCCGCTGACCCAAATAGAGCGAGAGAAATGGACAACACGGCAAAGTGGTAGAACAGTATCAATGAAAAAATGCGCGTTAGCGCAACTTCAAGCATCAACATAGACAGAGCAATAAGGAAAACTCCCAAGTAGGTTCTGAAGCCCGTTTGCTGCATTTTGATAATCTCCAAAGTTTTTGTATACCGCGTTAGAAACGCTTGCTTTTCTAGGGACTTTTATTCATGGGCCTGCCAACGGCTCTCAGGCTTTGTGTGAACCAAGCTGCTCAGCAACGAAAAAGATTTCGTTTATTTATAAATCATGAACCCCGCATTCCACCCTTTTGTTGCATAACCAATACATTTCGCTTGCCATATGCCATCAGCTAAGAACTCCTGAAACGCTTTGTATTCTCCTTCTCGCCACCCAGGATAATTGTAATACTCATCAAAAAGAATAATGGTGCCTGGTTGAAAATTTAAAAGGGAAAGAACATAGCGCGCAGATGAATAGAGATCACAGTCTATATGAACAAATGCTGCGGGTTTTGAGTGTTTCTTGAGAAACGCTGGTAAGCTTTCCTGGAATAATCCTACCACTAGTTCTACATTTTCATTAACTTTGGGAATGTCGCTCAAAGAGAACGTACCTGCTTTGGCTAGTTGTTTGTCCATGATTTGCCAATCTTCCGGGAGACCATCAAATGAATCAAAACCATACACGATCTGATCAATATTTTTAGCAATAAGGTTGAGAGAGCGTCCTTTAAAAACCCCAAACTCCATCCAAAGTCCATCAACCCCATTTTTAGCAACCTGTATGATATAGGAGATTAGATCAATTCGCTCTTCAAAGATTTCTGCAATATTTCCAAATAATTCATGAGTAAGTCTGCTGCATTCCTCAGCAGCTGCACTATATTCAGCATCCCGTTGCACCTTTTCTATTTTTCGCTCACGATAGACTGGAACGAATATCTCTAGCGCTGAACGGATTGGAGTTCGTATAAATTTAGGCAATATTTGCTTTAGCTTTTTTAGAAATTGCACGGCAGATATGTCATTTCTGTGCCAATAATCGTTTATTATCACAATTCCAAACCGACATAAAACAGGGCGAACTAACGAGTTATACACCTGCCTGCCGATGTTGGCAACCCGACTAGCGCCAACCCAAGTTGCAGCTCCGTTCTCGCACTCCTTTGGGTGACTTGAAAGAATTGTATGGCCTGTAGATCGCCCTATACTGCGTTTGAAGAGTTATGCACGATGCCGCTTGTCCAAGAAAATCTTGATCCAGACCGCATCAGTTTCATCAAATCGCTTCGTGCCCTTCGCAACGCGGTCTTCGAGTTCCAAATCGTTCGCAGATGCCGTTGGTTTGAGGATGTTTGGCCTTGGTCCTTGTGTGATCGATATCGTCAATGGTCAAATAAAGCTGATATTCATGGTTTTGGATAGAGCCGCAATATTCAGTGCCCCGATTGGTAGATTGGTTTTGCAATGGACAGCATAAAGTGCAAAATATACGGGAATAGAAATCAGCGAATTGACTGTGTTCAACAAATCGAGATTGTATAAACCAAGCCAGGGGTTTTGTTGAATTTGGACAAACTTATCTGCCGCCGTTTGCGGAAGCGATGATAAGTTTGCGCCCATTGACGAACCGATAACAATATCAAACACAATCGCAATCAAAGAAAGGATGGCGGCAATACCGCCGAGGAAAGAAACACTTTTCCATTGAGTTTCTTTATTCATGGGTTCAACTTCAGGCATTCGTATTTCTCCTTCTCACAATAATGATGATCATATCAACAGGAGGGGTTTCAATTGAAGCGCCCATTCATTAATCGCGTTCCAATCGCGGTGGTCGCCTTCTTTCCACACACCGAACATCACACTCAATTTGAACATTAACTTGTCCCTGAAATTTTCGACTCTGCTAATATCCAACCCCCCAGCGAAGAGCCCTGCGCTAATAGGCTTCACGAGCATGTACACGTGGTCTACCCAAGTGGATATTTGCGAACGATAGTTTTCCCCGTTTGGCATTGCTAGAGTCATGCAGACAGAAAATGCAGCGAAGGGTTTTTCTTTTAGTTCGTTTTGGTGAGTGCGGATGAATTGTACAGCTTCAGGCAGCCATGCTTTACTACGAATCGCACTTCCCGCTACCACAGCGTCATACGAAGAAAGGCTTTTTACTTCGTGCATGGAAATCACTTCCACTTGTGTGCCATTTTCAGCAAGTGCTTTTCCAATCGCTTCTGCCACTCCAACCGTCCAACCTGTTCGACTAGCATAAGTTACAAGAATTCTATTATTCATCGGTTTTCCTTTGAAGGATTCATTAATTTCCAATTAGGTGGCTAACGTTGGCTATAGGCGTCCCGGCGGCTTTGACCCAGAACATCGCTGCCTAGAACCATTGAACTAATTTCAACCTCACGACCTGGCGTTTTCCCTTTTCGACCAACTCTATCTTACACGATTTTTTGACTTTTCGCGCCGCTTACGCTCCGGCTGCAAGCCGGGTCGCCTGCTGCGGGGTTGGGTGACATTCTGGTGCCACTCTACATTTATGATTTTATGGAATAATGGAGATTTCGATACAACGGTTTTTGACTGGATTTTCAGAACACTTTGCTTTTTGATTGTTGTATTTGGGTCAAGTTGTTGTATTCTTCGCCAGCCTTTCTTCTTCCGCTTTCACACATGGATATACCTGAGTATCTAATCGCATTATATGATTTGCTACCCAATTCCCCAATTCTTGGTATGTTTCTGACACGATCTCGATTTCCATACCTAGCGTGTTTGCATTTCTACTTTTTAGGTAATTTATGCCACCCAACAACTACATATCAAGCGCGGCGCAACAACCTCTACGTGAAATGGATGTTGTTGCTAGCAGTGGGATCTAGGGCGACACCTTCCAAGTCAACGGTCGCAACAACTTCAAACCATCTAGTTGTGTCAGGCCCAGGTGAAGATGAAATAGATACATCCACTCCCATGATATTCACAGACACACCATCTCCTGAATAGAAAGTAAGGGGCAATTCGAAATCAATCGTTTTCTCTTCATCTTGTTTGATTTCAAAAGATTGATCTAGAGTAACCGAGTCAATTTCTTTTGTTTGATACTCTGTGTTTTCAAAACTATCTTCTGTTTTTGATTTTTCTACCAAGCTAATTTTGATCGCTTTCACTGTTTGATCGCTTTTAGCCATAATGACTACTTTACCTGAAATTACTTCTGCATCTTTTGGCGTAGAGTCAGGTGTATGTAATTCAACTTTGGCCGTCCCAATACCAAGTCCCTTCTTAATTTTCTTGAAAATAGACATTATCTTTCTCCTGTTTTATTCACATATCAAGGCACCTCTTCACACACACTAATAACCCAATTTGGTGTGTGTGAAGAGAATGGTAGATCCCCAATTACGGTAATCTTCTAGCCAGCACTATAATCAAAACTAAATGAACTTCCGAAAATTGCGGCTAAAATTGCGCACGCAGTCCAAAGGAGCATAATATTTCTAATGTTCAACCTACCCACATTCATCCATCCCCAAATAAATGGATAAAGTCCGCAGAGAATTCCTAATATTCCGTGCAAAGCTCCTTTTTCATTAAAAAGCTTGATTAGCACCAGAACGAAGCAGATTAAAGCTCCAATACCTCCAACAGCTGCTAAGAAAGTTCCCATTTTGCCTTACTCCTTTTTGGTGGACTACTTTAAAATGAGTTAGATTTAACTCATAACCAATATAAAAAAAGTATCTCGAAAGAATAGTAACCGAGATAACCAATACAGCACCAAACAAATCAAAAAGACACCACCAAATCCTGTTTTGCGTTCCACTTCATTGACCAGACGAATGCATTGATGCCGTTGATGAGAAGGAAGTACGTTCACAATCCCAAGAACCCCTATAGCTAATAAGACGAAAGGGCCGAATGCATGAATTGTCAGCGAAGTTTCCAAATCTCCATGCAGAAGCGCTGTAATGGATCGGGAAATACCACAGCCCGGGCAGGGCAATCTCAAGTATTCCCGAATCGGGCACGACCAACTTGGTAATCCCAAAATCACTAAACCAGCATGTAATAACACAGCAAAAACAATTGCCAAGCCCATTTTTCGATCTTCCAAAAAGGACGCAAAAACTGGCTTTTCAAATACCGGAAATGTTTTTGATAAATATTGAGTAATGTTGGATGTGCGATTTATGGCAAGTACTCGCTATATCATTTTATAGAGATAAAATTGATACGAAATTACTTATTACAGCATAGCATACTTTCCCTTTGCGTCAAGAAAAAATCCCTATCAAAAATGTAGGGATTTCCATTTGTATTCAAGATGCAAAAATTCTGGTTCTATGAGAATTACCGTGAGAGACCTCACATTTTGGGGTAGGGGGCGTGCTCCGCACACCCCCTACCCCAAAATGTGGCCCCCTACCAAGGACCCTTACCAAGGGCCCTTACCACGGCGATTCCTAGAGACCCAAAATTCTATCTACGATCTTACCATTATCTTGTAGTGTCAAATTACCCCTCCTTCTTCCCGGTGCAACCGTGGTGCAACCCGTATGAAAACTATAGAAAAAAATGGACGCAATGGACGTTTTTTGCCGCAGCTTCGAATTAGTATGTTGGGGGTTCGAGTCCCTACAGGTGCGCACAAGCCCTTCTCACGAGGGTCTTTTCTTTGGGATACGCTTTCTACTATGTGCCTATGATATAATGAGTTTGCTCGTCCCATTTCCGAATTAATTCTGCCATCCCCTAATCCGGATGGCGGTTTCTGGTTATTCATTAGATATGGGCAGAAGTTTTAGATTATTTGTTTCAATCAGATTACAGAAAAGAGAGTCAATATGGCTTTTCAAATTGGCGAAGAAGTAATTCACTTGAACCATGGTCTTGGTAAGATTTCGGATATCGAAGAAAAAATGGTTCATGGTGAAACTGTAAGTTGCTACGTTTTTCAAACACCATCTCTGACAGTTTGGGTGCCGATCGATGCTGAGGATCGTCATAATTTGCGTGCACCTAAATCGAAAAAAGAGTTCAGAAAACTATTTTCGGTTTTACAAAGCCCAATTGAGCCGCTCTCTGAAGATCATCTAAAACGCAAAAAACAACTCAGTCAACTGATGAATGAGGGTCAACTCAGATCAATTTGCCGCATCGTGAGAGATCTAACTGGTTTTGGCAAAGATAAAGATATTAAACTAAGTGATGTGGACAAATCAATTCTCGAACGCGCCACAAATTCTCTACTCGTAGAGTGGGTGTACTCTCTCTCTGTTCCATTACCGCATGCCCAAGAAAAAATGGCTGAATTATTAAACTCCTAAATAAATCAGCCTTATACACCATTTAGCAATTCAACAAGAATTATTATGAAAATATTCCCCAAATTTTTAAATTGTGTGTTAAACTACGGTGCTTGTTAAACAGAAGTTCTGATAAAAAGATAAACCTTTGATTTGGAACCCATGCGTAACCCAGCAAATTTAAAAAGAAAGGAGTTCCAAATCATGGAGAGAGAACAAGGTACAGTAAAATGGTTCAACGGTGGTAAAGGTTATGGCTTTATCGAACGTGACAATGGTGGAGACATTTTTGTTCACTTTAATGCCATTATTGCCGAAGGTTTCAAAACCCTCGAAGAAGGCCAACGAGTGGAGTTCACCGTAGAACAGGGCCAAAAAGGCCCCAATGCTCAAAATGTTGTAGCTGTATAGTACAACGGATTGAAATGAACGTGGACAGGGCAGCTCTAAAAGCTGTCCTGTTTTCTTTTTAAGAAGGGATTATCAATTTCAGTGATCGATAATTTATTGTCCATTTCGAGATAATTATATATTTCAGGATCTATGGGAATTGCCGTGAGAGACCTCACGGCGATTCCTAGAGAACCATATTTCTCTCATAATTTAGACAAAATATATCTGTTACAATTGAATTCAACTAGAATACATGGTGTAGATGGGGGAGATAAATGCATACACTAGTACTGTGCAAGTGCAAATATTGCTTGACCTTTCGCAGTTTTATTTACTCTGATATAGCGGATAGCAATTTTAATTGCCGCCTAGAGTGTACGAAAGGTAAATATCATGATCACGAAAGTTCTGATCGTTGATGACAATGCGGATATGCAAACAAGCATCGAAGATTGTTTTTCATACGATGATGATATCCAAATTGTTGGGCTTGCGCATAACAAAAAACTTGCCATTGAACTGCTAGAAATATTTAAACCTAACTTAATTCTACTGAGTGAAAGTTTTCAAGGTGAACAAAGTCTTGAGATCATTTCCCAATTCAAAGAAATTGATCCGGCTACTTGCATTATTATTATGCTCATGTTCGCCCCAACAACCTATCGCCAACAAGCAATCAATAAAGGTGTACACGGGTTTGTTCAATATACAAAGATATATTCCGATTTATTGCCTGAAATCCGAAAAGTTCTTTCCACGATTCCGTGCAAATAAATAGGTCTGAATTCAATGACTCAATATACAAAACTTCTGGAAAATGAGCTGCAAGAGTTAGCGTCTAGGTATGGGCTGAAACTGATAGGTCATCAACCAATAGAACAAGGTGCTGCCAATTCAAATTATTTGTTAGATACAAAACAAGGCAAATACATTCTCACCATCTTTGAAATCGAGCCTGTCCGCGTTGCTCACATGTGCAAAGTATTGGAACTGTTAGCAGAATATGAGTTTCCTGCACCACGAATTCAAAAACAAGTAAATGAAAATCTAACAACAATGTATCAGGGAAAACCAGTCTTGGTAAAACCTTATATAACTGGGCAGGTTATAAAAGACCCAGATGCAAATCTGCTGAGCCAAGCGGGAACAGCGATGGCAAGATTGCATGAAATTCCAATTCCAGATTTCCTGCCTGATAAACATACGTATCTGACAATAACATATCCTAAAGTCATCAAGGATGGCAAAGATCAAAAGTATACAAACTGGTTATCCCATAGAATTAGTGCTCTAAGGAAAAAGATACCGTCAGGATTACCCATTGGCTTGATCCATGGGGACCTGTTTTACGACAATGTATTGTTCGAAGAGGAGAATTTTAAAGCGATTCTTGATTTTGAAGATGCTCATCAATCCCATAAGGTATTTGATCTTGGAATGACAGTGGTGGGATTATGTACAGAAGGTACAACCGTAGTGCTTAGTAGAGTGAGAACATTAATGGATGGGTACCAAAAGGTCAGATTGTTGGATATGTCAGAAAGGGATAGTTTACAGTTGTTTATTGAGTATGCTGCAATTCTGACTTCTTCTTGGCGATTTTGGAAATATACTTTGGATACACCCGATATCAAAAAATCAAGAAAACACTTGCAAATGGTCAGAATAGCAAAAAATGTGCGCGCAATGCCAAAATCAAGATTTGTGAATACAGTATTTGCGTGAACAAAACTCCAAAGCAACTATCTTTACACAAATTAGGGGCTAAATTTCAAAAAAGCAAAACGGGGGTTAGATTAGAATTTCTTCATACTTTCGTAATACTTGCGCGCTAGAATACGAACATTATTGGTATCGGAGGAAACAATGACTGACAAAATTTCTAAAAGCGATCAGGAATGGCGCGAGCAGCTCACCGAGCAACAGTATCACGTCACGCGCCAGAAAGGCACCGAGCGCGCCTTCACGGGCAAGTACAACGACTTCAAAGAGAAGGGCAAATTCCTTTGTGTTGGCTGCGGGGAAGTGCTGTTCGATTCGGATACAAAATACAATTCAGGGTCTGGCTGGCCTAGTTTCTACGCTGCTGATGATAACGCCCCCATTCACACTGAAACTGACAAAAGCTTTGGCATGACCCGCACCGAGATCGCCTGCGAACGCTGCGGCGCACACCTGGGCCACATGTTCAACGACGGCCCCCAACCCACCGGCATGAGATATTGTGTTAATTCAGCCTCATTAGATTTCAAACCCGTCGAAGAGTAGGCCTAGACAATCAGCAGCGCGTCCAACATTAGGGCCAGGAATAAAAACGCCAGATACATACTGGAGTGGCGATACATCTTCCAGGCGAGTTTGTTGCCGCCTTGCTTCCAGACTCTCCAGGCTGAATAGAGCAAGAGCGCCCCTAGCACCATCGCAGCCACAAAATAGATACTCCCCCCCAGGCCAAACAGCGGCAGTAGCAGTGTTAGGCCAACCAGTTCAACGGTATAGATGAATATCTGCCAGCGAGTTTCACTTTCCCCGCGGATCACAGGCAGCATGGGCACACCTGCCCTGGCATAATCTTTTTGACGGACGATGGCTAAGGCCCAAAAATGGGGTGGAGTCCACATGAAGACCACGGCGAACAAGAAAAGCGCGGGGATATTCAGGCTCCCGGTTGAGGCTGCCCAGCCCACCAAAGGAGGAATTGCTCCCGCGCCACCACCGATAACGATATTCTGCACGGTAGTTTTCTTCAAAAAGATGCTGTACAGCAGAACATAGTAGATGATCCCTGCCAGGGTGAGCAACGCCGCCAGCAAGTTAACGAAGGCTGCCATGATATAGAAAGAGGTCAACGCCATAGCCACGCCAAAGGCTAAGCCTTCTCCAGAGGTCAGGCGGCCCGAGGGGATAGGGCGCTTTTGCGTGCGCTGCATCTTGATGTCATCATAACGGTCGATGTACTGATTGATTGCGCCGGATCCGCCCGCAGCCATGAAGCCGCCCAACATCACCCAAATCGTCATTTCAATCGAGGGCCATGCCTTGGCCCCAATGACCATGCCGGCAAAAGTAGTCACCAATAAGAGAGCCACGACAATCGGCTTGGTCAATGCCAGGAAGTCCCTGAATACGCCGACTCGCTTTTGCGATTCCGCTGCTTCAAGAACCTCTGCTTCTTTCGAGCGTCCAGCCAACCCCACAAATATCACTTGCGCTGCCAGCGCTGCCCAAATCGCAATTGCCGAAAAGCTATGAAGCACAATCAGATGCAAAGGGAACTCGCGAAGCACTTTGATACCCCCCATCATGAATTGTAGGTAATACAACAATGTCACAGCCGTCGTGCTAACCAGGATGGCGGTCTGGCTGCGCTGCGAACGCCAAGCGCGCGCCAGAAGGACGATCATCAAGATTCCTGCCAGGGCAACGATCATTCGATGGGACATGGCCAGCCATTCCAGGGAATTCGCTGGGATCAGTTTATCTTGTTCGCACAGCGGCCACCACGAGCAGGCAGAGGTTGCACCGGATACGCGCACGCTGATGCCGCTGAGCAATAAGAGCAGCATGGAGCCCATCACAAATAGGGATAACTTTGCAAAGGGGGAGTCATAGGTCAATTTGGAAATTGCAATCCTACCCTCGTTCTGAGTGCCCTTTTGGGTGGGATGAAGCTCAGAGCGACGCTGTACTTTGGGATTATTTGGAATACTCATACCATACTCTCACGGCGCACATAGATCGGATAACCAACCAGCAGGATCAATGCGAAGGAAAACCATTGTACCGCGTACCCCAGGTGCGGGCCTTCGGACAGGGTCAGATTGGGTTCTGATCGATAAGGCATTTCTGCCCACTCGGGGTCTGGAGCTTGCTGGATGTACACGGGCAGCAAATCATAAGGCATCTGCGCCCCAATGCGTTCGACATCGGCCAGGTGCCAGGCGGAAAGAATTTCTCCAGGCATAGGTGTGGGATCAACGCGGGAGCCAAAATCAGTACCGCTTTGGGAGGCACGGATCACACCACGCACGATAACCAACCCTGGTTCCTGATATTTTTCCCATTCTTCCGGAGTGAGATCTTCGAGCGGAATCCAACCCCGATCGACCAGGATCACTTCATCACTAGCATCTATTTTCAAAGGTGTCAGCAAGTGCACGCCGGGGCTGTCATTCCAGACCTGATTGCGCAGGGCCACTTCATAGCTGTGGTCATATTCGCCCTGAACAATAACCTGTCGAAATTCCATCTCATTGATATCATCGGGCGCGGACTGGTTGTTTAAATCGAGCACCTCCCGGTTGACTTGCTCGAACACCCTGGCGTTAAAAGCCTGCCGCTGATCGAGACGGTCTAGCTGCCAAATGCCGAGGCGTGCCAATACGCCCACCGCAGCAATCGCGATGAACGTGGTAATAATCCATTTTTTGCTAAATAAAGTTTTAATCACGAATGAGTTTCCCTCCCGAGAAAACGGCTGGTGTGTCAAGAGTCGATTTCAAATTGACACACAACTAAGCGCCTGCAAATTGATCGGACTGCTTCTTGTTCTCCTTGATGGGAAAAATCAACAAGCTGTAGATGAATAAGAATACTGCTGTGGGGGGTGCGGCTAATAGCAAGGCTTGGACTCTAGATTTTACCGTAGTGCCTACGCGCACATCCAGCCCCAAATATCGCGAAGCCTGAAATGAGCAGCGATAGGCAAATTTGTCGGCCTGCTCCAGGACAATGCTGCCGCTGGCCCCAGCGGGGACCCAGATTGGCCCCAATTGGTGATCGACGGAATCCCGATTGACGACCTTTAAAACATCCCCTATTACGAAGACCATCTCTTCGGGGATAGCAGGGATCTGCTCACCTTGAGCAACACGTTCAGCTGTGCCCTCGGGAATGATCAGTTCCACCGTTTCGGGCGCGCGGTCGCCTTTCTCTTTGAGTAAGAAAAAGGCTCCTTCGTTGATGGCAGCCACAGCCACGATTGCCAGCACCAACACAATGGCTATGCGCAATATTATTTGGTTCTTACTGGCCTTCACGATTACCCCTCCCCCAACAAATGCGCGATATCATCAGTCATGGCTGCGGATTCCATGCCGAAGGGGAATGTCAGGCTGAGATTGCCTTGGGCGTCAATAACATAAACCCGCGCCGTATGATCGACTAGATATCCCGCCGCGCTGCCAACATCTTTCTTTTCGTAGAAGACGCCAAAGTTGGCGTAGACTTCGTCCAGTGTCTTCTGCGCTCCACTCAAGCCTACAATTTGTTCGTCAAAGGCCGATACGTATGCGGCCAAATGATCTAGGGAGTCACGTTCGGGATCAACGGTCACAAAGGCGAATTGTACCCTTTCGGCACCTTCGTCCAAACCTTGAACGATCTGTTTAAAATCGTAGAGCGTTGTAGGGCAGACATCGGGACAATGAGTGTAACCAAAGAAAAGCAGCACGACGTTGCCGCGCTGCTCAGATAACCGAAAGGTCGATCCGTCCGTGGCTTCGAGTGCAAAATCTGCCACTGAAGCCGGCGGATCGATCACCGATCCCTGGAAAGTGTAGGGTTTGGCAAATACGAAGACGCCCAAAATAACGACAGCGGCACCAAATATTGCTCCCAGCCCTAATTGAATTAAAAACTTGCGATTCATTTTCGTTTTCTAGCGTGATATAAATATCATTCGTACTTGATCACGCAAAGTCGCTAAGACGCTAAGATATTCAAAAAAAAGTGTTGATCATCAGAGGCTTGAACACTATGTCATACTGAGG
>JACKQG010003682.1_pt1 | contig 18524 bp, 20 predicted proteins | sample 8237621 | NCBI WGS metagenome assembly JACKQG01 (sample SAMN15677084, study PRJNA649215) | marine metagenome | biome: marine; feature: Black Sea; material: saline water; isolation source: suspended particulate matter (SPM) from the Black Sea western gyre | collected 2013-06-09/2013-06-10 | depth... | reverse complement strand
CTAAGTTTGCTGTGTATTGAAATTGAATAATGATTGGTGACGTGTGTAAGTTTATATACAGAAATCGTACGTGAAAGATCAGTTTCTGTTCCAATTCTTTAATTTAATTTAACAAAATAGGATAATTCTGTGTTTGACCTGGAAATGATTAAAACAGTTTATAATGGTTTATCTGATCGAGTGAATGCCGCCCGAGAAATTGTGGATCGTCCATTAACGTTATCAGAAAAAATCCTCTATTCTCATCTATTTAACGATAAACTTGAAAAATTTGAACGTGGTAAATCTTACGTCGATTTTTCTCCGGACCGAGTGGCTATGCAGGATGCTACTGCCCAGATGGCATTATTGCAGTTTATGATGGCCGGGAAAGAACAAGCAGCTGTTCCTTCGACGGTTCATTGTGATCACTTAATTCAGGCAAAAGTGAGTGCCGATCAAGATTTGTCAATTGCCAAGGACATTAATGGTGAAGTGTATAATTTTTTAGAATCGGTATCCAATAAATACGGCATCGGATTTTGGAAACCGGGCGCAGGTATTATTCATCAAGTTGTTTTGGAAAACTATGCATTCCCCGGCGGAATGATGATTGGCACGGATAGTCATACGGTGAATGCCGGAGGTTTGGGTATGATTGCCATCGGTGTGGGTGGCGCCGATGCTGTGGACGTCATGGCCGGAATGCCCTGGGAATTGAAATTCCCCAAATTTATTGGCATAAAACTCACTGGTGAATTGAGTGGATGGACCTCCGCGAAAGACGTTATTTTAAAGGTGGCGGGCATTCTTACAGTGAAAGGCGGCACGGGCGCCATTGTCGAATATTTTGGCCCGGGAGCGGAAAATTTGTCCTGCACCGGCAAGGGCACCATTTGCAATATGGGCGCAGAAATCGGCGCCACCACATCCATCTTTGCCTATGGTGAACAAATGGCGAAATATCTATGTGCCACCGGACGAAAAGATGTGGCAAAATTGGCGGATGAAGTGGCCGAACACCTCCGGGCCGATGAAGCTATTTTAGAAAATCCGGACGAATATTTCGATCAAGTAATTGAAATTAATTTATCAGAATTAGAACCTCATTTGAACGGTCCTTTTACGCCTGATAAAGCAACGCAGATTTCTGAAATGGCCAATGCTGCGAAAGAAAATGACTGGCCAACGGACGTAAAAGTTGGATTAATCGGATCGTGTACAAATTCATCCTACGAAGATATTTCTCGTTCAGCGTCCATTGCCAAACAAGCTGTAGAAAAAGGTCTTAAAACAAAAGCTGATTTCACCGTGACACCGGGATCAGAACTGGTTCGATACACAATCGAACGGGATGGATTTATTGACACATTTGAAGATTTGGGTGCTCATGTTTTTGCAAATGCTTGCGGACCGTGTATCGGTCAATGGGCTAGAGCCGGCGCTGAAAAAGAAGAAAAGAATACCATTGTTCATTCCTTTAATCGAAACTTTGCAAAACGAGCAGATGGAAATCCCAACACACATGCCTTCGTGGGCTCCCCAGAATTGGTTACTGCGTTGGCTATTTCCGGTAATCTCACATTCAATCCGTTAAAGGATACTTTGACCAATGAAAATGGAGATGAAGTGAAATTGGATCCTCCGGTAGGGGATGATCTTCCTAAAAATGGATTTGCTGTTGAAGACTTAGGATTTCAGGAACCGGCTGCGGATGTGCGGGGAATAGAAATTAAGGTTAACCCGGATTCGGAACGATTGGAATTATTGTCACCTTTTGAACCGTGGGATGGAAAAAATATCACCGAAATGAAATTGTTGATCAAGGCAAAAGGAAAATGTACGACGGACCATATTTCCATGGCAGGTCCTTGGTTGCGATTTCGAGGCCATTTGGATAATATTTCCAATAATATGTTGACGGGCGCTGTCAATTATTTTACAGATAAAACTAATAGTGTAAAGAATCAATTGACCGGAGACTATGGATCCGTTCCTGATGTGCAAAGAGCATACAAAGCGGCCGATGTAACAACACTCGTTGTAGGAGATGAAAATTATGGAGAAGGATCATCTCGGGAGCATGCAGCCATGGAACCAAGACATTTAGGTGTGCGAGCGGTATTAGTCCGATCATTCGCCAGAATCCATGAAACGAATTTGAAAAAACAGGGCATGCTGGCCCTTACATTTTCTCGTATGGCAGACTATGACAAAATCCAAGAAAATGACACGATTGATTTTGTCGATTTAGATCAGTTTTCACCCGGTAAACCCTTAACGTTAAATGTGACACATGACGATGGTACATCAGATGAAATTGTATGTAATCACACATTTAATAAAACACAGATCGATTGGTTCAGAGCCGGTTCAGCTCTTAACCTGATTCGTTCACAACAAACTGAAAAATAATGAAAGTTCTCGTATCTGATCCAATTACCGAAGCAGGAATGGCAATTCTTAAAGATGCCAAATTTGACGTGATTTATCTTCCGGATGCATCTGCAGATGAAAAAGCGGATGCGTGCAAAGATGTCCATGGCTGGGTTGTCCGCAGCGGCACACAGGCAACTTCAGAGATGATTAACAGTGCGGACAATTTGCAGGTGATTGGCCGAGCAGGTGTTGGCACAGATAATATAGATATTACCGCCGCTACACGAAAAGGTATCGTTGTTATGAATACGCCGGATGTGAATACGATTTCTGCTGCGGAGCATACAGTTGCCATGATGCTGGCCCTGTCTCGAAATATACCATTGGGTCATGGAGGAATCATGAAAGGCGAGTGGAACCGAAATGCATTGGTGGGAACGGAATTATGTAATAAAACTCTGGGTGTAGTTGGATTAGGAAAAATCGGCAGAGAAGTCATTCAGCGTTGCTTATCGTTCAACATGAATATTTTGGGTTATGATCCATTTGTAAGTCAGGATATGTTTAATGAAGATGAAGTGAAAGTGACTGACCTGGAAATGCTCACGACAGAATCCGATTACATAACGCTTCATGTACCTTTTATTGATGCCACAAAGGACCTTTTTAATTTTGATCGCCTTTGCCGGATGAAAGATTCAGCTCGAATCATTAATGTAGCTCGAGGCGGAATTATTAATGAAGCTGATTTGGCAAAGGCGCTAAATGAAGATAAGATTGCCGGCGCAGCGATTGATGTGTTTACATCTGAACCCATTGGCGAAGACAATCCATTGGTGAAGGCGAAAAACATTGTGTTAACTCCCCATTTAGGTGCCTCAACAGTGGAAGCAAAAGAGGGTGTGAGTTTAACCGTTTGCGAACAGGTACGAGATTATTTGCTCCATGAAAAATTGGCGAATGTAATCAATATGCCTATTTCTGATTGAGCAAAATTGAAAGAGACACAATCCGGTTTAGTTTTGTCAGAAGTCATGGAAAAACTCCTAATCAAATTTGAAACGGAATCTATCCAAAAGGATCATATTGAATGTACAGGTTCCATGCAGGAAATTATTTCCATCCAGCAAATTAATTACTGATCTTGCATTCTTTTTCATCAACCCCAAAAAGTAAAATAATCAAAATAGCAGGCGCCGGAATTGCGGGTATGTCAGCAGCCATTAATATTAAAAAAGCCGGATATAATGTTGTTGTATATGAAAAAGAATCCACAGCAGGAGGGAGCCGCCACGGGGATTATGAAGGATTGGATAATTGGATTTTTGAGGGTTCAATGGAGAATTTTTTTACTTCACACGGATTTAATTACAATCCATTGAAACCCATCCCCATTTACAAATTTACCGTACATTTAGAAAATAGAGCACCATTTCCAGTTCAATCACCCCAACCCTTTTTTTATATGGTAAAACGTGGAAGTGAACAGGATAGTCTTGATCAATACATGTATGAACAATGCAAAAATGCAGGAGTTGATTTTAAATTTGATACACCGGCTCCATATGAAATCGATATTGATAGTACCGGTCCTGCAAAAGCAGCCGCATATATTAAAGGTGTAAATTTCAAAACAACGTTAAAAAACCAAATTCATTTATTATTAGGGAAAAAGTTCGCCCCAAAAGGATATGCATATTTAATAATAATAGATGGCCAAGCCACATTGGCAACGGCATTTAAAAAAGTGAAAAATAATAAAATGGATCCTTTACAAAATTCGATCGATTATTTTAATTCGAAAGAGATTTCGATTCCGAAAGAGAATATGTTTGGCAGCAGGGGAAGTTTTTCAATAAACAATATGAAGACTTTTCAAAATCCCATTCGGATTGGAGAAGCTGGAGGATTTCAGGATTATTTGTTCGGATTTGGAATGCGAATGGCCATGCATTCCGGACTGGCTGCTGCATACCAGATAAAAGGTGAAATTAAATCAACTAAAACAATCATGCGGGATTTGAATAGGAAAAGAAATTTTTCATTTATTAACCGTATTATTTATGAAAAACTCAACACCAATCAACTGGCAATGATAGCTGATTCATTTGCAGCTGCGGATGAACCACTTGAATTATTGACACATGCATATAAATGGAACTTTAAGAAAATTCTGCGTTGGATAAGATTTAGAGAGCGGTATGAAGTTCGCCCTGCTTAGAAGTATTCAATTATTTGCCATGATCATTATTCTTTCAGGGCTCTACATTGGTATTAGGGATAACAATGTAATGCTGGAATTAAATGCTTTGATCATAGGAGCGGGTATTTTTTATGCTGTTAATAGTGTAATTAAGAAAAGCAATTGATTGCATAGCGATTCACAGACTTCTAAATTCGTTTTTGGAATGCGAGGAAATAAATGAATAATCTTTGGGATGACCTGAAAAAAAATATGAAAGACTGGAGCTCCGTTGCTGTAGAAAAAGCAGAGGAGGTTAGCAAAATTGCTGTAGCCAAAACGGAAGAACTGACTAAAATCAGCAAGATCAAAATTGAAATACATCAACTTCAGAGAGATTTAGCTAAAACATATGAGAATCTTGGCAGACTGGTTTCTTACCACGCCAAGGAAGAGAATATGGTTAACTTTACCGGTAATAAGGAATTCTATAGCTCCCTTCAAAAAATAGAAGATACCCAGGATAAAATCACCGAAAAAGAAGCTGAAATTCAAAAAGTAAAAGATGAGTTTGATCTTCAGGAAAGTGATATTGCTGCCACAGAACAGAGCGTTGAAGCTGAAAGCGTTGAAGAAGAGGCTGCGGAGGAAGAAGAGTCAACTCAAGGAGAAAAACCTGATCCGGATAATCCTACGCCTTGACTAAACCAATGCCTTCCCAAGGGCGCAAAGCTCTTGAATTATATTTAAATGAAATAAAAAAACTAGAACCACTTTCTCCCCAGGAAGAGGTTGTTCTAGCACAAAAAGCCAAAGCTGGGGATACGATTGCTTTTCAAAAACTGGTTACCCATAATTTGCGATTTGTTGTTGCCATGGCCAAGAAATTCCAAGGACAGGGTGTACCCTTTGAAGACATGATTAATGAAGGAAATTTGGGACTTATCAGGGCTGTAAATACATTTGATGAATCACGGGGGTTTAAATTTATTTCTTATGCAGTGTGGTGGATCACTCAGCGCATTCGAACAGCCATCCAAAAAACCGGTCGTGTTGTACGGTTACCATCCCACGTTACTGAATCCATGGGAAAGTTGTATCGCAAGTCATTAGAACTTGAACAAGAATTCGAACGAGAACCCACTACGGAAGAATTGGCAGAAATTTCCGATACAACCATCAAATGGATTGAAGACCTCGTTCAGGCATATTCCGGTCCTGTATCATTGGAAGACAGCAGTGAAGCAGACAGACCTCTTATCGAGTATTTGATTTCAAATGATCCTCGACCGGAAATGCAGTTAATGCAAGATTCATTAAAAAAAGAGATTAGAGGTCTTGTGAAGAAATTGAAAGAACGAGAAGCCCTCGTATTAACTGAATATTATGGGCTTGGGGATGACGATCCTAAAACACTTGAACAAATTGGTGATATGCTGGACCTCTCCAGTGAACGTGTTCGACAAATCAAAGAACGGGCTTTGCAGCGATTACGGAAATCCAAGACATCTCAATTGCTAAAATTATACCTCGGTTAGCATTTGGTTTATATAGGTACAAAATCTTAAAATCCGGGTATTAATAAAACACGTTTAGCCATGTTTGGCCGTAAAAAGACAATTCAAAAACACTATATAATTATTTCGCAAGATGATCGCGGTGTCCGACAACGCAATGTGTCGCGACGGCGTTTATTCATATTTTCAGCCATGGCCGTCGTTGGATTGTCCGCCATTTTCTTTATGAGTGCAGACTCGTTGACAGATATTCTTTATAAATCAAAAATTGCCAAGATTAAGCAAAATTATTCAATGTTATCTTTAACCTTGGAAAATCTCCAAGATGAATTATCTTCCATGACGGATAATGTAAATTCCATTGAAGAAAAAGATAAAGCATTGCGTACGTACGCTGATATGCCCCAGATTGATAAAGATATTCGGAAGCTCGGTATTGGTGGTGTCCGCCTGGCAGAAAACACTCGGATTGATGATGGTCTAACCGATCGCATCAAGTCATTGGAGATGGATGTTCAAAGTTTATCCAGGAAAGTAAAACTTGAATTGTCCAGTTACAGCGATATTTACAATAAAGTCACAGATGATGTAGACATGATACACGCCATACCATCTATAAGACCCATAGAAGGTGGTTACTTGAATTCCAGTTTTGGATACCGAAAAGATCCCTTAAACGGTAAAGTTCGTTTTCATTATGGTCAGGACATTACCGTTAATTCAGGAAATATTGTATTAGCTCCGGCTAATGGTACAATTAAAGAAGCCCGTTATCGAGGTGGATTTGGTAAAGTTATTAAAATCGATCATGGCTATGGTTACACAACACTTTTTGCCCACCTTTCTAATTATAACGTAGAAAAAGGTCAAAAGGTGAAACGAGGGGATATAATTGGCAGGTCTGGAAATACGGGCCGCTCAACTGCACCACATTTGCATTATGAAGTCCATCGTTATGGCACACCACAGAATCCCCTGGATTACTTTTTCAGTGGTTATCTGCAGTAAGCTGATTTATTCTCAAACTTCAGTTTTTTATTTCCATGCATAAATCCTATTTTATAGAAACGTTTGGTTGCCAAATGAATGTAGCCGATTCTGAATTGGTAGAAGGGTTGCTGCAAAAAGAAGGTTACCAACCTATAGCTAATATTAATAGTGCCGATGCAGTTTTTGTAAATACGTGTGCCATTCGCGAGCATGCGGAAGAAAAAGTACATTCACAATTAGGTAGATATAATCTTATTAAAAAGCAAAAGCCTGATATGATTATTGGAGTATTGGGCTGTATGGCGCAAAATCTGAAAGATGATATTTTGGAAAGCAGACCTTATGTTGATATCGTTCTCGGTCCAGATTCCTATAGAAAATTGCCAGAAATCCTGAATCGAAAAATTGTAAACCAAAAGAGTATTGTTGATACGAAACTATCCCGTTTTGAAGTATACGATGATTTGTTTCCCAGCCGTAATGAAGGGATTAATGCATGGATTTCCATCATGCGAGGATGTGATAAATTTTGCACATTTTGCATAGTGCCTTTTACTCGTGGCAGAGAACGCAGCAGAAGCATTGCCAGTATTGTTGCAGAAACGGAGCAAGCAGTTGCAGATGGTTTTGTTGAAATGACTCTTCTTGGACAAAATGTAAATTCGTATCAGCATAAGCAAGAAGGTTTTGCCGATTTACTGGAGGCTGTGGCAAATATAAAAGGGGTGAAAAGAATTCGCTATACATCACCTCATCCCCAAGATATAAATTCTGAACTGCTGGAAGTTATGGCTGCTCATGAAACTATTTGCAATTATATCCATCTGCCATTACAGGCCGGCAGTAATCGCATCCTTCAACGGATGAATCGAACGTATACAAAAGAGCATTTTGTTGGATTGGTTGATTATATTCGTGACGTACTTCCCAATGTGGGAATCAGTACGGACATCATAGTGGGCTTCCCCGGTGAAACTGATGAAGAGTTTGAAGAAACAATCGATGTAATGAATCAAGTGAAATTTGATTCTGCATTTACATTTAAATATTCATCGCGTCCCGGGACAAAAGCATCTGAATTCAGTGATCATATTTCTGAAGAAGTAAAAAAAGAGCGTTTGCAACACATCATTGAATTACAGAAAAAACATACCTTGGAAAGGAATCTGGAAAGTGTCGGTAATGTTGAAACTGTTCTGGTTGAAAAAGAAAGTAAAAAATCTACATCTCATTGGGCGGGACGAACAGATTCAAACAAATGGGTGATTTTTGAAAAAGGAAATGCCAAAATAAAAGACTTCGTTCCGGTATTGATTACAGCGGCGAAAGGCGTTAGTTTACATGGAGATTTGGTACACCAAGAAGAAGCACACGCACTATGAAACTATTAAAAATATTTGTTACTCTAGTCGCTATTGTCCTGGCTCTGCTTTTTTTAATGCAGAATACGGATATAGTTAATATTAATCTAATATTCATTCAATACGAAGATGTGAAAGTTGCTTTTGTCATGATTGGAGCACTTTCTGTGGGTCTATTAATTGGCTTTAGTATTGCAGTAGCCAATATACTTTCCGGAAAATCAGAATTACGTTCATTGCGCACCAAAAACCGCAGGTTGTCTGATGAATTAAATGATCTGCGAAATGTGGCGATTGATGAAGGGATTTACGATCTGGATGACGGAGACGAGTAGCATTGAATACACCGCTTTTAATTGCTGTCTTTATCCTGATAGCCGCCGGTATAGCCGCCGCCGTATTTTACCGGCCTAAAAAACCCCGTCGTTTCGAATCACTTTATACTGATGCATTGAACGCCATTGTACGTGGCGATTCCAAGACTGCTATAAAACTCCTCCGCGAAGTGGTAAAGAATGATACAAATCATATAGATGCATATTTACAAATGGGGGAAATATTGCGAGGAGAGGGCAACCCACATCAAGCCATTAAAATCCATCAATCTCTAACCGTTCGGCCAAACTTGGATGATACACTTAAGATTGATATTCATCGATCATTGGCATTGGATTATTTAAGTGTGAATAATTTGATCAAATCAAAGCAGGAAGCTCAATTTATACTCAAGTTGGAAAAAAAGAATACCTGGGCATTAAAATTCCTTCTGGATATTGCTGAACGTGAACGGGATTGGATTAACGCAGCTAAATTAGCTAAAGATATTCAAAAAATTACACAGCAAAAGGATGCAGGAAAATTAGCACAATTTCAAGTGTATGAAGGATTGGAAAAACTCAGTAATGACGATAGACCTTCCGCCAAAAAATGTTTTGACAGAGCATTGGAAATTGATCCCAATTTTGGTCAAGCTCACCGCCGGCTGGGAGATTATTACGCAGATGACAGGGATTTAATCAACGCAATCGATCATTGGGAAAACTATGCTTTATTAGATCCGAGTAATGCAGGAAATATCTTTTCTAAAATTGAAACGGCCCTTTATGATTTAGGTCGATATAGTGAAGTTGAAAAATTTTATAAACGCATGCTTGATAAGAATCCTGAAAATCTAGACGCACTGTTTCATATGGCGAATGTACTGGAAGAAAAAGGTGAACGCCAACAAGCCTTGGAACTTTTGGATTCTGCCATGGATAAATTTGATTCATCAATACAAGCTCATCTGATGAAATTAAAATTGAGTATAACGACTGTACCGCCCCATGAATTATCTCAGCAAATCGATAATATTATCAAACTTATATCGGATAAAGAGGAAAGCGATTCACATTGAAGCTGTGGAAAATTTTTCCGATTTTCACCTTAACGTTTCTTACCGCACAATCCTTCGATATTTATTTCCAATTAATTGAAGAAGGGAAAATCCAGGAAGTCAGGGATCAGATTCCTGAATTAAAATCCAAATATCCTTACGAGCCGGCGATTCCATATTTGCAGGCATTGATGAATGAAAAAGGTGATTCATCTATTATTCAATTCAGGCAATTCATTAATAAATTTCCAAACAGTAAATATGCTGATGATGCTGAAATGAAAATCGGTGAATATTTGTACGCTCGAGGATTGTATAGCCAAGCAAGCCGGCAATTGAAAAAAATTCCGTTAAAGTATAAAAACAGCAATCATATACAACGATCCGTAGATTTACTGGTTTCCAGTTTTAAAGCAACGGGTGAAATTGACAGTGCAGTATATTATGTAAGCAAAATAAAAGCTCTCAATTCTGAACTGGAAGTGGATAATTATGGTTTTGATTTAATAAAACCCAATCTAAAACTGCAAAAGCTGACCAGCAGGGAAGTAGGAAAAACACACGCAACAACAGGTAAAAATATACCCCAACCCTGGGTTGTTCAATTGGGTGCATTCGGAAAATATGATAATGCCAGGCGGTTGAAAAATATGATCAAGGGGACAGGATACTCTGTTGAGATTGTTGAAGTGATGTCAAACAAAAAGCGACTGCATGCTGTACGGGTGGTCAGATTTGAATCAGAAGAAGATGCGGATAAAGTGGGAAAATATATTAAAGCACAGTATGGTGTAAATTACAGGGTCTTGAATAGGCCAAAATAAACCAATAAATATTTGGGAATGATTGGGCGGCTGGTGCCCTCCGCGGTCTTCAAAACCGACGTCTCCGCCATAAACGGAGAGCTGGGTTCGATTCCCAGACGTTCCCGCAAAAAAGTATTCCCTGCCTACGCCAAGGCTTCGGCAAGCGGGAATTTCCAGGCGTTCTTGCAAGATTCCCTGTCCGCCGAAAAGAAATGCAGGCGGATCACTCGTTCCCGCAATGATAAATAATAGGTGAATAAGAAACTGGCGTAATGACATCAATATGGCATTGTAATATGAGTGACTAAAATGGAAAATATTCTTAATTAATACTTGTTCCCAATATGGGAACTATTGTAAGTTTTGATACAAAAAGTATGAGAGTAATTGCTATTAAACCTTTACGAGAATTTTGGAAAGTACATCATGATGCTGAAACACCCCTTAAAGCTTGGTATACAGAAGTAAAAGCAGAAAAATGGATGAAACCAAATGATATTAAAAAGAAATATAGGTCAGTTAGCATTATTGCTAATAATAGGGCAGTATTTAACATTTCGGGAAATAAATACAGATTAGTTGTTGCTATAAAATATGATTTCCAAATTGTATACATTAGGTTTATTGGGACTCATAACCAGTATGATAAAATAAATGTAAAGGAAATTTAGATATGTATATTAAACCTATCAAAAGTGAAAAAGATTATGAAGCGACATTACAGCAAATCGAGAAACTTTGGGATGCGAAAATGGGATCACCTGAGGGAGATATTCTTGAAGTTCTAACCATTTTGGTTGAGGATTATGAAAAAGAGCATTATGACATATTTCCTCCCGGGCCCATCGGTGCAATCCTATTCCGTATGGAACAGCTTGGAATGAAGCAAAAAGATTTAGGAAAATTAGTAGGCGGTGCAAATAGAGCTTCAGAATTACTTCATGGTAAAAGACAATTAACTGTAAAAATGATCAACAATTTGCGTAAAGAATTAAATATACCTGCTGAGTCATTATTAGGATTATAGGGTTAACTGCTGCAATGACAAGTATTTGGTTTTCTAGCCGGGCAGAGATTCCCAGACGCCCCGCTGAAATCGGTTATTGTTTTACAGTTACGATATCAGTTTTAACGAAAATATTTGCTTTTTAAAAAAATAATAATAATTCACATCTCACAAATCATTCCAAAATTATTGGTTAAAAGAGAAGGATAAATACATGTTTTTTTAGATTATATGTTGAGTTCTATTGTATTAATTAATAGCAGATAAAATTATCTTAATATCTTGTATTGTGTATTATTTGTATAATAAATTTCCTGTAGTCATTAATACAGATTATTTACATGGAACATATGAAGACCCATATCAAAAGTAATATTAATGACCCGGTCTTTACGATTGGTGTTGCTTCAAAAATGTTATCGGTTTCTCCGGAGACTTTGAGAATGTACGAACGAGAAGGGTTATTGGTTACCTATCGAACACGAACCGGAAGGCGAATGTTTTCCCGTGAAGACCTTGATTGGATTTTATGCATTCGCAACCAAATAAAACATAAAAAGCTGAATTTAGCGGGCATCAAACGGTTGCTGTCTTTACTCCCTTGCTGGGAGATTAATCCCTGTGGTACAAATAAACATTTTGAATGTGATGCATATTTGATAAATGATAAAGTGTGCTGGCAATTGGATACTACACCTTGCCGCATTAAAAAAATGAATTGTTATACATGTCCAGTTTATCGCATGGCGCCTAAAATAGACAATTTGAAAATGGAATTGAATATTTCATTAAGAAAGTCATGAAAAACGTACTCGCTTGTTTCAGTATAACTATAGTGATTGTTTTTGTTGGTTGCCATCCGGGAGATCCAATTGCAAATGTGAGTGATCCGTCTACGTGTGAAGGATGCCATACCAATGAGGGTGCACTCGTTAAATTAGCTCCTTCTGAAGAATCTGGTTCTTCCGATGGAGGAGGTGGAGGCTGAGGAGGGTCAGTGTCTCAGTTAGAGCCTTGGGAAAAAGTACTAATTAAAATGAGTGGAAATCAAAAAGCGTTTTCGGATATTGATCCTGTGCATGCTGCTATTGGATGTGTAAACTGTCATGGAGGCACCGAACCAGCCAAATTTGAGGATGCACATGGACCTGTATTTTTCAGGGATCCAACCACCACCCCGGAAGAATTTTGTACTCCATGTCATGAAGATCTAGTGAACTCCAATATGAATTCCATGCATACAAAAGCATGGGGCGAACAAACAGCAATTGCTCAACGTCAATTAGGAGGCGATAAAAACCATAATGATTTTGATTATTGCCCTGCAGAATTAACCGATAATTTTGACAAAGAATGTGCCAGCTGTCATACAACCTGCGGGCAATGCCATGTGAGTCGACCAAACAGTGTTGAAGGTGGTTTTGTCAATAGTCATAAGTTTAGTAAAAAGCCAAGTCAGGAAAATAATTGTATGGCATGTCATGGCAGTCGAATAGGTACTGATTATCGGGGTGAATTAGAAGGGAATAAGGCAGATGTTCATCAATTACGTGGAATGCATTGTATTGATTGTCATACCGAAGATTTTCATGAAGATGCCAGTTATGCAGAATCGCGTTATCATATAAATGATTTGCCGGAATGTGTTGATTGTCATACAAAAGAGGAAAATCCTTCTAATACTTGGCATACTATGCATTGGCCGGATGGAGGCGTAATTGGTGAATTATCCTGTTATGTTTGCCATTCACAGCCATACAATAATTGTAATAATTGCCATACGAAAGGTGAGTGGAAAGAAGGATTGCACGATTATTCAGAATATCCAGGTTTTCGAATTGGATACAATATAGACTTGAGTCTCCATGAAGGGAAATGGGTTGTTGTTCGTCATATCCCCATTTCTAGAGACAGTTATGAACCATGGGGGCACAGCGATTTACCTTTTTATGATGATCGACCTACTTGGGAATATACCAGCCCTCATAATATAATAAGGTGGACTGCACAAACTGACACATCAGGTACAGAAGGTTCTTGCTATCAGAATTGCCACCTTTCATCTTCTGTGCCTGATTCTATCAGGTTGATTAATAGTCAGAGATTCCTCTGGCAAAGTTTTATTGATTCGTCATTTCAAGATGAGTCTAACGCAAATTCAACAGTAACTGTTGATGATAAACTGCCAACAAGTTGGCAAGAATGAAACTGAATAAAAAAGAGAGGAAAACAAAATGAAGTTAACTAAAGGGATCGTTCTTCTCCTTACAGTAAGCATGATGTTTTTCATGTTTGGATGTGAAGATGAGAAAGAAACTGAATCCATTAATGAGTTTGAAGTATTAGTTGAATATCTCGAACGCACTGATGGAGGATATGTAAATAATCTAGGCAGTTGGATCGTTGGAGCCGGCGTATTGAATGCTGACTTTGATTATTCTGCGTATACAGTCTTTGATCTGCGTAGTGCTGATGATTATGCTGCAATGCATGTTGAAGGAGCAATAAACGTCACCATGACGTCCATGTTTGATGAAGCAGCTAATGCAAGTAACCCTATCTTGGTTACATGCTATTCAGGCCAATCTGCTTCATTTGCTCATACCCTTCTCCAATTAAAAGGATATGAAGCATACGTTATGAAGTTTGGTATGAGTACGTTTGATGAAAGCTTAGATAAATGGACATCAAATTGCTCAGATCAATATTCAGGTGACCTAGTAACAACCACTTCACCAACATTGCCGTCATACGATTATCCAGTATTGAATACTGGCTTTGAAACAGCCGAAGACATATTGGATGCCAGAATTGATGTTGCAATTGCTGCATGGGGGGCTGGTTTACTCATTAGTGCAGGTGATGTGATTTCAAATGCGTCTGCTTATAATATCATGAACTACTGGAGTGAAGCTGATTATCTTGGACACGGTCATATAGATGGAGCGTATCAACTTACTCCTGCAACACTGACAATGGCAGAAAATCTATCAGTATTTGATCCGGATGGCAGTAATATTTTTTATTGTTACACAGGTCAAACAGCTGCGACATCCATTGCATACCTAACTGTAATTGGTTATGATGTGAAATCCATCAAATTTGGATTTAACAATATGTACTGGTCAGAGTTGCCTGGTCATAAATGGCCAAAACCATATGGTTTTTAATGTTTCAAGCTGATCAATTAAATCTTAAATAATGTTAGCAATATGAACATTAATTAAATTAACATGGCAGGTTGTGATCTCAATAAAATTGGTAAAAGTATGAGAAATTGTACATACATGTTCCTGGCTTCCCTCCTTGCAATCTTACCACGAACTGCAATCTCTCAACCCAATTTAGAGGTCACAACCTCTGTGTTATATCCCCAATTAAGAACATTTGATACAGAATCAACTTACTGGCGATCAATGCTCAATTATAATCAATCGTTTAGTTCATTTAAACTTTCTGCACGGATGGATTATGGATCTGAAACGAACCGATATGTGAATCCCTTCAGAGTATATGAATTTAATCTTAATTGGGATCATCATCCTTTTTCACTCACGTTTGGACGGTTTAATTATTGGTCATCAATATCCAATGTTAGGGTTGATGGTATACAAGCTGAAATTTTCACAAAGAAGTATGGAAAATTTGAAGTAATAGGAGGATTTAAATCTGTTATTGATTTCAGTGATACCACTTATGTTCAATCAGATTTTATTTCTGAAGAATTATATATTAATAAAACTCTTTTACATTCATCTTGGAGCATTCAAAAATATAATCAATTTATAAATGTATCTTATTGGGCTGAAGGTGAAAACGATACACTACGCCCACACGTGGGTATTACATCAAACTGGAGAGTATTAGGCATTAATATTCATGAAAATATCGCAATTGATTTAGAAAACAATGAATTGAATTTCGCCCGGGTATTTATTAGTAAACATTTAAACAACCATCGACTGAATTTTGGACTTCATCAAATACGGTTGAATGGAATAAATCCTTGGCCTTGGGTAAAAAATTTGGAAATTCCCATTACTTTTAGTGCCGGCTGGACTTGGAAGATAAACCCTCAATTGCAATGGTTACAAAAGATAAATGTCCGGCCGAGCTCATATGGTACAGTATTTTATAATTCACAATTTTTCTACAAGCAATACTATGTTGCATTTATCGCCGGCCAAAGAGATAACCAACTCGTCTATGGCGGCACATTAGGGGTCACGAAGCACGTTGGAAATACGATGAGATTTGGAAGCAACCTTTCATTAAATATATTTGATTACAATGATATAATTGAGCCTATCAATGCTTCCAGTGTGTATAGCTGGCTGGATTGGAATTTGAAAGAAAAATTAAATATTAAATTTTTTGGTAGATATAGCGTTAACGCTTATTATAAAAAGGATGGCAGGGCAGGAGCTGTCATATATGTTAAGATTTAATATACTCGCCATTACGTTGATTTCACTGGTTTTTACTCAGGAAAGAGATCAGATATTTTTCCCCCATAATTATCATATTGAGGACGAGGAACTCACCTGTGAAGAATGCCACGGCGGGGTTGAACTATCCGTGTCAGTTAATGACCATGGTTTACTACCGTTGATGGATGGTGTATGTGCTGATTGCCATGAAGATGCAGTGGATGAGGATTCAGATGATAGTGACTGTGAATTATGCCATACGCATGCAGATGATCCGCTCACGTATGCTGCAATGCCAAGTCGCAATGGACCGGCTTTTTCTCATGTAAACCATTTGGCAACGTATGAAGAGTGTCAATCCTGCCATAGCGGAATTGGTAGTGATGATGGATCGGAAGCTGGTTATGTATGGAAAAATAAAGATTGCCAATCCTGTCATGAATATCAAAAGCCAAAGAGTCATTTAGTTTCATGGAAAAGTGAACACGGATTGGTCATGAATGATTTTAAAGCGGATAATTGCTCCTTTTGCCATGATAATAATTATTGTGATAACTGTCATCAATATGAGCAATTTACTCTGGAAATACATAACAGTGACTATTTGTCTATTCATGGAATGGAAGCATCAGCCGGAGTTTATGAATGCTCCACCTGTCATAGCAGGGAAGAAGACTGTTCTTCCTGCCACCGTTCTCAAAATGTAATGCCCATGAATCATAATTTTCCAAATTGGGCAGGAATATTTCTGCCAAAAGGAGGTGAACATGGTTCATTCGCATTGGAAGCTGCCGATGTCTGCCAAGTCTGCCATGAATCATCCGCTGACCCGACATGTTTGCGCTGCCATGGGGAAACAAGATGAAGTATAAATTATTGCAGTTGATTTTTCTCGTTTTGATTTATTCTGCATGTAATGAACCTGCGAATCCGCCCATACACCCGGATGAATGGAACATATCAGGAACTGAAAATTCTCATCCGGAAAAGATAGCTGAAAGCGGTATTGTCGTTTGCAAAGACTGTCATGGTGGAAGTGAAAAGAATGATTATTTTGGTGGTACCAGCGGTGTATCCTGTTATGATTGCCATGCCGGGGGTCCCAGCGGTCATCCCGGCATTTACGCTTGGATTTCACCAGATTCGGCTGAATATCACGGCCGCATTTTTTGGGAGAACGGATGGGATTTTTCTAATTGCCAACAATGCCACGGACTGGACCTTGCCGGCGGTGTCGTCGAATCCAGCTGCAATACCTGTCATACATCCGGGATTGGTTCCTGCACGACCTGCCATGGCGACCAAGATACGAATTTGGCTTATCCACCGAAAGATATTCATAACAATACCGATTCTACTCTGGTTTCTATTGGTGCTCATAGATCACATATGGAAACAGAAATTGCCACTGTAAGGTGCGAAGAATGTCATCTTGTTCCGGGAGATTACCTGGACGAAGGTCACTTGGGAGCAGATAATATTGCCGAAATTACATTCGGTACTGTTGCTTCTGACAGTGGCGCTATTTCACCCACTTGGGACAGGTCTGATGCTTCCTGCAATACAGTTTATTGTCATGGATCTTTTTCATTTGCAAAATCTGAAAGTTCCGCTTCTTGGGCTTACTTATATGATTTTATCACTGGGATTGATACGTTAGTTACCTGGACAGGTACAGCAGAATTGAATTGTTCCTCTTGCCATCAATTACCACCTCAAGGTCATATTGGTGAGAATACTCAAACTCAATGTTCATCTTGCCATGGGAGTATGATAGACGAAAACGGAAACATCATAGATAAAACAAAACACATTAATGGCCAAATTGATTTGAATTAAAGGAGTCAACTATGAAAAACACATTAATAATAATATTCTCATTAGTCAGTTTCATCAGCGCACAAAGTTTCGAATATATTGGGATTAATAAATGTAAAACCTGTCATAAAAGTGAAAAAAAGGGTGCGCAATTTAAAAAATGGGAAGCGAGTCCCCATGCAAATGCATTTGAAACGCTGAAATCTGAAGCGTCTATTAACATTGCAAAAGAAGCAGGGATAGCAAAATCGCCTTGGGAAGCAGACCAATGCTTAAAATGCCATTCAACCGGTTATGGAATGGGTGGATATGAAGTAAAAGATGCAGCATTTTGGGAAGAGAAAACAAAAAAAGGCAAACCAACAAAAGCGGTTAAACGCATGGCTGGATTGCAAACTGTAGGGTGTGAAGCATGTCATGGCCCTGGGTCGGAGTACAAAAAGAAAAAAGTGATGGCTGCAGTATATAAAGGTGAAACGGATCCCGTTTCGGTAGGCTTGTGGAGGATTGACGAAGGTACGTGCAAGCAATGTCATAACGAATCAAGTCCAACGTACAAGTCATTTGATTATGATGAAAGATATAAAGAAATTCTGCATCCATATCCGGATGACATGGAATAAAAAAACTGTAGGGGAAATACATGTTACGTTTTATCAAATGGCAGCTGCTGTTAACAGT
>JACKQG010003681.1_pt1 | contig 18532 bp, 15 predicted proteins | sample 8237621 | NCBI WGS metagenome assembly JACKQG01 (sample SAMN15677084, study PRJNA649215) | marine metagenome | biome: marine; feature: Black Sea; material: saline water; isolation source: suspended particulate matter (SPM) from the Black Sea western gyre | collected 2013-06-09/2013-06-10 | depth... | reverse complement strand
CGCGCTGTGGCTCCTGTTCCGGGTTGTTCACAGCCAATTCGATGAATTGCTTAATGGAAGTCTTGGGCATGGCCTTGCCTTATAACGGCTCGGCTTTAGCGCAGACTGAGGAGCGTGAAGCGCTGGCTGTGAAGGCTGCCCACAAGATCATGGATTTGGTTGAAGCGGATCTCTCACCTCGGAAAATTGTCACGGAACAAGCCATTGACGACGCCTTTGCATTGGATATGGCCATGGGGGGCAGCACCAATACCGTGCTGCACACCCTGGCATTGGCCCATGAAGCTGGCATCGAATATTCTCTCGAGCGCATCAACGCCGTTGCCGACAAAGTGCCCCATCTGACCAAGGTTAGCCCCTCGGGGAAATGGCACATGGAAGATATTCATCGTGCTGGCGGAATCCCTGCGATCTTAAACGAAATCGCCAGAGGTGGAAACACTATAGAGTTAGATCGTCCCACAGTCTCTGGAGCTTCACTCGGTGAGTCAATCTCTGGGTGCAGTATCCAAGATTTCGATGTGATCCACCCTCTCGAGAGTCCGCATTCTCCCCGAGGGGGGCTGTCGATCCTCTTTGGAAATCTCGCCCCTGAGGGTGGTGTGGTCAAAACGGGTGGAGTCTCCCCAGCAATGAAAAAGCATTCCGGGCCGGCACGCATCTACGAAAGTCAAGACGATGCCATGGCTGGCATTCTCAATCACGAAGTTCAACCCGGGGATGTTGTTGTCATCCGTTATGAAGGCCCTCGTGGAGGCCCAGGCATGCAGGAAATGCTTTCGCCCACCTCTGCCATTATGGGCATGGGCTTGGGCGATCAAGTCGCCTTGATCACCGATGGAAGATTCTCGGGTGGCACGCGCGGTGCCTGCATTGGTCATATCAGCCCGGAGGCTGCCGCTCGTGGCCCTATTGCGGCATTAGTTGATGGCGATGTGATCGATATTGACCTGGAAGCTCGCACGATCAATGTGCAATTGAGTGATACACAAATCGAAGAGCGATTGGCCGCGCTGTCCCCATTTGAGTCGCAAAACGAAAGTTCTTGGCTGCGGCGCTACTCTCGCATGGTGACCAGTGCCAGCCAGGGAGCCGTCTTGATTTAGTGACTATCCGAAAATTATATCGGTGGGCTGAGGCACTCGAAGCCCGTCGCCGGTTTCGAGAGCCTCAACCGGCTTGTCTATAGTTTTCGAAGAAGTAATTAGCGGTTGAAGAAAGGCCCAAAGGAGAAGAAGAATGAAATTGACTGGAGCAAAAATATTTTGGGAGTGCTTGATTCGTGAAGGTGTCGAACTGGCCTTCGGTTACCCTGGTGGTGCCATCATGCCCATCCACGACGCCATGCTCGAATACCCGGTGCATCATGTCTTGGTGCGCCACGAACAAGGCGCCGCCCACGCTGCGGATGGTTATGCGCGCGCTTCCGGAAAAGTCGGTGTTGCCCTGGCCACATCTGGACCCGGTGCAACAAATTTGGTCACGGGTATTTCGACGGCGATGATGGATTCATCGCCCATTGTTTGTGTCACCGGGCAGGTGGCATCCCATTTGATTGGCGGTGATGCCTTTCAGGAGACTGATGTTACCGGCATTACATTGCCGATAACCAAGCATAACTATTTGGTGACCAGTGCCGATCAAATTGCCGAAGTTGTCCGTGAAGCCTTCCATATCGCCCGCAGCGGCCGACCTGGGCCAGTGCTGATCGATATTTGTAAGAATGCCCAAATTGAAGAAGCAGAATTTGAATATCCCGATCACCTTTCACTGCCTGGATACCAACCCCCAAAACACGCCCCTAAGGCAGACCTGGAAAAAGCCGTTGAACTCATTGAGCAAGCAAAACGCCCTGTGATTCTGGCGGGGCATGGCGTCTTGATGTCGGATGCGGTCGAAGAATTGCAAATCTTTGCCACAAAGACCCACACGCCGGTTTCGATGACCTTGTTGGGCTTGGGTGCTATTCCAGCTTCTCATGATTTGAGTCTGGACATGATGGGAATGCACGGCGAAGCATATTCCAACAATGCCATTCAAAATGCGGACTTGCTGCTGGCTTTCGGCATGCGCTTTGATGACCGTGTGACGGGCAAATTGCGAACCTATGCTCCTAGGGCGCGCAAGATTCATATCGAAATCGACCCATCTGAAGTGCATAAGAATGTAGATGTCGATGTGGCTCTAATAGGTGACCTCAAGACCGTGCTGACGGATTTAATCCCCATGGTTGATGAATATGATCACGATGAGTGGCTGGAACAGATCAGCGAGTGGAAAGAAGAGTCTGCTGAACGCAGTATTATGGCCTGGCCCAGTGAGGACAGATTGCATACTGCCCATGCTATCCGTGAAATTTGGGAAGCAACAGGTGGAGATTCAATTGTGGTGACCGGCGTTGGTCAGCATCAGATGTGGGCGGCGCAGTATTACCCCTTCGAAAAACCCAACCGCATGATAACTTCAGGCGGAGCTGGGACGATGGGCTTTGGGTTGCCTGCTGCCATGGGGGCCTGGTTTGCTCATAAAGATCAAGATATCTGGCTGATTGACGGAGACGGCAGTTTCCAGATGACCTCGATGGAGTTGTCCACCCTTGCACAAGAAGGTGCCAACGTCAAGATTGCCATTATGAACAACTCATTCCTGGGCATGGTGCGTCAGTGGCAGGAATTCTTCTTTGACCGCCGCTATGCAGCCACGCCGATCACCAGCCCTGATTTTGTCAAGCTGGCAGATGCGCATGGCATCCCTGCTCGACGCGTGACGGAGTGCAAAGATGCCTTACCTGCAATTGAATTTGCCAGCCAGACACCTGGTCCGGTGTTGATCGAATTTGTGGTTGAAAAAGAAGATTCTGTTTATCCGATGGTGCCATCAGGTGCCGATCTGGATGCCATGATCCGGCGCCCGGTGGTCAATCAGACCGCGGCGGCAGATTGACAGGCAATGCGGGAATTTATGATGATTTACAAAAAACCACATACCGCATTGCACTTAGGAGGATAAGATTATGCAGAACACACTTATCGCTTTAGTAGAAGACAAACCTGGTGTGCTCAACCGGGTCGCATCCCTTTTTCGACGTCGCAACTTCAATATTGCGTCGCTCAATGTTGGGCGCACCGAAAAACCCGATGTCTCTCGTATGACCATCGTTATGGACAGCGAAACTGTTGATGCTCGAAAAGTTGAAGCCAATCTGTATAAATTGGTCAATGTCATCGATGTGCAGGATGTGACCAACCAGGCTGCTATCACCCGCGATCTAGCCTTGATCAAGGTCAAATGTTCGCCCGAGCAACGCACTGAAGTTGCTAATTTAGCATCGATCTTTCGAGCAAAAATTGTTGATGTCGCACCTGACTCTGTGGTTGTGGAGATCACCGGCACCGAAGACAAGATCGAAGGCCTGATGGAGCTATTGCGTCCTATCGGTATTATGGAAATGGTGCGTACAGGACAGGTGGCGATGATGCGCGGCTCAAACGTCGGCGTTCGTCACACCCCTGGCACAAATGGACACAAGAAAAACGGTAAACAGTTATCAGTAAGCAGTAAGCAGTAAGCTTTTACTATCCACTGAAAACTGTACACTGGTTACTGATTACTGGAGAAGAGGTAAAAATGGCAGTCATTTATTACGACAAGGATGCTGTACCTGACTTGATCCGATCGAAGAAGGTCGTGGTCATTGGTTATGGTTCGCAAGGTCACGCGCACTCCCTGAATTTGCAGGAAAGTGGTGTCGAGGTTCGTGTTGGTTTGCGTGAGGGAAGTAAATCTCTTCCCAAAGTTGAAGCCGATGGCCTGACGGCAATCCCCTTAGAGGAAGCTGCAGAATGGGCCGATGTGGTCATGATGCTGGCACCCGATACGGAGCAGCCCGCTATCTACGAGCAATATGTTGCGCCTCACATGAAAGCAGGCAAGACTTTGATGTTCGCCCACGGTTTCAATATCCGTTATGGAACCATCACACCCCCGCCGAAAGTGGATGTCAGCATGGTGGCCCCCAAAGCCCCAGGCCACCGCGTGCGCGAGATCTTCAAAGAAGGTGGTGGAACTCCATCATTGCTGGCTGTGCATCAGGATGCCAGCGGGCAGGCCAAGGAACAAGCCCTGTCATATGCGTATGGCATTGGTGCAACTCGGGTGGGAGTTCTAGAAACCTCCTTCTCCGAAGAAACAGAAACCGATCTTTTTGGCGAGCAGGCCGTGCTTTGTGGCGGCGTCACGGCGCTGGTCAAGGCTGGATTTGAGACACTGGTGGAAGCCGGATACCAACCAGAATTGGCCTATTTTGAAGTTATGCACGAATTGAAGCTCATCGTCGACCTGATGTACCGCGGTGGCATGAACTATATGCGCTACTCAGTCTCGGATACGGCTGAACATGGCGATTACACCGCGGGGTCACAGATCGTCACGGAGGAGACCAAATTTGTGATGAACAAGCTGCTCAAAGAAATTCAAAATGGTACCTACGCTGAGAATTGGATTGCAGAAAATAAGAACGGCCGCTCCTGGTTCAATAAGCAGCGTCAAATGGGTCAGGATCACCTCATCGAAAAAGTCGGCGCTGACCTGCGTGAGATGATGCCCTTTGTTGATCCGGTGACGATCAAGCCAGGAGAATAGTATTACACGTTGAACTTCCTATGTGTGACGTTCAAACGAGTGAATTGAGTAAACCATGAACAACAACCCGAATTATGTGCGAATATTCGACACTACACTCCGAGATGGTGAGCAGTCTCCTGGTGCCACGTTGACTTCTGCTGAAAAGTTAGAGATCGCTCACAGCCTGGCACGTCTTGGCGTAGATGTAATCGAAGCCGGGTTTCCGGCAGCCTCTCCTGATGATTTGGAGGGCGTACGGCGCATCGCTACTGAAGTTGGCAACCCAGTCGATGGTGAATCTGCGCTCTCACGCCAGGTGCCCATCATCTGTGGGTTGGCGCGCGCCACCAAATCAGATATCGATAAAGCTTGGGAAGCCGTACAACATGCTCAACGCCCGCGCATCCATACTTTTTTGGCGACTTCACCTATCCATATGGAGTACAAACTCAAGATGGATCCCGAGGAAGTCGTCGAACAGGTGCGTGAAATGGTCGCTTATTCTAAATCATACTGCGACGATGTCCAATTTTCTCCGGAAGATGCTGGTCGCAGCGACCCTGAATTTTTGCATCTAGTTCTAGGTGAAGCCATCAAAGCCGGAGCAACCACGCTCAATATACCCGACACCGTTGGTTACACCACTCCCAATGAATTCGGCAAGTTGATTGAAGGCATTATGGCCAACACGCCGGGAGTTGAGAATACCGTAGTCGCAGTGCACTGTCACGATGACCTGGGACTGGCAACAGCCAACGCCTTGGCAGGTATTCAGGCAGGTGCACGCCAAGCAGAAGTGACCATCAATGGTATAGGGGAGCGGGCTGGCAACACATCTCTTGAAGAGGTCGCCATGACTCTGCATACTCGTCGAGCGGTCTTTGGGTTGGAGACGGGTATCGATACGACGCAAATCTCACGCGTCAGCCGAATGGTTTCCAACTATACAGGTATCACAGTACAGCCTAATAAGGCAATCGTCGGCGCTAATGCGTTTGCTCATGAAGCTGGGATTCACCAGGACGGACAGCTAAAGAACAAATCTACATATGAGATTATGCGTCCGGAGACCGTTGGGTTGAGTCACTCCCGATTGGTCATGGGAAAGCACTCTGGCCGTCATGCTCTAAAAGTCCGTTTAAGCGAGTTAGGTTTCGATCTGGATGATGATGAATTGAAGCAGACCTTTGTCCGCTTCAAGGACCTCGCCGATAAGAAAAAAACCATTACCGACGCGGACTTGGAAGCCCTGGTTTCTGATGAGATTTACCAACCTCGCGAGATATTCAGCCTGGATGGCTTACAGGTAGCCTGCGGCACGATTGGCATGCCCACAGCTACAGTACGCCTGATCGATCCGGATGGCGAGCTGCATGTTCAGGCCGCCATTGGCACAGGTCCGGTGGATGCCACATACAAAGCCATCGACGCCATAGTTCAAGCGCCAAACACATTGTTGGAATTTTCAATTCGAGCGATTACAGAAGGTATCGATGCCTTAGGCGAGGTAACTGTGCGCATCAAAGCTGAGAATGGTTCCATCCCGCGCAGGATGTCACCCCAAAGCGGCCGCACGCGGCGCCTAACTTTTGGCGGGCACGGTGCCGATACAGATACCATCGTCGCCTGTGCGAAAGCATATTTGTCCGCGATCAACAAGCTCTTGGCCGCCAGCGGTCGTTATGGTCGCACTGAAAAGTCCACCGAGGTCGCCATAGCTGAGCCGGTTCCCTAAATGTGTAATGTTGCAATCGTTTAAATCCTTTCGAAAACCGATAGATAAATTATTTATCACGAATATTTCGAATGATACGAATAACACGAATTTCTTCTGATAAAAATATGTATTCGTTACTCTACTGCAAAAAGCCACCAAGCGGAAGCCCTCGTCTGGCAGTTTTTCAGTGAAATCATTCGTGAAATTTGGGAAATTCGTACCCATTCGTGAGCATAAATAAATCACTTGATTACTTAAGGAGAAATATCATGACCCCAGAAGAAAAAAAAGAGTGGAAGCCCGAAAAGTTTCCCCAACCACGCACATTCCCTGCAGAGTGGGATATGTCTGGCTTGATGGAAACCAATGAAGAGAATGCCGAAAAAGATGATGACCATGGTTGGAAGCCTGAGAAATTCCCCCAACCACGTGCTTTTCCCGAAAATTGGCACTCAGACGACAGACATTAAATATCCTGAATCAAATAATTTACGGGTAGAAGCCCAACCTTGTTGGGCGGATCAATGATTAAGAGTCATTCGGCCAACGCGGTTGGCCTGCTACCCTTTTGATTGGCACCAATTACTAACTAGCTATTTATGCCTTATGCCTAAAACCCTATTCGAAAAAATCTGGCAGAGCCACGTTGTAGCCCAAGAGCCAGATTCCCCTGCTGTACTTTATATTGATTTGCACCTGGTACACGAAGTCACTTCGCCCCAGGCTTTTAGCGGATTACGTCAGAAATACCTGAAAGTCCGCAGGCCCGAGCGCACAGTTGCTACCATGGATCATTCCACACCGACCAAAGGATTGAGTCTTTCGTTGGTTGATGATATGGCTGCCAAACAAATTCGCCAATTCCAGACAAACTGCCAGGAATTTGGTGTGCCCCTGTACGATATGGACAGCAACGAGCGCGGCATTGTGCACGTAGTTGGGCCGGAGCAAGGCTTTACGCAGCCAGGAATGACTATCGTATGTGGTGACAGCCACACCTCGACGCATGGTGCATTTGGTGCCTTAGCCTTCGGTATTGGCACCAGCGAAGTTGAACACGTTTTAGCAACCCAATGTCTATTGCAATATCGCCCCAAGACTTGTTTGGTCAACTTCGATGGCGAGCTTCAACCCGGTGTGACTTCCAAGGATATGATCCTGGCGCTGATTGCCGAGATCGGCATTGGGGGCGGCACAGGGTACGTCTTTGAGTATGCTGGCTCGGCAGTACGTGTTCTGGATATGGAAGCTCGCATGACCTTGTGCAATATGACAATTGAGGCTGGCGCCCGCGCTGGGATGATTGCTCCGGATGAGGTTACATTTGAATATCTCAAGGGTCGCCCTCACGCCCCCCAAGGGGAAGATTGGGATGCTGCAGTGGAATATTGGCGCAGCTTGCCTTCTGATCCTGGTGCCATCTACGACCGAGAGATAACCATTGATGTTTCGAGTCTTGAACCTATGTTGACCTATGGCACCAATCCGGGCATGGGCGTCTCCGTGGGAAGCCCCATACCTGATCCCCAGACTGTTTCTGACCCCGGACAGCGTGAAGCTCTTGAGGGTGCGCTGCGTTATATGGATCTAACCCCAGGGAAATCTTTGGATGGTCAAAAGGTTGATGTTGTCTTTTTAGGCAGTTGTACCAATGGCCGCATCTCTGATTTGCGGCAAGCAGCTTCGCTGCTCAAAGGGCGAAAAGTAGCAAATGATGTTCGTTTATTAGTAGTGCCAGGCTCAGAAAAAGTGCGTGCACAGGCTGAAGCAGAAGGCATCGATGAGATTGTGCGCCAAGCGGGTGGTGAGTGGCGTTTCGCTGGATGCAGTATGTGCATCGCCATGAACGGTGATCAACTCGAGCCCGGACAATACGCCGTCAGCACCAGTAACCGCAACTTCGAAGGCCGCCAGGGCAAAGGTGGGCGGACTTTCCTTGCCAGCCCATTGACTGCAGCCGCTTCAGCTGTTACAGGAAAAATTACTGATCCTCGGACGTTAAATAAAACTTAATTTATGAAACCTTTCGCTACTATCACTTCCAAGCTTATTCCTTTGCCCCAGCGTAACGTTGATACCGACCAGATCATCCCGGCGCGCTATCTCAAGGTCACCGACAAGGCTGGGTTGGCTGAGGGCCTTTTCCATGATTGGCGGTATAACCCCCAGGGAACAGAGAATCCCGATTTTGTCTTGAACCAACCTGATTACCAGACAGCGAACATACTATTAGTGGGCGATAATTTTGGCTGCGGCTCATCTCGCGAGCATGCCCCTTGGGCACTGATTGGCTGGGGTATCCAAGCTGTGATCTCCACATCTTTTGCAGATATCTTCCGCAATAACGCCCTTAAAAATAGACTGCTTCCCATTGTTGTTGATGAAGAGATGCTAGGCTCCCTATTTGATTTAGCTCTTGAAGCCCCAAATGCAGCAGTCACAATTGATTTGAGCACCCAAACGCTGAGTTTGCCTGATGGTTCTACTGTCGAATTTCCCATTGACGCGTTTGCGCGCCAATGCCTGCTGGAGGGGGTCGACCAATTAGGGTATATCCGTTCCTTTGAAGATCAAATCTCTGCTTACGAGATTGAGCAAGGGATTTCTATTATTCGTTAATTTACTCCGAACTCAGGTGACTCCGAAACTCAAAACCTGGGTTTCGGTGAATTCTTGAAAGAAGGTATCAGGTATTAGATAAGTATTTCACGGAAAGTCTCTGAAAGTAGTGTCACTCTGAGCGAAGCGAAGAGTCTCCTGCCCTTTGGGCAGGGATTCTTCACCCCTGACGGGGTTCAGAATGACAGGTTTATATAAGTTTTTCGGAGTCCACTTAAGATGTGAATGTGCTGAAAATCATTACCTAGTACCTAATCACCTGACAAGGAGAGAGATATGAGCAGACAAATATTCGTTTACGACACAACCTTACGAGATGGAACCCAACGAGAAGGGATTTCGCTCTCGTGTGATGATAAGCTGCGCATAGCCCAGAAATTGGATGATTTGGGTGTGGCCTATATTGAAGGAGGCTGGCCGGGATCAAACCCCAAAGATGTCGAATTTTTCGAACGCGCCGGCGAATTGAATTTGGTCAATGCAAAAATAGCTGCCTTCGGTTCAACCTGTAGGGTGGATTCTAATCCTGCAGAGGATGCCAATATCCAGGCAATGCTCGAGTCAGGCACGCCAGTGTGTACCGTAGTGGGAAAATCGTGGGGTTTGCATGTTAAAGACGTGCTCAAAACTACGCCAGAGGAAAATTTACGCATCATCAACGAGAGCGTAGCTTATCTCATCTCGCAGGGTAGAGAAGTTGTATACGATGCAGAACACTTCTTTGATGGCTATAAGTCCGATCCTGACTATGCCATGCAAACCTTGGGCGCGGCGGTGGAAGGGGGCGCTGAAACAGTTGTGCTTTGTGATACCAATGGTGGTGCGATGCCCTGGGAAGTGGCTCAATTCGTGCGAGAGATCGGGGAAAATTTTCCAGATGTGACCTTGGGTATTCACGCTCACAATGATGGTGAATGCGGCGTAGCCAACACTATCGTCGCTGTAGATCAGGGCGCCACTCACATTCAAGGCACCATCAATGGATACGGCGAGCGCTGCGGCAACGCAAATCTTTGCAGCGCCATCCCCGACCTGGAATTGAAGATGGGCTACAACTGTCTACCCGAGGGCAGCCTGCCCGATCTAACCGATGTCTCCCATTTTGTGGCCGAGGTGGCTAACCTGGCTCCCGATGAGCATATGCCCTTTGTAGGGCAAAGCGCTTTCGCTCATAAGGGTGGCATCCATGTGGCGGCCATGCGGCGCAATGTCAACAGCTACCAGCACATTGATCCAACTTTGGTTGGCAACCAAATGCGCACAGTCGTCTCCGAGCTTTCAGGGCGCGGCAACCTTTTCTCTAAGGCTGAAGAACTTGATTTAGATGTCGATGATGGCGGAGCAGTGGCAAAAGTGTTGGAAGAGATCAAGGCTTTAGAAGCGCGCGGTTTCTCCTTTGAAGCGGCGGAGGCATCGGTCGCCCTGATGCTTCATCGTCAGAAGCCGGATTACAAGCCGCCCTTTGAGTTGATCGATTTTTCCGCAACGGTAGAGAATCGTCAGGGTAGGGGCCTCTTTGCAGAAGCGACTGTCAAAGTCTGTGTGGATGGTGAGGTCTTTCATACAGTGGCTGATGGCAACGGCCCGGTCAACGCATTGGATGCAGCATTGAGAAAGGCTTTGTTACCCGTGTATCCACGCCTGGGCGAATTTCAGTTAGCCGATTATAAAGTTCGTATCTTGGATAGTAGCAGCGGTACTGCCGCGACAACTCGCGTTCTCATCGATACTCAGAACCACCACAATCGCTGGAGCACCGTCGGAGCCAGCGCAAATATTATCGAAGCCAGTTGGCTCGCTCTAGCCGACAGCATGGAATATGGATTATCTCTCGCATGAAAGCAAATATTGTTCTACTTCCCGGTGATGGCATTGGACCTGAAGTCATCCGTGCTGCGCAGAAAGTTATGGATGCCGTATCATCGAAATTCGATCACCAATTTACTTACAGTGAACATGATATCGGCGGATGCTCAATTGACGCTCATGGAACTGCGCTTACGGATGAAGCATTGGTAGCGTGTCAAAAGTCTGATGCGATTATGCTTGGTGCAGTGGGTGGTCCAAAATGGGATGACCCAACAGCCAAAGTCCGCCCCGAGCAAGGTTTATTGGCATTGCGAAAGGGGTTGGGGACTTTTGCTAATTTACGCCCTGTGAAGCCGCACCCAGATTTGTTGGATGCATCACCCCTACGCCCCGAGCGGTTGGGCGGGGTGGATTTTGTGGTGGTGCGCGAACTCACGGGCGGGATTTACTTTGGAGAGCCGCGTGAGCGAAGACAACTTGAGAGCGGAGTTCAAGCCGTGGACACCATGTCCTACACTGATGCCGAAATCCGTCGTGTGGCCCATCTGGCATTCAAGTTGGCGCGTGCCCGACGGAGTAAAGTAACTTCGGTAGATAAAGCCAACGTTTTGGAAAGCTCGCGCCTCTGGCGGCAAACTGTCTCCGAAGTTGCTAAAGAGTACCCTGATGTGAAGCTAGAGCACATCTTGGTCGACGCAGCAGCCATGTTCCTGATCCAGCGCCCAGCCTCATTTGACGTAATCCTGACCTCAAACATGTTTGGCGACATCCTCACCGATGAAGCTTCAGTATTGACCGGGTCAATGGGCAATCTCCCCTCTGCCTCTCTTGGAGACGGCGGACCCGGGCTGTATGAGCCTATTCATGGTTCTGCACCAGATATCGCCGGGCAAGGAATCGCTAATCCCATTGGGACGCTCTTGTCGATGGCGTTGATGCTGCGCTACTCGTTGCAGCTTGAAAAAGAATCTCAGGCAGTTGAGAGAGCTGTGGAAAAGACACTTTCTTCTGGTCATCGTACGAAAGATTTAGCTAACTCCGGAGAAACAGCCCTCAACACAAAAGATATGACAGCGTTGATCGTTGAGCGAATTTGAAACCGAATTCATAAAAATATTCTCAGCGCACTCTGCGTCTCTGCGGTAAGTTTTTAAGAGATTATTTGTATTCAATAGGAGAAAAAAGATGGAATCAAAATATATTTGGATGAATGGAGAATTAATTCCCTTTGAAAAAGCGACCGTCCATTTCCTATCCCCTACAATTCATTATGGATTTGGAGTCTTTGAAGGCGCGCGCTGCTACAGCACTGCAAATGGTCCAGCGGCATTTCGATTACCCGAACACTTGGAACGTTTTGTAGATTCAGCCAAAATCATTGGTATTCAGGATTTTCCATACAATGTGGAAGAACTACGCGATGCTGTCCACGAAACGATCAGCGCCAATGAACTCAGCGCTTGTTATATCCGCCCAGCACTCTACATGAATGGACCCTTGGGACTCAATGCCGATGGCTATAAAACATCCGTTGGTATCGCAGTTTGGGAATGGGGTACCTATTTGGGTGAAGACGCTCTCGAAAAAGGTGTGCGTATGGCCGTGTCATCGTTGACACGCTTGCACCCCAATAGTTTCATGACCAAAGCCAAAGCCGCCGGCAACTATGTCAATTCCATTATGGCCAAAACTATGGCTCATCGCATGGGCTATGATGACGCCATCATGCTTGATCCAGAAGGTTATGTGGCTGAAGGCAGCGGGATGAATATTTTTGCTGTAAGGGATGAAGTCATTTACACTCCGCCCAGGACAACCATACTTGAAGGTATTACACGTGACTCGGTAATTACCCTGGCGCGTGATTTGGGCTATACAGTTGTTGAAGAGCGACTGGTTCGCGATCAGCTTTATATTGCCGATGAAGTCTTCGTCTGTGGTACGGCAGCTGAGGTGACAGCTGTCAGCGAAATCGACACTCGCACTATTGGCTCGGGCCGCATGGGGCCAGTCACGCGTTACATCCAACAAGCATTCTTCCAGACAGTTCGCGGAGAAGGACAGCGCTCTGTCGAATGGTTAGATTATGTTCGTGTTATGGCTCCAACAATAATCTGAAAATAGTTGTTAGAGATTTTTGAGGAACACCCTTCTATGAGCGAATTAAAAATTGGGTTTCAAGGTGAGCCTGGCGCTTACAGTGAATTGGCTGCCTTCGAGCATTTTGGGTCTGAAATCAAAACTTTGCCGTGTGACAGTTTCGATGACGTATTCGATGCCATCATCCATGCCGAATGCAATCATGGCGTGTTACCCTTTGAAAATTCATTGACGGGGAGTATTCACCGCAATTTTGACCTGATTACCCGTCACGATGTCAACATTGTTGGTGAATATCACATGAGAGTCAGCCATTGTTTATTGGGCTTATCGGGTGTCAATGTGGACGAGATTATGGTCGTGCATTCGCACCCACAAGCCCTTCAACAATGCGAGCGAAGTTTGGTAAAACTCGGTGTGCATACCATTGCTGAAACGGATACTGCCGGAAGCGCCCGTTTTGTGAAAGCAAAAGCCAACTCTGCCACGGCGGCCATCGCATCAAAAAGAGCAGCTGAGGTTTATGGCTTAGAAATTCTGATTGAAAATTTTGAAGACAACCCGGCCAACTTTACCCGATTTTTAGCCCTGGCCAAAGAGCCGCAGTTAGTAGAAGATCCTGAAGATGGGGACTACAAAACTTCAGTCGTCTTTAGTTTGAAGAACAAACCCGGAGTTTTGTTCAAAGCCCTCAGCGTTTTTGCCTTACGCGATATTGACCTGACGAAAATTGAATCCCGCCCTATTGTGGGGAAACCTTGGGAGTACATGTTCTACGTCGATTTTGAAGGACACCGAAAGGCTGTGAATTGTGATCGCGCGCTAGAGCATTTGGGTGAACTCGCCGCATACATGAAAGTGCTGGGCTCCTATGCCCGTCATCGAGTAAATAGTAAGGAACCGCGGATAAACGCAGATGAACAGGGATAGGATACCCTATCAATGTTCATCCCATTCATCTCTGGTTGATTTTTGATTCTATGAACCAATTAAAGCTTGTAACCCCAGTAGATAAGACCGCCATCCGAAACCCGTAATCTTCCCCAAGCAGACCGGTGCTAGCAGCGATTTGTGTCGGAACTCTTCGCGCGCGTAAACATTCGAGAGGTGCACTTCAACCACAGGGATGCCAATGGCTGCAATAGCATCGCGCAAGGCCACGGAAGTATGCGTATAGGCACCAGGATTGAATACCACCCCTGACGCCCATTCAAGAGCTTCGTGCAAAGCATCTATTAATGCGCCTTCGCTGTTTGATTGGAATGTGCGTACCTCAGTATCCAATTCTTTGGCTGTTTCGACCAGGCGCGCATTGATCTCACTTAGCGTCAATGTTCCATAAACTTCTGGCTCGCGAGTGCCAAGTAAATTCAGATTTGGGCCGTGTAATACCAGAATTTTCTTCATGAAATTGCTCTCTTTACTCAGAGATCAGTAATCAGTAACCAGTGATCAGATAGAAATATTCACACTGATCATTTCTTCCCAATTTTCCACTTCGATTCCCACCCGCACATCTCCAATCTTTGCCGGTAAGGCAAATCGCACGATACCATCGGCCTTCTTCTTGTCACGTTTCATAGCATCGATGATTGCGTTTCGGTTTAGGTGGGGCGGTATCTCTGTTGGTAATTTTAGTTTTTCTAAAACTGCGGAAATTACATTGACTATCCCAGCTGATGCCAAACCGATTTCTTCTGCCATTTGGGCCTCGACAACCATACCAATGGCCACAGCCTCTCCATGGCGTACTTTGAAACCTGACACCAGTTCAACACCGTGCCCTACGGTGTGACCGAAATTCAACGCCGCCCGGACGCCTTTTTCAAAAGGATCTTCCTCGATAATACGAATCTTTACTGCCATCGCCCGGCGAATGATTTTCTCCAAACCTTGAAGCTCTTCGCGCAGCACTCCGAGCTTGCGAGGAGCTAAACCTTCAAGGTTTAGCAATAATGCATCTGCAATTACCCCATGTTTTACTACTTCCGCAAGCCCACTGATGAACTCTGTTTCTGGCAATGTTGCCAACACCTGAGGGTCCGCCACCACAAGGCGTGGTGGATAAAAAGCGCCGATCAGGTTCTTACCCTGGGGTAAATCGGCCCCAGTCTTGCCCCCCAGGCTGGCGTCGACAATCGCTAAGAGCGTTGTCGGCACCGCAACCCATGGCACACCGCGCAGGAATGTCCCTGCGGCGAACCCGGCCAAATCTCCGACCACGCCGCCCCCCATAGCCACTACGGTGCTGCCGCGCTCGACTTTTGTGGATAAAAACGCATCCCACAGGTTTGACACAGTTTCCAAGGTTTTGTGCTCTTCCCCCGGTGGGATTATGATCCCCCGGGTTTCGAACCCGGAGTTTGTGAGGATTTCTTTCACCCGGGCAAGATACAATTCCCCAACATTTTCATCCGTAACGACAGCCACTGGCCCGCGCAGACCACGTGTTACCAGCATTTCACCTAAGTGATCCAGCGAACGCGCTTGGACGCGCACATCATAGCCAGGGAGTTGTACCGTTGCCATACTCTTTAGGTGGAACATCCCTAAGTGCGTTTGAATTTCCCGTGCAATAGTTTCAGGTGTCTTATTGGCAGTATCAACCTGTAGCGGAAATGAAGCATAATGCTCCTCGCGTTTGAGCAGCAATTCCGCCAATTTTTTTTCTGAATCGCCAGCCAACAAGGGACGATGATTGTCATCAGATTTCAAACGCTTGAGCAAAATCCCTGGGGGAGCATTCAATAAAACCACATGACCCAAAGATTCGACCAACTGGCGGCTTTCGTGGTTGGTCAGTGTGCCGCCTCCCAAGGCGACAACTTGATCTATAGATGATATAGCATTACGCAATACAAGCTGTTCTCTTTGCCGAAAACCTAATTCTGCCTCCTTCGAAAAAATTTCCGGGATTGATAACCCGCTATGAGCCTCGATTTCTTGATCTAGATCGACGAAGGGTAACTTCAGGTTTTCAGCCAATAATTTTCCAACGCTGCTTTTTCCCGCGCCAGATGGGCCATAAAGGAATATTGACTGCTTATTCATTGGGCCACCAAATTTGTGGAAGATTATCCATTGTCAAATCATCCAAGCGCGCTTGACGCAGAGTCTCAAAGCGGGGGCGTATTTCGTCCAGTGAGTCACCGCCGAGTTTTTCGAGCAGGGCATCCGCCAACACGAAGGCTACCACAGACTCGATGATAGGCACGGCGCGGGGAACAGGGCAAAAGTCGGAGCGTTCATATTGGGTTGGAGTCTGCTCTCCAGTGGCCAGGTCAACAGTTTGCTGGGGAGTCAGTGTAGTGGCGATGGGTTTCATCGCCGCTCGAATAATGAGCGGCTGCCCATTGCTGATGCCGCCTTCGATACCGCCAGCACGATTAGTTGGTCGAAATAAGTTTTTGGACACGGATGCACGCTGATTTTCCCTGATTATTTTATCCGTTGAATCCGTGTTAATCCGTGTCCCATTTTGAACCCTGATAGCGTCATGAACCTGAGTGCCGGTAAGTCGTGTGTTATCAAAGGCTGGACCAAACTCGACGCCTTTGATAGCCTGAACGCCCAAAACGGCAGCACCCAGACGAGCTTCTAATTTTCGATCCCAGTGAACATGAGATCCCAGGCCGATGGGCAAGTTGAGTGCCAAAGTCTCAATAACACCGCCAAGGGTATCTTTGGCTTCGATGGCTTCTCGAATGCAGTCTCGGATGGCTTCAGCTGCCCTCGGGTCAGGACAGCGCACATCATTATCTTCAGCGCGTTCAAATCGCGCAGCCAGTGGAATTTCGCTCAAATCCGCCGTAACGCCACCAATTTCAGTTACATACCCACCAATTTGGATATCGAATTGTTCCAGGAATTGCTTGCATATTGCACCCACAGCGACGCGTGCTGCCGTCTCACGGGCAGAAGCTCGCTCGAGTGATGGGCGCAGATCGCGGTAGCCGTATTTGATTGCCGCGGTCAGGTCGGCATGGCCGGGGCGGGGCGTGGTGAAAGGTTCGATATCTTTTCCGCGCCAACGCTCGTGATTGAGATTATTTATCTGCAGAGCGATGGGAGAACCAATAGTGACTCCTGCCATCAGACCGCTGGTTATCTCTACTTGATCCCGCTCGAGTTTCATGCGCGGTCCCGCGCCATAGCCGCGCTGCCGGCGGGCTAATTCGTGATTGAGCTGTTCAATACCGAGTTTTAACCCAGCTGGAATGCCTTCTAAAATAGCCGTCAAATTGGGTCCATGAGATTCACCGGCAGTTAGATAACGTAATCTGGTAGTAAACATTGTTTTTCTCCCAACTTGTTCAACGTGCTAACGTGCAACTTGTAACTTGTTTCGGATTCTCTCCATAGCTTCGGTTATCCGTTCTACAGGTTGTACTAATGAAATCCGCACAAAGCCTTCACCATAACCACCAAACACCGTTCCAGGTGCTAAGGAGACATGAGCATTTTCCAAGAGGTGCAACACAAATTGATCTGCAGTCGTGCCATCTTGCAATGGACACCAAACATATAGGGAAGCCTCCGGAACTTGATGACTGAAGCCCATATCCCGCAATGCGGAGACTACAACATCACGCCGCACCTGGTAGATAGCGTTTCGCTCAGCCAACCAGGATTGATCTCCTATTAACGCGGCCACAGAAGCCTCAGTAATGGGCAGAAAATGACCGCTGTCGGCGTGAGTTTTGATATTGAGCAGCGCCGCCAGTGCTTCGGCTTGCCCCACAGCGACACCTGAACGCCAGCCAGCCATGTTGTGAGATTTTGAGAGGGTATTGAACTCGATTGCGATCTCTTTCGCTCCGGGTATCTGTAGCACGCTGGGGGCGCGACAGTCGTTGAAAGTGACCTGTGTATATGCCGCATCATGACAAAGCAAGATGTTGAATTGTCGGCAGAAATCTACAGCCTCGACAAAGAAATCCAGGGAGGCAGTAGCAGTTGTGGGATTGTTAGGATAATTGAGCCAAAGGATTTTTGCTCGTTGAGCGGCTTGTACTGGAATGGTAGACAGGTCTGGAAGGAAATCATTTTCGGGAAGCAGGGGTATGGTGAAAAGATCGGCTCCTGCGAATAATGCCCCCTGAGCATAGGTTTGGTAACCAGGATCAGGAACGAGCACAAGATCGCCAGGATCCAGCAAAGCCAGAGAGAGGTGGAATACACCCTCTTTAGAACCTAATAAAGGCTGAATGTCTTTATCTGGATTTAGAGAAACATCGAAGACTCGCTGGTACATTTCCCCCCATGCTTCCCTGAGGGCAGATGTGCCGCGATGCGATTGATACCCATGACTAATTGAGCATGAAGCCCCCCGGTTGAGAGCTTCGACAATGTGGGGAGCTGGGGGCAAGTCTGGTGAGCCGATATCGAGTCGGATGATGTCAGCGCCGGCAGATTTTAGATCAGCGATCTTCTCGTTGAGCGTGGCAAAGAAGTTTGGATTGAGTTTTTTGGGTAGTTTCATTGCTTACCATTCACCGCATCCAGCATTACATCGCGTGGTGCTTCCAAGCCCGTCCAACGTTCGAAGGCTAGAGCGGCTTGTTCTACCAGCATCCCAAGCCCAGTTGTGGCACTTAATCCAGCGGCCATGGCTTGTTTGACTAAGGCAGTCTCGCGGGGATTGTAAACCAGATCATAAAGTAT
>JACKQG010003680.1_pt1 | contig 18537 bp, 14 predicted proteins | sample 8237621 | NCBI WGS metagenome assembly JACKQG01 (sample SAMN15677084, study PRJNA649215) | marine metagenome | biome: marine; feature: Black Sea; material: saline water; isolation source: suspended particulate matter (SPM) from the Black Sea western gyre | collected 2013-06-09/2013-06-10 | depth... | reverse complement strand
CGCCGAGCGCCCGCGGCGGGGACGGGGTGTGCGGAGAGGTGGGCACGATCCCCCAGGCCGGGGGCATGAGCGGCACCCGCCCCGAGTTCGCATTCGGGCTGCCGGTGGACGCCGACGGCAGCTTCTACCTGGCCTTGAACCTGGGCTTCTGGCGCCCGGAGTGGTGGCACGGGATGTCCAAGGCGCGCCACCGCGGCTGGATCCTCAAGGTCTCGCCCGAGGGCGAGGTGACGCCGGTGGCCTGCGGCGCCCGCAGCCCCTGCGGCCTCGGCCTGACCGCCGCCGGCGACCTGTTCTACACCGACAACCAGGGCGACTGGATGGCCAGCTCGCCGATCTTCCACGTCCGCCAGGACGCCTTCTTCGGCCACCCGGCCTCCTTGCGCTGGACCGAGGACTACCAGGCCCGCGGCGCGATCCCGTCGAGCACCGTGCCGCCCGAGCGGGAGCGCACCGACGCCGCGGTGTGGCTGCCGTACGCCTGGTCGCGCTCCACCGGCAACCTGGTCGAGGACGCCACCGGCGGCCGCTTCGGCCCCTTCGGCGGCCAGCTGTTCGTCGCCGAGCTGACCAACGGTCTGGTGCTGCGGGTGCAGATGGAGCAGGTGCGCGGCCAGTGGCAGGGCGCCGCCTTCCGCTTCCGCGACGAGATCGGCTCGGTGGTGCGGGTGGCCTTCGCCCCGGACGGCCGCACGCTGATGTGCGGCATGACCAACCGCGGCTGGGGCGGCCGGGCGCCCGGCCACGGCCTGGCGCGGCTCCGCTGGAGCGGCGAGACGCCCTTCGAAATGCGGCGGGTGTCGCTGCGCCAGGACGGCTTCGAGATCGAGTTCACCCAGGAGCTGTCGCCGGCGTCGATGGTCGCCTTCGTCGGCGCCGAGGCCGAGCTCTACGACTACAACTGGTGGTGGGACTACGGCTCGCCGCAGCAACGTTTCGCCCCGCTGACGATCAGGAACCCCGCCCTGCTGGCGGACCGCCGCACCATCCGGATGGAGATCGATGGCCTCGAGCCCGGGCGCGTCGTCCGCCTACGGCTCCCGGGAGTCAGCTCCGCCGACGGCGAGCCGCTGCTCCACGACAGCTTCCACTACACCATCAACCAGATGCCGGAAGGGCCGCTCAGCAGCGCCAAGGTCGCCAAGCGAGTGGCGCCGCCCGCGCCCAAGGGGACCGGCTCCGAGGGCTGGCTGCACCTGACCTGGGGCGAACCCTTCGACCGCTGGCAGCAGAACGGCTGGCGGCTGGCCGACGCCAACCTGGACCCCGCCGATCCGCGCGCGCTGGTCACCGAGCCGGGCAACGGCGCGCTGGTCAACGACCAGGCCAGCGGTGACCTGGTCTCCCGGCAGGAATTCGGCGACTGCGAATTCAGCTTCCGCTTCATGCTGCCCGAGGGCGGCGACAGCGGGCTCTACCTCCAGGACCGCTACGAATTGCAGCTCGTCGACGACCCCGGGCAGTGCGCCGGCATCGTCGGGGTCAAGGGACCTCGCGTGCAGGACGCCTACCGCGGCGCCGGCCAGTGGCACGAGGTCACCGGGCGCTTCTTCGCGCCGCGCTTCGGCGCCGACGGCCAGAAGACTCGCAACGCCCAGTTCGAGTCGGTGGCCATAGACGGCGTCATGGTGATCGGCGCGGCTGAGCTGGACGGTCCGACCGGCGGAGGGAAGCCGGGCGAGGTGGCTCGTGGCCCGCTTCGCTTCCAGGCCGGCGCCGGACTCGCCTGCGTCGGCGACGTCCGCGTCCGTCCGCTCGCCGAGTCCGCCGCCGGGGGCGAAGCCTTGCTGGACGGCGAGGGGTTCGACGGCTGGCAGCCGCTCAGCGCCGGCGACGCCCGGCTGGCCGCGCCGGCCATCCCGGCCGGCTCCTTCACGCTGCGGCTGCGGGCCCGAGTGGACGGCGAGGCGGAAGCCGGCCTGCTGCTCCGCGCCGCCGACGGCCGCGAGCTGCCGGTGGTCCTGGCCGGCCCTGACGGCGGTCCGCGGCTCGGCAGCCTGCCGGCCCGCCCGCAGCTCGCCGACCTGGTGCCGGCCGGGACCGCCTTCGAGCTGGTGCTGCAGGTGGAGGCGGCGGCCGGCGGCTCCACGCTCCGCCTGCTGCTGAACGGCGCCGAGCTGGCGCGTTCGGTGCCCGTCCCGGTGGCCCCGGCCGCCGGCGGCCTCGAATTCTGGAGCCGCGGCGCCGGAGGCCTGGCGCTCGAATCCCTGGAAGTCATCCAGGAGTGACCGGCGCCGGTGGCGGCTTGCGCGGTCCGTGGCGGCCTGCGCGGCCCGTGGCGGTGGACGCGGGCCGGGCGGTGGGCCAGGATCGGGGCGGTGTCCAAGCTCCCGCTCCCGATCCTGCTGGCATTCTTGGGCGGCTGCGCCGTCCCCGCGACCGGCGGACCGGAGCCGTGGATTGACCTGTCTCCGAGGCCCGGGCAGGACGGCCTCGGCGGCTGGGAATCCGTCTCCTTCGGCGGCGAGGCGGAGGTCGAGCGGACCGGGAGCGGGCTGCGCTTCGGCTACGGCGTCGCCCTCACGGGAGTCCGCTGGGCCTCGCCGGAGCTGCCGGACGGCCGGCCGCTGCCGCGGGAGGACTACGAGCTCGAGGTGGTGGCGGTCCGGCTCGGCGGCGCCGACTTCTTCTGCGGCCTGAGCTTCCCGGTGGGGGACGGCGGGCTCAGCCTGATCCTCGGCGGCTGGGGCGGATCGCTCTGCGGCCTGTCCTGCATCGACGGCGCCGACGCCTCGGCCAACCCGACCACCCGCTACCGGCGCTTCGAGTCCGGGCGGCCGTACCGCGCCCGGGTGCGGGTCCAGGGCGGCCGGGTGGCGGTGTGGCTCGACGACGAGGCCCTCTACGCCCTGCCGGTGGCGGGTCGGCGCCTGGAGCTGCGGGCCGAGATCCGGCCCGGCGGGCCGCTCGGCGTCGCCAGCTTCCAGACCGCCGCCGAGATCCGGTCGCTAAGGATCCGGCGCCTGCCGCCGGTTGGGCGGGAGGCGCCGGAGCGGAGCCGGTAGTCCGCGCTGGGACTACTGGACGACGCTGTCGATGATGTTCGACACCAGGCCGGACTGGCAGGACTGCATCCAGACGTGCACGCCGGCGGCCCCGGCCGGGACCGGCAGGGTCCACGAGCCCGCGCCGCTGCCGTTGAGGACGATGCCAGAGCCGCCCTGCACCGGGTTGGACAGCCCGAGGGTGACCCCCAGCTGCGGCACCGGGAAGGAGCCGAGGCCCTGCAGCGAGTAGGCCAGGTAGGCCGCGGCGCCGGCGGCGCCGTTGGCCACCGACATCGTCGCCGAGGTGCCGGCCGTCAGCGTGGTGCTCGACAGGGTGAAGCTGCCGCCGCCGCCGAGGTGGCTGCCGTCGTTGCCGAAGACGCGCAGCTCGAAGTTGGTCCAGGTGCCGGTGGTGCCGGCCTGGCGGTCGGAGACGTGGACCTTCCAGTCGCCGCTGGCGAGCTCGTCCCAGTGGCGCAGCGAGGTCAGGATGTAGTTGGTGAAGTTGTTCTGGCTGTCGCTTCGGACCTTGGTCAGCGCCGACAAGGTGCCGTCCGGCGAGCTCAGCTCGACGCGGATGTCGCCGACGTTGTTGTGGCTGATGTTCACCACCAGCTCGACCGCCTCGCAGTAGATGCCGGCCGGCACGTTGACCATCCGGTCGATCCCGACGGGGTTGTTGTCCGGCAGCGCCTGGTTGACCGACACGACGCCGGAGCTCCAGCTCTGCTCGGCGCTGACGTTGGTCCAGCCCTGGGCCAGCTGGGTGGCGTCGTTGGCCTCGACCGCGCCGAAGCCGAAGTTGTAGTTGATGTCGTGGCCGGCGCCGTTGAGCTCCCACTGGTTGTTGGTCGGGTCGCACTTGCGCGCCGAGTGGATCAGGACGTGCTGGACGTCGCGCCAGGTCAGGCTGGGGTTGGCGTCGAGCACCAGGGCGACCGCGCCGGCGCCCAGCGGGCTGGCGGAGGAGGTGCCGCCGAAGCCGCTGGTGTAGCCGTTGCCGCTGGTGGTGGTGTAGATGCCGCGGTTGTTGCCGCTGGACTGGCAGACGACCGTCATCGACGAGCCGAGCTCGTTGTAGCTGGAGCGCTTGTCCTGGTCGCCGATGGCGCCGACCGCGATGGTGTAGCGGCTCGAGGCGTAGGGGTCGTACTCGACCCGGTCGCCGGTGCCGCCGTTGCCGGCCGCCCACGTGAAGACCTCGCCGAGGCCGCCGCGGCCGTTGGCGCAGGAGCTGGCCAGGGCGTTGAGCTCGGTGGAGCTGAAGTAGTGCAGGCGGCCGTCGTCGGCCGGGCCCCAGGAGTTGCTCTTGACGTCGTTGAGGTCGTTGCGGAACTGGAAGGCGCTGGCGGTCTGCGAGCTGGATCCGGCGAGCTGCTCCGACCACTGGGCGTCGTAGGCCAGGCCGACGCCGCCGCGGCCGTTGTTGTCGTCGGCGGCCGCCACCCCGGCGCAGGAGGTGCCGTGGCTGGAGGTGCCGGCGTTCTGGCTGGCGGTCGCGTTGTAGTTGGCCGACAGGTCCTGGTGGGTGTGCTCGACGCCCCACTCGAGGATGCCGACGGTCGCGCCGGTGCCGGTGAAGCCGTTGGTCCAGGCGGGCTCGGCGTTGATGTCGGCGATCGGCAGCGAGGTGTTGTGGAGGTGCCACTGGTTGCCGAAGCCCGGGTCGCTCGGCAGCACCCGCAGGTGCTTGGGCCGGTCGACGTCGAGGTAGGCCTGGCCGGAACCGTAGACCTCCTCGAGGGCGTTGCTCATGGCGATGGCGGCGCGCACGCTGCCGAGGCCGACGGTCGAGAAGCCGTCGAGGAAGCCGAGCGGCGCCACCACGGCGGCGGCGTCGATGCTGGTCGCCAAGGCGGCCAGGTCGCCGAGCTCGGCGGTCTCGACCAGCACCGTGCTGGTCAGCTCGAAGCCGCCGGTGGGCGCCGGCACGACCCCGTCCTTGGCGGCGCGGTCGAGATTCAGGCGGGAAGCGGCGCTGGTGGCCGCGTCGGGATGGGCGACGAGGAAGGTCTCGAGCCCGCCGCCGCCGGCGTGGACCTGGAAGGCTTCCGGCTCGGAGACGGCTTGCTGGGCCAGGAGGGGGGAAAGGAGGAGCAGGGAGAGGAGCATGCTGGCTGGGGGGGGAGGAGGGGGTAGGGGCCGAAAAGGGCGGGAACGGCTCTTAGACGGCCCGGATCGAAAGGGTTCCCGCAATTCTGCACCGGGACCGCGAAGAGCCGCCAGGATAGGCCAATCCGTCAAAACAGTCTTCCTAAATATCCCTACCGTTGTTGTGAGATACGGATATTTATGCCAAGTTGGAGTCCCCCTTGTTTGGCTGTCGTGGTTCGAGCTCTCCCCTCCCGATCTCGGCGACCTCTGGCGGCGGCACGGTGACGATGGCGATCGACTTCCCCGTCGGCATGGCCGGGGCCACACCATCCGCATGCTGGGCTCGCTGACCGGCAGCGACCCGGGCTTCGCCTGCCGCGGCGTGCACATCCCGCTGGCCTACGACGCCCTGACGGTCAAGTGCGCGCGCCAGGACTGGGTGCCGTCGATGCAGAACTTCGACGGCCTGCTCGACCACAACGGCGACGGCGTCTCGCGGCTCGTGGCCCTGACCGGCGAACTCAGCGCCTGAGGCAGACCGCCCGAGCCGCAGAGTCGATCGATGATCCGCCGCTGGCCGGCGTAGGGGGTCGGCATGGCCGTCCCCCCCTCGCTCACCCTGCCCGAAGAGGTCCTGCTGCTGGCGCTGCGCGACGAGCAGGGCACGGTCGCCTCGGGCGCCATGCTGGCCCAGGCGCTCGGCGGCGCGATCCTCGCCGAGCTGCTGCTCTCGGAGCGGCTGCACGTGCACGAGGACCGCAAGCCGATGGTCCAGGTCCGCAGCCGCAAGCCGGCGGGGGACGAGCTGCTCGACGAGTGCCTGCGCCGGGTGTCGGACGCCAACCGGCGCGCCGGCCCGCAAGCCTGGGTGTCGCGCTTCGGCAACACCAGGCAGCTCAAGCACCGGGTGGCGCGTTCGCTGTGCCGCAAGGGCGTCCTGCGCGAGGACGAGGACCGGATCCTCGGCCTGTTCCGGAGAAAGCTCTACCCCGAGCGCGACCCGGCGCCCGAGCGGGCGGTCCTGGCGCGGCTGGACGCCGCCATCTTCAGCGTCCGGAGCGATCTCGAGGCGCGCACCGTGGTCCTGGTGGCCCTGGCGGACGCCACCGGGCTCCTGCGCCCCAACTTCCCCAAGGCGAAGCTCAAGGCCGCCAAGAAGCGCATCAAGCAGATCGGCGAGGGTGAGGTGGTCGGAAAGGCCACCCGCGAGGCGGTCCAGGCGGTACAGGCGGCGGTGATGGTGGCCTGCATGGTGCCGGTGATCGTCTCGAATTGAGCCTCGGAGGCCGGCGGGTGCCGCCCCCCCGGACCGGTTCTGTGGCGTGCGGGCGGCCTCGCGCCGATCAACCGCCATGAGCACTCCGCCGGAAACCCCGAAGGACTTCATCCGCACCATCGTCGCCGAGGACCTGGCCTCGGGGAAGCACGGCTTCATCGTCACGCGCTTTCCCCCGGAGCCGAACGGCTTCCTGCACATCGGCCACGCCCGCGCCATCTGCCTCAACTTCGGCATCGCGGCGGAGTTCGGCGGGCGCTGCCACCTGCGCTACGACGACACTAACCCGGCCAAGGAGGAGGAGCGCTACGCCCAGGCGATCGCGCGCGACATCCGCTGGCTGGGCTTCGACTGGGGCGAGCACCAGTACTACGCCTCGGACTACTTCGACATCCTCTACGGCTGGGCCGAGCACCTGATCGAGCACGGCAAGGCCTACGTCGACGAGCAGGACGGCGAGGCCATCCGCGCCCAGCGCGGCTCGCTGACCGAGCCGGGCACCGACAGCCCTCACCGCGACCGGCCGGACGCCGAGAGCCTGGACCTGTTCCGGCGCATGAAGGCCGGCGAGTTCCCCGACGGCGCCATGGTGCTGCGGGCGAAGATCGACATGGCGTCGGCCAACCTCAACCTGCGCGACCCGGTGATCTACCGGATCCTGCACAAGCCGCACCCGCACGCCGGCGACAAGTGGTGCATCTACCCGATGTACGACTTCGCCCACGGCCAGTCGGACGCCATCGAGGGCATCACCCACTCGCTGTGCTCGCTCGAGTTCGAGAACCACCGGCCGCTCTACGATTGGCTGGTGGCGAACCTGCCGGTGCCGCACGCGCCGCGCCAGATCGAGTTCGCGCGCTTCAACCTCAGCTACACCGTCATGAGCAAGCGCAAGCTGCTGCGGCTGGTGGAGGAGGAGCGCGTCAGCGGCTGGGACGACCCGCGCATGCCGACCCTGAGCGGCCTGCGCCGCCGCGGCTACACGCCGACCGCGATCCGCAGCTTCATGGCCAAGACCGGCATCACCAAGACCGGCGGCACGATCGAGGTCGCGCTGCTCGAGGCCACGCTGCGCGACGAGTTGAACGAGGTCGCGCCGCGGCGCCTGGCGGTGCTGCGCCCGCTCAAGCTCACGATCACCAACTGGCCGGCCGGCGAGACGGTCATGGTCGAGGCCCCGAACCACCCCGGCAAGCCCGAGATGGGCACGCGCCGAGTGCCCTTCGGCGGCAGCCTCTGGATCGACCTGGACGACTTCCGCGAGGAGGCGCCCAAGAAGTACTTCCGCCTGGCGCCGGGCAAGGAGGTGCGGCTGCGCTACGCCTTCAACGTCACCTGCGAGGAGGTCGTCAAGGACTCCAGCGGCGCGGTCGTCGAGCTCAAGTGCAGCTACGACCCCGAATCCCGCGGCGGCGGCGGCAACAAGGTCAAGGGCATCATCCACTGGGTCAGCGCCGCGCACGCGGTCGACGCCCAGGTGCGCCTTTACGACCACCTGTTCGCCACCGAGGACCCGGAGGCCGAGGGCGACTTCCTCGAGGCCCTCAACCCGGAGTCCCTGGTCACCGTCCAGGCCAAGCTCGAGCCGAGCCTGGCCGCCGCCGGCCTCGATGACCGCTTTCAGTTCGAGCGCACTGGTTTCTTCTGCCTCGACAGTGAGGACTCCAAACCCGGCGCCCTGGTCTTCAACCGCACGGTGGCGCTGCGCGACGGCTGGGCCAAGATCGAGAAGAAGGGGTAGGGCTGACGCGCCTTCCGGAACCCGCTCCAGTACCCGCCGACGCCGTCCCCGGGCCGGGGCCCGGCGTGGAGAAGACTCGCGCATTGCCACGCAAGGACTTACGACGGTTTCTCGCCCCGGGTGGACCCTCGCTCCCGCTGGCCGCGAAGCCAGCTAGGCTCCGTGGAATCCACATTTATTCGACATTCATCTTTTAATTCGAGTTGCCATTTCGAAATATTGGGGCTACTCTTCTTCACATGGTGATGGTCCCGCACAAGATCTCGCGTGAGGACTGGGCCCGGGGGCTCGGCGCGCTCGGCTACAGGCCGGTCGAGGATCGCACGATCGACTTCGCCAGCGAAGACGGCTCCTTCGTGATCGAGGTCCAGGAGCGGCCCAGGGCAGCCGTGCGCGACCTGCGGGCGACGCTCCTCCAGCTCTCGGCCTACCTGGCGAGCCACCCCCGCATCGAGCGCGCATGTGTCCTGCTGGCGGTCGACGGGCTCACTCCAAAACGCCTGAAGGACGAGTGGGCCGATCTCATGTCCGTCCTCCGGGCCGAGGTGGCTGGACGCCTCGCCCTGGTCGCGGTCAGCGAGAGCTTCCGGCTGTGCCTCCCGAGCGAGAGCGCGCGACTGGTCGAGCTCGCCGAGACTGGGCAAGCCCTCCTCGCGCCGTCGACGCCTCCGCAGCTCCCGCGCCTGCCGAAGTCGCTCGAGGTGCTCAAGGTGCTGGTGGTCCGATGGCTCCTGGGCCAAGGACCGATTCCACGAGGCGAGCTGGGGGAGCAGGCCGGCTGCTCCTACCCGACGGTGGCCCGGGCCATCGAGCGCTTCGGTGAGGGCATCCGCGAGCACTCGAACCGCAGCGTCGGGCTCAGGGTGTTTCCGCGGGAGGCGTGGAGCGAGCTCCTGGCGCTCGCGCCCTCGCATCGGGCGAGCATCGGGTACGCCGACAGGACAGGCCGCCGCCCGGATCCGGAGGCGCTGCTGCGGCGCCTTCAGAAGCTCGAGCCGCCTCAGGTCGCGCTCGGCGGCGTCGCGGCCGCCCACCACTGGGACCCGCACTTCGACCTTCGGGGTCTGCCCCGGCTGGACCTCTCGCTGGCGGCCGAAGGCGGCCTGGACCTGAGCTTTCTCCGACGCCTGGATCCAGGGCTGGGTCCCTCGGAGGGCCAGGGCCCCCCGGTGCTGGTCATCCACCCGCTCCAGCGCCCGGCTGCGCTGTTCGCGCCCGGTGATGGATTCCCCGTCGCCGACCCGGTGGAGACGCTGCTGGACCTGAGCGAGCTGCGGCTCGTCGACCAGTCGAACGCCCTGATCGAACGCCTCGAGCGCCGAGCCCGGGAGTCCACATGAGCATGACCTTGGATCCCGAGCTCCTGTTCCAGCGGCTGATGGAGGATCTCCCCGACGATTCGCACACCCACGTCTTCGTGGTCGGCAGTCTCGCCGCGGCCTACCACTTCCGTCTGGAGCTCCAGCGGCAGGGGGTCAGCACCAAGGATGCGGACCTCGTCGTGCACCCCGCGGGCGACACCATCTCGTGCGCGGGGATGGCCGAGCGGCTCCTCGATCGCGGCTGGCGACGGCACCCCGACTGCTACGCCGCCTCATCGCCAGAGCAGCCGGAAGACCTGCGAGCGATCCGGCTGTACCCGCCCGACTCGATGGACTACTTCGCCGAGTTCCTCAACCTGCCCGAGGTCGGACAGCAGGAGATCCAGAAGTGGATCCCGGTCGCGGTGGCCGGTGGCTGGTATGGGCTCCCCACGTTCCGTTTCCAGGGCCTCAGTGCCCACGGCCGGCTCCTGTCGGAGCAGGGCCTCGAGTACGCATCGCCGGCCATGACGGCGCTGCCGAACCTGCTGTCCCACCCGGTCATCCGCCCGGATCGGATGTCCCAGCCGGTCGGCGGCCGCGAGATCCTGCGCTCGGCCAAGGACCTCGGCCGGGTCCTCGCCATCGCGCAGCTCTCCGCGCGGGAGGACGTGGAGGCATGGCTCGTGCCCTGGCTGGACGGTTTGAAGGCGTGCTTCCCCGGGGAGTGGCGCGAACTGGCGCGATCCGCCGGCAGCGGCCTCCGCGAGCTGCTCGAGAAGGAGGAGATCCTGAAGGAGGCGCTCCACACCTGCGAGGTCGGTCTCCTGCGAGGCCGTGGCGTCACCCTGGAGAACCTGGCCGCCATCGGCGAGCAGGTCCTGGTGGACCTGATCGAGCCGCTGGAGGAGGCGGCGGCGACCGAAGGGGAGTAGCGGAGAAAGGGGACTTCCCTCGCGCCCTGCAGGAAGCCGAGGCCCGCTTCGCCACGGAAGCGGTTTGCCGGGAATACCTCACTCGGCTTCGGTGGCCGAAGGGCTCCGCATGCCCGGGCGTGTCAACCACCCGCAGCCTCCTGCATTCCGGGAGAGCGTCAAGGTGGCCGAGCAGAACCTCTAAGCCCGTGCCAAGGAGTTGGTCGGAGACCGGGATCCCCGCGCCCACGAGTTCTCCGTCCAACTCCGTGCCATGGACTCCGATCGCACCGGCGCCGGTCTGGGCCTCCCGGTTCTCGTCGCCTTGGTCGGGGCCCTTCTGGAGCGCAACACCCGCGGCGGCACCATTGTGGTCGGTCCCCTGAACCTTGGTGGTTCGATGGAACAACTGCCCAACCCCGTGGCCATCGCCGAGCTCGGTGTCGACAAGCAAGCCGCCACCTTCCTGATGCCGGTCGCGAGTCGCCGCGGCCTCAACGAAATGCCGGATGACCTCTGGACGAAGCTCAATATCGAGTTCTTCAAGGATTCTTCGGACGCGGTGTTCAAGGCGCTGGATGACTGACACCGGCTTCGTTCGAGGGGGAACGAAGCATTGCCCTCGACTCTTGGATTAGGACCTGGAGGTTGGCATGGCGCGATGCGGCGGCCCCGCCCGCTCCTCACTCCACCGGCCCGTCGGCGTAGAGCTCGAGGAAGCCGCAGCCACCACAGCGCATGGCGCGGATCCGCGGGCCCTGCTTTCCCCTCAGGCTGCGCTTGCCCCAGAAGGTGCTCGCAGGCTCGTCAGCCACCCAGGGTCCGGCGGTGAAGACCCCGACCCGGAGGCGGGCCGGAGCTGCGGGAAGGCGGACTTGGCGCCGGGCGAGGAGGTGCGGCTGCGCTACGCCATCAACGGGCCCGGTGCATTCTTCAGATCCTCTTTCGCGGCATCGCTAGGATGCGAAGTGCTTCCCAGGTCTAGAATCCTCCTTGGAGTGGTTTCCTATGAAGGACCGCAGAGGTACGAAAGCGCCGGATCAGGAATCGTCCAGCCGAGACGGGCAGACGAAGCCAATTCTCTCTTTCCCGGTCGTGGGTGTCGGTGCCTCAGCCGGCGGTCTGGAGGCCGTCAGCCAGTTCCTGCGTCCCATGTCCGGCGAGTCCGGCATGGCGGTGGTGGTGATCCAGCACCTCGATCCGACCCACGAGAGCTCCCTCGCGGAATTGCTGTCGAGGGTGTGCCCGATGCCCGTTTGCCAGGCGAAGGAAGGGCTCGTCTTGCAGCCGGACCACGTCTACGTCATTCCGCCCAACGCCGGCATGAACCTCAAGGACGGGTCCTTGCATCTCACGCCCCGCGATGAGACCCAGGAGGCGCGGCGGCCGATCGACCTGTTCCTGCGCTCCCTCGCGGATGAGGCCGGCCCCCGGTCGCTCGGGGTGGTCCTGTCGGGGACCGGATCCGACGGCACCCTCGGTCTCCAGGCAATCCGGGCGGCGGGCGGGATCACCTTCGCCCAAGACGCCTCGGCCGCCTATGACGGCATGCCGGGCAGCGCGATCGCTGCGGGCTGCGTGGACTACATCCTCCCTCCCGGCGACATCGCTGCCGAGCTGACGCGGGTCTGTGGCGGGTCGACTCCGGGCGGTCTGTTCCCGACTGCCGGCTCCTCCGACGGCGCCGGGGACGACCGAGCCTTCCTCGCCGTGATCCAAAGCTTGAGCAAGTCCACGGGCGTGGACTTCGCCAACTACAAACCGGCCACGCTCCGGCGGCGCATCAGCCGTCGGATGCTCCACCTGCGGATCGATCGCCTCGACGGCTATCTGGCCTTCCTGGAGCAGGACTCCAGCGAGGCGGATGTCCTGTTCCGGGACGTCCTGATCAACGTCACCAGCTTCTTCCGGGACAAGGAGGTCTTCGAGGCCTTGAAGGAGGTGGTCTTCCCCGCCCTCCTGAAGGACCGGCCCTCGGACCAGCCGATCCGCATCTGGGTGCCTGGGTGCGCCACGGGAGAGGAGGTCTATTCCCTGGCGATCTGCCTGCTGGAGTTCCTGGGCTCCCGCAACGAGCGGGTCCCGATCAAGCTCTTCGGCACCGATGTCTCCGAGTCGGTGGTCGCCCATGCTCGCGCCGGCCACTTCAGGGAGGGCATCACCGCCGACGTCAGCCCAGCGCGCCTCAAGCGCTTCTTCGTCCGAGAAGAGACCGGCGGCTACCTGATCTCGAAGGCGGTGCGCGAGATGTGCGTCTTCGCCCGGCAGGACGCCACCCGCGACCCCCCGTTCTCCAAGCTCGACCTGATCAGCTGCCGCAACGTCCTGATCTACCTCGGCCCCGTCCTGCAGAAGCGGGTGTTCCCGCTGTTCCACTTCGCCTTGAACCAGGGCGGCTTCCTGGTGCTCGGCAGCTCGGAGTCGGTCGGCCAGATGGGCGACCTGTTCACCGTGCTCGACAGCCGCCAACGGATCCACGTCCGGAAATCGGTCCCCAGCCGCCTTGTTTTTGAGACCCCCAGCAGCGACCGCAGGCCCATCGAGACGGAAGCTCGAGATTCGGCGGTCGTGCCCGCCCCCAGCGAGATCGAATTTCGGCGCGAGGCCGACCGGATCTTGCTCGCGCTGTGCGCGCCGGCCGGGGTCTTGATCGACGAGAACCTCGAGATCCTGCAATTTCGAGGAAGCACGGGTCCCTTCCTCAGGTCTGCTCCTGGGACACCCAGCAACAACTTGCGGAGCATGGCCCGCTCAGGGCTCTACCCCGATCTCGGGGAGGTCATCGAGGAGGCCCGGACCCAGAAGAGCGCCGTCCGCCGCGAGGGATTGAGGGTCTCGACCGACCACGGCGAAATCGACGCCTCGGTCGAGGTGATTCCGATCCAGGTGCCGCTCTCGGCGCAGCTCAGCTTCCTGGTGCTGTTCGAGGAGATTGGGCCGGATGGCAGCGAACCGGCCCGCCGTACTCGTCGCCCGGAGCGGCGGTCGACGGAACATGAGAACCGGCGGATCGCCCAGCTGGAGCGAGAGCTGGCTTCGAGCGGGGAATACCTCCGCGCCGCCCTCGAGGAGCGGGAGGCCACGACCGAGGAGCTGCGCGCTGCCAACGAGGAGCTGCTGTCGAGCAACGAGGAGCTCCTGAGCACCAACGAGGAGCTCCAGACCGCCCACGAAGAGCTCCAGGCGACCAACGAGGAGCTCGTGACCGTCAACGAGGAGCTGCAGCACCGCAACGAGGAGGCGGCGCTGCTGGCCAACGACCTCAGCAACCTCCTCTCCAGCGTCAACATCCCGATCGTCATGCTCGGGCTGGACCTGTGCATCCGTCGGTTCACCCCGACCGCCGCCAAGCTGCTGAACCTGATTCCCTCCGACCTGGGCCGGCCGATCCTCGATCTCAAGCCCAAGATCGACATCCCCGATCTCGGGGACCTGCTCACGGAGGTCCTCGAGTCGTCCCAGGCGATGCAGCGGGACGTCCAGGACCTCGACGGAATCTGGCACACGCTCTGGATCGGTCCCTATCGCTGCCTGGACCAGAGGATCGACGGAGTCGTGATCGTCCTGAACGATGTCGATGCGATCAAGCGCAGCGCGGATCGCCTCGCGGCTGCCCTCGAATTCGCGGAGAGCATCGTCATGACGGTGCGCGAGCCGCTGCTGGTGCTCGACCATGAACTGCGGACGACCTTGGCCAACGACGCCTTCCGCGAGACCTTCGGCGACGACCTGACCGACACCTTCCAAGGCGAGGGCGCCGATTCCAGCGGCGGTCGGTGGTCTCTCCCTGGCCTGCGAGACCAGCTCTCGAAGCTCCTGGCCGGTGAGCCCGGATTCGAGGAGTTCCAGGTCACTGCCGAGGTGCAGGAGATCGGGCGCCGCGTCCTGCTGATGAACGCGCGGTTGGTCCGCGGAGGCTCGCCGGCCGAACCGAGGATCCTGCTCGTGATCGAGGACGTCACGGAGCGGCGGCTGCGGCAGGAGCGGGACCATCAGCGCGAGAAGGGACTCGAGGCGACTCAGCGTCTCGAGAGCCTGGGGGTGATGGCGGGCGGGATCGCCCACGACTTCAACAACATCCTCACCGTGATCCTCGGTTATGCCAGCTTCGTCCGGCAGGGGCTGTCGAGCGACTCGCCGCTGCGCCCTTTTGTCGAGGAGATCGAGAAGAGCGGATTCCGAGCCGCCGACCTGTGCTCGCAGATGCTCGCCTATTCCGGGATGAGCAGCTTCGAGGTTCAGTCGGTGTGCCTGAGCGCTCTGGTGGCCAAGCTCCGGCCCCTGCTCAAGGCCTCGACGAGCAAGAAGACCGTCCTCCGGTTCCACTTGGCCGAGGACCTCCCGGCCATCATGGCCGACACCACCCAGATCCATCAGGTCGCCATGAACCTGGTCATCAACGCTTCCGAGGCCGCAGGCGGAGGACCAGGGTCGATCTCGGTGACGACCGGGCAGATGCGTCCGGACCAGGCCTATCTGGCAGCCGCCCGCCTGGTCCCGGACAAGATCGCCGACAACTACGTCTTCCTCGAGGTCCGGGACGACGGCTGCGGCATGGATCCTGAGACCCTGGCGCGCGCCTTCGAGCCCTTCTTCACTCGCAAGTTCACGGGCCGCGGGCTCGGTCTCTCGGCGGTCCTGGGGATCATCCGCGGCCACCACGGGATCTTGACGGTGGAGAGCGCGCCGGAGCAGGGGACGACCTTCCGCGTGCTCTTCCCGCAGGCGGACGGACCTCTCGAGCTTCCCTCGCCGCCGTCGGTGCCGGAGGCCGATTGGTGCGGCGAAGGCACGGTCCTGGTCGTGGACGACGAGGAGCGGCTCCGAGTCCTGTTGAAGAACATGCTCGAGCGGCTCGGCTTCCAGGTCCTGCTGGCGGCGGATGGGCAGGAGGCCCTCGAGGTGTTCCAGGCAAAGGCGAGCGAAATCGACCTCGTCATGGTCGACCTGACCATGCCTCGGATGGACGGCGCCGAGGTCTTCAGGAAGTTGATTCGCGCCCAGCCCGACGTGCGCGTGATCTTGATGAGCGGTTTCGACGAGAAGTCCTCTCTGGACTCCCTCGGCTCGCCAGGACCGGCTTGCTTCCTGCAGAAGCCATTCCAGTTGAGTGACGTGTCGAAACGGCTCCGACTGGCCTTGGGCGTCGACTGACCGGGAATCCGGCCCCCTTCGGTGGTCCTCGACGTTCCTAAGATCAATGTGGTCAATGGATTAGCTTCGGAATCAGCTCCTGCCCCGAGCACGGTTCCGAGAAGACCCGCATTCCCTATAGTTGCGGACCTTTGCGAACGGCCCAGGACCAATCAAGGGGGCCGGATTCCGAGCGGCGACATGAAGCGATGCGATTCCCTGAGGAGCCTCTCCGAGGACCACCACCATGCCCTGGCGCTGGCGCGGCGCGCTCGGCGGGCCGGGGCTGGCGAGGGAGAAGCCAGCTCCGAGGAGGTCTGGGCCGAGGTCGAGCGGCGCTTCGCGACCGAGCTGGAGCCTCACTTCCGGATCGAGGAGGAACACCTGGTGCCGCCGCTCGCCGCGCTCGGCGAGGCCGGGCTCGCGCGCCGGGTGGCGGCGGACCACGCCGCGCTGCGTTGCTGTCTCCAGCCCGGCGGCCCGCGGCGGCCGTCCGACCTGGCGCGCTTCGGCCGGCTCCTGGAGCGGCACGTCCGCTTCGAGGAGCGGGAGCTCTTCGCCGCCGCCCAGGAGCGGCTCGCCGCCGCCGCGCTGGAGGCGGTCGCGGCCGCCTGCGAGGCGCGCGGGGACTGATCCGGCGAGACCGGGAAGGCGGGACCGGTCGGCCGGAGGAGCGGCGCCTACTGGGCGGATTCCCTCGCCTCGCCGTCCTCCGGCCTCGCCAGCAGGCGCTGGAGCTCGGCGTCGGCGCAGGCCAGGCAGCGGTACTCCGGACCCAGCTTGGAGTAGCCGTCCTCCCCGAGCGAGATCGTCGCGCCGCAGCCGGCGCAGCGGGTGGCTTGGTACTCCGGCGGGTCGGGGAGCACCTCGAAGTTGTACTCGTTGGTGCCGTAGTAGACGTAGAGCTCGGTCTCGAACTCCGCGGCGCAGGCGCGGCAGTCCTGCCAGCGGCCCGCGTGCCCTTCGGCGTGGTGGTAGCCGCAGAGCGTGCGGCGGCGGTGGTTCCGCGAGCAGCTGTTACGGGCGTAGGAGAACAGCCGGTAGGAGCCCTCGTCGTCGCAGATCCACTGACCGCAGCACTCGGTCCGCGTGAGCTGGCCCGACTTGCCGCACAGGCCGCAGGGGCCGCCGCCGGCCCTCGAGCGGGGAACCCGGTCTAGTCGTCGGTCGCGAGTCATAAACCCTCCTGGTCCGCGGCGACGGCCGGAGGACCGGATTCCAGTTTGGCAGCGCCGCGGCGGCCGGCAAGAGAATGCGCCGTTTCCCCGCCCGGCCGGCCCATGGCATGATCCCCGAGCGCGGCGGGGCGTCCGGCCCGCCCCACGACCCCATGACCCAGCCCTCCCGCGAATCCTCCGAACTCGACGGCGTCCACCTCGCCGCCGACCTGGTCGCCCTTCAGCCCGGCGCGGTGGTCAGCCGCACCCTGGTCAAGAAGGAGGCCGGCACGGTGACCGCCTTCGCCTTCGGCCAGGGCGAGGGCCTGAGCGAGCACACCGCCCCCTTCGACGCCCTGGTGCTCGGCCTCGAGGGCGAGGCCGAGGTGCTCATCGCCGGCCTCCCGCACCCGCTCGGCGCCGGCCAGATCCTGCGCCTGCCCGCGGGCCGGCCGCACGCGCTGAAGGCGCGCTCGCCCTTCAAGATGCTGCTGGTCATGATCCGGGCCTAGGGAGCGGTGGAGCGCCAGGACCAGACGGGCGGCGCGGCGCGGCTTCGGCGGCTGCTGGCCCGCGCCATCTCGCGCGCGACGCTGCCCTACCTGCTGTTCGGCCTGCTGCTGCTGCTGGGGATCGTGGCCGTCGGCGACGAGCTCGAGCGCCACGTCGGCGCGATCGAAGCCTGGCTGGACGGCCTCGGCGGCTGGGGGCCGGCCGCCTTCATCGGCCTGGTGGCGTTGGCGACCACCTTCCTGGTCCCGGTCTCGATCTTGGCGGTTCTTGCCGGCGCCCTGTTCGGCCTGGGGTGGGGGGTCGCGATCGCCGCGGCCGGGGTCCTGCTGGCCGCGGTGCTGCAATTCGCGCTCGCCCGCCGGCTCCTCCGGGCCCGGATCACCCGCCTGGTGGCCGTCAGGCCTTCGCTGGCCGCGATCCAGGCCGCGGTGCGGCGCAAGGAACTCCGGCTGCAGGTCCTGCTGCGGCTGACCCCGCTCAATCCCACCATTGTGACTTACTTGTTGGGCGCCGCCGGCGTCCGCTTCCCGGGCTTCGCGGCGGCGCTCCTGGCCACTCTGCCCAACCTGGCCCTCGAGGTCTACTTCGGCCACGCCGGCAGGCACGTTGCCCAGATCGCTGGCGGCGACGCGGCGCCAGCCCACTCCAGCGACCTGCTGGTCATCGGTGGACTCGCCGCCTGCATCGTGGTCATGGCCCTCCTGTGGCGGTCGGCCCGCCGGGCGGTGCTGGACGCGGTCGCGGACGCCCCCGAGCCGGAGCGGGCGGACCGGTGAGCGGCGGCCCGGCGCCGGTGCTGGAGACCGAGCGGCTCAGCCTCCACCGCTTCGGCCTCGACGACGCCCCCTTCGTCCTCGAGCTGCTCAACCAGCCGTCCTTCCTGCGCTTCATCGGCGACAAGGGCGTGCGCAGCCTCGACGACGCCCGCGCCTACCTGGCCGACGGCCCGCAAGCCAGCTACGCCCGGCACGGCTACGGCCTGTGGCTGGTGCGCCGGAAGCGCGACGGCGCGCCGCTCGGCATGTGCGGGCTGCTGAAGCGGGACGCCCTGCCTGACCCGGACCTCGGCTTCGCCTTCGTGCCGCGGGCCTGGGGGAAGGGCTACGCCTTTGAGGCGGCCGCCGCCACCCTGGCCCACGGCCACGAGGTGCTGAGCCTGGGCGCCATCGTCGCCGTGACCTCGCCGGACAACCTGCGCTCGATCCGGCTGCTCGAGAAGCTGGGCCTGCGCGACGCCGGCCCGGTCGAGCTGGCGCCGGGCGAGCCGGCCTGCCGCCTCTACGGCCGCCCCGGCCGCGCCGCCGCCCGGCCGGGAGGGGGGCCGCGCCGCGGCCCATACTCGCCCCGCGCGGCGCGGCCCCAGTGCGGGCGTGCATCCACCTGAACGCCGGTCACGTGAAACGAATCCGTATTCACACTCC
>JACKQG010003679.1_pt1 | contig 18541 bp, 18 predicted proteins | sample 8237621 | NCBI WGS metagenome assembly JACKQG01 (sample SAMN15677084, study PRJNA649215) | marine metagenome | biome: marine; feature: Black Sea; material: saline water; isolation source: suspended particulate matter (SPM) from the Black Sea western gyre | collected 2013-06-09/2013-06-10 | depth... | reverse complement strand
TGCTTGCGTTGGCAGTAAATGTCAGGACTCTCTGAATCAATTGCTACCATTGACGCCGAGTAGGGTATTATTGCAACGTAATCGACTGATTCGAGGGCAGTGATGGACTTGAGCCTGAGCTAGTCATTGAAATAAGGACGTCCAGGTCCTTTGTTGACGAACTTCTCGCCGGTTACGGTAACGATAAGTACGTCCCCCATGCCTTTTGATTCCTCGAAATGAATGACGTGACCAGGATGAATCAAGTCAAAGGTTCCGTGGCATTGAACGATTTTGTTTCCCATCTCTTTTTCCTTCCGGATAACCTCCGGGATTTCGGCAAAAGGAATTATTTTCGAATGTGTTGACATGGGATGAGTGGCTCTTGACCTATACCTCGATCTTGTTCTCCCCGATCAGGCGAACCATTGTTTTGACGTTGAAGTATCTCTCTTCCATTTGGAGTTTTCCGGAGTTGAAGGCATCGATGACTTCCAAGATTCCTTCCTCCACACTGCTTGCGGGAGCAAAGCCAGTATCCAGTAGTTTTTGCGAGGAAAGTCGATAGGAACGTGGATCGTTTGATTCGGTAACGATGATTTCGGCAGGAACGTGGCGGACCACCCTTTCCGCGATTTCCATGATGGAGATATTCTCAAAGCCCGCATTGAATATGCCGGTCATTTTTTCGGGATTGTTCAAGGCGTGAACATAGACCGAGACCAAATCCCTGATGTGAATATTCGGCCGTGTCTGGTCTCCCCCGAAAACCGTAATCTTTTGATTCGTCAGGGCTTGCATCGTGAGCATGTTGACTGAAAGATCCAGTCGCATACGCGGAGAGTATCCGCAAACCGTGGCGGGACGAATGCATGAGACCATGATTTTGTCCGCATAGCTAAGCAGTACGCGCTCGCTGATCATCTTGGTTTTGTTGTAGTCGGAAATTGGAACGAGAGAAAGCTCTTCGGTAACCAAGGGTTCTTCCTTGACTCCGTAAACGCTTCCCGAGCTTGCGAAGACGAACTGCCTGACTCCCTTTTGGATAGCCATCTCCACCAGTTGCATGCTCGCCAAGGCGTTGACTTCCCAGTTTAACTTCGAATTGAGGTCACTGCATGGATCGTTGGCAACGTTGGCCAAATGAAAAACCGTGTCAACTCCCTCGAAACAAGATTCCTCCAAATTCCTGATATCTGACTCGATGATCTCGAGATTTTCATGATCCGGCAGGTAATTGCCAAACCACATAGCATCTATCACTCGTACTTGATGACCAAGTTCGAGAAGAGTGGTAGTGAGAGGGTGCCCCACGAACCCACATCCACCGGTTACGACAATTTTACTGCTCATTATTTTTTATGTATGTATGCCATCGGTTCCTTGACCAAGTCATCAAAATTACTTTGCACCCACTCGATTGTCTCCTCGATCCCGTTTTCAAGGGAAACTTTCGGCTTCCATCCAAATTCTTTCATTGCTTTGCCGCTATCCAGCAAATAGGCGGCATCTTTGCCGGGACGGTCGGGGCTGACTTCAACCAAACTTTCAAAATCTGCCCCCATCTTGAGGCAAATCAACTCCACGAGGCTCCGTATCGAGACATGTTGGTCAGTCGACAGATGATAGGTTTCGGGGGGGGAGGCTTTTATTGCAATATCCAAAGTTGCTTCCGCAACGTCGCGGATGTGAATGAAGGAGCGAAGGGACTTTCCTCCTCCGTGAAGTTGAAGCTTTTTCCCGAGCTTTATGAATAGAATGGTTCTGGGAATTATGCGGTAAAGCTGCTGTCCGGGACCGTAGACGTTTGCGGCACGAGTAAAGACAACGGGGAAATTGTAATTCTTGAAAAAATTGAGAAGGTGCATGTCGCATGCTGCCCGAGAGGTTGCATAAGGGGTACTTGGAGAAAAAGGATGGTTCTCATCCACAAGACCTGAACAAGACCCATAAACCTCGGGCGTCGAAACATGGACGTATTTCCGCAACGAATCAAGTTGTCTCAATTGGTTATGCAACCTCACGTTTGCCACGACATTAGTCTGGTACCAATGATCCGGATTTTCCCAGCTTTCGGCAACCATGGCTTGGGCGGCGAAATTAACTACATACGGGGCTTTGAAACTTTTGATTTCCTTGATTATCTCATCGCTATGTTTGTTTAGATCCAATTGTTTAAATTGAAATCTATCGTGAGGATTCCATTTGTAGGGAAGTAGGCATGATTTGTTTTCAATCGAACGGCTTATTCCGAGTACTGCATCGCCTTGATCGAGGGCGTACCTAATGAAGCTGGCACCCGAAAAGGAATTACTGCCTATGACCACAATCCGGTTTCCCATTATTTATTTCCTGCCCTTTAGATTCTTCATCAGGATGTGCCCGATAATCATTTGAAAATCCTCTGCCACCTGCATGTCGTCCAGTGGTATGTGAATGGGGTTCTCCGCAATCTTCTTGCACTTGCCTCCGTCAAAGCCAAGGACGGCGTGGGTTTTCATTCCCATGATCTTGGCTTGTTCGAGGGCTTTTACGATATTGGGCGAATTGCCACTACCCGAAAAAACGATAAGGACATCTTTGCTGTCGGCAAGGGCACTAAGTTGCTTGGCAAATATGTTTTCAAATCCGGTATCATTGGCCAAGCATGTGTTGACCGAGACATTTGATGCCAGTGAATGGACCTTGAGACCCTTCCCATCCTCTGGAGAAACGCCATAGAGCAGATCGTTAGCCAAATGGTTGGCGTTAGCGGCACTGCCGCCATTGCCGCAGATGAACACTTTGTTTCCCGATGTCCAAGCGTTCAGTAAATCGTCCGAAAGAGTTTTGACCCGATCCCAGTCCAAACTGTTCCATGTTTCGTTGATCGTCTTGAGATAATCACTGACTGTCTCGCAAAATTCTTTCATTTAGCTAGCTTTAAGGGATTGATTTGATGTGAGAATACCCATTGTGGTAGGAAAAAAATTCCTAGTAAGGAATCGACAGTGACCTTCGACATGCGCTATCCATTTGGCTATGGCGATTGAGAAAATAGTTGTGGTGGACGACGAGTTGATGATTCGTAAGTCTTTGGAGACTCAACTGCGAAACAAGCGATACTCTGTGGCTTCGGCTCAGGATTTGGCGGGTGCGCGGAAAATTCTTTCGCGGGATTCTTTTGACCTGGTGTTTCTGGATGTTAGGTTGCCTGACGGAGAGGGGACTGAACTGCTTGAGGAACTGACCGCGAAGGTCGATGGCCCGATGATTGTGATGATGACGGGCTATGGTTCGGTGGAGTCGGCTGTATCCTGTATGCAGGCGGGAGCTTTCGATTATGTCATGAAACCTTTCTCCTTCGAACAGATTGAGGTGGTTGTAGATAAGGCTGCTTCCTTCGATAAAATGAGGCGAGTTACTCGTTATTACGTCGAGGAAATCGAGGCTAAGGCAACCGTTATCGTGGGAACGGCGGAACCCATCCGACTGTTGAAGGAGATGGTCCGCAAGGTGGCGGCCACGGAAGCAACTGTTCTTATCTCGGGGGAAAATGGCACGGGGAAGGAACTGGTGGCGAGGGAGCTTTATAACAATAGCTTGTTGGCCGACAAGCCTTACATTAGAGTCAATTGTGCATCTATTTCCGAGACCTTGATGGAAAGTGAGTTTTTTGGTCACGAAAAAGGTGCTTATACCGGAGCGACCGAAAGGCGAGAGGGCCGTTTCGAGTTGGCCGATGGCGGTACTCTTTTGCTTGATGAAATCAGCGAGATTGCGCCTGCGCTTCAGGCCAAGCTTCTCCGTGTGCTGCAGGAGAAGGAATTCGAGCGTGTGGGCGGAAATAAGACCATCCAAGTTAAGGTTCGTGTTCTTGCTACTACGAACCGAAATCTTATTGAAGAAGTGGAAAAAGGGAAGTTTCGAGAGGACTTGTACTATAGGCTGAATGTTTTTCCGATAGTTGTTCCTCCTCTCCGCGATCGTTCCGATGACATCCCCTTGCTGGCGGAAACTTTTCTTAAGAGGCATGCCCGGAAGCATGGCTTGGAAAAGGCGAAATTTTCGAAACCTGCAGTCAATGCTATGCGAGATCACATTTGGCCCGGCAATGTCCGCGAACTTGAAAATGCCATTGAGCGAGCGGTTATTCTGGCCGATCACGGAAACGCCATCGGTCCTGAGCTGTTGGGACTGGGCGGTGTTCCCGTAAGTTTGCAATCTCATTTGGCGAAATCTTCTGTTCCGACTGGATCGACCCCGGACGAAGGATCCGCTGCTGAGGAGATCGCAGAAATTCTCACGATGGAGGAAGTTGAGCGTGAGCATATTCTGCAGGCATTGAAAGCGACGAGTGGAAATCGCACTAAGGCTGCGGAATTGCTGGCTATTAATGTTCGGACCCTTCGTAACAAGATCCGTCAGTACAAGATTGATGGGGAGAGTGTTCCCTGAACGAGTAAGGAGTTAAACTGAAGTCATTGCTGGAAATACATCAATGGCATGTGGGCATAGCTACCGCACGACCGCACGCGTAGTTGAAAGGCCAATCTTTAAACTCTAGACTGGCAGTGTGCGGACTCTTGTTTTCTTTGAACCTACATTTCGAGGTCAATTTTTGATCCGCTTGATTCTTAGCAATTAGCGTTCCAAAAGCAGTGTGTGATTTTCTTCTTTACGGAGACCTTGAGACAACTATCTGTCTGTTTGTCTTTAAGCTTTGCAATATTTTTATAATCAACGCCTTGCGAGTTATATTCTAGGCTCAATTGCCGAAGGGGGATGACTCAATGATTTGATTGGGATCGAAAGGTTTGCCCCCCTTTATTTCAAAGCCTATTAGCTTGCCAGCGGTAAACTCACCTTTTTCCCAAATATTTCCCTCCAAATCCCATTTGGTAATAGCACCGTCCCATCTGCCTTCTTTGAAATTCAGTTCGGCTTCTTTTTTCCCTGAGTCATCAAGGGCGGTTATCGTGCCGGTGTAGAGTTCCTCGGTCTCCCTTATGAATAGAGTTCCATCGCGAGAAGGGTTTCCTGCGAACTTCTCGCCGAGCTCATTCCCTTTTCCGGTCCATTTCGCCAATGCTTTTGTTGCTGCGCTTTGTCCCCAAACTACATCTTCCCCATCCTCTTTATCTTTAGACTTGGAGAGATCCTCAATGCCATCAATATAATATTTCCTCGACAACTCTTGGCCGTCTTCGGTCCATATAATCTCCAGTCCTTCCTTTATTCCTTCCCGAAAATGTGTGTTGGAGTTGAGTGCCCCCGATTCGTACCAAATGAAGGAATTTCCGTCCCGCTTGCCTGCCAAATAACTGGCTCTGCTTGACAATGCGCCTGCTGCGATTCGCGTGGTGATTTCTCCGGTAAAAGCAACCCCGTCTGCGGTCCGTATTAAACATTCTTCATCATCGGTCCTGAATTCCACCTTGAAATCGCTTTGAAAACCATCCCAAAAATCTCCTTCTCGTAGGTTTGGAATTTCTCTTGCTATACCACTTTGTTCTTTTGCACTATTTGGACCGCTATCATTTCCGCAACCAGTGAACAAAAGTGCTGCAGTTGAGGCTAGACTAATGAAGAGTTTATTTTTCACTTTTTATTGAAAATTTCTTATCACTTAGCTTTGAGATGGCGGGAAGGCAATTGGGAAAGATGCTACCCTATGGGGCTGCTGCTTGTAGCGAGTGCCCCAAAACCAGACGGAACCCGACGTCGCTTGATTGGTATCCCGGGCCGTAGCTGGTTCGGCGAGAAGTCTTGCAGCATTCGGGACAAGAGTCGTAGCTGCCACCTCGATTGACCTTGTCGGGGTTTTGCGGTCCAATAACCGGATCAACGAGAGAGCCTTTAGGTCGAGGCGAATAGCCGTCTAGGCACCATTCGCGGACATTGCCGTAAATATCCCGCAAGCCCCATTTGTTAGGTTGTTTAAGGCCCACTTTGTGAGTTCGTCCATCTGCATCGAGGTTATGCCAAGCGTAAGCTTTTAATGGCCGTGGATCGTTTCCGAAAAAGTAAATCGTTGTCGATCCGGCCAATGCCGCATACTCCCATTCAGCCTCGGAAGGCAGGCGATATACCTTTCCGGCCGGTAGACGTCCTGCCTTACTCTCACGCATCGTTAGCTTTTGGCAGAAATCGGCGGCTTGTTTCCAGTCCACTTGCTCTACGGGAAGCAAGGGCCCTTTGAAATTAGATGGGTTGAATCCCATTATCGACTCCCATGCCTTTTGAGTCACTTCCGTTTCGCCAATTAAGAAAGGCTTTGTGAATCGTACCTTTCTTTCGCCCTCGTATGGCTTCACTGTGTTCGCAACCCGATCATCACCCATTTGGAACTCTCCTGCGGCAATAGGCAGCAGGTGCAATCCAAGATCGGATATTTCAACGGCTTTTGGCTTGTCCACCTTGCCGAAAAGAGAGCTTGCTCCCAAGCAAGCCAAGCTAAGAACCCTTAGGTCTATATATGCCACCAATGTTTTCACCGATTGTGCAAGAAGAGAGGAAAGAAGGGTGGTTGTATGTCTTTTTTGTGCCATGATTGTCTCATGGTTCCTACCGTATTCTCAAAGCCATAGCAAAAGGATTTACACTCTGCTATAATGCGTCAAACGGTGTTTGACATCCGTAGCAAAAGGATCTCTTGCCGCGGTCACTATTTCCTCTATACTTGTTTCGAATGATTATTCCCAAGGCAGGTAAATTGACTCCCAAGCAACTCGCTGAGGTGGAACGCATCGCGGGCGAGTTCGATTGCTCTATTCTTGAGATAGTTGGGCGCAATCGTTGCATTTACGCTATTCTCGGAGACGAAGGGCGTGAACTCATGTTCAACCGCTTGCGTGGGCTGGACTATTTGGCTCGGGTGGACCTGATTGAGTCGCCTTACAAGTCAATGGATCGAAAGTCGGCTCTTGCCGAGCATCAGGTGAAAGTCGGAGACACCTCGGTGGGGGAGGGCGGTCCTTTTTTCATCGGAGGTCACTGTACCGTCGATCCCGCAGAACCGAATCTTTATCTGGAAACAGCCGCGGCCCTCAAGGAAGTTGGCGTTCATGCCTTGCGAGGCGGTGTATGGAAACCGCGTACCAATCCTTATTCCTACCAAGGCGTTTCGAAAGCGCTTGAAATCGTTCTCGAGGCCAAGGCGCGTACCGGGTTGCCTGTGGACGTCGAGGTGATGGATACGGAACAACTCGAAATAGCTGTGGACGCCGGTGTTGACATTCTCCAGATCGGCACCCGCAACGCCCTCAACTATTCCTTGCTTAAGGAAGTGGGCAAGAAGACTGCCGGTTCATCCACAGCCGTCCTTCTCAAGCGTGGTCGCCACATGGCTCCCCCGAATGAGTTCATCGCAGCAGCCGAATACATCGTGGCGGCGGGGAACCCGAACGTCATGCTATGTCCGCGTGGTACCATGCCGGCTCTCGATGGCTATCGTAACCAACCAGACGAGAGTATTACCCCTTTACTCAAGAACAAAACTTGGGCTCCCATTGTGGTCGATCCTTCCCATAGCGTCGGAAGAGACGAGTACGTCCCTGCTTGCTGCATGGCTGCCGTGGCCTACGGTGCCGACGGTCTATGCATCGAGGCTCACATAGACCCTGCCAAGGGTATTGGCGATGACCCAAAGCAAGCGGTCACGCCGGCAGCTTTTGCGGAAATCATGGCTGCCTGCCGAGATATTTGGCCTCGTCGCTACCAACCCGATTCTTTGGGCTAGGTCGGCTCAATTCAGAACTTAGATTCCAAGCTTCTCAATTGCAACTGCAGCGCATTCATCTGGAAGTCGCTGCCTGTTTGTCCTTGTGGCGGCATATTCTCGGCGTTTGGGTAACTGCTTTGGGTGTAATTCTTTGGATACTGGACAACGTACTCCACATTGAGTGTCCGTTTTTCCTTGGGAGCTAGCACCAGATCCCAGCTGAAGAGACCTTTATCATCGGGTGTGACCTTTGGAGCGATCTTTACCGAACGCACCTTGACCTCATCGTTTTGCGAAACGGGGATACGGTCGGCCAAGCGAACGTTCTTTTCAACGTCGGCAAGGTTTTCCACCTCGATAATCCAGGAAGCCTGCAATTCCGTCTTGGATGAGAAGCTTGTCTTTCTTTTTTCGCTTTTCGAACGATCCAGAACCCGGGAAACCTTTACTTCGTCTTCCACTCCCGCATAGAGGGAAAACGCCTCGCCAGGACCAACGAAATCGATAGCGGTAGCTCCGAGAAAATTGGCACCGAAATAGAGCGTCACCTTGCCCGGAAGCAAGGCTTGCCCTTTTTTGTTGTTCAGTTCGAAAACGCGGGCGGCATTGAGAGATGCCTCGGGTGCGGCCACGATGCGTTCGGTTCGGTTGAGGCTCAGGTCTCCAATGGGAAGCCGTACGGGTTGGCCGTCGGAGGGTACGGCTTTATCGGCTAAAGCCCGAAAGTGGGCGGTAGTGGCTCTACCGCTTATTTTGGCGAAAGTCTGTACGGATTTTTGTTGGATGGCGCCATTCAGGTCTAGATTTCGGATGGCGATACTGTTGTTCGCCACGGGCTTGTTGAAATACCACAGGCGGTTCTGCGGTTTGTAGTTTCCGGATGCTTGCTGATAGGTGTCTTCCTGCTGCTCCAGCATCTGGACGGAGGCCTTGCGTCCTTGTCCCACGAGCAAGGTGTCCAGTTCGGGGATGCGGGCGGTGCGACCTAGATTTTGGGTGGAGAAGGACAGCTTGGGCACACCCCAGTCCTCGCCCGTGGTCTGGCGGACTACGGCGTAGGAGGAAATGTTGACCATTCCCCCTTTTTCGTCGGCCCTCAATTCATGGGCAGGTTCCCAAGAGGCTCCCGCCAGCAGATAGGTGAGGATGACGGTGGCTTGGCCTTGGCCTCGTAGGGCGACTTCCACCGCCCGCTCCTCCAGTTGGGCTTTGGAGTTCAATTCGCTTAGGCGCTTCTGTCGCGCGTTTTGTTCGGGCTGAATTTCCCGTCTTTGCTTTTCGAGAGCTCTAATATCCGTATTCAGTTTGGTCAGTGAGGTTTCGAGGAAGGCAAGGAAATCGACGTATTCCGTTACCTTCACTTCCCGGGCTGCCGCGTCCTTTGGGAGTTTGTCGAGGGAGAATACGCGAATGCTTTCCAGATGCTTGCGACGTTGGTCGATGACCTTTTGCTTGTCGGAAAGTTCGTTCGTTTTATCGGTGATCTCCTGCACCGCCTCTTGCGCCTTGCGAACTTCCTCGTCCGATGTGGCGGTCAGGTAGGTTCTGCGAATCTGGACGTCGAGCACTTCTCCCTTGGCCCCGTCTGCAGTCTTAAGGCTGACTCGCACGGACCCCTCGTCGATCCAGCTGGGTAGCTTGGCGAAGGAAAAGCGGTCTGCCTTTGCGGGCAGGTCTAAGGTGACTTCTCGAGCGACGCGTGCCCGGTCCGCATAGACCGTGACCTCCGTTATTTTCGAATCGAGTGCCTTGACCTTGGCTTTCTCAGGGGCTTCTTGGGCGCCGATGCCATGGCACAGGATTATCGAGGCGATAAGTGAAAACAGACGTTTCTTCATAATGATTTGAATTTGGTTGGAGGAAATCGCGATTATAGGGGATTGCGGAGATAAGTTGTTCGCTGGACGTAAAAGCTTTGTAAAGAAAACGTCATCGAACTCGCCGAGTCCCTCTCTCTATTTATTTTTGGTTTTTTTGGGAGACGGGAATTTAGGGGCTCCGCCGAGGTAGGGAAACTTGTCGAAATCCGGTCCTTTACCGGTCACTCGCGGATCACCGGTTTTCTTAAGTTCGGCGAAGAGTTGGTCTTTCAAACTTTTGACGGTTTTGGCATAGGCCGGATCCGCTGCCACGTTCACTAGTTGTCCGGGATCTTTCTTCAGGTCGTAAAGCTCATCTGCGGGACGTTTGCCGAAGGCCAGATCGTAGAGATTTCGGTGATGCGCGTCCTTGTCGCGGTTGTTCACCATGTAGGTCTTGGTGGGGCCGTTGTCGCAGTCGGCCAACCATGCGTTGCCGATTGTGGCTTTCTCGTAGTGAGGCGTGCCCGAGGGCCAGCGATCCGGCTTGAAATTGTGCAGGTAGAGAAAGTCATGGGTGCGTATGGCGCGCGTCGGGTAGCCGCCCATGTCGGGCTTTTCCTGACCGGGGACGTGCCGCTCCTTGCCATGTAGTACGAAGCTGCGGTCGCGTTTACCCTCACCTTTGAGTAACGGCAACAGGCTGCCCCCGCTTACGTTGCCGGGGATTTCCAGGCCTGCGGCTTCAAAGAAAGTCGGAGCGAGGTCTATCAAACTCACGAAATCGTTCACCACGGTTCCCGCCTTTATCTTCGCAGGCCAACGAATAACTAGTGGAACTCGAGCCCCGCTATCGTAATTGTTGCTCTTGCAGCGGGGGAAGGGCATACCGTGGTCGCCCGACATTACGATGATGGTATTGTCCAGTTCGCCTGCTTCCTCTAGCGCCGCGATGGTGTTGCCCACGAGCTTGTCGAAGCGCTGAACCTCGAAATAATAGTCCGCCACGTCGCCCCGAATTTCAAGCGAATCGGGATAGTGCGGAAAGAGCTTGATCTTGGACAAGTCCATACCGCTCTTTTCTCCCGAGCCCTTGGCATAGCCACGGTGCGGGTCGGAGGTGCCCAGCCAGTGGCAGAACGGCTTGTCTTTCGGGCGGTTTTTCAGCAAATTGCGGATGGGGTCGACTCCTCGCGAGGTGCCCGTCAATTGGCGCCCCTTGGTTTCCGTTCTTCCCGGCCCCCAGGCTTTGCTGCGACTGGAAGCGAAGTACCCGGCTTTCCCGAGGATTTCGGGATAGGTGTCGAACTTGTCGGGGAAGACGCTCCATAAATTTCCGGCTCCTTCGAGTTCCCAATGGTACTTTCCCGTAAGCACTGCGCCGCGCGATGGCGTGCAGGAAGGGGAGGAAACGTAGGCATGGTGAAAGAGCGCTCCTTCCTTGGCCAAGCGGTCGAAGGCGGGCGTTTTCACCACGGGATCACCGTAGGCTCCCGCATGGGGCCATCCCCAGTCGTCCGCGAAGGCAAATAGAATGTTGGGTCTTTCGTTCACCTTGGCGACCATGGTGGTCGCGACCAAAGTGGAAAGCGCGTGGACAATCGATTTCAGGATGCGGATGTAGGAATTCATAAGCTTGGGTTATTTGTTATTCTGAAAGGGGGTCTTTTCTTCAAGGGAATCTTTACTCCGGATGCAACGACTTACTACCGCCCATAGCAAAACCGGGACGGCGGCGCTTAGGCCCAAGGCGAGCAAAGGATTCTTCTGGGCGGTTTCCGTGGAACCGAGCCATGCGTAGACGAAGGACATTGGGATCACGCCGGAAAGGAGTGCCGGAAAATAGGTTTTCGCCGGCATCCTCACCAGACCTGCGAAACAGCTCAGCAACTCCGGCAACAAGATCGTCCAGCGGGAGAGGGCGATGGCCCAAGTTCCCGATCGTGCAAAAAAGCGTTTGCCCATAATCATGCCTGTTTCGCCCGTAAGAAAACGAGCCATCCTTTCGTTCGCCAAACGGCAGAGCCCGTAGCCAAAAGTTCCTGCCAAGAATGTGCCCAAGGCACCGTAAAGCCCCCCCAGCCAAGGCCCGTATGTCATGCCCAAGGCGGCGAGGGCAGCGGTTGCCGGAACGGGGAGAAATACGTCCAGCATCAGCAACCCGATCACCAGCAACCATCCGTTTGGACCCAAGGTCTTGGGGACTCCGTTTTCCGCAAAGAGAAGCTCGAAGTCGCCACCCCAGACCAAGAACGATCCGATCATTAGAGCCGATGCCGCTAAGCCTGTAAGGAGTATGCGCATGCGGTCGTCTCCCCGAAACGGAGAGTCTATTTCAACTGTCCCTTGATGAACTTCTCGATCGTGGACTTCCCGTGAATCCAGCCTTGCTCCGCGAGGAACTGGTCGGATGCGAGCATCGTCTTGCGAAAGGGAGCATTGTCGAAGCGACCCCAATTGAAAAAGCCGTGCGGCTTTCCCTCGAATGCCACGAGCTTGCAGGAGTTGCCTTCGGATTGGGCGTGCTTCTCGTACAGTTGAACGGTGCGAAAAGGTACGGCGTCGTCGTTCGTGCCGTGAAAAATGATGGTGGGGGGCAAACCTTTGCGAACGTGATGGTAGGGGGAAATCTTCTTTGGATCGGTTCCGATGCGTTCTCTTCGCGAGGCCATCTTTTCGGCGGGCACCTCGAATTCCCCCGGAACCTCGGCCAGGATTACCGCAGGGTTGAAAAGGAGTAGGGCATTGGGCGCGGAGGAAGTCTCGTCGTCTTTCTCGAAGCCGGGCACGGTGGCGATTGCGACTGCGACGTGCCCGCCGGCGGAGCCTCCGCCCGCCGCCACCTTGGTTGGGTCAACTCCTAGTTTTCTTGCATTCTTCCGTATCCAGCGAACCGCGGATTTCCCGTCCTCCACGCATGCCGTGGCTTTGGTGCCGTTGCGAGTGGACACTCGATAGTCCGCCGTGATCGCGACCATCCCCCGCGTGGCCAAGTACTTGCACTGCATCTCGAACTGCCCGGGCGTGCCTGCTCTCCAGCCACCACCAAAGAAGAAGACCACCGCGGGACGCTTGTCCGATTTCTTATGTCCTTCCGGCTCGAATATCCATAGCTTCAGCTTCGTGTCGCCTATTGTCTTGTAGACCTCCTCCCGAGCATCGGGAAGTTCGGGAGGGTAGGAGGGCTTCGCAGAAGCCGCCGCTGCGACTGTAAGAATGATTAATGAAAAGGCTAAGGAAGGTTTCATGATGAGAAGTTGAAAGTTCTTAACTTTCCTCATTTTGGAAGTAAAGCTCCTCGAAGGCAAAGCGCTTTTGCCCCTCCCGCTATATTTAACAGAACGCCTTGGTCGACAACTTGGAGCCGCTCCCGGCAACGTTCTTCCACAGTCTTACCCTCACTTTCATTTCTCAAGCCATTACCTAAGACTACTGTGCTTTGTTTTAATCAAGACCTGTTTTCCTTTCTCGAGAATACGCTGACCAGCAGCACGAAAAAGCATAGGGTCAGGCTGAATAGAGGAACCTGGAGGGCCTGAGGGAGAGAATAAATGATGGCAGTGGCGGGAATCCAGACGAGCCAGGTGGAGAGCAGGAGGCGAGCGACCTCGAAGAGAAAAGATCGCTTGGTCGTTGTTTTGCGTAGCTTGCTCCATGAGAAGCCGCAATCCTTCCATCCATAAAAGACGGCGGTTATTGGAGCCGCCCAGAGTGTGCAGTAGACGAACTGGTCTACGAAGACCTTGGTCGCAATGGTCGTCCAGTTTAGATCATCGCCGAAAAGAAGGCTTTGCAGCCGGTAGAAGGCATCGACGTCGATTCCTCGTGCACCCCAGTAGAGTATGAAGAATGCTCCATTGCGCGTGACCATGCCGGCATTGATCCGGCCTGCCGCCCATAGGTACAGAAAGGGAACCAACCCGCCAAAGAATCCGGTTGCTACGAATGAATAGAGAAAGCCGTTGGTTTGCTTGGTTTCCATCACCGCTTCAAAGAAGCCTCTCGAGGATTCGAGGAAGTAATAAGAAAGCACGATGCCAAGCCCGACGGACCACAGGACGAGTCCCGGAACTAGGTTGGCCCGGAAACCGGCCGAACTCATTCTCCACAGAGTAGCCAAGGTCGTAAAAAGTAGCTTTTTCATTCCTCCAACACTAGTCGTCGTTTAGGCCAAGGTAGGCATACTTTAGCGATATAATGAAAACATTGTCGGATATCCGTGTGCGAACTTATTAAACGCAGATACGGATTAGAAAACAATTGCGACCGAGGCTGTAGGCACAGAAGTGGAGAAGGATAGCGAAGGCAACGTTCTTTCACAGCAACCGCCGTCTGTTGCGGTTAATGGGAGTAAACTGTAATCAACATCGAGCCATTCATCACAGTTTGAATCCAAGTGTGAGAAACTTTTGAAATGGTACCAACCCCCACTGTAGTGATCTTTTTTGCCGTCGGGTTTCCTGTGATCCAAACTCCAGCCTTTCATCCCACCCTCCGCTTGATCGTAGAAGTACAGGTGCCTGTCGTTTCCTTTTTTGTAGTACACCTTTTCATTTACAAGTTTGTCTTGGGCTCGGTAGGTGCCGTTGAAACTTGGATTGGGGTGACGAGCGATAATCACTGTCGTAGGTTTTTCTCCGCCGATTACTTCAAGGTCAAGTAGGGTTGTGGCAGGTTTGCTCTTTTGTTTGCTCGCATCATTGGCAGCCTTTTTCCGCCTGTTCGCTTCCATCTCGGTAAGTGCTTGAGCCTCCAGGTCGGCGAGCACCTTCGCCTCTATTTCGGAGAGTCTTTTTGTGTCGGCCTCGTCGAGTTTCTTCTCCTCCATTTGGGCAAGTTTCCTTGCCTCATCGGCTCTTGTTTTTGCTGCTGCAATCGGAATGGGGTTTGGGTGTCGGCATCCCGGGCATTTTTCGGCTTGTTTGGAGATGCCGTTTCCGCAAGCCTCGCACTTTGCCATGACAGATGCGTTGAAAGATGCTTCTTTGGATTCCTTAGGAATGTCCGAAGCTCCGCATCCCACCATCAGCAGGGCTATGTTTAAGGCGACAAGTAAGCACTTCATCTCGATGGCCCTAAGTAGCTCGCCCCTCCGGTCAAGCTCTCGACATCGTGAATAAGGACCTGTCCCTTTCGCGAATGCCTTTGATTCTAGCGTCTTCCGCGACTACTGGCTCTTCCGCGAGACCTCGTAAAGTTCCCGCGACCGCCTCCGCCGCTTCCACTATTGCCACCGCCTCGCTGGCCACCGCCGCCTCGGGGGTCTCCACCACCACCACCTCGTCGTCCTCGATTGCCTCCGAAGCTTTTGGGAGCAGAGGCGGTGGAACGCAAGGATTCCTCGCAATGGTAATCGTGTTCAAGATCGACCGGGATCGGCTTTCCCAGGAGGCATTCGATAGAGCGAAGGTATTCCTTTTCCTCTCCGCAACAGAACGAAATTGCAGCGCCGTTTGCTCCCGCGCGAGCCGTGCGCCCGATGCGATGGACATAGGTTTCCGACTCAATGGGAAGATCGTAGTTTATTACGTGGGTAATGTCGTCGATGTCGAGCCCCCTAGCGGCGACGTCGGTTGCTACCAGTACTCGGTAATAACCGTCCTTGAACCCGTCTAGCGCCTTGGTGCGGGCCGCTTGGCTTTTGTTGCCGTGAATGGCTGTACTTCGAATGCCAACTGCGTCCAGCTTTTTCACCACCCGGTTGGCGACATGTTTCATCTGGGTGAAAACTACCGCCTTTTTGATGCTGGGATCTTTCAGCAGAGAAGCCAGAAGGGTCTCTTTTTTCTTCGTGTGAACATATAGAACCTTCTGGGTAATCACTTCGACCGCAGGCTTCTCCGGAGCTATCGCGATTCTCACCGGATTGCGAACCATAGAATTGGCCAAGGCCTCCATTTTCGGAGCCATGGTGGCGGAAAAGAATAGGGTTTGCCTTCCTTCCGGGAGTTTTTCCAAGACACGTTTGATGTCCGGGATGAAGCCCATGTCGAGCATCCTGTCCACCTCGTCTAGAATGAAGGTTTCGACTTCGTTCAGATGAATATACCCTTGCTGCATCAGATCCAGAAGGCGCCCGGGAGTGGCTACCAGAATATCCACTCCTCGGTTCAAGGCCTTGACTTGACGATGCTGATTAACGCCTCCGAAAATGACGGTGTGAGTAAGCTTGAGAAACCGACCGTAGGTTTGGATACTCTCTTCAATTTGGGCGGCCAGTTCACGCGTGGGTGCCAAGATAAGTGCTCGCGGCGTGCCTTTTGCAGGTCGTTGAGAGTTACCCGAAAGCCTTTCCAGCAAGGGTAGGGTGAAGGCCGCGGTTTTCCCGGTGCCTGTCTGGGCAGTGCCAATTAGGTCTTTCCCTTCCAGCAGGAGGGGTATGCACTGCTCTTGAATTGGAGTGGGCGTGACGTACCCTTCTTCGGATACGGCACGTTGTAATTCCTCGATCAGAGTGCCAAATGCACCCTGTGGTTTCTTTATTTGTTTGTCCGAACCGGAATGGTCGGAGTTTTCGCTATACGCGTCTTCTTGTTCGTTCATTTTTTTTCCTAGTCCGGGGTTCTATAAATCTCTACCCGCCGGACACGTGGAAAAGAAAGTACCGCAATAGTCGCGATGGTTGTGCATTCTTACCGAAAAGGCCAGAATGCGATGTTCTGCCAACTTTAGGATTTGGAGTTTTTTATGCTCCCCACACCTGAAGTAAAACAAAGCTTCTACCTGAAAGCCCAATGGAATGCAAGCTCAAGGATAGCGACTTCCGAACCGACTCTCGTTAAGTGAAAAAGTAAATGTCTTTTTCTAACGTAGTCCCAATGCCTTCATTTGTTGCATAAGATCAGGTAAGTGTTCCATCAATGTGTTAAAGAGTCCCCAAGTGATCCAAGCTGTGGCGATCGTCAGAATGATAATACCCATGGTCAGAATGATTTTGGTATTTCTTTTATATTCCGGATGCAACCAAACCAAGGGAAGGGCAAGCGGGCCAAAGGAAAGCAGGGCGATAACCACGATTGAAGTGGCGAAATACCATTTTGTTTCAGGTCGGCGAGATTGATCAAGGAACTCATTGCAGTATCGGCACTTAATGGCTTCGTCCTGTATTTCTTCCGCACAGAAAGGGCATGGTTTCATAAGTCTTACTGTGTTCCCTTGGGATCAATAAGCCAAGGAAAGATTTCTCCCGTTGGTCGAAGCTTTTATTCCGGGGTCCCCGGTCTTTCAGCGATTCTATTCAAGGTCACCAAGATCGGCGTAGCTTGCTTGGGCTTCGATCGACCGATGAGCTCGCCTTTTTCGGAAACTGCCACGGAACCACCAAGTGTCGAACCGTCCGAATTCTTTATGGCATTGTCTCCAATTAAGTTTGCTTGGATGATCGAGCATTGGCAAAAGCTTGCTACCTCTTGCAGCAACCTTGTCCATGGCTCTTTGTCATTCCACTCCCAGTTGTCGTCCCACCCCCAGTAACCGGGCCATAGGATGGCATCGATGCTTTCTTTTCCGAGGAGTTCTTTGGCGTCTTCGATTTCTCGGCAAAAAATCAATGCCAACCTGAATCCCTGAAAGCTAAATACTCTTTTTCTCTTTTGAGGAACGGAGAAAAAAGCTTCCTCGGCGGGAATTAATCCCCTCTTGCGCAAAACCTCAATGACCTCGCCGTCTTTGCCCACAACAAGAGAACCGTTGTAGAATGAGTTTTTTTGGCGAATGGATGTAGGTATTACGGCTCCGACCCGATACTTCCGAGTTTCAAGGCTCTTCCAAATGCCTGCTGCATTACGTCCTCGGACAAATCCGGCCTCGCCGCGAAACCCGTAAGGGCGCACTCGGGAAACAACGCGAGGTCGGCTCTCGATTTAGCGGCAAGGGCCAGACCCTCTTCGGTCGCCTTCAAATTGCTTTTGGCGTTAGCGGAATTGGGAATTTGGATCGAAGCGACCTTCATTCGCCTGTTTTAACTAAATCGACTCTCCGGGCCTTATTTCTTTTTCGGCTTCGGTTTGTTTTTCGGGCCTCTGGAACGAGGCTTGAATGGACCTCCGTAGGAGTCGCGTAACAGGTCGGAACGTTTCCGCATCTTTGCGAGCGTTGCCTTGTGCGCCTTGTCGCCGGCTAGGTTTTTTAGCTGGTCGGGATCGGTCTTCAGATCATGTAGAAACTCGAAGGGCGGGTTTTGCTCGAAGTAGCGGGCGTAGACGTAGCGAGAACCGCGGACGCCTTCCCATTTTGGAATGCTACCGTTGTTCATGAGATGTTCGCAGAATGTATCGTCTCGCCAAGTCTTGGGTTTCTTGCCTGAGACGAGGCCTAGTAGACTGCGTCCTTGATAACGCTTCGGGGGTGCCGATCCTGCCGCCGCTAGAATGGTGGCGGGCACGTCGACGTTAAGGGTCATGAGCTCGTTTACTTTCCCTCGAGCGGACGGGGGAACTCGTGGGTCGTGAATGACTAGTGGCACGCGCAAGGAATCATCGTAGTGCGACCATTTTCCGGCGAACCCCCGATTACCTTGGTAGTAACCGTTGTCTCCCATGAAGATGACGACGGTGTTCTTTTCCCGACCAGTCTTTTTGAGCTCGTCGAGGACGCGTCCCATGACGCGATCGAGTCCGGTGATCATTCGGTAATAGGCTCTCACGTTGATTTGGTGCTTCTCGGGTGTATCCCAACGCCAAAACCATCGGTCGCGGTTCATTGATTTGCGGAGAAACTCGGGCTGGCTTTCGAAGATTTTTGGGGCTCCCAGTCGCGGAGCCGGAATCGGAACGTCGTCGTGGAGCCCGTCGACCGCCTTGGGCCAGGGGAAGTGCCCGATGCCGGGCCGTTTGTCTCCGTCTTCCGCATGGGCCGCGTTGAAGCTGACAGAGAGGCAGAACGGTTTGTCCTTCGGGGCGGTATCAAGAAACTCTATTGCCTTGTCGCCCGCGATTTCGCTGACGTGGCGGGTGGGGGCGGCTTTTTGTTTTTTTTGGTGGGGGGGGGGGCCGGGCGGGGTGGAGGCGGTGGAAAAAACTTTTGTTCCCAACCCCCCGGCGCCCACGGCCGACTTTCCCCC
>JACKQG010003677.1_pt1 | contig 18546 bp, 17 predicted proteins | sample 8237621 | NCBI WGS metagenome assembly JACKQG01 (sample SAMN15677084, study PRJNA649215) | marine metagenome | biome: marine; feature: Black Sea; material: saline water; isolation source: suspended particulate matter (SPM) from the Black Sea western gyre | collected 2013-06-09/2013-06-10 | depth... | reverse complement strand
CCCTGAGTTTATCTGCTAATTCGCGATTTCGCTAGATTTTTCAGCGAATGGACAGAATTTATGAGATAATAGGCTAAATTAACAATCTTGGAAAAGCAGGGAATCTATGCGCATCGCAAGAAAGCTAAATGTTGACCGTGAAATCATAAAAGGTTTTAATGCCGTGCTTGGGAATGGGATGATTGAACTCAGCAGCAATAAATTGGCCCGCCCAGAATTCTTCATCCTCGCACATAAGTTCATCAGTGAATTTATCGAGGGAGGCTTATTTAAAAAGGAAGCGTTGGTAATCAAGGCTCTCGAGGATTTTGGCTTTCCCACAGATAATGGGCCGATCAGCTTTATCCTCTCCGAACAAAAGAAGAGCCGGGAAGCCTCCCTGCAAATGGTGGGGGCTGCAAAGGCATGGCAGGCAGGGGATGAGGTTGCCCGCAAGGACGTGGGTTGGGCAGCCAGTGAGTTTACAACCACAATGCGCGAACACCTTGAGCGACTCAAAACCCTGATATTCCCCTTACTTGAACAGAATTTCTCTATCGAAGATGAACATAATTTTTCCGAGAAATTTGATACCATTGTTTACGAGGCGGATGGGCAAAACGCCCCGGATAAATATGAAAAGCTGATCGTAATGCTTAAAGAGGAAATAGAGGACTGGCGGTAAGCTAGGTTAGGTCCTTCTTCTGATTATTTTTCATATGATCATCTATCCTTGAAAAGAATTCTTATTAGAAGAACCGGTTAACTCAAATAATAATGCCACAAAATCCGTGCGCCAACCGCCCTCCACGGCTTCCATTGAGCCGCAATTTTTTGCTGAGTTTCATTATCGGGTACTTCAGGCAGATTTTTAACCGCCTGCATGGCTTTTGCCAGCGCCAGATCTCCCGGAGGCCAAATATCCGGACGCAATAATGCCATCAGTAAATATATATTTGCCGTCCAGGGGCCAATCCCTTTGAGTTCGATCAATTTTTTCCGCACAGAAGAATCGTCCATTTGATTGAGTTCTTCAAAATCAAAATCGCCGCTGATGATGGCCTCAGATAACAAGCGGCAATATCGCGCTTTCTGTCTGCTAAAGCCAAACCCTTTTAGATTTTCATCTGAAAATTGAATGAAATGCTCTGGCGTAAGCTGATCTACAGAGTCATTTAGCTTTTTGAAAGCGGCATTTGCTGAGGCCAATGAGACCTGTTGTTCAAGGATAATATGGACCAGTGTTGGAAAGCCCGGCTGACGAGGCCAGAGCGGAGGCTTTCCAAAATCGTGGATCACCTTTGCCAGATCAGGATCCACGCCTGTCAGGTAGACCACCCCTTTTTCTAAACTTTGCTGATCTAATCTCCTCAGGGAGGATTTCATTAGCGCTGGCTTTCCACCCACATTTGCGTGCCGTCAGTGGAGATTTGTATCCAGCCATTTTGATCAGTGCGCAGCAGGGTGTAATCTTCGACCGCCCTCAGTGTTTCTTCATCAGGGAGACCATCCCGATTTCCCGCAGCCACACTCAGGATGATCAATTGCGGGCGTAAAGAGTCGATCCATTCGGGGGGATTGATCGGTGCGTAACCTGAATCTGCTAATAACAGGACAGAGAGAGCCCCCAGATTTTGGGTTTCCTCGAGACTATCAAAATCAATACCAATGGGAAGCAATGTCCGAAAAGAATCCCATTCGATCAGCAGTACCGAACCGCGCGTGCCCACGGCTTGAATCCGTAAAAGAGCACCATTCCCAAGCTCCAGACTTTGTCCCGCTACCGCGTTGATGATCGGGATTTGATCTGTCAGGAGATACTTATCAAGAGAGCGGGAGGCGAAGGAAGCTTCACGGTTGCCGCTCCACAAAACGGATGCGGGAGGGAAGCGCTCCAATGTTCGCGGCAATGCGGCGAGGGCTTCCTCCTGAGGAGAGGCGACGATCAACCAGTCGAGATCACGCTGAAAGGGGGGCAGACGACGTCCCAGCGCGGAGGAAAGATCGGAGATCCGCTCCCCGCCGTTGATCAGAATCTTCCCGCCATTTGGCGATTGGATGAGGATCGCATCGGCAGAGCCTGCATCGAGAAAGGTAATCTGCAAAAGCCCATCCGGAGCGGCAAAGGCACCGCGCCAAACCTGAATGGTGAGAATGATCAGGGAGGCGAGGATAAGGGTAGTTGTAAACAATCTTGAAAACTTTTTTAAACGGAAGCCAGCAAAAGTCCACGTGAGCATCGCTGCGTAAATAATGATGACGATGATTTGCTTCGTATCCCCCAGAACCCAAACCCCGTTTGGCATTTGATCAAAAAATTCCACCATTTTAATTGTGTACGTGGTGAAAGGCAGGGCAAAGATCGCGATCAATTGTCCCAGCGGAAAGAGGATCAGGCTGAAAATAAGGGCAAGGCCGCCAATGATCATCACTGCTGGTTGGACGGGGAGAATAAAGGGATTGGCGAGGAATGAAATCAGCGAAATGCGTCCGAAGTGAAATGCCATGATCGGGATGGTGGCGAATTGGGCGGCGAGAGTGAAGAGGAAATATTCACCAACAGGCCCAGCTATCTTCTGTGCTTTTTCTTCGGAGGTGATCCGGGATGCCTGGCGTATAAACCAATCGGAGAGCGGCTCAGCGTAGAGGATCAAGCCCATTGTAGCGGCGAAAGAGAGCTGAAATCCAACATCCCAGAGCACAAGAGGATTATTAAGGGCCATAGCGACCGCTACCATCAGGAGGGAGGTGACACCTTCCTGCCGTCTCCCTAATTGACGACCAAGCAATCCAAACCCACCCATGATCGCAGCGCGAACGACCGCGGCATCTGCGCCAACGAGAATTGTGTAAGCCGCAATGCCGAGCATGGCGATGATAGAACCATAGCGTTTTCCAAAAAGGTTCCCAAAGATAGAGATGAAAAGCGCTGCGATGATGGTGATATTGAAACCAGAGATGGCAATTATATGTGTAGTGCCAGTGTTCTTGAAGGCTTGCTGAAGATCGCCAGGCAGCCCTGATTCAACGCCAAGCAGAATTCCCGCCAGAAGAGAGGCTTCGGGATCAGGGAATAGTTTGTAAATGTTAATAAGAGCGCGGTCTTTGAGATCGTAGATGACTACCTTGAGAGGGTGACCTCCGCGCTCTTCGGGGAGGAAGGTTGCCTCGGCATTGCGCATATAGGCATGAATCCCGCTCAGGGCTAGGTAATCCCGATAGGAAAATTCTTCGTTCTCAGGGGGGATTTCAAGAACGCCGCGTACTCGCAGCTGGTCACCATATTGGTAGTTTTCTCCGGCAACTACACGGACGAGGATTTTTCCATGGATGTAGATGGGGTTCTTTTTATCAGGGCGATTTATATGAATAACGTCAAGCTGGAGATTGGTATAGGTATCGCGGTAGTCGGGAGGATCGGAGACGATACCAGTAACAAGGGATTCGTATTCACGCTCAGTGAAATTAACTACAAAATAGATGTCAGCTAAATCGGGTTGACGAAACTGGAAATAGGATGCGCCAAAAAAAAGAAAAAAGGGGAGAAGAAAAGAATATAAAGGCAGGACGGGGAGTAAATCAGGCGTTTTCTTCGCGCGGATGCGGTAGTAAATGAGCGTTAGTATGGCGATTATCAACGAGGCTGCCCCTATTTGCAGCCAAAGTGTTGTTGTCAGCGATACGTTGCGAGCGAGAATAATGCCGCCAAGAAAGGCAAGGGAGATCCACGTCAGAGGGAAGATGACAAATTGCATCGCGTCCTTTTAGGGTTTTACTACAGTATCAATGGAAAATAAAAGAGGTTTAGAAAATCTTTAAAATAGCTACAACTCCAAATATTCCTACTACCACCAATCCTCCAGTGATCGCATCACGCAGATTGCGGTGGTCAACCACTTGAACCAGAGGGTAAATGCCCTCCACCTCCCAACGGGGGCCGCCAAACCAGGCGAAGATCAATCCCCCAAGCAGACCACCGATATGTCCCCAATTATCTATTCCAGGAGAAAGCCCGATGAAAAGATTTACACCGGCGACCATGACGATATTACGCAATGCTCTCTGTGCACGCTGGCCGAAGAGTCCCTTATTGAGGTAGAGAAAGACTCCTTCGGCGGCAAGCAGGCCAAAAACCGCGGTCGAGGCGCCAAGTGAATTGGCGCCAGTAAAATAAAATGAGAAGACATTCCCGGCAAATCCGCTGACGAGATAGAGCATCAAAAAACGGAGATGTCCCATGCGGCTTTCCATCCCTGCCCCAATTGCAAAAAGGGCGTACATATTGAAACCGATATGCAGGAGCGAGCCGTGCAGCAGGACGGGGGTGATCAGCCGCCAAATTTGACCAGCAAGAATGGCTTCATTTATTTTCATCCCCATGAAGGCGGGGTAATCAGCACCTGAAAAGAAAAATTGGCTTGCCATTTGGAGCAAATAAACAAAGATCGTCACACCAATGATGGCGTAGGTAACGCGAGGTAGAACAGAGGGCAGGGCAATATTGACAGCTTGCGGAGGTGTTTCCTGGGCGTAGTTTGGTGCAGGAGTTTCGTTCATAGGTTCACCTTACGTGGATGTGTGCGATGATGTTCGGCGTGAATAATAGCCTGGATGGTATCCACCGCTTCGTTAAGATAGTCATCTTTGTTGACGACGACGTAGTCGAACTCATTGGCACGTTTCATTTCCTGACGTGCGGTGGCAATCCGTAGATTCAATCCTTCGGCGGTTTCGGTCTTTCGTTCCCTGAGCCTGTTGACCAGTTCCTCCTCGCTTTCCGTGGTGAGGAAGATCAGTATCGCTTCCGGTGCCATCTTACGGACTGTGGCAGCCCCCTGGACGTCCAATCGCATAATTACATCTTTGCCGCTGGCGAGGGCATCCCGAACCTGCTGCTTGGGGATGCCTTTATAGTCGTTATAGACAATGGCGTATTCCAGCAATTCATCATCTTCGATCATCTTGGCAAACTCATCACTCGAGATGAAGAAATAGTCTTTACCATGCACTTCGCCTTCCCGGATCGGACGCGTGGTAGCGGTGACAACAAAGTGAAAGAGCAATTTACCGCGCTCTTTCATCAGCTGTAAAACAGTATCTTTCCCTACCCCGGAGGGGCCAGAGACTACAATCAACAAGGGCTCGGGGTGGAAAATATTAAATTCGGAGGTATGCGTCATGGGGAATATTGTACCTGAGGAGGAAGGAGTTGGGAAAAAGAAATTACCCCCAAACTCCTTCGAGGCGTATTACGCCGGGACTACTGCCGGTTGATCAGATTATTGAGTCGTTCTTTCTTGCCAGTTGGCGTAATATTTCCAACTGTCCAACGTGGCAGGTTTCGTGCCACTGCAGAAACTCTATCCATTCATCCCTGGTTGAAATACACATAATGATCTGCGCATCACCGAAGCGTGGTAACTTCTTCACCTATGCAATCATTAGGTTATTGAAGGATTGTTGTGTGCTTTTATGAATGGTGCGCTAGCGCCGAGGGCGTCTGGCAACCGACAATCGCAGGGGCCTCGTGGACGAGATCGTCATTTTCGATGGCCTCCACCATGAACAGGGCAAAGTCTGTACGGCGGGTGATATTGCTTTCAAGAATAGAGTCACCCACGTGCCTGCTCCAAACGGGTAGACCCTGGCTCTCACCTTCTTCGAGATCGCTTCCACGCACGACCGTCCATTGGGTATCGCTGGCAAAGATCCGCTGGCATGCTTCCACTTGATCGTCAATTTCTACGACACGAAATAGTTTCCCGATCCAACCGGCAACCTTTTCAAATATTTTGAAAGACCGTGTGTATAAGTCTTGCCCATCCATTGTGATATGCCAGCCACAGGAAAATATAAGTCGCGCGCCTGGACGTGCGTAGTCGAGTATTGCCTGAGCTGTTCCCGACGAATACTGCTGCATTCCCCAGGGAACAAGCACCGTCAGCACCCCGTCACACCCTGCGACCGCCTTCTTGATGATTTCGCGGTCATTTGTCGGTCCGGGAATGATGGTGATGCGGCCCTTGAATGCGTCGAGTTTGGCAACGCTGCGTTCCCTACAAACACCAACTACCTCATAGCCTCGATCCAGCGCATGCTGCACCATATATTGCCCAAGCTTCCCGGAAGCCCCTACGATACAAACCTTCTTCATTTTCATCCTCTCAGATACTATGGCTTTGCGGCCATTTGGGATAATTCACGGCCCCCGTCGAGTTTTTTCACATTAAATTCTACCAGCAATATCTCGTGGTATTTATCATAAGGGGCAAAGCTCCCCCCTGGGGCTGCTTATTGTTAGGATCATTTTGGAAGTTGGTCGAGAAGATTTGCTGTGCCCAGGGACTGACAGAATTTGGCGAAATTTTCGCGAGGACAAACCCACTTCAACTCATCCGGTTGTTCTGTGAGAGGGACATCGGAGCGCAGGGTTGCCAGGCGGCGATATAAGAAAGCTTCTTCGCGGTGATTGGATAAATTTTCGTGCAGGCGTTTGGCACCCCGGACTTTAATCTCCCAATCTTCAAGTTTGGCGGGAATCTTTTCAAGATATTTATATTTCGAGAGGACAATCCCGCTGGATTTTGCACCCCAGCCGGGGACTCCCGGAATGCCGTCAGCGGCATCCCCCACGAGGGCGAGATAGTCCGGGATAGATGATGGGCCAACCCCATATTTTTCGAGGACAGCGGCTTCATCATAGACGATCTCCCGGCGGCGATCCCAACATACGACGTGATTCTGAGAAACCAATTGGGCGAGGTCCTTATCCGGGGAGCAGATAACCACCTGGTCGACAGCAGGATCACCCTTGAAACGAAGCGCCGCGGTGGCTAGGGCGTCGTCGGCCTCGAATTCCACCATCGGCCAAACCACGATTCCCAGGGCGGCGACAGCTTCTTCGGCCAGATGAAATTGAGCGAATAAATCCGGATCGATTCCCTCTCCGGTCTTGTATCCATCAAAGAGGTCGTTGCGAAAAGATTCCACAACATGGTCAAAAGCAACGGCTAAATGAGTGACCTCAGGATTGGAAAGAAGTGCTAGCAGGCTACGCAATAATCCAATTGTTGCACCGACTTCACGGCCATCAGGGGCTTTCCTGGGAGGCGGACCATAGAAGCCACGAAAAAGTTCGTATGTGCCATCGATTAGGTGAATTTTCATTTTTTCAATCCTTAGTTTATCTTTCCAAATCGTTTCGCCGCCCTCGCCCGAGCTTTGGCCGCTTCCACATCGCGATCCTTTGGGCTTGCTGAGGTGACCAATGAGTCAAGGAGATTTCCAACGCTTGCAGCAATCTCATCGATGGCATGATTGTACGCAGCCTCATTCTGCTTTGAGACCTTGGTCGATCCGCTGATTTTTCGCACAAATTGAATCGAGGCGGCCCGGATTTCTTCTTCTGTAGCAGGGGGCTCGAAATTGAAAAGTGTTTTGATATTTCTGCACATTATTTTCATTTCCTCTAGCGGAGTATTAGATGCTAACGAGGACTCCAATCATTCAATCAAAGAAGCATATTCATCTAATAATGGGAGTACTTCTTCACGATTTTTTGCTTCCAGTGAAATCACGATCTCTTTTATTCCTGCCTGTTCCATATCATTTGTCACATCCTCATCAGGAAGAGACCAAGAAAATACGGACAAATCAATAGATCCGGGTGGTCTTCCAACAGCATCCACTTGTTCAACTAATTTAGAAATTCCCTCTTTGATTTGATGCCATTCAGGGATCCCAACGATAGGCATCCACCCATCGCAGTTACGGGCAATAAAATCCAAAGATTTGGGTCCTATGCCTCCACCTGAAATCAGTGGGGGGTGAGGGGATTGAATTGGTTTTGGATATGATTTGATCTTGTTGAAATTGATAAACTCGCCCTTATATTCCGGGGCTTCTTCACTCCAAATTCTTTTCATGGCTTGCACATATTCCTGAATCAACATGTACCGTGTGCGATAGGCAACACCATGGTTTTTCATTTCATCGGGAAGCCAGCCTGCGCCAATCCCAAACAGAAAGCGCCCGTTGGAAATTTGGTCAATTGTTGCCACCTCTTTGGCCAGAGTGATTGGATCATGTTGAAGGATCAGACTCACGCCTGTTCCGATTTTTATTCTATCTGTTGCCGCAGCCGCCACTGTAGCTGCAATAAAGGGATCATAGGCCTGCCAATAATAATCTTTTAAATTCCGACCTGATTCGTTATTTTGCAAAAAATTTACGGGGATATGAGTATGTTCAGAAAATAAAACAGATTCAAATCCTCTGGACTCAGCTTCTTGAGCCAGATCACCTGGTTGAATTGAATCTTCAGTAGCAAATAAGTGGACACCATATTTCATTATGACCTTCCTTCCAAAATTTATATTCGTAATCAAATCATTATCTTATTACAATCCAGGACATCAGGATCAAATCAGAAAAAATATAGCATGTGATCTTTATAGTTCATTAGAAGGCCTGCGCCATAGGAGCATTGCTAAAACATCATCAGCTGTCCTGAGGGCGGGCCTTCGATCGGATCGCTGCCGATCTGCTCCTCCCATGTTTGGGCATTAAGGAGAGGGATTTTACTCAGCGTACGTAGTAACCGGAATTTGATAACTCGCCAACCACGCAAGGAAGCACGAAAGGTGGGGTCACGTTTTTCTTTGTAGGCGAGTAATCCCGCCCGCCCGCCAGGGAGGACGATCAGGTTGCGGCCAGGGAGCGGAGTATTCTTATCCAGGATCTCGCGGACACGGGCAGAGGCAATCAGGTGAAAGACATATACCGGAGCAGATTCTTCCCCCCAGACAATCATTTTATCGTCGATCTGCTGCGTCTGATGGCCCAGGCGTTCTCCGAGGTTCGTAATGAGGGCACGCATCTCTTTAAGGTCTGTGAGGCGGGCAGAGGGTTTGTCCTCTTCGCGGAGATGCCAAAAGCCATCATTATGGTGATGTGCATAGGAATCAAGGATCGCCAGGATCAATGCTTTTGATGGGGTTTCTAACCCTGCAAATTGTGGGTAAATTTCACGCTCAATTTCAAACAGACTCTGCCTGGGATTTTTACTAAGATAACGAACGACCGCCATCTCTGCGCGGTCAGGCAGGGGAATCTCGCTTTTTTCAGTAGAGGCCAATCCCCACAGTCCGGTTTGGAGAGAATGCTCACTGCCCTCATAACGCAGAAGATCGGTATCTGTGTTGAGAGTCTCGTCTATCGTGGCGTGGATTCGGTGGAGGGTCTCATCCACAGCTTCTTGCGGCAAGAGCAAACTATTCGCACGGGCGAATTCGGTCAAAGCCAGGGCGTGGAGATGCAGATAAGTCGTCGCCTCCCCGCGAGCGCGGAGATATTTTTTAACCGCGCCTCCCACCTGAGGCTTTTTCATCTCACCGGGTTCTTCGCGTTCCCAGATAATTTGAACAGGATCATATTTTGTGCGCATGGCAAGATTTTTGAGCGTAAAATCAGATGAGGCGGCTGCCAGCGTTGCAGAGAGGAATGAAGGCTCTGGCTCGGCAAGCAATCCTAAAAGAGGTGTTTTTTTAGGGAGCAAGGTTGCCAGATGTCCAAAAGCAGCGTGAAGCGCAGTAGCGTGCCAGCCCCAATCGTAACGGCGGCGACGCAGACCAACCTTGAAAGGTTGTGCGGCTTCACGCCCCCAAAGCCAACCTGCCCATAAGGCCGATAGAGTCCAGAAAGCCTGGTTGGGACGCGGGATTGTCGTAATCACTGCCTCGATCCTGGGCAGCTTCTTTTTTTCGTTAAGCTCTTTGAGCTTGCCTTCAAAGAGGCAAACCCCGCCGCTTTCGGGGAGCGGATCAGGCCATATATTGAGGGGAACAGGATCGGCATCGCTTGCCCACATATCAACCCCCTGCTCTAGGGCCAACCAGAGGTTATGTTCATAAAACTGCCCGGGTACGAATAGTTGCTTTGGGCGCGGGCGTTCGACTGGATGCGGCCAGAGCGTATTTCCCTCGTCACAGGCAGTCAATAACAAGGCGGTCAGGGCCCGTTGGCGCAAGGGAGAGAGGGAAAGTCCATCCAGCCGATTGATCAGCGTGGTAAGCACATAAATGGCGCGAGGCAAATATGATTGCAGTGCTTCTTCGGCATATTCACGGTCGGGGTTATTGAGAGGCGCAATCCGCTCCAATACACGCGCCCTGTGTAATTTCGCGCTTGATAATAGTTCCAAAGCTCTTTCGGCATCGGCAACTGTCGTCAGCCGCTCGCCTTTGTCGCCGCAACTTTTGCATTCATAGATCCGTGCAAAAGGTGTGGCAGCATCCTTATGCCACAAAAACGATTCAGCAATTACCATCTGTTGGCAGTTGGCGCACTGTGTTTTGTACAAATTTTTTAGATGAGATTCAAGACGTTCCTTCCCCTTTAGGGAGACTGCAAGTTCGGCAAGTGCAGCATTATAGTCTGATGTGGATGGGGGATCGGCAGCCATCTCGAGCATAAAACGCGCGACAGGATTATTCGCGGCAACCAAAACGCGATATCCCTTTCGCGCCGTACGAATGGCTTGCTGAGGGGAACTCCCAAAAGGATCGAGCACCCAAGCCCCCAGATCGACATGGGTTTCCAGCCATGCAGAGGAGACTCCCTCCTCAAGCGGAGGCAGAAAGCGCGTCAAGGGGCCAGGGTTTAAAGGTTTGATCCCGGGGATATAGGAAAATTCATTCATCTAAGAACCAGTATACTGTCCCCCGGAGAAAAAGCAAACTTGCTAGTCAGCTCTTCCCGTAAAAATGAGAAAAAGGGGGATTGGGTAGAAAAGAGTCGCTAGCTTTCTCACATTTAGATATTTGTCTGTAATGTCTTGAATATCATAAATATTTCTAACATGATAATCCCCCGAGTAAGTTGGACCCGCGATGAAACGCCCAAGTTTATATAAAATACTTTCAGTTGGGCCAGAAATGATAATCTCTCCACTGGGCGTGAGAAGTGAAGAAAGTTGCGCCAGTACCTTTTCTAAATCGTCCACATGCTCTAAGACATCAAGAGCAATGATTAAATCAAGGGACTGGCGGGGAATATCGGTAAAGCTCTCTAAAAATTGCACCTTTTTATCAAAAGCAATATATTTTTCAAGGCGCCTCAAAGGTTCCAGATCAATATCTACAGCAATAACCTTAGTTGCATGTTGCGAAAGAAAAGGCAGCATGACCCCGCTTCCACAGCCAAAATCCAGAGCTGCGTTTAAATTTCCTCGTTTTTCAACATACTGAATCACACGATATAACCGTTCCCAAAAGAGGAAGCTCATCAAAAGGTTTGGATTGCTATATGCCGGGAAAGCAGCCTCATCCAAATTTTCTGAATGTTCAGTTTTCAATACTTTTTTGGTTGCAGAGACAAATTTTTCTTTATAGTTCTTGAAATCACTTCTTTGCATCAAAAACTCTCCATCTTCCATAAACGTGCCTGCAATCGTAATTGATCTTTATAATATTTAAATAGGCAAATATAGCAGGCACGCTATTTGATTGCACTATCAGTATGGTTCTCTCTTTTCTTATTTTAATTCACCACTACAAAGCGGTTCTTTTGGTACAGATTGCAAATCAATATTTGCGGCGGCCAGAATTAATTGTACCCCGAGCATAACCGATATAACAGGTATCATAATCGTCCCTGTCGGGGCAGGAATCCCCAAATTAATATACTTGATCCATTTAACGATCCCAAAAATTAGACCGAAAAAAAACATCGGGATTCCTGCGAGCAAATAGATCGATTCCATACTGAAATCAAAAAGAAAATTTTTGACCAGCATTCTGCGAAAGAAAATATGAGTAAGTTTTGGAGGAAACTCCCAGAGAGTTTTGAGAACTGATAGATTTGATCTTTCATCGCCATAAACAGCGGGATAGGGAATATCTCGGATAACGGCCCCAACCAGATACAACTCACCCAGCATTGAAGTTTCAAAAAAATAACTCTTTTGAATACGTTCCAAAGGCAGTGCTGCAAGGGCTTCGTTCCGAATGGCAAAAAATCCATTGGTGGGATCAAAACAATTCCAATAGCCGGTGGCGGCTTTGACGAGAAAACCCAGCCCCATATTCCCGATCTGACGAATCCAAGGCATAGATTTGAGCGCCTTGAAATCTCGAAAACGATTCCCTTTGACATAATCTGCCTGGCCGCGGATCAGTGGTTCAAGGAGGGGGCGTGGGTCATAGTCGCTCATCTGCCCGTCGCCATCAATCTTGAGAATAACCTGGGCATTGCTTTTGAGCGCTTCCCGAAACCCGGAAAGCATCGCCCCACCTACCCCTTGGTTTTCTGCATGTTCAATTAATATGATGCGCGAATCTTTGGTTTTTACCTGCGCAACGACCTTTCCTGTCTGATCTGGTGAAGCATCATCCACTACGATGATCAGGCGGATATAATCTGGCACGCGTGCCAAAGTTTCAGTGATTTGCTTCTCAACTTTATAGGCCGGAATGATAGCGACAATATTATAGTGAGAAAGATCTAGAATTTCATTGTACATCTGTTTCCTTAATTTGCCTTGAGTATAATTACTTCATGCGGAAATAGCAAAAGCGCATCTTCGGTAATTTTATCTTCCCTGTTTTCAGAGAAAAGAATTTGCCATGATTTCTTTGGTAATATGAGCTTCTTCATATTTTCGCTAAAATTCAAGGCGACCAAAATAGTCTCTTCATCACTTTTACGCAAATAAGCCAACACGCCCCGCGGCATATCCTTTAACGGAATAAACTCACCCCGCAGCAAAGTTATATTTTCTTTACGTAATGCGATCAAGCTTCGCGTAAAGTGGAAAAGTGAGTGTTCGTTTTCCTGTTGTGCTGCAACGTTTCGTTTCTCTGAATTAGGATGGACAGGCAGCCAGGGATTTTCTGTGGAAAAGCCCGCATTTTCTGATGCATCCCATTGCATCGGGGAGCGACAGCCATCCCTGCCCTTATGGAAAGGCCAATATTTTTTCCCGGGCGGATCCATGATCTCGCTGCGGCGCAGTGAGATATCGCGCATCCCGATCTCTTCACCATAGTAGAGAAAGGGTGTCCCGCGAGTGGTCAGCAGCATCGCCATGATAACTTTCGCACGGGCATCGTCTTCGCCTATGCTGTAACGCGTGGCAGGCCGGGGAACATCGTGATTACTGAGAACGTAATTGGGCCAGATCTGTGCTTCAGCCGCAACCTTTTCCCAATTTTGAATGGCAGTTAAAAATTTTGAGGGCTTGTAGTTGCTCCAGAGAAATTCAAAATCGAAGGCAGCATGCAGTTTTTTTTGCCCATTATAGCGAATGATCTTTTCGGGTGTGGGGAGGAAGGTTTCTCCCACGGCGTAGCGTTCGGGATACTCATCCAGGATGCTGCGCATCTCTTCAAGCACAGAGTCCATTTCAGGGCGGTCTGTATCGTAAATATGCTCCTGGCGCTCAAAGGCCCTGCGCCCCAATTTTCCCGGGTTTTCGCGGAGTTGGTCATCTTTAAAATAGACATTGAAAACATCAAGCCGATATCCATCCACCCCACGCTCCAGCCAGAAACGCAGCACATCCATTTGAGCCTTACGGACCTCGGGATTGCGCCAGTTTACGTCTGGCTGCTCGTTGAGGAACATATGGTAATAATATTGGCCGCGTATCTGATCCCATGTCCAGGCTTTACCGCCAAAAACGGATTGCCATTTATTTGGAACCCCCACCCCTGACCCCTCCCCCTTTGAGGGGGAGGGAGACTCCCAGAGATACCAGTCATGTTTGGGATTGGTTTTGTTAATGCGTGATTCCTGGAACCAGGGATGCTGGTCGGAGGTGTGATTCAGGACAAGGTCAAGAATGATTCGAATCCCCCGCTTGTGGCTTGCTTCCACTAATTCGTCAAAATCTGCCAGTGAGCCAAAACGTGGATCAACATCCACATGGTCGCTGATATCGTAGCCAAAATCGGCATCCGGGGTGGGAAAGAAGGGAGAGAGCCAGATCGCATCAATCCCAAGATTGGCCAGATAATCAAGGCGGGCGGTTATACCAGCCAGATCACCCAACCCGTTTCCTGTGGTATCCAGAAAGGAGCGCGGGTAAATTTGATAAATAATCCCATCACGCCACCAGAGAAAATCCTGCATAGATCTATACCTCAACCCTATCCTGTGAGTTTGAGAAAGTATAACATTCCCTTCAAAAAAGACGCCCTTCTCACAAGAGAAGGGCGTGCTATAATGCTGTGCCGAAGGAGGGAATCGAACCCTCACTCCCAAGGGAACACGAGTTTGAGTCGTGCGCGTCTGCCAGTTCCGCCACTTCGGCATGCTCAGTACAAGCACTTCGGCAAGTGCGTTTTGTAGTATACACATAGCATGCAAACAGGTCAAGGATGAAAAACAGACCTAAGATTACAGACATCAAATCTCAGCTTTTTTGCAAAATCTGAAGTCTAAGGTCTATGGTCTAAAGTCTTAAAGGAAAATAATGAAACTAGGAATAATAGGACTTCCCCAAACAGGTAAAACAACCCTCTTTAACGCCCTTACTGGTCATGATCAGCCCACCAACGCCAGCGCCGGACGGATGGAGGTGAATACTGCGGTTGTTGATGTACCAGATCCGCGTGTGGATCAGCTTTCTTCAATGTACAACCCCAAAAAGACCGTGTATGCCAAGGTCACCTATGCCGATATTGCCGGATTGGAAGGCAGCGGGCAGGGCAGCATTTCCGGGCAATTGCTCAACCAGATCGCCCAGATGGATGGATTAATTCATGTGGTGCGCTGCTTTGAGGACGAGAGCGTCGCGCACGCGTCTGGGAGCGTGGATCCGGCTCGAGACATCTCTGCGATGAATAGCGAATTGCTGTTAAATGACCTGATCGCCGTCGAGCGAAAACTCGAGAAACTCTCTGGCGAAAGTCAGCGCGGCGGGACGGATAAAGTCGTCAACGCGCGGGAAACTGAACTTTTTGAACGTTTGCATAAAATTCTTTCCGAAGAGAAGCCGCTGCGTGGAATCGAGTTCACAGAGCTAGAGAAAAGTGATCTCTCCGGGTTTGGATTACTGACTCGAAAACCGATGATGATCCTGCTGAATCTCGGCGAGGGGCAGGCCCCACCTGCGATCGAATCGGAGCATTCCATCCCCATCGTGGATTTGATGGGCAAGCTGGAAATGGAAATCTCGCAACTTCCCGTTGATGATGCAAAAATGTTCATGGAAGAATACGACATCAAAGAGCCCGGGTTGAATAAAATGATCCGCCTTTCTTATGACCTCCTGCAACTGCAATCCTTTTTTACTGTTGGCGAAGACGAGGTCCGGGCGTGGACATTGCATCGCGGTGCAAACGCGCAGGAAGCAGCGGGCACGATCCATTCTGATCTTGAAAAGGGGTTTATCCGCGCGGAGGTGGTCACCTATGAGGACCTGACCACGCTCGGCGGGATGAGTGAGGCCCGCAACAAAGGCAAGCTCCGTCTGGAGGGCAAGAAATATATTGTCCAGGACGGAGAGATCGTGCATATCCGCTTTAATCTCTAATTCAAAAACGGCCCCTATTGAATATCAACAGGGGCCGTTTTGTTGTACAATAATTGCAGGTTTCAAATCTATTTTTTTGTAGACAGTAAAAGGAGAATCCATGGCCCCCTCATTAAGTTACCGAAACAGAATCGCCTTGCTTTTTGTTGCGCTGGTTTTTATCTTGGCATGTTCCATTGATACAGGAACTACGTCCTCCCCACCAGCCTTTGATTCTACAAAAGCCTCGCTGGAATTGGAGGCAACTGCGATGGTCTTACAGCTTACCCAATCGGCATTGAATAACCAGGCCCCTGCCGCAGCCCCACTGCAACCAACCCTCGCTCCTCCGCCAACTGCAGCGGCTGCCCCTGCAGTTGTACCACCCACCACAGCAGCCTCTACAATGGAAGATTTTGACACATGGATGAAAACTGCCAGCATCCTGGTCTTTGAAGATATTGCCGCTGATTTCAATGTTTATCGCTATGTGCCAATTGCCATATCAGGCATGGGTTTAAGGCATGTCGATGAAAAGGATGCCCTCGGACGCTTCAAGAATCAACTGCTTTCGAATGGACCCAACGGGCAAGGCTGGGACCTGATTATTGCTGCCAAAGAAATACGCAGCGATTTTCAGGGAGAGTTTTATGAATATTTGAACAATGCGTTGGGGAAAGGCAGTTCGGTCATCCTTGAAGAGTGGGACATGAATTCGCTCGCTAATGGCAAACTGAGCCTGCTGCTGGGACGCTGCGGCGTCGATTTTGATCGTGACTGGACAGGAGCAAATCTTGACGATACAGTCATTTACCCGGTTGACGGGACTCACCGCGCCCATCACACGCCGAATGAAGGCGTCTCGTTGAGTAAGGTAACCGGTTATTGGCTCGGTTTTGATCTCGGAGACCGCATGCGCCTTGCTCCAGGAAGCTCAGCTATACCTCTGTGGGGTTTATATGGCACCTCATCGAGCAATGACCTGGTCGCCGTTTCCTGTGTGGACGACCGTTTCATCATCCAAACCTATGCCACGCACAGCTATGCCCAGAATCGTATTGTATCCGTATGGCAGAATTATATTCACAGCACATTACGTGCGCGTTACGATTATTTGGTAGAGAATCAATAGAAAAGATCAGGAGTATTGAATGACCTTTACCCAAACGAAATGGAGTCTTGAAGACCTTTTCCCGAGCTTTGAAAGCCCGGAGCTGGAAAAGACTTATAAAGACCTTGACGAGCAAGTCACCGCATTTGAAGCCCTGCGTCCAACCCTGAAAGCAGATATGGATGTGGAAAACTTTATGGAAATGCTCGAATCTTCTGAAAAGAGCACAAGGCTTGCCCATCGGCTTTACTCTTTTGCTGGATTGGCCTTCTCTGCCGATACCCAGGATCAAACTGCCCAATCGGCACAATCGCGTGTGGAGCAATTCCTTGCCGAAGTCCAAAACCGCACACTCTTCTTTGATCTGTGGTGGAAAGACCTCGATGCCGAAACAGCAGAACATTTTATGGATGTCGCTGGCGATTATCGTTATTATCTTGAAGAAATCCGCAATTTCAAACCGCATACACTTAGTGAAGCTGAAGAAAAGATTCTCAACATAAAAAATGTGACTGGCTCAAGCGCTCTCATCACCCTTTACAGCGCGATCACGAATCGCTACGTCTTCAAGTTGGATGTGGATGGTGAGACCAAAGAGATGACGCGCGGCGAGTTGATGACCTACGTCCGTGGGGCAGATGCTGATCTACGTGCGGCAGCCTACCAGGAACTTTATCAGGTTTATGGGGATGACGGGCCGATTCTCGGACAAATGTACCAAACGCGGGTTCGCGATTGGGGCAACGAGAATGTCAACATGCGCAGCTTCGCCGAGCCTATTTCCGCCCGCAATCTGGGGAACGATATCCCGGACGAGGCCGTGGACACTTTGCTGGATGTGTGCGAAAAAAATGCGAATGTCTTCCAGCGTTATTTCAAGCTAAAGGCCAAGCACCTCGGCGTGGATAAATTGCGTCGCTATGACGTTTACGCGCCCGTGGTCAAATCAGAAAAAACCTACGATTTTGGGGTAGCCGCAGAAATGGTGCTGGGATCCTTTGCGACCTTTGACCCCAGGCTTGCTACCCTTGCCCAGCGTGTTTTCGACGATGATCATCTCGACAGCGAAGTCCGCAAGGGCAAACGCGGCGGCGCATTTTGCTGGTCGGTTACCCCGGAAATGGCCCCGTGGGTTTTGCTCAATTATCAGGGTCGCGCCGATGACGTGGCGACAATGGCCCATGAGCTGGGACATGCGATCCATTCGATGCTGGCCGGAGATCATACTATCTTTACCTTCCACTCCTCCCTGCCCCTCGCCGAGACGGCATCCACCTTTGCCGAGATGATGCTCGTTGATCAGTTGCTCGCCGAAGAGAGGGACGAATCCGTGCGCCGTGATCTGCTCTTCCGCCAGGTGGATGATTCTTATGCAACGATCATGCGTCAGGCCTTTTTTGCACTCTTTGAACGGAAGGCGCACCAAATGGTCAAAGAGAATGCTTCTGTAGATGAATTGGCTGCTGCCTATCTTGAAAATCTTGAAGCCCAATTTGGCGATGCGATTGAAGTCAGTGATGAGTTCAAATGGGAATGGGTTTCGATCCCGCATATTTATCACACCCCATTTTATGTATATGCCTATGCCTTTGGCCAGTTACTCGTCCTTTCGCTTTATAAGCAATTCAAAGCAGAAGGCGAGGCCTTCAAACCGCGCTATCTCAAACTCCTGTCTGCGGGCGGATCGCAAGCCCCAGAGAAAATTCTGACAGAAGCCGGGATCGATATTCGCAGTGTAGAATTCTGGCAAGGCGGCTTTGACGTGATCAAGGATTTGGTTGAGCAGTTGGAAGCACTGCCAGTAAAATAAGGAAGAAGTAGCTATGGCAAGACCTGTGCCGATATTTAAGCACAGGTCTTTTTTTAATGGTTGAATGTTATAATCTTTGAAAATCTAAGTTATTTTATTAGTGTGGTTCTACATTTGTAAAAAGGATGTTTG
>JACKQG010003676.1_pt1 | contig 18546 bp, 15 predicted proteins | sample 8237621 | NCBI WGS metagenome assembly JACKQG01 (sample SAMN15677084, study PRJNA649215) | marine metagenome | biome: marine; feature: Black Sea; material: saline water; isolation source: suspended particulate matter (SPM) from the Black Sea western gyre | collected 2013-06-09/2013-06-10 | depth... | reverse complement strand
AATTATTTGGTTCTGGTAGGCCGTGCAGGGCTCGAACCTGCGACACCCTGATTAAGAGTAAGAGGTACAGTCTCATCCTGCTTGATATCAAGATGCCGGGCATAGACGGCATCAAGCTGTATAAACAATTTCAAGATATAGCTACGTCCCTGAAGAAGAGGGTGGCCTTTGTTACCAGCGATGTGATGGATAAACGTAGTACGGATTTTCTTACTAAGACAAAGGCACCGTACATAATGAAGCCGTTTGACGCAGAGAAATTAAAGACGCAGATAAACCGCATATTAGCCAGATAGTGAATAGACAACATATCTGTGCCGCCACTGCAAGTGAAGCTAATTACCTGAATAAAATACCGAGCACTAAACCTTAAACCTTAAACAATATCGAATTTCCAATTCCCTGAATTCAAAACATTGACGTTCCGGTGAGCAGATATTCCGGCCTATCCACTTTAAACAGGTTTTGCCATGGATTTTCTGCCTCCAAAGAACAAAACTCTTCTATTTTCCCCTGTCACTTTGACTTTTAGTTCTTTAGTCTTGACTTTATTTAGGATTTATAGCTTGGTACTTAGTATTTGACCTGGAGAAATAGCCGAAAGGCAAGATTTGGAAGTATAATAACCACGACATGATCTCGATTTCAAGATTGTTGTGTGACGTGATTGGTCCAGGTGACAACCTCCGCTACGGCAGGCAATATCCAGCCTCTGATAGACAACGACCAATCGTCGTCTGGAATTGCACTAGAAAATGCAACCTCAATTGTGTCCATTGCTACAGCAGCGCTGGCGGCAAAGACCCCACCGGAGTTTTAAACACCGAGCAGGCAAAATCATTCATACGTGACCTGGCAGATTTCGGCGTGCCGGTGATATTGTTCTCGGGCGGTGAGCCATTGCTCAGAGAGGATATCTTTGAGCTTGCCAACTTCGCCAGAGAACAAGGGATAAGGACTGCCCTATCCACAAACGGTACTCTCATCTCCGAGGACATTGCTAGGGAAATAAAGAATGCTAGCTTCGCCGAGGTAGGCATCAGCATGGATGGCATTGGTGCCAGAAACGACAAATTCCGGCGCAAAAAGGGCGCCTACAAAGCTGCTTTACAGGGCATCAGAAACTGCATCGCTCTAGGACTAAGAGTATCTTTGAGACTTACCATCACCCTCTCAAACTATATGGAAATACCTGCTATCTTCGACCTTGTAGAAAGAGAGGGGATAAAGCGAGTCTGTTTTTACCATCTCGTCTACGTTGGCCGTGGAAGCGAACTCAGCACAGACGACTTGAGCCATTCCCAAACCAGGGCAGTAGTTGATTTAATCTGTGACCGCACCATAGACCTTTATAAACGCGGCATACACAAAGAAGTCCTTACCGTGGATAACCACGCCGACGGTGTTTATCTTTACCTTAAGCTGAGGAAACAAGACCCGGCCCACGCCGAGAAAGCATTGGCTCTGCTCCGGGCTAATGGCGGCAACAATTCGGGCATCCGCATAGGAGCAGTTGACGAAGTGGGGAATGTCCACGCCGACCAATTCTGGCAACACTATTCTTTCGGCAATGTGCGCCAGCGGAAATTCGGCGATATCTGGCTGGACACATCAGACCAATTGCTGCATGGGCTTAAAAACCGAAAGGGATTGCTCAAGGGACGCTGCACCAAATGCCAGTACCTCGACTTGTGCAACGGCAACCTGCGGGTACGAGCTGAGGCAGCTTTTGGCGATATCTGGGCTGAAGACCCGACATGTTACTTGACAGACAGCGAGATTGGACTCATCCGATGACAAGAGAAACGATTAAAGAGAACCGAGTAGAAGAGGAAAACATAACTCCTAGACTACAGATGGTAGCCTGGGAGATAACACGAAGCTGCAATCTGCTCTGTGCTCACTGTCGGTCATCTTCTACCGCTGGTGCCTATAAAGACGAACTTTCCACCGAAGAATGTCTCCGCCTGATAGATAGAATAGTCGAAGTAGGTAAGCCTGTTTTAATACTCACCGGTGGTGAACCCCTTCTGCGCCAAGACCTCTTCCAAATAGCAGGATATGCCGTGAGAAAAGGGTTAAGAGTAGTAATGGGTACTAATGGCACTCTCATCACCGCAGATATTGCCGCTAAACTGAAGGAGACGCCCATATCAAGGGTGGCTGTCAGCATAGATTTCCCCACAAATGAACTACAGGACAAGTTCCGTGGTAAGGCAGGTGCTTTCGAAGCGGCTGTCTCAGGAATAGCCAGATTGCGTCAGGCAGGTGTCGAGGTACAAATCAACAGCACCATCACCAGGCTAAATGTGAAATATCTGAATGAGCTGCTAGAACTTGCTCTTGAGGCGGGAGCAGTCGCCTTCCACCCGTTTATGCTAGTGCCAACAGGCCGGGGTAAGGGACTTGAGACAGTAGAAATGTCGCCAGAGGAATATGAGCAAACTCTAAACTGGGTTTATGATAGGCAGAAAGAGCTGGGAAGCAGTATATTCTTTAAGCCGACAGATGCCCCTCATTACCAGCGTATAGTAAGACAAAGAAGCAGCAGAACCAATCCTCAAGAAGCACTGCTCGGTGAGAGATCAGCAACGCGGGCTAGAAAAAATGCCCTCGACTCTATGACACGCGGTTGTCTGGCCGGGACTGGTTTCTGCTTCATATCGCATCGGGGCAGGGTGCAGGGGTGCGGCTATCTCGATGTGGAAGCCGGGAATATAAGAGACAAGAGCTTCGGCGAAATCTGGATGAATTCCACGCTGTTCCGTGAATTGAGAGACCTGTCGAACATCAAGGGTAAGTGCAGCATATGCGAATACAAGATGGTCTGCGGCGGCTGCAGAGCCAGAGCCTACGAATCCACAGGCGATTACCTCGAAGCTGAGCCTTACTGCATATATGAACCGGCCAAATTACAAAAGAACAGGTAAACATAAAGATGCCGATAAAGATCGATAATGTTGACAAAAACCTGCTGAATATCATCCAGGCAGAGTTCCCACTGAGCCGAGAGCCATTTGCTGCCTTGGAACTACGTCTAAGCGTTAACCGTAATGAGGTAATCCAGAGAATAGAGAGCTTAAAATCAAGAGGAATCATACGCCTGATAGGTCCAGTTTTTAATCCAAGAAGGCTCGGCTACCGGACTACCTTGGTAGCGATGAAAGTACCCGTGGAACGGCTGGATAAGGCAAAACAGATCGTCAGCACACATCCGATGGTGAGCCATTGCTATGAACGCGACCATGACTTCAACCTCTGGTTCACATTGGCCATGCCTGTAACCGAGGACATAGAGAGTGAGGTACACAAGCTGGGCAGCAAAATCAAGGTCGAGGAAATATTAAACCTGCCCGCAGTAAGAATCTTCAAGATAGGTGCTTATTTCAATCTCGGTGGAAGTTATGCATCAATGCCAAATATGGTCGATATGGTCACTCACAGCAATAGGCTTTCAAATATAGATTCTGAGATATCTCCCACCGACCGGGCTGTGATCAATGAATTGCAGCAAGACTTACCCCTCAATGAAAAACCGTTCGACCTAATGTCAGCAAGACTTTCGATAGACGTTGACAAATTTCTCAGCCGCTGCCAAGCTCTTTTGCAGTGTGGAATTATGCGACGCTTCAGCGCCGCCGTCAACCACAGCAAACTTGGATTTACGGCTAACGCTATGGCTTGCTGGGACACGCCAACTGATATAATAGAGGCAGCAGGTAATAAGATAGCCAAGTTTCCGGAGATAAGTCACTGCTATGAAAGGCAGACAAGCCACCTCTGGCCTTATAATCTATTTGCCATGATACACGCCGTCACCAAAGAGACCTGCCGAGCCATAGTTGATAGAATACACTCAGAGACCGGGCTTGATAAGAATGGCTTGGTTTTGCTTTTCAGCACCAAAGAGATAAAAAAGACGAGGGTTCGATACACAGTATGAAAAGGGACGAGCGAGTATCTCCATACTATCCTATTTCACTGAATATTCAAGGTAGGAAGTGCCTGGTAGTCGGTGGGGGCCAAGTAGCTTTGCGCAAGGCAAAGGCACTTCTAGAACACGATGCCAATGTGGAGGTTGTCAGCCCCATCTTCTGCCCGGAGCTAAATCAGCTGGCAACAGATAGAGCCATACGAGTCATCCAAAGAGACTACAAGTCAGAGGATTTGCAGCAAGCCTTTATCGCCATAGCCGCAACTGATGACGTCAAAACAAATGAACGGGTGGCTTCCGAGGCCAGACGGCGAGGAGTCTTGGTAAATGTGGTAGACGACCCGAAAAACTCCGACTTTATTGTCCCTTCTTACTTAAAGCGCGGCGATGTTATCGTCGCTGTCTCCACATCCGGTAGAAGCCCGGCGCTGGCTCGCAAAATCAGGAGCGAACTGGAAAGGAACTTCAAAGCCGAGTATGAACATCTAGCCGTAATTGCTGACGAGGTTCGCTCTAAGCTGAAGCAACAGGGAATTACAGTCAGCAGCGATGCCTGGCAAGAAGTCCTGAGCTTAAATTCACTTATGGAATTGCTGAGCCAGGGCAAAAACCGGGAGGCCAAAGAAATCATGCTTACGAGATTGAAAACGCTGGAACAAAATAAACCATGAAGAAGCCACTTGAAATGCATATTCATGTGGTAGGCGTGAATCACAGCACAACGCCTATTGAAATTAGGGAGAGACTGGCAGTTAGCAGCGCCCATGTCCCTGATGCCTTGTCCTCGCTTCGAAAATACGTATCCCAGGGACTTATACTGTCTACATGCAACCGGACTGAGGTCTACTCCATACCCAACAGCGGTGGTTCTTCCCAACCAGGCATAGATTTCCTTAAAGACTGGGCAAATATCTCCAATGCCGACTTGTTACCTTACATTTACTGCTACCATAATGAAGAAGCAGTCAGGCATCTCTTCCGCGTAGCCTCCGGCCTCGACTCGATGATTATCGGTGAGTTCGAGATCCTGGGACAGGTGAAACAGAGCTTAGAGGAAGCTAAGAAGACTCGCATGTTGGGACATCCAATACGGAATCTTTTCCACCAAGCACTTAGAGTAGGCAGGCGTGTTAGGGATAAGACAGGAATCAGCAAAAATGCTCTTTCTGTGAGCTCTGTGGCAGTTACGCTAGCTGCCAAAGCCATCGGAGATTTGACCAGATGCAAAGCCCTTGTCATCGGCACCGGCGAAGCCGGAAGACTGGTAGCCAAAGCACTAAAAGAAAGAGGTATTGCACAGATTACGACTACCAGCCGTTCCTATGACAAGGCTTCAACTCTTGCTGCAGCACTGGGCGGAAGCTCAGCCGATATAGGTAGCCTTGGGCGTGAGCTGGCTAGCTGCGATATAGCCATCAGTTGCACTGGGGCCCCACACCTTATACTTGACCTTAAGTCAGTTGAGAATGCTATGCAAACTCGTCCCCATCAATCCCTAGTGATTATCGACATCGCTGTCCCTCGGGATGTAGAACCTCAAGTAGGTCAGATTAGCAATGTATTTCTCTACGACATTGACGACTTCACCCATCTCTCAGAGCTCAACCGAAAACAAAGGGAAACCGAGACTAAAAAGGCTATGGAGATTATAGAGTCTGAAGTGAAGAGATTTAACGCCTGGTGGCAGGCTATGGAAGTGGAGCCGGTAATCAGCAGTCTGATGATAAAGGCAGAAGATATACGCCAAACACAGCTTGATATGACCCTAAAAAAGCTACGCCACCTCTCTCCAGAAGAGCAACAGAGCTTAGAGGCTATGACCAAAGCCATAGTGCAAAAGATACTCCATGAGCCTATTCAGCACCTTAAGACCAACACCCGCAGGAGAGATGACTACATTATACTGGTCAATGACATTTTCCAGCTCGACGAGGACAAGCCTGAATGAGGAAAATCACTATCGGCACCCGCGGCAGTAGACTGGCTGTCATTCAAGCTCAATGGGTGCTGACGAAGCTCAGAGAAGCCGCCCCCGGGCTGGAAGCCAGCCTTGTCAAAATAACAACCAGAGGCGACCGATACAGCGGCACTGCTCTTGATAAATTCGCTGGGCAGGGAGTGTTCGTTAAAGAGCTGGAAAAGGCTCTGATTGATGGTGAGATCGACCTGGCCGTTCACAGCCTCAAGGACATGCCTGCCGAAATCCCCCACGGGCTTTTTCTGGCAGCAACAACTGCCAGGCTTGATCCGAGGGATGCCCTCATCTCCAGGGCCGGTAAGTCTGCCGAACTTGCCCCAGGTTCAATGATAGGCACGGGGAGCCACAGGCGTGCTGTTCAGCTACGCGCCCTTCGCCCTGACCTTGAAACATGTGGACTAAGAGGAAATATCGATACCCGTTTGCGAAAGGTCACTGAGGGAGAAGTTGATGGCATAATCGTGGCAGCTGCTGCATTGATACGTCTCGGCTGGCAAGACAAGATAACAGAATACTTACCCACAAACTATTTCACTCCGGCGGTAGGACAGGGAGCGTTGGGAATAGAGATACGCTCCGAAGACAAGGAGACGGCATTGCTTGCCTCGGCAATAAATCACGAGCTGACATGGCAGAATGTTACTGCCGAGCGGACATTTCTGCGAGCCCTCGGTGGTGGCTGCCGTGCCCCTATAGCTGCTCTCGGCATTGTGTCAGACGATGTCTTAAAGCTAAGTGGGATGGTGGCCAGTATTGATGGCAGCCGCATCCTGCGTGCCACAGAGGAAGGTGATGCTCATGCCCCGGAACAGGTTGGAAAACAATTAGCCCAGAAAATGGTGGATGTTGGAGCACTCGACTGCATTTCTGAGTTAAAATCTCGGTAGCGAAACCACTTAATTTGCTTTACGAAAATCCGAAATTTCAATTTCCAAGCCCTAAACAAATTCAAAATCGCAAATTTCGACGAGCAAAAAATCATTTGAGCTTCCCATCCTTGAGAGGCAAGGCTAAAACCTCGCAGTTACACGTTATCTTTTGCGGCATCAAGGGGGTTAACCTGCCAGACGAGATTAAAGTTGGCTATCCCGCCCGGCGGCAAATCAAGCGGCAACAGCATAACTAAACAACTCTCCTGATATATCCTTTCTATGCCACCTTCAGAATTTGATACGCTTTCCACAGGAAAACGCCACAAAGTGAACTTTGGCATTGCTGTTAGCTCCAGCTCTATACCCAAATGCCGATTTCCCATGGCTACTCGTTCAATATCTGCCAGCTCACCCCAAGAATCAAGATGACGGTCATCCAAAGTAATTTCCGGTACGCGGTAATAGGCCTGTTCATTATGCCCACCACCAAGCAAATTTATATTCCATTCGCTGCCAAAAACAGCTTTAATAGACGAGCCGCTCACATTTTTCAGCTGGTAGCTTATATGCATCGTGTCTTCCCCAGCCGCCAGCCTGATTTCTTTCCGCACCTCAAAAGGCAGGCTTTTCTGGTTTATCCGTAGAATTCCGCTCCGCCACAGTAAAATCTTCAGTTCATTACCTTTCTTATCTACCGAGAACTCATAAGGTTCACCGACAAAGCCCCCCAACTCGCTATAAGACTGATCAGCGAATCCCTCCAGTTTCGTGTCCGGGCCGAAGAAATGGTCAATGAGGCTAGAACGAAGATACTTATCATAGACTAGATAGCGAAGGGAGTCTTTATCTTTTACTCTTATCAGGTCATGTATGCTGGGAACAGTGCCATTTTCCCCTGTTTGTTTCTCGGGGGGTTGCTCGATTAATACTCGATGATAAGCCTCTGGCCTCCTGGCTAGCGTGCTACACAGATTATAGCCATGATGCCTAATGTCCCACTCAAGAAGAGAGCCACCTTCCGCAGGGCTTAAGTAAACAGAAAAGGCATCGCCATCAACTAGTAACTCTTCATTCCCGTCATCATCAAAGTCGCCCTTTTGCCATTCCAGCCAATTGCGGCTCGAACGGAAGATTTTCCCTAACCATGAGCCTTGTCTGCGGATTACGTTATCAGCCTTGCTTTCAGCCTGAACCAGATGGCCATAGGTGGCTGCCCGAATATCGGCTAGGTAAATCCCACCGAAAACACCGTGCCAGTAGGGGCAGTTGCATTGCGCTTTCCACAGCTCTTGCAGCCCGCAGTCGCCCTTGCTGATAGTACGAGCTTGATAAACCTTTCGATGGACGCGGAGCATTTTCTTATGCATCCGATTTATCTCCGGGTACTTAACTAAGAAATTACGCCAGATACCGCTGTACATGAATTTAGCTATGTCCTGGCGTCCCTCGGCTTCAAGTCGGTGCTTAAGGTTAGTATATTCCCAAGACTTGTCAGCTGGCAGAGACCACTCCAGCATTTCATCGTACGAAGCACAGGGCAAGTAAATCCTGCCCAAGGGTGGAAACCGGTGGGTATATTCGCCAAGCGGAATTGTATGCAGCCAATCTTGGTTGGCTTCCAATTTGGTGAAAAAGCTCTCTATCCATCCCTCCTGCCAGCAATATTCAAAAGTACCCGGCCAGATGCCAAATTTCTCGCCATCATCACCTAAGATAGCTACCTTGCCTTCTTTGTCCGAGGCTTGCTTGTCCAAATAAGTAATGACTTCCTCGACATCGTGCCGGGGTATGGAGTAGCGCAGATACTTACTTATGGGAAATACTTTTACTGAATGCCCCTGCTCCTCAGTGAGATAATAGCCGAAAAGGTCCTCGTCCTCCAAGCCTAACGACTTAAAGGCATTATCATCAACCAGTGTCCATTCCATACCTGCTTCGGCCAGAACCTTGGCTAGATGTGGTTCCCAAACCCGCTCCGCCAGCCACAGTCCGGTCGGATTGACACCAAACCTTTGCTTGATAAAAACAGCCATCTTGCCAATCTGCCCCAGTTTATCGGCGTCTGGAATAGCCGGCAGAATAGGCTCATAATAGGCGCCACCCATGATTTCCACCTGATGCCGCATTGCTAGCCCACCCAGCCTGTCCAGAAATTCGGGGTTGTTTTGCTCCAGCCAATCGATAAGGCAACCACTATAGTGCAAAGAAAGGCGGATACCAGGATGCCTCTCCAGCGCTTCAACCATAGGCAAATAGGCTTGCTGGTAAGCCTGTTCGAAGACCCAGGGAAAGTTACCCAACGGCTGATGATTATGGATGGCTAGGCCAATGTAGATATGCTTCAATGAATGCCCGTCGACCAGATTATGCTTTCTTCATCTTGTCCTTGGCGACTCTCAGCAAAACCTTATCCCCAATCTTATCAATATCTCGTGGTGATATTGACATTTTCTTGGTGAATCCCGTCTTAACTGAAATGTCGAGAATTGTTGCCTCACCTATATCCAGATCTATATCCACAACCTTGCCCACTACCTTAGCATCCACATCAATAACTTCTTTCCCTAATAAATCCTTGGCCTTCATCTGTTACCTCCTTATCAATTAATATTTTTACCACATCATATCTAATCCATATACAGGCTGTCTGTGACCTGGACAAATATATGCCTTGCCGCTAGCGCCTTGTAATAATATTCTTTTTTTAACTCCGTCTTAATACCACTAACAGATATCGCCTTGTAAGCATTCAACAATGCTTCGCGCTGGAGATTTAAGCCGCGATAGATCATATTTACGTCCCACATCGGCTTCTTGCTTGCCCACCAGAACTGGCAGCTGTGAAGCGCTGCATCCAGACTCGCTCTGGCAATATTGGCAAACTGATGGCTGGTGTCATCGTTCGCCACTCCTGCTGCCTTGTGAGTTAAATCCATAGCAATAGAAAGATGTTCCCACTGCATCTGATGCACCGGGTTATTCCTGTCTTTCCAAAGCGGATAGTAATTTTGCACTTTTATATCATCGGCCGAAGTGCTCCAGGATGATGGTTTTGGCTCAACCTGCTTTCCCTTCGGAAAAATCTCGAGCAACTCACCCATAGTGACTATCCTTATCTGCCTGTCCTCTTTGTCCTTTTCGAACTCGAATAGTCGTCGGTGCTGCTCGGCAAGAGGTTTCTGTTCGTGCATGGTTTTATCGTAGTTTGCCATCGGCTCTAGAGTCTCGAAAATTTGCGACAGAAACAACTTATCCCAATGCTGAATATGATGACCGAAGGTCTCGGCATCCATGGCAGTAACAACATATATATCACCCACGCCATTATACAGCCGCTTCAGGTGCTCAATAAAGCCTGGGCCATCAATATCCCGAAAGCTAATCTTATTGCTTAATATGTCATCACGGAAAAAAACAGCCAGCTTATCCTCTTCACTTCTGATTTCATGAATCACATTCATCGGCCAGGCTACAGGACAAGCAATGCCACTGAGGATAATCCACTCATGCCGGGATTCAATAATCGGAGCAACTATATCCCTGGAATAACACATCTCAGGAGGAAGGAATCCTCGAGGGACATAAGCATCGCCTAAGAAATTGCGGTTAGTCTGATAATTAAGCCTGATCTGCCTTTCCATCTCTTCCGTCGGTATCAAAGGCAACACCGGATGGTATTTGCCCGAACCAGTAAATTCAATTTGCCCTTCTTCAGCCAATTTGCGTAACTTATCCAAGACGTCAGAATAGCCACATTGACCTAGCATCTCAGTAAGCACACCATTTATATTGATAGTGGCATGGGCATATGGAAATTCGCTGAAGACCTCCAGCAACGGACGATATGCTTCATTGCTTATCTTCATCAGCATGCTGGCAGTTTGAGTCGGAGGTTGATAAAAATGGAAAAGGGGTGCCCAATAAATCATGCTTTGGCTCCTGTTTCTGCCCGTTGTGCAAAAACATAAGCGGCAGCACCGACTATCCCGGCATTGCCACCAAGGCGAGCCCGAACAACACGCACTGTATCAGCAGGCAACCGAAAGGCCCTTTCTTTAAGCACCTTCCGGGCTGGTTTCAGTAGCATGTCCCCCATTTTAGATAAGCCGCCGCCAATAACAATGAGCTCAGGATTAAAGATATTGACCAAATTCGCCAAGCCAATACCAAGATATTTGGCAGCTTCAGATACTATATCAGCTGCTAGCCGGTCACCTCGCCTGGCTGCCATCGCTACCGTCTCCGCAGTAATGTTTTCAAGTCTGCCATCAACAAGCTCGATAATAGAACTTTTTTTTCCATTATCTATGCATGTAATTGCTGCTTTAGCCACAGCCCAACCCGAAGCCAAAGCCTCGAGACAACCGAAATTGCCACAATGGCATTGAGGTCCATCAGCCTCTATCGTCATATGCCCCACCTCTCCGGCACAGCCGTCAGTCCCGGAGTAAAGCTCTCCACCTATGATTATACCACCGCCAATACCTGTGCTCACCGTAAGATAGACTATATTATCAAATCCCATCCCAGCTCCAAATCGATGTTCCCCAAGAGCAGCAGCGCTGGCATCGTTTATTAGATAAGTAACAACGCCCAATTTGTCAGCCAGAATATCGCGCAGCTGAACATTATGCCAATGCGGCAAATTGGGTGAACTGGTTACGATTCCTCTATTCGTGTCTAAAATTCCGGCAGCAGCAACGCCAATGCCAATCAGCTCCGAGGTCTTGAGTTTCGCTTGAGCAATAGCCCTATCCACAGCAGATAGTATCCTATCACTTACAGCTTCGGGACCTTTGTCAGCCATGGTCAGGCAATAGTTTCGAGATATTATCTTACCGCCAGGTAAAACCACAGCAGCGATAATCTTGGTGCCGCCCAAGTCTACAGTTAATGCCGGCTTCTGGTCAGTCATAATCATGAATTCTTCAACTCTAGAGCCTTACGATAAATAGACTCATACCTCTTGGCAGAGGCATGCCAAGAGAAATCGAGCGCCATTATGCGTCGCATCACATTCTGCCAAGCTTTCTTCGTATAGCTGTTTACCGCCCGCTGGATAGCAGCCAACATGGCTTCAGAATCATAGCCCTGAAAGACAAAACCGCTGCCTTTACTCATATCTTGAGTCAAGTCCTGAACAGTATCGGCCAAGCCGCCTGTGTGGTGAACTACAGGTACCGCCCCATATCTCATGGCGATAAGTTGCCCTAAGCCGCATGGTTCGAATCGAGACGGCATCAAAAACATGTCGCAGCCCGCATAAATAAGACGAGCTAAGGTATCATCAAAGTCAATAAACACGGCCAATTGCTCAGGGTATCTGCTGGCTGCCTGCCTGAGTAAATTGTGATACTCTTCCCTACCCCTGCCCAGAATAAACATCTGAGCTTCCGTCTTCTGGAGCAGAATATCAAAACTGGCAGTTAAAATGTCAAGACCTTTCTGTTCATCAAGGCGTGAAACCATTCCAATAAGTGGTACTTCAACACCCCCAGCAAAACGTGCTCGTTTCTGGAGAGCTCGCTTATTGTCAATCCTCTTATCTACAGCGCAAACATCGTACTTAGCTGGTATGAAATCGTCAATTGCTGGGTTATATTCGTCATAATCCAAGCCATTGACTATACCAAAGAGTTTATCCTGTCGGTAGCGCAAAAGATGATCAAGCCCTGCACCATACTCTGGGGTCAAGATTTCCTTAGCGTAGGTTTCGCTGACTGTAGTCACCATGTCAGCCCAAAGTATACCCTGACCCATGAAATTGAGCGGTGGGTCAGGCATATCTGTAGGACGTAATTGCCAATCCTTCTCCAAATCAGCATCAATCAAGAACCTGGCATCAAAAAATCCTTGATAGGCTAAATTGTGAATCGTGAAAATTGAGGCATAATGACAATTATTTTTCTTCAGCCATAAGGGAATCAACGCAGTATGCCAGTCATGGCAATGGACTATCTCAGGTTGCCAGTCCAATTTAGACAATATATCCAAAACAGCTCGACAGAATAGAAGAAAACGCTCCAGATCACCTTTGCCGTACACCTCAATAGAATTACGAAAATCATCACTATCCACCAGATAAACTCTGACCTTAGTGCCAAGCTCAGTTACTTTCAGAGACACTTGTTCAGTCCTTCCCATTACCGCTATATTCAAATTACCAATTACTGTTGACGTTGTAAAATTAGCAGGGTCTATAATGCCGTATCCGGGCATAATCACCCGCACGTCATGTCCAATCTCAACAAGTGCCTTGGGTAATGAGCCGATAACATCTGCCAAGCCACCCACCTTGACCAATGGAGTAGCTTCAGCGGCAACAAAGAGGATTTTCATTATTCGATTTAACCTTCCCTCTGGGCGAAGGAACGGTAATCGATATTGGGAAAGACTTTATCCAGCTCCCATAACTGATGACAAAGAGCTAGGGCGGCTTTATCCGGCCGTCCTGATTCAGCAATATCAGTTAACTGCTGAAACCGCTTCACATGCTCCAAGAAGCGATTTTCAGCGTAGAAACGAGCTTGACCAGTCGTTATTAAAAAGGGCCAGTCGCTGGACTGCAGTAGTATCAACTCTCTAGCCGCCTGATTAAGAATCTCTTTCATCGCCCCATCGGCTTTAGGATACTTGGCAACCAAAGTTTCCATCCTCAGTTCGGCTGAGTGGATAATCGGCCACATCCAGTCGGTATCGGCATTCTGCCAGGTAAAATGACCACCACCCAACCCCCAGGAACTCTCTGGCAAAGCCAGCACATCCTCTGGCGGATGATTCTGGATGAACTCGCTGGCTGTGGTCAACTCCACAAGCTCACTCCCGCTGAGCTGACGTAGAACTTCTTTGATCCAGTCGACGCCTTCAAACCACCAATGCCCAAAAAGTTCAGTGTCATAAGCTGCAGAGATAATACCGAATTTGCCAGTTTCCTGATAAGAATTGGTAATCAAATCCTCGACTAAACGGGCATAATGCGAGCTATGTTCAGCAACACGCTGTCCCGCCCAGTATGGGTCATAATATTCTTTGTAGGCCAGGTCTGCCTTGGCTCCCGTAACCTTCCAGTATTGAAGTCCAGAGATGCCATCCTTCTTATGAAACTCGCGATAATTGAAGTCCCCGGGGTAACCCCACTCAGAAGACCATACCTGCATGCTGGTTCGGTTGTCTCTACCGATGACAGCGACCTCGGGAGTTCGCACCCAGTAAGGCAAATAGGTAGTTCTTTGCGTTGGTTCCGGATATTGAGCCAATGGTACAACATAGCGTCTTGATATACCGGCGTAGGGGCCAATAACTTCCTCTCTGGCTTTGCCCACTGGCTCGCCACCCTTCACCGTATGAGTTTCAGCAAAGAAACAGGTCAAGCCAAGTTGGGCTAGGAATGACTCCAAGCCAGGCTTAACATGGCTCTTGCCGGAGGTGCCAACATAATAAGCAGGACGATAACCGCATTCGGGAAGCCAGACAGATGATGGGGCTATACCAAAATGGCGCCGATAGCTTTCTTCCCCCACCTTCAGTTGACCATATATTGAAGAATCACGCTCTAATAATGGCAGATAGGCATGTGTGGCAGCACTGGTGGCTATCTCCACGTATCCTTCATCTTGCAGTTGTTTGAAGGCAGAGACTATTTTTCGGCCGAACCTGTCGTTGAAGCTAGCTAATATATGCCGATATCTATCAAGGTAAAATTGAGCTAAGTAAAGGAGATGACCTTCTCCAGCTTTCTCGAAGCGGCTTACATCTGTTTGAGCTCGGCTGATTTTATCCTCGATGAATTCCGCCATATGTTCAATCACCAATGAGTCAGCCAACTGCTCAACTAGCACAGGAGTGATACCCAAAGTCAATTTGTAAGAACAGCCTTCCTGTTTTAGGTCATAAAGGGCATCAAGCAAGGGAATGTAAGTCCCTAAAGCCGCCTCATGAATCCACTCCTCGCCATGCGGCCAGCGCCCGGCATTTCGACAATAAGGAAGATGACTATGTAAGACAAAGGTAAATCCTCCAACTTTCATTTTTACCTCCTACAACGGATGACGTCGTGGCGCTTTACTGGCTATACTTTCCCCACTAGAAATGACCTTAGACGGAAAATCAGCACTTGCCACCCGGCAGCCGATCTTACAATTTCGGCCTATTTTTACATCACCGGGTATTCTAGACCCTTTACCCACCAGGGTTATGCCAGCACTCAGATTCTCAGGCTCTTCTTTGTTAGGCGCAAGATCATCTCCATAACCAATATGACATCCTGGACCGATCCAAACCTGCTTATCAACAATAGACCGGTCAACAACAGCCCCTCTGCCCACAGTAGTATCATCGAAAATTATCGAATCCCTTACCACTGCATCGTCTTCAACAAATGCACCAGGAAAGATGACCGACTTTTCCACACGACCGTTAATGATGGCACCGTTAGACACCAGGCTCCTCACTATCTGGGCACCTGGGCCTATTTTCACCGGCGGCTTACCCCGGTAAACAGTCCGAACCTCAGCTCCTGAGTCATAGAGGTTCAGGTCAGGCAAATCGGCAATTAAATCCATATTAGCCTGCCAGTAAGACTCAACAGTACCCACATCTCGCCAGTAGCCGCGAAACCTGTAGCCATAGACTTTATACTTTCCAATAATTTCCGGCAGAATATCATGTCCGAAATCATGACCACCTTTTCTCTGACCATACTCCTCGAGGCAATCAACAAGAACATTCTTGTCGAAAACATATATTCCCATTGAAGCCAAATTGCTCTTAGAAGTTTTTGGCTTCTCTTGGAAACTAATTACACGCTCGTTATGGTCTAGAGTGATAATTCCAAATCTCGAAACTTCTGATAAGGGCACTTCAGTTACCGCTACGGTAACATCAGCCCCCCTGTTACGATGGGTTTGTATCATATGGTCATAGCGCATTACGTAAACATGGTCACCGGCTAAAATGAGGGCTTCGTCAACTTTCTGGTCCTCTATGTAATAAAGGTTCTGGTATACAGCGTCAGCCGTGCCTTTATACCAGTTTCGAGTTGACCGGCTCAAAAAAGGTTGAAGCAGGACAACCCCACCGCTAACCCTATCCAAGTCCCAAGGCCTACCGACACCGATATGCTGGGCTAAAGAGCGAGGATTATATTGGGTAAGCACGGCAACATTATATATACTGGAGTTGGCACAATTGCTCAGGGTGAAATCGATAATTCTATATCTGCCGCCAAAAGGCACTGCCGGTTTAGCTCTCTCCGCAGACAGAATACTCAACCTCTCGCTGGCACCGCCGGCCAAAATAATAGCTACTACCCGATTCATGCCATCACCTCCCCACTGGCTTCATCTCCTATTTTAATCCAGACTCGCCTCGAATGTCGAATTTAATAGTCGTCATATAAGACTTCGATGAGTACACCGAGTTGTAAACTGTGTATCATTTTGTTAGAATCGAGAGGTATTGGGCTGATTATGGATTGGACACCATTCGTCACCTGGCTCATAGAGCACGGCACACGTATCCTGCTCATCATCGCCGTAGCTGTAGCTCTCTATTACATCCTGCGTCACTTTGTACCCATCATGGTAAAGAAAACCGTGTCACGGACCATGGTAGGAAAAGGAAAAACGGCCATAAAGAAAAGGAACACTACTCTAAGCAACATCTTTATCGAAACCGGGATGGTTTTTGTCGGCGTAGTTGCCATTTTCATGATCATATCTGAGCTGGGTATAAACATCGCTCCAGCATTAGCCGGGCTTGGCATCGCCGGCATTGCAGTTGGCTTCGGTGCGCAGAGTCTGGTCAAGGATTTATTCAACGGCGTTCTCATCCTGCTGGAAGACCATTACGGCGTAGGCGATTATGTCCACATAGCCGGAATAGACGGATTAGTTGAGGATGTTACTTTGCGGAGGACAGTCCTTAGAGACCTGGATGGCACAGTCCACAGCATCCCCAACGGTGAAATCGGTGTCGCCAGCAACTACACTAAAGAGTGGTCGCGGGTGAACCTGAATATCTCGGTGGGCTACGGTGAAGACCTCGACCGTGTTATCGAGGTCATCAACAGGGTAGGCAAAGAAATGGCCGAAGACCCTGACTGGGCACCACGAATCTTAAAGGCACCGCAAGCGCTTAGAGTTGATAACCTTGGAGATTCTGGAATCGACATAAAGATAGTTGGTGAAACAAAACCGTTAGCTCAGTGGGAAGTGATGGGAGAACTACGCCTCAGACTGAAGAAAGTCTTCGATAAGGAGGGCATCGAAATCCCCTGGCCCCACACCAAAGTATTCTTTGGTGACGCTGCTGAAACCGGAATTAAAGGGCTTATTGAGCAAAAAGCACCAGCTGACGCAAAGGCAGAGCACCAAAGCAAGCGAAAAAGACACAGAAAATTGCCGCCAAACCAAGATTAAGAACTTCAAAGTATCCTCAACCCTGCCCTAGCTCAACAACCAGAAGGTCAAGGGCGAGATCTCCATCATATTTCCCCGTCTTGATAGCAATATCAGCTTCCAGGAGCTTGTGATAGGCCTTTTTTATCCGCTCTAAAGTGTATGCCTTGGATTGCTTTTTTGCTTTCTCTAAACCATAGTCCGAAGTCGGTTCCAGCCTATCTCTATTCTCGGGACGAGACAATTTCTGCCCCATGTCTTTAGCAATAACTATCAAACGAAGCTGCCTCGTAATCATAGCCAGAACATAAGAAGGAGAGGCCCCTTCTTGGAGTAATCGATGGAGCAATTGTTGAGCCACATTCCTTCGCCCTTCAAGAATAGCGTCCACCAGAGCAAAGATACTGGCCTCCCTGGCATAACTCGTTACCTGCTTGACACTGTCCTCGATGATAATCTGCCCTGAGCAATAGGCAAGAAGCTTATCAATCTCGCTGCTCATAGTCCATAAATCGGCGCCGACAAGCCCAGCCAGCAGCTTCATAGCTTCGGGTGAGATGGTGCCGCCACCTTGCTTTACCCGGTCCTGTATCCAGTCGCTCAAATTCCTATCGCTCAGCGGCGCAAAACCCATGACTTTGGCCTGCGACGCCAGAGACTTCATTAAACGATTGTTAGCCTTCACCTCGCCATCAATTAACACCAGCACAGTGGTCGATGGCATCTGCCCGACATAGTCAGCCAGCCCCGTCAATTCTTCCAGCCCTGAGCTGAGTTTTGATCGAGAGCGAGTCGCTCGTCGCTCTGACCCAGATTTCGATTCGAAGCGTCCCAGCAAGCCCTTAACGATGACGAGCCTGTGAGAGCACAAGAAAGGGACAGTGCTGCAAGCATCCTTGAGTTGGCTTAGACTTAGCTGCTGGCCATCTAATAGAGTGGTATTGACCGCCAGCATCTCCTGTTCGCCCAGCTCGTTTTTTATCCCCTCCAACGCTTGCTGGAGAGAAAAATCATCTTTTCCGTAGAGTATGTAGAACAAGCTTTGCACCGCCTATATTGTATCACAGGATAATTAAGTGTAATCCTGGGAAACAGCGAATTGCTTCTGGATTCGTGGCTAAGCTCAGAATAACAGGGAAGGCTGTAATTGATTTCATTGTAGCACAGACAACAATTTCTCTTCCCACACAATAAATTCTAGCTTAATCAAAAAGTGTTCAGCTAAAAACCCCTCTGAACTCGTTCAGATAGATGGGTGACACTTTTATGTGTAAGATTGGGTAATGTCCCCGGTGTCATTGCGAGCCGAAGGCGTGGCAATCTCAATGCCTCCCCACCGAGATTCTTCGCTATGCTCAGAATGAC